>Ga0315274_10006416_pt1 | contig 17117 bp, 11 predicted proteins | sample YL17G02_20_MG_FD_203700 | JGI IMG/M metagenome (GOLD analysis project Ga0315274, IMG submission 203700) | Sediment microbial communities from Yellowstone Lake, YNP, Wyoming, USA - YL17G02_20 | ecosystem: Environmental > Aquatic > Freshwater > Lake > Sediment | place: USA: Wyoming | collected...
AGCCCGCCTCATGCACGGCCTCGTTATTCCTGGGGGGAGCGGCACCTTCGCCCAGGTCGCCGGCGGCATGGAGTGGATCATCGACCCGGACAACAATCCCGCGACGAATGACGGCGCCCAGGTCGTTAATATGTCGCTCGGAGGAACGGGGACCTACTCGGAGATGGTCGTTCCGACCGACAACATGGTCGCGGCGAACGTTTTCCCGAGCTTCTCGATCGGGAACAGCGGGCCCGGCGCATCGACGACGGGCAGCCCCGGCAACGTTCCGAGCGCCTACGGCGTCGGCGCGACCGACAGTCTCGACGTGATCGCGAGCTTCTCGAGCCGCGGTCCCGTGACGTGGAACTATCCTCCCTACGTCGGGACGTGGACCAAGCCGGATATCTCCGCCCCCGGCGTGACTATCTTCTCATCGGTTCCGGGTGGAACATGGGAAAGCACTGACTGGAGCGGCACCTCGATGGCCGCGCCCCATGTCACGGGCACTGTGGCCCTGATGCTCCAGGCCAATCCGACGCTTACCGTTGAGCAGACGAAGCTGCTCCTGCAGCAGACCGCCATCGATCGCGGCGATCCGGGTATGGACAACAGCTACGGCTGGGGCCGCGTAAACGCTTTCGCGGCGGTATCGGCCGCCCTCACGGGGATCGGAACCCTCGAGGGAACGATCTCCAGCAGCGGCGGCGGAACGGTCGAAGGAGCGAAGATACGGCTCACGGATACCGGCCAGCAGGTATCCTCCGACGCGAGCGGTCACTACACGCTGAAAGCCGTCGCGGGGGATCATTCCGTGCAGGTCAGCCGTTTCGGATACGACACCTATACGACGACCGTGTCGATCGTAGCCAATGCGACGACGACCCTCGACGTGACGCTCAACCAGCTTCCGTCGGGCCTCATCGCCGGATTCGTAACCGATTTCGAGACGGGCGCCGGTATCGCAGCCGACATCACGATCAAGTATCTCGGCGATCCTGTTCTCTCAACGTCGACGATACCCGCGACGGGCGAGTACAGCGTGACGCTTCCCGTCGGGACGTACGACCTTGTTTTTAATCCGACCTTCCCGTATCCCGCGACGACGAGGAATGGCATCGCCGTGGCCGAGGGCGCGACGACGACGCTCAACGTCTCCCTCAGGAGCGCGCAGGTTCTCATCGTCGACGATGACGCGGGCAAGGAGTTCCAGACCTACTTCGAGCAGGCCGTCACCGGTTCGGGCAGATCGTACCTTACGGTGAGCACGGCGCCGAATGCAGCCACGATGGCGCTTTTTGAATCGGTCATCTGGCTCACCGGCAACGATTTCACGACCACTCTCGGCACGGCCGACATCGCCGAGCTTTCCGCGTACCTCGACGGGGGCGGAAGGCTCTTCATCACGGGGCAGGATATCGGCTACGATATCGGCACGACCCCGTTCTACGCCAACTACTTGCACGCAGCGTACGTGCAGGACGACGTCAATCTCGGCGGCGTGATCGGCGTTGCGACGAGCGCGGTCGGCTTTGGATTCACCTTCGAGATCAAGGGCGGCACCGGGGCCAACAACCAGGCCTATCCGTCCGAGATCAACCCGATCGCATCCGCGACGGCGGCGTTCGTCTACGATCCGAGCGTCCCAGCCGCGGCGGCGACCGCGAACGATGTCGTGAAGAACGGCGTCTCGCCGGAGGCCATTACGAGCTCCGGTACGGCGGGCCTCACGTTCGATAACGGAACGTACAAGCTCGTCTACTTCGCCTTCGGGTTCGAGGCCATCGCCGACGCGGCGACGCGCACCGCGCTCATGGACCGGATCCTCGACTGGCTCCAGGGCTATCCGAAGATCGCCCATACGCCGCTCGGGGATACCGAGGATACCGCGCATCCGTATCCGGTCAAGGCGCTCATCACGTCCGACTACTTCACGCTCGATCCCGCGACCTTCTTCCTCGTGTACAACGCGGGTGCGGGGGACGTGAGCGTCCATATGACGGCGACGGGCGCGCCGAACGAGTATGCGGCTTCCATACCGGCCCAGCCGGTCGGGACCGAGGTCGCCTACTACATCACGGCGGGCGACGTGGAAGGCCACGTCACGACTCATCCCATGGGCGCCCCCGGCTCGCGGCACATCTTCCGCGTGGCGCGGGATACCGAGGATCCCGTCGTGACGCACATGCCGCTTCGCAACACGAACGACCTGGAAGGTCCCTATCACATCTACGCCGAGGCTACCGATAACATCGGCGTAGAATCCGTGTACCTCATGTACGCCAAGAACGGCGGGACGGCGCACCGTCTGCGGATGGAGCTTCTGAGCGACGGCCGCTATCATGGGGCCATCCCGGGACCGACGAATGTCGGCGACTATTTCGATTACTGGATATACGCCATGGACGAGGCTTACGCGGGCAACGTAAAGCGCATGCCCTCGACCGGGGCGTATCGCTTCGAAATCGTCGAGTATTTCCTGTGGGATTTCGAGCCCGACGACGGCGGCTTCGTCCAGACGGGCAACATCTGGGAATGGGGTGCTCCGACGAGTGGACCGGGCGGCGCGCATTCCGGCGCGAAGCTCTGGGCAACGATCCTCGGCGGCAACTACCCCGCATCCGCCAACGCGAAGCTCGACATTCCGCCCATCGCGCTGGCCGCGAGCAAGCCGTACGCGATCCTCACGTTCTGGCACTGGTACTCGAACGAGAATAACTACGACGGCGGGAACGTGAAGGTTTCGACGGACGGTGGGACGACGTGGAGCATCGTAACGCCGATGGGCGGCTACGATGGAACGGCACCAAGCGTAAACGCGGGGATCCCGGGAGAGCCGTGCTTCATGGGAACGAATCAGCAGTTCTGGCAGCAGGAGCTCTTCGATCTCTCGGCGTACTCGGGTCAGCAGGTCATGGTGCGCTTCCACTTCGGGAGCGACCCGAGCGTTCAGTACCCCGGCTGGTACGTCGACGACGTCATGATCCGCAGCACGTCGGTTGACGACATCCCGCCGGTCATCAGCGGCACGACGGTGCCGGGAAGCACGTTCGACACGGCCGGACCGTACCCCGTCACGACGCACGTGATGGATCCGCTTTCCAGCGTGGCGGGCGTTTCGATCTTCTACAGCACGAACGGCGGCGCCACCTTCACCGAGGTGCCGATGACCGCGGGAACGGGTGACGCGTGGTCAGGAGCGATCCCGGGCCAGCTGAACGGAACGAAGATCAAGTTCTACGTGAAGGCGACCGATACGTCCGCGGAGGCGAACGAGAGCGTCGATCCCGCGGGCGCGCCGGCGAATCTGTATGCGTTCGGCATCATGCCGTCGGCGCCGGTTCTCGTCGTCGTGAGCGGCAGCACGACGGGCACCTCGCTCGACATGTTCCGCGCGGCGCTCGATGCCTACGGTCACGACGCCGATTACTGGAACCGGACGACCCAGGGCTGGCTCACGACCGACAAGCTGATGCTCTACAAGTACATCTTCGTCGATGAGCCGAGCGGGCTGACGACCGACCAGATGAACGGCCTTACGGCGTACCTCGCCGCGGGCACGCAGGGCATGAAGAAGCGGCTCGTCCTCATGGGACGCGATCTCGGCTTCAACTCGACGACGCGGCCGTGGCTCGAGCAGTACTTGCGGGCCAACTACGTCCAGGACAACCCGAATTACTGGCAGATCACGGGATATCCGGGCGACCCGATCGGCGCGGGCGAAAGCTTCGTCATCGCGGGATCGTATCCCGACGAATGGCAGCGCTCGACGACCTATCCGGGCGGCGAGATCGTATTCCAGTACACCGGCACCGGAACTGCGAAGGATCGGGCCGAGATACAGGGAGAGTACGAGAAGGAAGGCAAGGAGTGGGACGGCGTCGTCCCGCACACGCCGATCAGTCTCGACGCGGCGGCAGCGATCAAGTACAACGCCGCAAGCTACCGTTCCGTGGCCTTCGCATTCAACCTGTATTACATCCTGCAGCCGGAACGCAGGGCCGCGGTCATGGACCGGACGCTCGCGTGGCTCTCGGCGCCGGACATCGTCCACACGCCGCTCCACGACACCGAGAACATGACCAATCCATACCCGGTGGTCGCGCGGATCTACTCCGAGACCCTCGATCCGACGCGAATCTACCTCACCTATGACGTCGGCTCGGGTCCCGTCCAGGTCGCGATGACCGGAACGGGTACGCCGAACGAGTACCGGGCGTTCATCCCGGCCCAGTCGAACGGAACGACGGTGCAGTACTACCTCAGCGCCGCGAACCTGGACGGTACGACGAGCTATCATCCGGCCGGCGCTCCCGCGGATAAGCACCTGTTCCGCGTGACGACAGACATCACGCCTCCCGAGATCGTTCACGCGCCGCTCGGCAACTCGGCCGACATCGCCGGTCCGTACGTCGTCGAAGCGACGATCACCGACAACGTCGGCGTCGATCCGAACAACGTCGCCCTTACGTACAACAAGAACGGCGGCGGCAACGTGACGATTCCGATGGCGGCGGTGGGCGGAGACGTTTACCGCGCCTCGATTCCAGGCCCGTCCGTCGTCGGCGACGCGTACAATTACTTCATCCTCGCTCGCGACGTCGCCGCGGTTCCCAATACGGGCCGCTCCCCGGCGGTCGGCTACCATACGTTTGCGATCGTCGATTACTACGCGTGGGACTTCGAGGCGAGTAACGGCGGCTTCACGGCCACCGGCCAGGACTGGGAGTGGGGCGATCCCACGACCGGTCCGATGGATGCCCATTCGGGCATCAAGCTGTGGGCGACCAAGCTCGCCAGCAACTACTCGGTGAGCTCGAACTCGAAGCTCGACCTGCCGCCGACCACGGTGCCGGGCAGCAAGCCTTACGCAACCCTCAGCTTCTGGCAGTGGTACAACATCGAGGGTGGCACCGGAACCTGCTACGACGGCGGCAACGTGAAGATCTCCACGAACGGCGGCGCCACGTGGACGATCATCACGCCCGATATCGGGTACAACAACGTTGCCAAGTCCGTGACCGCCGGGATTCCGAACGAGGTGTGCTTCTCGGGCACGACGACCGGTAACTTCTGGCACAAGGTGACCTTCAATCTCACCCCGTACAAGGGCCAGAATGTCATCGTCCGGCTGCACTTCGGCAGCGATGCCTCCGTTACGTATCCCGGCTGGTACGTCGATGACGTGATGGTGGCGGGCGTCGCCACCGACGCCGAGGGACCGAAGTTCATCTCGACGACGGTTCCGACGAGCACCTGGGACAACGTCGGCCCCTACGTCATCAAGACGCAGGTCGCCGATGCGCTCTCGGGTGTCGCGTCTACGACGCTCTACTACAGCACCGACAACGGGATGAGCTGGAGCTCGGCCGCGATGGCTCCGACGGGAGTGCCGAACGAATACAGCGGCAACATTCCCGGCCAGCCGCCGCGGACGAGGATCAAGGTGTACGTGTCGGCGACCGATAACGCCGCCAACACAACCACCGATCCCGCGACGGCTCCTGCGGCGACGTACCAGATGACCGTCATGCCGGCGAGCGACTACCTCGTGCTCATCGGCGGAACGGCGACACCGGCCCAGATGTACATCGATGCCTTCACCGCCATCGGGAAGACGTGCGATGTGCTGACCCTGGCCGATGCGTCGCTGCCGACGGTCGCGCAGTTGAATGCATACATCGGCGTCATTGCCGAGCACGGGACGTACTTCACCACCGCGCAGCAGACGCTGCTCACGAACTTCCTCGCGCTGAACGACGGTGTCAAGCAGCGGATCTTCTTCCTCGGGAAGGACCTCTCGTACTACTCCTCGAACAGAACGTTCATGGAGAAGCACACGGGTGCTGCATACGTGGCGGACGATCCGGGCTCTACGTACCGGTACCTCTGGAGCACGTCGGGCGATCCGATCGGCAACGGCGAGCGGTTCGCGATATCGGGAAGCTATCCCGATGAGCTGAAGCGCTCGACGACCTATACGGGCGGCCAGGTCGTCTTCAAGTATCATCTGTCGAGCACCACTTCCGAGGGCTTCCTGTCCGAGGAAGACATGCTCGCCTTCTACTACAAGGAAGGCAAGCAGTACGACGGTGTTTGGCCGATGATCCCGGTGGCGCCCGACAGCGCGGCGGCGATGCGGTACGTCGGTACCTACCACGCGTCCGTGTACTTCGCATTCAACTTCAACTACATCACGAGCGCGACGACGCGGGCCGCGGTGCTCGGCCGGGTTCTGAACTGGCTCGGGACGGCAACGTCGGTTGTCGGCAAGGATGCCGCGAAGGGGCAGGAGACTCCGGAGATTCCGGATCAGTTCACCCTTTCGCAGAACTATCCGAACCCGTTCAACCCCGTCACGACGATCCAGTTCGGCGTTCCGGCGAACTTCAGCGGCCGCGCCGAGCTCAGAATCTACAATGTGAAAGGAGAATTCGTAAAGGCGCTCTTCGAGGGCACCGTGACGCCTGGCATCCATACATACCGTTGGGACGGCACCAACGATTACGGACGCCAGGTGACATCCGGTATCTACTTCTGCAGATTCGTCTGCGGCAGTGAGCGGATGACAAGGAAAATGGTGCTCTTGAGGTAGCACGTACCGGGGGCTTCCCGCATTCGATGCGGGAAGCCCCCAAACAGAAACGGCGGGGAGGGGATGAATCGATGATGAAACGGCTTGTTTCCTTGTCCCTTTTGACGTGTCTCCTGAGCCTGACGATCCCGGGGGCTCTCTACGGAGCCGATGACGGTCCCGTGACCATCCTCGGCGTGCTGAGCTATGTTCCGAGGCCCGATGTCTCCATCTGCTTCTGCGGCTCCTTTCTTCTCACCTCCGAGGCGCCGCTCACGGAATGCTATCTCGTCTCCGATGCGATCGATCTCGCGGCCTACACCGGCCAGCGGGTGCTCGTGCAGGGAAGGTCATACTCCGGCCTTTGTTCGGGGACTCTGGCGCGCCCCTGCAGCTATGTCGACGTCAGGAAGGTCGTTTCCCTGACGAGCACGGGTGTCGAGCATGTCGACTGGGGGACCGTGAAGACAACGTACCGTTGAGAGAGCCCCTTCCCCTTTTCGGTGCTCTCCGATCATCCGCGTTCGCAGCGGAAGATCATGTCGGGCGGAGAAATTCCCCCATACGAATACGCTTGACATCGTTCTGGCTGCGCCTCATTATCAATAATAATTACTGTTACTATAAATTAGCAGGAGCGTTCCGGTGCGGAAAACGAAACAGCGCAGCATGATCATCGAGGAGCTCATGAAGCTCCATTCGCATCCGAGCGCCGACGAGCTGTACGAGAGCGTGCGGAAGCGCCTTCCCCGGATCAGTCTCGGCACCGTCTATCGAAACCTGGAGATTCTCTCTCGTGAGGGTATCATACACCGCCTGGGGAGCGGCGGCTCACCGAGACGTTTCGACGGGACCATGGACGAGCATTCGCACATACGCTGCACTCGCTGCGGGCGGATCGATGATGTGCCGTCCGGCGGAAAGCTCACCGAATGCGACAAGGGTATTGTACGGGGTACGGGGTACCGTGTCCTCGAGCGGCGCGTCGAGTTTCTCGGATTGTGCCCCGCGTGCAGGAAGAGGGGAGCGAGGGGTTGAATTGATCTCGACGGCGGTATCTGGAAGTGTTTCCCGCGTGCCGGATCGGGCCGCTCTCGAAGGTCTGTACCGGAAATACAACGATCGTCGCTATGTCTCTCCTGATCCGCTCGAGTTCGTGCACCGGTACGAGAGCCCGGAGGATCGCGAGGTCGTCGCCCTGATCGCTTCGTCGCTCGCATTCGGCACCGTGAAACAGATCTGCGGGAGCGTCGCGCGCGTTCTCGAACCCTTGGGGAGCAATCCTGCGCTCTGGCTGCTCGACGCATCCCGGGAGGATGTCGAAGGCGCTCTGCACAGCTTCAGGCATCGCTGGATCACGGGCGCCGATATGGTTTCGATGCTCAGGGGTATCCGCGCGGCCTTGAAGGAGCACGGCTCGCTCAGGGAGCTTTTCTACGCGAAGCTCGATCCGGGGGATTCCGACGTTGCTCCGGCTCTTTCGCGTTTTTCCCGGTATGTATTCAGCAAGGGGGGCGGTTTCCGGGCGTGCTTGCTCCCCTCCCCGGAGTCGGGGAGCGCGTGCAAGCGGCTGAACCTGTTTATGCGCTGGATGGTGCGGCGCGACGCAATCGATCCGGGCGGCTGGAGCGAGATCCCTCCCGCGATGCTGATCGTGCCGCTCGACACGCATATGTACCGCATCTCAAAAAGGTTCGGCTTCACTGGGCGGCGCACCGCCGATCTCAAGACGGCGCGCGAAATAACCGAGGGATTCAGAGAGATATCGCCGGATGATCCGGTGAGATACGATTTCGCGCTGACCCGCGTAGGCATCCTGCGGAACGGCGAGGAGGAGAGGAATCTTGCACGACTTCGTTGCTGAGTTCGGGCTCTCGATCTGGGAGACGCTGCGGGAAATGTCGCCGTTTCTCCTCTTCGGATTTCTCGTCGCGGGTCTTCTCTCCGTGCTCGTGAAGCCCGAGACCGTCGAGCGGCATCTCGGCGGAAAGGGTTTCTGGCAGGTCTTCAAGGCGGCGATGTTTGGGGTTCCCCTTCCTCTCTGCTCGTGCGGCGTTATCCCCGTCGCGGCGTCCCTGCGCAGGCACGGCGCGAGCGCCGGCGCGACGACGTCGTTTCTCATCTCGACCCCGCAGACGGGGGTCGACAGCATCATGGTCACCCTGAGCCTTCTCGGGCCCGTCTTCGCGGTCTTCCGGCCCGTCGTAGCGTTTGTGAGCGGACTTTTCGGCGGGATTCTCGTCAATCTCTTCGGGTATGAGAAGGGCGCGGCGCCGGATGAGCGGTCGGCATGCACCGCCGAATGCTGCAGCGGCGCGCGGAATCACGGCGGACTGCTGCGGGGTCTCAAGTACGGCTTCGTGACGCTGCCGAGGGACGTCAACAAGGCGCTCATCATCGGGATTCTGATCGCGGGCGCCATTTCGGCGGCGGTTCCGGAGGATTACCTGTCGAGCGTCCTCGGGGGCGGGATCGTCTCGATGCTTATCATGATGGCGGTGGGGATTCCGATCTACGTCTGCGCGACCGCCTCCGTGCCGATCGCGGCGGCGCTCATCATGAAGGGCGTCTCCCCGGGGGCCGCGCTCGTGTTTCTCATGACGGGTCCCGCGACGAACGCCGCGACAATCACGACCGTCTGGAAGATCATGGGAAAGCGGATCGCGGTGATCTACCTCGCCGCGGTTGCGGTATCGGCGCTCGTCGCGGGGCTCGTGCTCGACGCGCTGTTCAGGGGAAACGTCGCCCATACTATGTCCCATGCCCACTGGATGCTCCCGGGGTACGTGAACACGATCTGCGCGGCGGCGCTCCTCGGCGTTCTCGCGTACGGCTTTTTTCAACCGGTGAAGGTAGGCGAGGCGCCGAAGGCGGCGGCGGAGGGCCGGATCATTCGCCTTTCGATAGAAGGCATGACGTGCAATCACTGCGCGAACGCCGTGCAGCGCGCTCTCGCCGGGAGCCCGGGCGTCGCATCCGTCGAGGTCGATCTCAGGAAGGGGGAGGCGATCGTCGCAGGTTCGGGCTTCGACCTCGCCGGGCTCACGCGAGCCGTTGAATCGCTCGGCTACAGGGTCACGGCGGCCGGTGAGCCGGGCGTTCCGGATAGATCGGAGTGACATTTGGCAGCGCGAAAACTCTATGCAAGGAGGTCTTGAACTATGGCGCTCAAGGGTACGAAGACGGAGAAGAACGTTCTCACCGCGTTCTGCGGAGAGTCGCAGGCGCGCAACCGGTACACCTACTTCTCGGCCCAGGCGAAGAAGGAGGGGTACGAGCAGATCTCGGCGATAATCGAGGAGACCGCGAACCAGGAGCGCGAGCACGCGAAGCGCCTCTACAAGCTCCTCGAGGGGGGGGAGGTGGAGATCACGGCCGCGTTCCCCGCGGGCATCATCTGCACGACGGCCGAGAATCTCACCGAGGCCGCGGGAGGGGAGCATTACGAATGGACCGAGATGTACCCCGGCTTCGCGAAGGTTGCCCGCGCGGAGGGCTTCGAGAGCATCGCGGCGATTTTCGAGTCGATCGCGGTCGCCGAGAAACAGCACGAGAAGCGCTACCAGGCCCTCAAGGCGAATATCGAGAAGGGGCGGGTCTTCAAGCGCGACGCGAAGGTCGTCTGGCGGTGCCGCAACTGCGGGTATCTGCACGAGGGAAAGGAAGCCCCCGAGGTTTGCGCGGCGTGCGCTCATCCGAAGGCGCATTTCGAGCTCCTCGGCGAGAACTATTGATTTGGCCGCGGTGAAGCAATACAATGGCCCCGGTCCGGAGCGCGGGCTCCACAGGGCCCGGAAAGGGGAAGATTCAAATGGCGGAGAGACTTGAAATCTACAAATGCGCGAAGTGCGGGAACATCGTCGAGGTGCTCCACGGCGGCGCCGGCGAGCTCGTGTGCTGCGGAGAACCGATGGCGCTCCTCAAGGAAAACACGACCGACGCGTCGAAGGAGAAGCACGTTCCCGTGATCGAGAAGGTGGCCGGCGGCTACAAGGTGAAGGTCGGTTCGGTTCCTCACCCGATGGAAGAGAAGCACTATATAGAGTGGATACAGCTCATCGCGGACGGCGAGGCGTACCGGAAATTCCTCAAGCCGGGGGAAGCGCCGGAAGCGGTTTTCACCATCGCGGCGAAACAGGTCTGGGCGCGCGAGTACTGCAACATCCACAGCCTGTGGAAAGGAATGTGATTTCATGATCAGCAAGAAGATCCACGCGGGATTCAACGAGCAGATCAACCGTGAGCTCTATTCCGCGTATCTGTATCTTTCGATGGCCGCGTACTTTCATTCGCTGAACCTCGACGGATTTGCGAGCTGGATGCGCGTCCAGAAACTGGAGGAAGAGGCTCACGCGATGAAGCTCTTCGATCACCTGCGCGACCGCGACGCGCGAGTCGAGCTCGAGGCGATCGACAAGCCGAAATTCAAGTGGACCTCCCCGCTCGAGGCCTTCAAGGCCGCCTACGAGCACGAGAAGTTCATCACGAGCTCTATCAACGGACTCTACAAGCTCGCCGAGAAGGAATCCGATTATCCGGCGAAGGTGCTCCTCGACTGGTTCGTGAAGGAGCAGGTGGAAGAGGAGGCTTCGGCCTCGAAGGTCGTGCAGGTCCTCGAGAGGATAAAGGATTCCGGCGCGGGGCTCATCATGCTCGACAAGGAGCTCGGGAAGCGGGAATTTCACGGATAATGAACACCGCAGCCCCTACGAATATCGTGATAGGAGGGGAGGCCGGCCAGGGGCTCGTGACCGTCGGAGAGCTTCTCTCGAAGATCCTCGTCCGCCGGGGCTACCGGATCGTCGTTACCCAGAGCTATCAATCGAGGATTCGCGGCGGGCATAACACCTTCGAGGTGCGGGTGAGCTCCGACGGCGTCGAGGCTCCGGCGGAGACGATCGATCTCCTCGTCGCGCTCAACGTCGAAACGGTGACCCTGCACGCGGCGGATTGTGCGCCGCACGGTGTCGTTGTCGCGGACGAGACCTTCTGCGACAGCGACGAGCGATGCCTCAAGGTGCCGTTCAAGGATCTCGCACCGGCGGGGTTCATGAACACCGCCGCGCTGGGAGTCGCCTGCGCCATCCTCGGGCTCGAGAAAAAAGCGGCGTTCGAGGCCGTCGACGAGGCATTCGGCTCAAGGCATCCCGAGAAGGCGGAGGGGAACCGCAGCGCTCTCGAGAATGCGTTTGCGTGGTGCTCGGGGAGAGAGCGGTATTTTCGTGCGCTTCCCGCCCCTCCCGAAGGCCCCGGGCGCCTCATGCTCACCGGGAACGAGGCGCTCGCCCTCGGCGCCGTCTCCGCGGGGCTCCGGTTCGTCGCGTTCTATCCGATGACCCCCTCGACGTCGATTCCGCTCGCGATCATCGCCGTAGCGGAACGGATGGGCATCGTCGCCGAGCAGGCCGAGGACGAAATCGCCGCGATCAACATGGCGATCGGCGCCTCGTTCGCCGGAGCGCCGAGCATGGTCGCGACGTCGGGCGGAGGCTTCGCGCTCATGGTCGAGGGGGTGAGCCTCGCGGGCATGACGGAGACACCCGTCGTCATCGTCGTGGGGCAGAGACCCGCGCCCGCGACGGGGCTCCCGACGAGGACCGAGCAGGCGGATCTCGAGTTCGTGCTCCATGCGGGGCACGGAGAGTTCCCCCGGGCGGTTTTCGCTCCGGGAACCGTCGAGGATTGTTTCCATCTCGCGCGCCGCGCGTTCTTTCTCGCCGAGGCGTACCAGGGCCCCGTCTTCATTCTCACCGATCAGTTCCTCGCCGACAGCTACCGGGCGGTAGAGCCGTTCGACGTCGCGGGGCTCGATTGGGTGAGGCCCGGCGTCGATCCCGCTTCGGTCAAGGATCCATATCGGCGCCATACGATAACCGCCGATGGCGTGAGTCCCCGGCTCCTGCCCGGCGCGAGCGAGCACCTCGTCGTGACCGACAGCGACGAGCACACCGAGGACGGGCATCTCACCGAGGACCTCGTCGTCCGGAAGGCGATGGTCGAAAAGAGGCTGAGAAAGCTCGCGGGGCTGAGGCGCGAGGTCGTTCCGCCCGCGTACGAGGGGAGCGCAAGCCCCGAGCTGCTTCTCGTTTCATGGGGATCGACGCGCGGATCGGTGCGGGAAGCCGCCGCGGCGATCAAAGCGAACGGCGTCGACGTCGCGACGCTTCACTTCAACCAGGTCTGGCCGCTTGCGGGGGAGCAGTTCATCGAACGGCTCATGAGCGCGGGGAGCGTCATATGCGTCGAGGGAAACGCAAGCGGTCAGCTCGCGCGGCTCATCCGCCGCGAAACGGGATTCGAGATCGAGGAGAGGGTCTCGCGCTACGACGGGCTGCCGATAACGCCCGAGTTCATCCTGCGCGAGCTGAGCATCTGAGGTTATGTATGGTATCGGTAGAGGATTACGGAACGTATGAGACGGCCTGGTGCCCCGGGTGCGGCAATTTTCCGCTCCTCGACGGCATGAAGAAGGGCCTCGTCAAGGCGGGGCTTGCCCCCCGCGATGTGCTCTTCGTGAGCGGCATCGGGCAGGCGGCGAAGGCGCCGCACTATCTCAATGCAAACCTCTTCAATGGTCTCCACGGGCGCTCGCTTCCCGTCGCGACCGGCGCCAAACTCGCCAATCCGAATCTTGCCGTGATCGTCGAGAGCGGCGACGGCTGCTGCTACGGTGAGGGGGGAAATCATTTTCTCGCCGCGATACGCCGCAACGTGGACGTTACCATGATCGTCCACGACAACCAGATTTACGGGCTCACGAAGGGGCAGGCGAGCCCGACGTCCGGGGAAGGGCTCCGGACGAAAGCGCAACCCGGCGGCGTCATTCTCGAGCGATTCAATCCCGTCGCGGTCGCAATCGCGATGCAGGCGGGCTTCGTCGCGCGGAGCTTCACGGGGAACGTCGATCACCTCGCCGAGATGATCAGGCAGGGCATCGCCCATCGGGGGTTCGCGATCGTCGACGTGCTCCAGCCCTGCGTCTCGTTCAACACCGTGAATACCTTTGCCTGGTACAAGAAGCGCTGCTACGAGCTCGATGCGGCATACGACCCGGCCGATTGGGGAGCGGCGATGAAAACGGCGATGGAATGGGAGGACAAGATTCCCGTCGGGGTGATATACCGAAACGATCGTCCGCCGTTCGAGGGCCTCATTCCGGTCCTCTCGAAGGGAGCGCTCGCGGGGCGGCCGGTCGACCGTGAGGGGCTCGCCGCCGAGATGATCCGGATGGGCGGGGCGGCGAGCGGCGACTGACGCTCTCGGGACTGAACCCATAATGCTTGAATTCATTAAGAACCTCAGTCCGGTGCTCCAGACCCTCACCGCCACCGGCTTCACCTGTGCGATGACGGCTCTCGGCGCGGCCGTCGTTTTCGTCACCCGGGATTTCAACAGGAAGATCCTCGACATGATGCTCGGGTTCGCGGCGGGCGTCATGATCTCCGCGAGCTTCTGGAGCCTGCTTGGCCCCGCGATCGCCATGTGCAGGGGCGGGGGGTTGCCGTGCTGGCTCCCGGCGACGATCGGTTTTGCCGCCGGGGCGATCGTGCTCCGGATCATCGACATGATTCTGCCGCACCTGCACGCGGGATTCGGGATGGAGAACGCGGAAGGCGCTCGCACGTCATGGCAGAGGAGCACGCTCCTCGTGCTCGCAATCACGATACACAATATCCCGGAAGGGCTCGCCATCGGCGTTGCGTTCGGCGCCGCCGCTTTGGGCAACGTCTCCGTGCCCGTTGCGGGGGCCGTCGCGCTCGCCATCGGCATCGGGATTCAGGATTTCCCCGAGGGGCTCGCCGTTTCGATGCCGCTCCGGCGCGACGGGATGTCCCGGCGAAGGAGCTTCTGGTACGGGCAGCTCTCCGGGTGGGTCGAGCCCGCCGCCGGGGTCCTCGCCGCGGCGACCGTTTCTCTATCCCAGTTCCTGATGCCGTACGCGCTCGGTTTTTCGGCGGGGGCGATGATCTACGTCGTCATCGAAGAGGTTATTCCCGAGTCCCAGACAGGCGGCAATTCCGACATCGCCACGCTGGGCACGATTGTCGGATTTCTCCTCATGATGATCCTCGACGTGAGCCTCGGTTGACGTCCACCCCGCGCGAAGTCCGGCCTTGTCCGGCTCGCGCACATATGTTATAAGAAAGAGACCTCGCCGTATTGAAGCAAACGTTGGGATAATGAACCGCGCGACAAGGAGTTCTGCCATGATTTCGTTCCGCACCGTTTCGATTTGTGCATTCATCCTCGTGCTGACGGTCGCCGTCGCGATTCCCGCGAGCCACGCGAAAGACATCCCCGACGGCTGCACGACGATCGCCGTCGGACGGCTCGCCTCCGTCGACGGCTCCGTCATGACCTCGCATACGTGCGACGGCCACGACGGCCGCACGTGGATGCGCGTCGTGCCGCATATGAAGCACGCCCCGGGCTCGATGAACCGCATCTATCTCAAGACCGACCTGATGGTGAACTACGGAGATACGACCGGGCTCGTCTATACGGGCTCCATTCCGGAGGTGCCCGAGACCTACGGGTACCTATATTCTATCTATCCGTGCATCAACGAGCACCAGCTCGCGATCGGGGAATCGACGTTCGACGGCAAGGAGATCATGAGGAGCGACAAGGGCATGTTCAACCTGTACGAGCTTACGCGCCTCATGGCCGAGCGCTGCAAGACGGCGCGCGAGGCGATCGCGCTCGCCGGCGAGCTCCTCGGAGAATACGGGTACAACGACGCCGGCGAGTGCCTCTCGATCGCCGATACGAAAGAGGTCTGGATGTTCGAGGTCGTCGGCCCCGGGCAGGGCAAGGTCGGCGCGGTCTGGGCGGCGCAGCGCGTCCCGGACGACGAGATCAGCGTCAACGGCAACAGCGCCCGCATCCGCCGGATCGATCTCAAGGACAAGGATCGTTTCATGGCGTCGAAAAACGTATTCAGCACGGCGGAGGAAATGGGTCTCTGGGATTCGAAGAGCGGCGTGCCGTTCGAATTCAGCTACGTCTACGGCGATCGCAACTCGATGTGGGCTCGCCGCCGCGAGTGGCGCGTGTTCGACCTCCTGGCGCCTTCGCTCAAGCTCGACGCGAATCAGGAAAACTATCCCTTCTCGATCAAGCCGGAGAAGAAGGTCACGGTCGAGGAGATCATGAAAATATTCGCCGACACGTACGAGGACACCGAATACGACATGACGAAGTTCATGCTTGTCAAGGGGTCGGACGGAAAGTACGTCAAGAGCCCCTACGCGAACCCGTTCATGAACTACGATCAGATGCCTCTCTGGAAGATCAACGGCGCCCTCGGCGAGCTGGGGGAGCGCACGATCGCGCGCTACTACTGCATTTACTTCTTCATTTCGCAGTCCCGCGACTGGCTGCCCGATCCGATCGGCGGGCTCGCGTGGTTCGGTTGGGACAACCCCGCGATGACGTGCCACGCGCCGCTCTACTGCGGAATCACGGACGTGCCGGGTTCATGGAAGTTCGGCGGTCCGAAGGGCCGCCCGGGCTACACGGAGCAGAGCGCCTGGTGGGCCTTCAACCGCGCGAGCGTGATCTCCGCCCATCGCTGGGGTGACATGAGGAGCGACGTGTATGCGGTGCGCGATCCGTTCAGGCAGCAGGCGTTCGACGACCAGAAGCGGGTCGATGACGAGGCGCTGAAGCTCTACAACCAGGATCCACAGAAGGCGATCGATTACTTGACCAGATACAGCTTCGATTTCTGCACGAAGATCACGGACGCCTACTGGAAGCTCGGGGATGATCTCTGGACGAAGTACGACGAAAAGTGGTAATATCCGCCGCGCTCCGCGACGGCCGAGAATCTTGAACGCGCCTCCATGGAAAGATGCTCCGGGGGCGCGTTTTCTTTGAGCCATCTGATTCTTCACCGTGGGCACGACCCGGCGACGCTCTCTCATTGACAGCTCTAGGTGTTTTACCTTACAATATTAGGATATCCTTGCTCTTGATTCGAAACCTAAGCCCGCAGATGCGCCTGTGAAGATGCAACGAGCACACTCCTTCGTCGTTCCTCTCATGTTCGCCCTTCTGGCCGGGATCCTCGTTACGCTGTATGCGATTGCACGATCGGGCGCGGACCAGCGTTGGAATGATCGCGCCTTTCCCTTCCGGCTCGAAGATGTGATCTCGGCGCGGATCACCCCGAAATTGCCCTTCTTTGTCGCCGACGTCGACCTGGACGGCAACGATGATCTCCTTATCAACGAGCGGACCCGGCTTCTCTGGTACCGGCTCCACGGGAAAGAGATGTCTCTTGCGGGGTGCGCCACGTATGAACGTCCGGGCAGCACGCGCATGGTAACGGACGCCAACGGCGACGGGCATCCCGATTTCTTCGTGCTCACGGAGTCGCCCGAGGGCGCGATGCTGTCCTGTCACGACTGGTTCTCGTCGAAGGGGCCGTCGGCGCCCCTCTATACGATCGGTCCCCTGCTTCCGCCGACATGGTTTGAAGCAGATCCCTGGAAAAGGATCAATTTCTTCGGGAGCTTCACCGCGGAGAAGGGTGCTTGCCCGGAGATCTTCATCGGCG
>Ga0315274_10006418_pt1 | contig 17113 bp, 16 predicted proteins | sample YL17G02_20_MG_FD_203700 | JGI IMG/M metagenome (GOLD analysis project Ga0315274, IMG submission 203700) | Sediment microbial communities from Yellowstone Lake, YNP, Wyoming, USA - YL17G02_20 | ecosystem: Environmental > Aquatic > Freshwater > Lake > Sediment | place: USA: Wyoming | collected...
TCAACCTGCTGGTGCTGGCCCTCTCGGGCGTGCTCATCAACAAGGTGTTCCTGAAGGGCGAGCATGTCGCATTCATCATGGAACTGCCCCTCTACCATCTGCCCAGTCCGCGCACCATCGGCTTGATCACCGGGCAGCGCCTGGTCTCCTTCTTGCGCAAAGCAGGCACCGTCATTCTGACCGTCTCGGTCATTGTCTGGGTGTTGTCCACTCTACCGCACGGGGACATCGAGAGCAGCCTGCTGGCCAACTTCGGAAGACTCCTGGAGCCGTTTGGCAAGTGGATGGGGCTGGATTGGCGTATGATTGTGGCCTTGCTGAGCAGCTTTGTGGCCAAGGAGAATGCCATCGCGACTCTGGGCGTCCTGTTCGGCACCGCTAACCAGGTCAGGCTGACCACCCTGCTCCGCTCCGCACTCACACCGGCTGCCGCGCTGGCCTTCCTGGTCGTGCAGATGCTTTTCATTCCCTGCGTCGCGACAGTGGGCGCGATCAAGCAAGAAACGAACTCGTGGCGTTGGGCAATGGTGAGCGTCTTGTTTCTCCTGGTCGTATCGCTGCTGGGAGGCGTGTTGACCTATCAGGTAGCCAGCCGCCTGCTGCATTGAGGGCGTCGAAACACCTTCTCGCAGGTGGCACCGTAGCACCTGCGGGCGCTTGCAGAGCGCCCCCTCGGCAAGGTCATCCCATCCCATTACGCGGCTTCAACCTGAATGCCATGGGGAGGGCAGAGAGCCATGTTGAACAGGCTACTGCAGATCATCGCCTCGGGAGGCGTGCACACTGTGCCGCGGCTGGCGCAGCAATTGGGCGTCAGCGAAGCGCTGCTGGACAGCATGCTCGAAGAGCTGGTGCGCATGGGTTACCTGACATCCGCAAGCGCTGGATGCAGCGGTCAGTGCGACCATTGCGCGATGGGTGGCGCATGCGCTGTCGGCGCTCCGGGACGCATCTGGGCGCTGACTGCCGCCGGTGAACGGGCGGCACGCTGAGTGTTAGACATTTATATGAATCGCTATAGGAACCTTGACAATGACTCACTAAGGCAGTAGAATAGCATTGTAGGTCGAGCGGAGCGGCCCGAACTCTAGCGTGGGGTCATGACATGGAAGACACTCAGAATGGGATGAACGGCGAGCAACACAACGATTTGCAGCAAGAACTCCAAGCGGCGCGCCAGGCGGCAGCCGAGAACCGCGACAAGTACCTGCGCGCGCTGGCCGAGTCCGAAAACATGCGCAAGCGCCTGGAGAGGCTGTGTGAAGAACGCATGTGGCAAGAGAAAAAGCGTCTGGTGGGCCATCTCCTGGAGGTCTCCGATCAACTGGAGGCAACGCTGAAATACGCCTCCGCTGATGATGCCCTGGGAACAGGCGTACGCCTCACCTACCAGCAACTGCAGCAGGTTCTGAATCGCGAAGGCGCACAGGCCGTGAGTTCAGTTGGAGAGGCCTTTGATCCCAGCATTCACGAGGCGGTTGAGTTGGCGGACAACCCCGGCCACGAGAACCACATAGTTCAAGAGTACCGCAAGGGATACACACTGGATGGCAAGTTGTTGCGTCCAGCGCGGGTGCAGGTCGCAAAGAGCTCGTAAAAGAACTTGATTCGGCGATGGCGGCGCAGTTGAGAAGGCAGGTGCAAAGCCCATGGAATACAAGGACTACTACAAGATACTGGGCGTAGACAAGAAAGCTACGCAGCAGGAAATCAAGAAGACCTACCGCAAGCTGGCACGCAAGTACCATCCGGATGTGAACCCGGGCGACAAAGGTGCCGAGGCACGCTTCAAGGAGATCAACGAAGCCTACGAGGTGTTGAGCGACCCGGAGAAGCGCCAGAAGTACGAAGAGCTAGGAAGTAGCTACCAGCAATGGCAGCGCACGGGTAGGGACCCACGCGGCTTTGACTGGAGCCGATGGGCCACGGGCGGGCAGCCCGGTGGCGGCCGTGTGCACATGGAGTACGGAGATCTCAACGACCTGTTCGGCGCTGGCGGGTTCTCGGACTTTTTCCAGAGCTTTTTCGGCAACGCGGGTGGTTACGGGGGTTCTGACCAAAAGGCGCGCAGCCGACGTGGGCAGGACCTGGAGCAACCCGTCGACATCACTCTCGAAGAAGCCTACAGTGGAACGAACCGTGTCCTGCAGATGGACGGACGCCGGCTGGAAGTCAAAATACCTGCGGGCGTGGACACCGGATCGCGCGTGCGCATCGCCGGCGAGGGGCAACCCGGCATCGGCGGCGGAGCGCGCGGCAGCATCTACCTGAGCATCACAGTATTGCCGCATCCAACCTTCCAGCGCAAGGGGGACGATCTCTACTGCGCGCTTCCTGTTGACGTCTACACCGCAGTCCTGGGCGGCGAGGTAGCTGTGCCGACCCTCAAGGGGCAAGTCATGCTCAAGATCCCGCCGGAGACGCAAGGCGGCAAGCGCTTCCGTCTCAAGGGCCTGGGCCTGCCCAACCTGAAAGACCCCAAGGTAAGCGGCGATCTCTATGCCGAGGTGCAGATCGCCTTGCCGCGGGCGCTGAGTAAGCAAGAAAAGGATCTGTTCACGCAACTGGCTTCCATGCGAGGCCACTAGAGATCTTTTCAGGGGAGCATCCAGATGCCGACAAACGTCAAGAGAGTGCTGATTGGGCTCGTGCTGCTTCTGTTGGCGCTGAGCCTGGCCGGCTGTTGCGGCGTATGCACGCTACCGAATCTCGCTCGCCCGGCGCGTGTCGTAAGCACGCCGCCAAGTGTCGAATTGGCTGCAACGCCAACGTCCTTGCCGCCGGAGATCGTGCGTAGTGCCGACGCGGAAGAGCAACTGCTGATCAACATCTACAAGCGCGTGAACCCGGCTGTGGTGAACATCCGGGTTATCAAGCGCGTTGACAGCGGCAGCCTGGGCCTGCCTCCGGTCACAGGCACGCCCGAGGCGCCTCAGAGCCCCAACGACACATTCCAGCAGGGGGTGGGCTCTGGTTTCGTCATCGACAAGCAAGGTCACATCGTGACCAACAACCACGTGGTGGAGAAGGCAGAAGAAGTCCAGGTCACGTTCTCCGATGGCAGCATCGTGCACGCCAAGGTGATCGGCACCGATCCGGACAGCGACCTGGCCGTGATCAAGGTAGATTGGCCTGCCGACAGGCTGGCGCCGGTCGAACTAGGCGATTCAGATGGCATCGAGGTGGGTCAGCGCGCCATTGCCGTTGGCAATCCGTTTGGCCTGCGGGGCACGCTTACAGTGGGCATCGTCAGCGCCCTGGGGCGCAGCCTACAACTGGGCCGTAGCTCGGCTGCGGTTGGCGGGAGATTCACCATCCCGGAGCTGATTCAGACGGACGCGGCGATCAACCCAGGCAATTCGGGTGGGCCGCTGCTGGATTCGCAGGGCCGCGTGATTGGCGTCAACACGGCCTACGAGGCCGACGCGACTGGCGTGGGTTTTGCCGTGCCGGTGAATGCCGTCAAGCGCGTGGTACCCGAGCTGATTCGGACTGGCAAGTACTCGTATCCCTGGCTGGGCATCAGCGGTTCGGATCTGACGCTGGACGTGATCGAGGCGATGAAGCTGCCCGTGCAGCGCGGCGCGCTCGTAATCAGCGTGACGCCCGATAGCCCCGCAGACAAGGCCGGAGTGCGGGGCAGCAACGATACGCTGGAGAAATCCGGCAGCGAACTTCGCATTGGCGGCGACGTGATCACCGCCATCGATGGACAGAGAGTCGGGCAATTCGATGACATCCTGGTCTACATTCTGCGCCGCACAAAAGTGGGACAGCAGGTGACGCTCTCCATCATTCGGAGTGGGCGGGAGCAGACCGTGCAAGTGAAGCTGGGTGAAAGGCCCGGCAAGTAGAGCAGAGGAGAAAAACCACGATGAACTTGAGTAAGAACAGAACCGGGCTGGCTTTGCTTGCCCTGTCAATGCTGGTCGTAGTAGCCGGCTGTAGCGTCATTTCCAGGGTGAGCCCTGTGACACAGCCTATTCCTACCCAGACACCCATAGTGATTGTCGTGACGCCAACTCCGCAGCCGCAGGCAATGGTGCCCGCTGGGGGTATCTCGGAGGAGCAGTCGACCATCGACATCTATGCGCGCGTCAGTCCCGCCGTGGTGCACATTACCAGCCGCGTGGTGGTGCGCGACTTTTTCTGGGGGGATCAATCGCAAGAGGGCACAGGCTCCGGGTTCATCATCGACAAAGAGGGGCACATCGTCACCAATAACCACGTGGTGGAGAACGCAGAAACGATCACCGTAAACCTGTCGGATGAGACGTCGATAGAAGCCAAAGTGATCGGCACCGACCCGGGCACCGATCTGGCCGTCATCAAGATCGACGTACCGCCGGACAAGCTGCAGACAGTAGAGCTGGGCTCTTCTGCGAATCTGCGCGTGGGGCAGCGCGCTATTGCCATCGGAAACCCGTTTGGCCTGGACCGCACGCTGACCACAGGCGTCATCAGCTCCCTGGGCCGGCCCCTGCAGGAAAGCCAGAACAGCCGGACAATCTACGACGTGATCCAGACCGATGCTGCCATCAACCCGGGCAACTCGGGCGGCCCCTTGTTGGATTCGAATGGCAAGGTGATTGGTGTCAACTCGGCCATCTATTCGCCCAGTGGTGGTTCGGTGGGGGTGGGCTTTGCCATTCCGGTGGACACTGTGAAGCGCGTGACCGCATCCATTATCGAGAAGGGCTACTACCCCCATCCCTGGCTGGGCGTCAGCGGGTACTCCCTCAGCGCAGACCTGGCCAAGTATCTGAACTTGACCGTCGAACGCGGCGTCCTGATCGCGCAGGTGACGTCGGGGCAGTCCGCAGAGCGAGCGGGGCTGCGGGGTGGCAGCCGCAGAGTGCAGGTTGGCAACTACGTCATCCTCACCGGCGGCGACATTCTCACCGCCATGGACGGGAATGCGTTGCGCGGAACGGAGGACATGGTCAAGTACCTGGAGACGAAGACCAAGGTGGGCCAGACGGTGAGTCTCACCATCCTACGAGACGGCAAGGAGCTGAACATCCAGGCCCAACTGGGTGAACAACCCAGAGATCAGTAGGGGTGGAGGCAGTGGTGGTATGGAATTCCAGACGCCCGACGAGCCGTGCTATGTGATCAGCGTCGTCGCCAGAATGGTGAAACTACATCCGCAGACCCTGCGCTACTATGAGCGCGTCGGGTTGGTCGTGCCGGCACGTTCGGCGGGGAACGTGCGTCTCTACTCCCCGGGCGACATCGAACGGCTGCGCAAAATCTGCCGCCTGACCGAGGAGCTGGGGGTGAACCTGGCCGGAGTAGAAGTGATCATGCGTCTGACCGATACCATCGAGCAGCTACAGGCCGAGATGACTCTCATGCGGTCTGCGTTGGCCCCGCGGGGCCAACGGGAGGGCCTTGGGAGGGAACTACACGAGAACGGGACTGTTGTTGACGGGAAGCAGGAATAGACCAAAAGGAGGTCCACCGGTGATTGACGAACGTGAGCTTCAGGAACTGGCCAGTTTCGTGCGCCAAGCAGGGCCACCTTTACTCAGCCTGTATCTCGACACCGACCTCACACAACAACCAAAAGACCAAGTCAAGTTGGTCCTGCGCGATCTACTGGAACGGGTCGGGGGCACGGCCTCTGTCAAGGACGTGGCACGGGTCGAGCAGTTCTTCGACCAGGAGTACGATTGGCGAGCGCGTGGAGTGGCAATTTTCTCTGCTGTAGAGCAGAAGCTATGGCGTGTCTATCCGCTCGCGCTACCTGTCGAAAGTGACGCGCATGCAGGGGATGAGCTCTATCTGAAGCCGCTGACACACCTGCTCGACGAGTACAAACGCTACGGCGTGGTACTGGTGGACCGCGAGGGCGCGCGTTTCTTCCTCATTCACCTGCGCGAAATTGAGGAGAAAAACGAGATCATCGGCGAGGATCTCAAGCACCACAAGCAGGGAGGGCCAGCCGCCACCCGCTACCAGCGGCGCGTCGAAAAGCAGGCAGGACTGAACCTGAAGTTGGCCGCAGAGGCCACGGCCCGCTTCTGCCGGGAGAACGAGTGCGACCGCCTCGTCTTGGCCGGTTCGGATGACGCTCTGGCGCAGTTCCGGGAGATGCTCCCCAAGACGCTACAAAAGCAGGTGATTGGGACGTTGGCATTGGACATGGAGGCCACCGTCACTGAGGTCAGGGAGCGCACGGCCGAACTGATCCAGGCCCAGGAACGCCAGCGTGAGCACAGGCTGGTAGATGACTTGGTCACGGCAGCGGCCAAGGGATCAGGAGCGGTGACCGGCCTGGCAGACACGTTCTACGTCGTCCGTGAAGGGCGCGTGCGCATTCTGGTCATGGAAAAGGGCCTGGAGGCCGAGGGCTACCTGTGTGACGGTTGCGGATACATCAGTGCCCAGTCCATTGTCAAGTGCCCGTTCTGCGGCGGCAAGCCGCAGCATCTGGACGATGCCGTAGAACGCGTCGTGCATCGCGTAGTCGAGGCCGGCGGTAAGGTCGAGACCGTTGTGGACAGCAAGGCCCTGGCTGAGGCAGGGCACATCGGCGCAATCCTGCGCTACTAGCACTCAAGGAGTGCTGGACGACCAGCACTCCCTAGCTATTATCCATCCATAGCGTTTGGAGTTTGTCATGGATGTCAACCGCTATACAGAGAAAGCTCAAGAGTCCCTGGCCCAAGCGCAGAGGCTGGCGAGCGAATACAATCACAGCCAGATCGAACCAGAGCATTTGCTGCTGGCACTGTTGCAGCAGGCCGACGGCGTCGTGCCGCAGCTCGTGACCAAACTCGGCCTCGCGCCCAGTGCATTGGAGCAGGCCCTGGAACAGGAGCTGCAGAAGCGCCCCAAGGTCTACGGAGCGGCGACGCAGGTGGGCATCGGCGTAGCCCTGCAAAACGTGCTCAAGAAAGCCGAAGCACAGGCCCAGACCATGCACGATGACTATGTCTCCACCGAGCACCTGCTCATGGGGCTGGTGCTCGCGCCCAGCGGACGCGCGGACGAGCTGCTGCAGCAGGCCGGCGTCACGCTCGAGCGCATCTACGAGGCTCTGACCAGCATCCGCGGTACGCAGCGTGTCACCGACCCCAACCCCGAAGGCAAATACCAGGCCCTGGAAAAGTACGGCCGGGACCTGACGCAGTTGGCCCGCCGTGGCAAGCTGGACCCCGTCATCGGCCGCGACGAGGAGATTCGCCGCGTGATCCAGGTCCTTTCCCGCCGCACCAAGAACAACCCGGTGCTGGTGGGTGAGGCCGGCGTGGGCAAGACTGCCATTGCCGAGGGCCTGGCGCTGCGCATCGTGCGCGGCGACGTGCCGGAAGGGCTCAAGCGCAAGCGCATCGTCACGTTGGACCTCGGAGCACTGGTGGCCGGGGCCAAATACCGCGGCGAGTTCGAGGAGCGCCTCAAGGCAGTCCTGAAAGAAGTCACCGAGTCTCAGGGCGAGGTCATCCTCTTCATCGACGAGCTGCACACCGTGGTGGGCGCAGGCGCCGCCGAAGGTGCCCTGGACGCCAGCAACATGCTCAAACCCATGCTGGCCCGCGGTGAGTTGCACTGCATTGGCGCCACCACGCTGGACGAATACCGCCAGCACATCGAGAAGGACCCTGCGCTGGAGCGGCGCTTCCAGCCAGTGCAGGTGGGTGAGCCAACGGTGGAAGAGACCATCAGCATCCTGCGCGGCCTGAAGGAGCGCTACGAGGTGCATCACGGCGTGCGCATCCAGGATGCCGCACTCGTGGCTGCGGCGGTGCTCTCGCAGCGCTACATCGCCGACCGTTTCCTTCCGGACAAGGCCATCGACCTGATTGATGAGGCAGCGTCGCGCCTGCGCATGGAAATCGACAGCCTGCCCGCCGAGCTCGACGAGGTCGAGCGGCGCACCCGGCAGCTGCAGATCGAGCAGCAGGCTCTCAAGAAAGAAAAAGATGCCGCGTCTCAGGAACGCCTCAGCAAGATCGAACAAGAACTGGCTGGGCTGCGCGAGAAAGAGACCGCCATGAAGGGCCAGTGGCAGCAGGAAAAGCAGGCCATTCAGTCCATCCGAGAGATCAAGACGCGCATCGAGCAGACCAAGCAGGCTATCGAGCAGGCCACACAACGCGCCGACCTGGAACAGGCGGCAAAGCTGCAATACGTGGACTTGCGCAACCTGCAGAACGAGTTCACAGCCAGTGAGCAGCACCTGCGCGAACTGCAGAGCAAGCAGGCCATGCTCAAGGAAGAGGTAGACGAAGAGGACGTTGCGGAGATCGTCTCCAAATGGACGGGCATCCCGGTCACCAGGCTCGTGGAAGGCGAGAAGGCCAAGCTGCTACGCATGGAGCAGAACCTGCATCTGCGCGTGGTAGGCCAGGACGAGGCCATTGCGGCCGTGGCCAACGCCGTGCGACGTGCGCGGGCCGGGCTGCAAGAGCCTAACCGCCCCATCGGCAGCTTTCTGTTCCTGGGGCCCACCGGCGTGGGCAAGACCGAACTGGCCCGCGCACTGGCCGAGTTCCTGTTTGACGACGAAGAGGCCATGCTGCGCCTGGACATGAGCGAGTACCAGGAACGCCATACCGTGGCGCGCATGATCGGCGCTCCGCCGGGTTACGTCGGCTACGAAGAAGGCGGCCAGTTGACCGAGGCCGTGCGACGGCGTCCCTATGCGGTCGTGCTGCTCGACGAGATCGAGAAGGCACACCCCGAGGTGTTCAACGTCCTGCTGCAACTGCTGGATGATGGACGGTTGACCGACGGGCATGGACGCACCGTGAGCTTTAAGAACACGGTGGTGATCATGACGTCCAATGTGGGCAGCCAGTGGATCAAGGAGCTGGGTGGCCACGACGAGGCCGAGATGCGCCGGCGTGTTTTGGAGGCGCTCAGCGAGCAATTCCGGCCCGAGTTCCTCAACCGCATCGACGAGGTCATCATCTTCCATTCGCTGGGCATGGAGCAGTTGCGACAGATCGTCGACATCCAGTCGCGGCACTTGCAGCGCTTGCTGGACGACCGCAAGGTCAAGCTAGTACTAACCGACAAGGCCAAGCGACGACTGGCAGACAAAGGTTTCGATCCCATCTACGGAGCTCGCCCCCTCAAGCGGGTCATGCAGAAAGAACTGCAGGACCCCCTGGCGCTCAAGCTGCTACAGGGCGAATTCCGGGACGGGGACACGATTCAGGTAGATTTCGAGGACGACAAGTTCGTGTTCGGGAAAGCAGCATAGCCCCTTGTGGGCGGAAGTGCAGTCCCTCATGGGCGGCCACTGGCAGCTTCCCGGACACCCATAGAATCGAGGCAAAATCCATGATGATGTCTTTTGATCGTTTCACGGAACGGGCACAGGAGGCTGCAGCCCGTGCCTACGAGATCATGCAGCGCTACCGGCATACCCAATTGGACACAGAGCACATCCTGTTCGCCCTGTTGGAACAGCCAGAGGGTGTCATTCTGCAAATCCTGGAGCGCCTGGAGGTAGATAAAGAGGCCATCAAGACGCGCCTGGACGACGCGCTCAAGGCCAGCCCCAGGATGCCGATGTACGCGTCGGCCAGCCCGATGCAGGTCTACATCACCCCGCGCGTCAAGCGCCTGCTGGATACAGCCAACGACGAAGCGCAGAAACTCAAGGACGATTACGTCTCGACGGAGCACATCTTCCTGGCGATCGCCAGCGAGCACGACGGCCCCTCGGCGCGCATCCTGACCGACTTTCAGGTCACCCGCGCCAGGATTCTGGAAGTGCTGCCCGCCGTGCGCGGTGGACAGCGCGTCACCAGCCCTCAGGCCGAGAGCCGCTACCGGACGCTGGACAAGTTCAGTCGCGACCTGACCAAGCTGGCCAAGGAGGGCAAGCTGGATCCCGTCGTCGGGCGCGACGGCGAGATCATGCGCGTCATCCAGGTCCTCTGCCGGCGCACCAAGAACAACCCGGTGCTCATCGGCGAGGCCGGCGTCGGCAAGACCGCCATCGTCGAGGGCCTGGGGCTCAAGATCGCCAGCGGCGACGTGCCCGAGCTACTGATGAACAAGCGTCTGATCTCGCTCGACCTGGGTGCCATGGTAGCCGGAACACGCTTCCGCGGCGAATTCGAGGAGCGCATCAAGGCGGTCCTGGACGAGATCAAGCAGGCCGAGGGCGAGATCATCCTGTTCATCGACGAGCTGCACAATGTGGTCGGAGCGGGCGCTGCACAGGGTGCCATTGACGCCTCCAGCATGCTCAAGCCGGCCCTGGCGCGCGGCGAGCTGCACTGCATTGGAGCGACCACGGTGGAAGAGTACCACCAGCACATCGAGAAGGACTCAGCCCTGGAGCGGCGTTTCGCGCCCATCTTTGTCGAAGAGCCGACGGTGGAGGAAACCATCGAGATGCTCAAGGGCCTCCGGCAGCGTTACGAAGAGCACCACCACGTCGTGATCAGCGACGAGGCCGTGCGCGCAGCCGCATACCTGTCAGACCGCTACGTCAAGGATCGCTTCCTGCCGGACAAGGCGATTGACCTGATCGACGAGAGCGCCTCCAAGCTGCGCATCGCCATCTTCAGCCTGCCCGAGGATCTCAAAAAGATGAAGATGGAGATCGGGCGGCTCCTGAGCGAAGAGGAAGCCGACTGGCAAAAGCGCGATTACGAACAGGCCGCCATCCACAAGAGCGAACGGCTGAAACTGGAAAGGGAGTTCAACGCCAAGAAAGAGACCTGGAAGGCGGAGCGTGGCCTGGAGGAGGTCGTGCACGAACCAGACGTGGCCGAGGTGGTCGCCCGCTGGACCGGCATTCCTGTCAACCGCATGTTGGAGACCGAGGCCGACAAGCTGCTGCACATGGAGGAAAGGCTGCACGAGCGCATCGTGGGCCAGGACGCGGCGCTCACTGCCGTGTCCGATGCCATCCGGCGAGCGCGCTCGGGCCTCAAAGACCCACGCCGACCCATCGGCAGCTTTATCTTCCTGGGCTCCACCGGTGTGGGCAAGACCGAACTGGCCAAGGCCCTGGCGGAGTTCCTGTTCGACGACCAGGATGCCCTCCTGCGCGTGGACATGAGCGAGTACCAGGAACGACACACCGTCTCGCGCCTGGTGGGCGCTCCTCCGGGCTACGTCGGCTACGAAGAGGGTGGCCAGTTGACCGAGGCCGTGCGACGTCGTCCCTACCAGGTAATCCTGTTCGACGAGATCGAAAAGGCGCACCCCGACGTGTGGAACGCTCTGCTGCAGATCCTGGAGGACGGCCGTCTGACGGACGGTCAGGGTCACCTGGTTGATTTCCGCAACACGGTGATCATCATGACCTCGAACCTCGGCACGCACTATGCGGTCAAGGGCGCCGCGGCGCTGGGCTTCCGCACCCCAGGAGAGCCACCAGAGCAGGAGAAGATGCGGGACGATATCAACGAGGAGCTGAAGAAGACCTTCCGCCCCGAGTTCCTCAACCGCATCGACGAGGTGATCATCTTCCAGCGCTTGACCCGCGAGGACATGAAGCGCATCGTGAGCCTGCAAATGAAGGAGATCCGCCAGCGCATGCAGGAGCAGGGTGTCGACATCCAGCTCAGCGAAGAGGCGTCGGATTGGCTGGCCAAGAAGGGTTACGACCCGATCTTTGGCGCCCGTCCCCTGCGCCGCACGCTGCAGCGCCTGGTGGAGAGCCCGCTGTCCAGACAGCTCATCCACGGGGAGATCCGCACGGGCGATCACCTGACCATCGCCGTCGAGAACGGCGAGCTGGCCTTCCACAAGACCGCTGGCGTTGTCTCGTCGCCACCGGAAGCAGGCAGTCCCGCTGCGCGGGATGCAGGCAGCCCCGCAGAGCGGGACGCAAGCAGCCCCGCAGAGCGGGACGCAAGCAGCCCCGCAGAGCGGGACGCAAGCAGCCCCGCACCGGTAGCGGCATAGGACCGTGCACAACAGAGCCCCTGACGGACTGTCAGGGGCTCTGTTGTGTCAATCTAGATCACAAGCTGGTCGTAGAGGCGCTCGAGGCTCAAATCGGGGCAGACGGTATCAGAGCACTTGAGCGTGAGCGTCGCGGCAGAGACGCCCAGCCGCATCGCTTCGTCGGTGGGGAACTGGTTGACCAGGCCATAGACGATCGCGGCCGTCAGAGCATCGCCAGCGCCGGTATAGTCCACGATCTCGCAGCGGATGGCCGGGATGTAGCCGCGCCCCGCCGCAGTCGCATAGCACAGACCTTCCTCGCCGAGAGTAATGACCGCCGTTCCCACCCCATAGGCCACTAGCTCCTTGGCCGCCTTCATCGCCTCGATGCGGCCATGAATGGGATGTCCGCACAGCACCTCCGCCTCGGCCAGGTTGGGCCGGATCAGGGCCAGGTCGGCCATGTGCTTCTTGAGGCGCGGGGCCAGAGTGGTGGAGGCCGGGTCGATCGCCACGGGCACGCTGTGGCGCTTCGCCGCGTTGATGGCAGAGGCCAGGGCTGCCGGCGAGAGGTTGCCGTCGATCACCAGCATGGCGGCCTGTGCGAACAGGTCGCGGTGCGAGTAGATGTACGCCGGCGTGACGAGGCTCACGCTGGCCATTTCGTCCACGGCCAGCGTCTTGCCGCCGCGCTCGTCCAGGATCACCACGTAGGCCGCCGAATGGCACTCGGGGGAGATGATCACACGGCTGACATCCACGCCCGCGCTGGCTGTGCGCTCCAGAATCTGCGCACCGAACGGATCGCGGCCCACGGCGGAGAGCAGGATGGTGGGCTGCCCCAGGCGCGCCAGGTTCTCGGCCACGTTGCGCCCCACCCCGCCAAAGCTGACCGTGACCTCGCCCGGCGTGGACGTGCCCAGTTGCAGCGCCTTGCGGGCGCGGCCTTTGACGTCCATGGTGGCCGCGCCGATCACAAGGACGTGGGAAGAATGTGCATTCACTTGGCCCCCTTTGGTCTACTCCGAATAGGAAAAGACCTCACTTCAGCGCGTGCGGGCAGGCAGTCTTCGCGTCGCGCCGGTGCGTAGCGGATTATAGCACAGAACGACAAAGGCCCAATGTGCCTCCCTGAGTGTCCTGCCACGCACCCAGTCCCATGTGGCTCCAGATGCGCTGCGTGACGAGTCTTGACAAGAAGGGCCTTCTGTGAAAGTGTCAAACGAGAGGCTCTCCGCGGCACGGCGTACTTGGAAGGGGTTCGGCACGAGCTACGCCAAACAACAATGGAGCGAGCGCCAGATATGCCAGGCCTTCAATCTAACAAGAGAAGCACTGCACTGCCTGATCATGGAAGGTATCATCCCTCCTCCACATCGCACTTTTACGGGTCAGTTCGTTTACACCGAAGTCCATGCCAGCCGACTGAGCAATCACCTGCACCTGGAGCAGTTGGTAGAAACATGGATCCTCGACCCAGACAACATGGATCTTCAGGTGCAGATCAATCAGGATTTATCCCTGCAAAGCCCGTTCCGCAACAACAACTGGCAGGGTCTGTACGAGTTGTGGGAGTACGAAAGTCTCTCCCCGGAGACCATCCGCGGAATCCTGACCGAACTCATCAAGCTCGATGCCGAAGAAGACCTCTTCCAAGAGGTGATTGCTCTGCTGTTTGAGAAAACGGCTAGCCACGATCGAAAGCGCTATCGACCGTAGGGAAGCATGCCAGAACAGACGGACTCGAATCTCGAGATACAGCGGATCCTGCTCGACATCTTTTCCACCTCGACCCATCTGCCGATAGGCCTCTTTGACGTGGAGCAAAGGCGTGCCGTGTTCAGCGCTCAGAGCCTGCGCTGCTTCGAGCCGTACTGCCGTCGTGTGCATCAGCTGCCGGGAGAGGCAGCTGAGTGCGCGCGAGATTAGTGGAAGCGGGCGCGGGAGACCAAGACAGAAGGGTTAACCCTCTGCCATGCGCGCCTCTACGACTATGCTCTCCCGATTTTCGTCGACGGGCAACTTGCTGCAACGCTGTTATACGGGGAGATGCAGTTGGAGGATCGTGACCTGCAGCAACGCGCTACGTTGCGACACGAGCAGTTCATGCATAGCAGGCGCCTGCCCCAAGAAGTCGAAAGCCAGTTGCGTGAGACCTACGCAAGAGCAAAACGCCTGCGATTGGACCAGTTCGGTCCGCAGATGCTGGCTAACCTGCACAGGATCGAAAAGTGGTACTATCGACTGACCAGCAGTCAGAAGGCGCTTACACGCCAGACAGAGGACCTCACACACGAACTGCAAATCTGGCTGCAGGGAGTCATGGCCAAGACCGAGAACTTGTGCTTGGATCTTGAACGGGATCGAGACGTCCGTCGAGAATACAAAGAGACCGCCAGGGATGTTCTGAGCGCGGCGGTAGCGCTGGACGTGATCGTCCAGCGCCTAGGCAACTTTATGACCAGCTACCGGTCTATACCTGTGCGCCTGGCCACCATCGTACATGAGAGTCGGAAGGTATATGAGGAAGAGGCACGACAGCGCGGCATCAGTGTCAAGATCGACCTAGAGCCGGTCGACGGGAGACCTGCGATGGTTGAGGCGTCCGTAGTGCATCTGCAGCATGCGGTGCACAATCGGAGTGGGCATTGACCCTGACGAGTACGAGCTAATCTTCAAGGGCGGCTACCAGGGGCGTCGCACCCGTGCCGCGTACCGACCAGGCGAAGGACTCGGCCTGCGCCTGGCAAAGCGGGTCATAGAACGGCACAATGGGCAGACTAGCGTGTCCAGTGTAGACCAGAAGTCGGCATTCCTGAACACTTTTACACTGTTTCTGCCCTACGTGCAGCCCCCCATAATAGAGGAGGAGGCGCATGGATGCAGCACCAAAGAAGGTAATCGCCTGGATTAAGGATGACGTCGATATTATCGCGGCCGTTATGCGTCAGGTCGAGCTGGCTGGGCATCGCATAGAGCGGCAGCGTACGATCGGAGAGGCGCTCGCGAACTTGGATCCTCTCCGTACATGTGACCTCATCGTGCTGGACATCTCCGTGCCGGTTGGTACGGCTCCCGGCGAGTATGGGCGCTATAGTGGTGTAGACTTGCTGCGAGAATTGCGCACCGTCCACGACGTCCATACGCCAGTGATCGTACTGAGCGTCTTGACCGATGATCATGTGCTCAGCGAGGTAAGGAAGCTTGGTGTGAGCGAAATACTCCGCAAGCCAGTCCTTCCGTCAAGGCTCAAGGAGGCTGTGGACCGCGCGCTGGGTATCACCCAGTAGCCGCGCAGATGAGCGCGGCAAGCGCATTCAGCCCTGGTGAATGGGGGTGACAAGCATGCTTCTCAGACGGTGGATTTTGCTGACGGTTTGCCTAGTTGCGTTGTCCATTCCTTTGATGGTGTTCGTTGCCCCGATTCCATCCAGTGAGGGCCAGTATCGTCTGGCCTTTGCCCTGGCGACGTTGGGATCCTGCGCCCTGAAGCTTGCCCTGCGGCAGCAGATGTTCCGCGTCATACCGACTGGTGAGATCGGAATCGTTGAACGCTTCCGCCAGTTCTCTGGTGCAACCGGACCCGGCGTACTGCCTGTGGTCCCCTTCATTGAGACCGTGCGCACGGTGCCGACGAGCGAACAGACATACACGCGCAACGAACCCGAGGTGCTGACCAGCGACGGCGTAGTGGTGGGCTTCAACATCCTGTTGCGCTATTCAGAGAGTCTTCAGGCCGCACTCGAGGATTCGCTCAAGTCGGCCCTGGAGGCAATGGCTACGCAGAACCAGGCTGCGGGTGAGGCCGAGCGCATTCGACAGATCGGTAGCGGACTGCAGGAGTGCGAAGCCCCAGAGGCGGCGCTCACGGCACGATACATTCAGGCCGTAGAACAGATGTCCATAAATCCCTCCAGCCATATTGTCGTGCCAACCGAAATCATTAGCGGTCTGCAGGCACTCAGCCCGCTTGCGCGGCAACGGCCACCCCGCTCTGATGGGGGCGGACGCCAGGCGCCAAGCCCCACCCCTCTTGGCCGCAAGGCGACGGCTGAACGCGCGGACCCTACGCAGTTGAAGTCTAGCGTAGGGACAAGCACATCAGCGACCCCGAATGCCAACGGTCAAGAGCAATCAGACCAGAACACGCTCCTAGGCGATGTGCCCCACGTGGCCGGGCAAACGCCCCTAGGCGGGACGGACTGACACCCGGGCACTCAGCAGTCCGTCAAACCAGGGCCACATCCCAGGGGCATTAACGCACGGCGCGTTCCAGCTGCGGTTGTGTTGGGGTCAAGTGGTCTCCACTGGCAGGATGAGGGTTCTGCGACTCTGACATGGACTCCAGGAGCCCCAAAGCGGTTGCGACCGGTCGGAGAGCAGACGCATAGCCCTTCAGGAATTCATGGTCCGGCCTTTGGTTTGCCAGCGCATGGCCTGCCTCCAGTGCGGTGCGCAAAACGACCAAGATGTCAGATCTGTGAAACGACTGCCTGTCCACGGTATCCCTCACTTGCACTGCGATTTAGGTCCGTGAAGCCCGCCCACGCCACACAGAGCCTAGTACATTTGTTCTGATCCTATCACAGTTGGCCCATTCTACCAAAGTCACCAACCGCGCCACGCCGAATCCAGCCTGGGGGTGGGTAGATGCGATGACGCGGAGGAGACCCTATGCACTCCCCCGCGTCATTCGTTCTTGGCCTGGTGTAAACGTTATGGTGCCTGAACTGCTCATGCATGCAGCGTCTCGGCCGCGGCTTGAACGGCCCTAGCCTATGCCGTCTGAGAGACGCAATGGCAGTCGGTCGCCAGGTTGCTGGGCGAACCGGCGTCGTGCAGCGCTGCAGATGGCAGCGCGTGTCAGTTCATCCCCCCGTCGCCGCGCGAATCGCCGCGCCGACCAGGGTTTGGCCGCCCATGCCGTAGGTGAAGACCATGGCGTACTGCACGAGCTCTTCCTTCTGACCATTCAGCCTCTGCTGGTCCACGGCACCCGGAAGCAAGATGAAGCCGGTCAACATGGCAAAGACGATGGCGGTGATGTTCGGTCGCCACAATTGGCCGGCCTTGTACGCCTCCAGAAAGCTGCTGGCGATATTGCCAAACACAACTGTGAAATAGAAGACAAGCTGCCGCACCAGAGTCAGTTGCGGGGGCGCCTCGGCAGCCCCGGCCACGTCCCGCGCCACGCGCCGCGCTCCCAACTTCAGGGGGTCAAAGAACCACGAGTCCATCGTTGTCCTCC
>Ga0315274_10006419_pt1 | contig 17111 bp, 9 predicted proteins | sample YL17G02_20_MG_FD_203700 | JGI IMG/M metagenome (GOLD analysis project Ga0315274, IMG submission 203700) | Sediment microbial communities from Yellowstone Lake, YNP, Wyoming, USA - YL17G02_20 | ecosystem: Environmental > Aquatic > Freshwater > Lake > Sediment | place: USA: Wyoming | collected...
GGCTGATGCGTTGGGCCGTCTTCGCCGAGGTAGAACGAGTCGTGGCTAAATTCGTGAATCACTCGCGTCTTTTGGATCGCGCCGAGGCGCAGTGCAGGTCGCGAGTAGTCGGCGAAGCTCAAAAACGTGGCGTCAAAAGGCACCAACCCACCGTGTAAGGCGATGCCATTGCACATGGCGGACATCGGAAATTCCCGAACGCCAAAGTTGAGGTTGCGACCCTGCGGATGTTCGGCGTCGAAGGTACCGACGATCTTGGCGAAGGCGCCGGTCATGTTGGACGGCTCCAGATCGGCGGAGCCACCAAAGAGGGCTGGGAGTTCGGTGGCCCATTGCTTCAGGATGTCGCCAAAGGCGTTGCGGGTGGCGATCTCTTGGTCCAACTTCCATGGTACCGCGCTGAGCTTGGCGACGTCGTGCTCGCCGTAGTGCTGGTTCCAGCGCTGCTTAAAACCGCTATCGCTGAGTTTTTGTTTATGCCGGCCGCGCCACGCCGCGGCTTTTTGCCGCAGCCCGGCAAAGTTACGTTGAAAGTGGGCCATGCCGCCATCGGGCAGCCAAAACTCTTGACCTTCTGGGATGCCAAGGTTGCGTTTGGTGTTGCTGCGCTCATCTTTAGGCAGGGGTGAACCATGGGTTTTATAGCTGTTTTCCATGGTCGCAGTGCCCTTACCGATGATGGTGTGGGCGATGATGATGGTGGGCTTGTCGGTGCTGGCCTCGGCCTTTTTGTAGGCGGCGCGGATCTGGGCGTGGTCGTGGCCGTCGATGGTGATGACGTTCCAGCCAAAGCCGGTGAAGGTCGCTTCGTCGTGGTCGGAGGTGGCGAGGTTGGTCGGCCCGGAGAGCTGGACGTTGTTTTTGTCGTAGATCCAGATCAGATTGTTTAACTTGAGGTGGCCGGCGAGCGAGGCGGAGCCTAGGGCGACGCCCTCTTGGAGGTCGCCGTCGCTGCAGATGACCCAGGTGCGGTAGCGAAACAGCTCGGGATCGAGCACGGCCGCTAGATGCTTCGACGCCGTGGCAAAGCCCAGCGACATGGCGCAGCCTTGGCCGAGTGGACCGGTGGTGCATTCGACGCCCGGCGTGACGTGGTTTTCGGGGTGGCCAGGGGTTTTGGAATGCAGTTGGCGGAACTGCTTGAGGTCCTCGGTGCTCAGCCAGCCGATGCCGTGCAGCATGGCATATTGCAGCATCGACATATGGCCGGCGCTCAGGATGAAGCGGTCGCGGCCGAGCCACTGCGCATCATCGGGGTCAAACTGCAGGTGCTCGGTATAAAGGAGGTAAGCCAGGTCCATGCTCGACATCGGCCCACCGGGATGGCCGCTATTGGCCTTGTGGATGCCATCGATGACCAGACCTTTAAAAGCATTGACGAGCTGCGAATCTTGCATGGGGACCCCGCGTGAGTGGCTGTTGACCGCGGGATTATGGATTCAAAAGAGGTCCTTGGCAATCGGCAGATCGTTGACTTTGGGAAACTCTTCGAGGCCGAGGCCGATGTTCATGAAGCCTTTGCCGCGGCGAAAGATCTTCAGGCGGACGCGGTCAGTGGGTTCTTTGCCCCCCATTAAGCGCTGTAGATGGTTGAGGTCGTCGACCTTTTCTTGGTCAAAGCCCATGATCAGGTCGCCGATCCTGAGGCCAGCCTTGTGGCCGGGCCCATCGACGATCAGGTTGGTGATGATGACGCCGTAGACGGAGCCGCGCTGGTCGCCGGTTTCGACTTCGTCGCTGGATAGGATGTTTTTGCCGACCAAGCCGATATAGGGGCGCTTGACCTTGCCGTAGCGGATCAAGTCTTTGACGATGGTGCGGGCGAGGTTGATGGGGATGGCAAAGCCGATGTTTGGGCCCTCCGCCGAGATCGCCGTGTTGATCCCGATCACCCGGCCGCGGATGTCGATGAGAGGGCCGCCGGAGTTGCCTGGGTGGATCGCGGCATCGGTCTGGAGGAAGTCGTCATAGGGGCCGGCGCCGATGACCCGGCCCTTGGCCGAGATGATGCCGCTGGTGACGGTGTGGGCGTAGCCGAAGGGGTTGCCGATGGCGAGGACGAGGTCGCCCACCCGCAGTGCGTCGCTATCGCCCAGGTCGAGGGGAACGACGCCTGGCGGTAGCTGAATTTGCAACAAAGCCAGGTCGGTCTTCACATCGACGCCGATGACTTGGGCGCGAACCTTGCGCTTGCTCTTGGCGAACAGCACCTCGATGACGCTGGCGCCGTCGACGACGTGATTATTGGTAAGAACATGGCCCTTGGCGTCGATGACCAGGCCCGAGCCGACCGAATGGGTGGCGGCCGTCCGCGGCAAGGTCCCACGCAGAAAGAACTGATACAGATCGACCGACGGGTCCTTATTGCCGTTGTAGATCGTCGTGCGAATATTGACGACGCCGGGAATGGCGCGATCGGCAACGTCCGCAAACGAAGTATAGACGGCGGCCCGGCCACTGGGCGCTGCGGCGAGCAGGGCAAGAATACACAGGATGGTTCGCATCACACCATGTTATCACGTCCCGGCCCATGATAGGATAGGGTGCTTTTACAACTGGAGTGTCGATGTCTGCCTCCTTTCGGTCTTTTGCTAAATTTTCCTTGTGGAGCCTGACGGCTCTGGTCGTTAGCCTACTCGCCGGAGCCTTGGGCGTACTCGCCGTGGTCTACGGCCTGGTTTATTTCGGCGATGATTCGAACCTGAAGAAGGCGACGATCCTGGCGCGCATCAACGAAGAGACCAACATCTACATGCTCGACGAGAAGACGCCGATCGGCTCGATCTTCAGCGACGCGCACCGCCGCTATGTGCCGATCGACGAGGTGCCGGCGACGATGATCAATGCCTTGATCGCCGCCGAAGACAAGAACTTCTACAATCACCACGGCATCGATCCGGTCGCCATCGTCTCGGCCAGCGCCGGCGTGCTCAAAGGCGGACGGGTCCGCGGCGCCTCGACCTTGACGCAGCAGACGGCGCGCAACATCCTCGGTTGGTGGGACGTGACGCTGTCGCGCAAGGTCAAGGAGGCGATCGCCTCGCTGCAGTTAGAGCGGCTGTACAGCAAAAAGCAGATCCTCGAATTCTATCTCAACCAGTTTCACGTCTCGGGCAACGGCCGCGGCATCGGCATCGCGGCTAAATATTATTTCAATAAAGACGTCAAAGACCTCGATCTCGTCGAATCGGCTTTTATCGCCGGGTCGGTGAAGGGGCCAAGTCAATACGATCCGTTTATTAAGTTCACCAAAGAGCGCCGCGAGCGCGCCATCAAAAAGGCCTACAGCCGCAAGAACTATGTGCTGCGTCGCATGTACGAGCAAGGCTGGGTGAGTGCTGACGACTTCAAGAAGGCCTGGGCCGAACCGGTCAAATTCAGCCGCGGCAGCTTTCGCACCGATGAGGTCGCACTGGTTGACCTCATCACCGAGCAGGTCAAGCGCAAGGAGATTCTTGAAGCTCTAGGGATCGAGGACGAGCGCGAACTGAGCGCGGCTGGTCTCAAGGTATTTAGCACCATCGACGGCGAGATGCAGAAGGCCGGCCAACTTGCGGTCCGCCGCAACCTGTCGCGTCTGGAGACTATCCTCAAGGGCTTTAAACAAGAAAGTCCGCAGTTCTTTCATCAGCTGCGCGGGCTCACCGTCAATGATTTTTACTTTGGCCAAGTCGCTGCCATCGCCGGGACCGCCAAGGAGCCCGAGCTGAAGATCAGCTTTGGCCTACCGACCTGTACGATCCCCTTTGACTCGCTGATGCGCTACGCCAAGCAGGTCGACCTGCCCTTTGGCCAAGGCTGGCAAAAGGTGTTGACCGATATGGTCAAAAAGATCAAGCCGGGCGACGTCTTGTACATGGAGGCCAAGGAGTACGACGTCGATAAGCACGACGGCTTTTGTGAGCTGATGAAGCGGCCGCGGGTCAACGGTGGTCTGATCGCCATGGATAAGGGTGAGATCCGTGCCGTCGTGTCTGGCTTTGACACGCACGGCTTTAACCGCTCGATGCAGGCCAAGCGCCAGCCGGGTTCTGTGTTTAAGCCGGTGGTCTACTTTGCTGCCCTGCAGCTGGGCTGGTCGATCCTCGATCGCTTGGATAATGAGCGGCAGATCTTTCCTTATCAGGGCCAGTTCTATTACCCGCGTCCCGATCATGACAGTCCGTACAAAGAGACGTCGATGCTGTGGGCGGGGATTCAGTCCGAAAACGTCGCCTCGGTCTCTCTGACCTCAAAGCTGGTCGACAAGCTAAACTTTGAGCAGTTTAAGCAACTCCTCGGGGTCATGGACCTGCTGCCGCATCCCGGTGAGGCGCCGCGCGACTTTCACTTTCGCGTCGCGCGCGCCATGGGCGTGACCTTGGATAACGAGGGCGTGCGCGAGTACCAATTGAACAGCGCCGTCAGCGATCTCATGCTCGATGTGCAGTACTCCTCGACCTTTGAATATCAGCAAAAGTTGAAGAAGATGTGGTGGGGCCGTGGCTACGCCGCCGAGATGCAGCGGCTGATGACCGGTGCCGATGATCTGCGGCAAAAGGGCATCAAGCTGCACCTGGCGGAGAACAACTTTCAGCGCCATCAAGTGATGGACCAGCAGCTCATCAGCGACTGGAAGGTGATCGAACAGGCGGTGCAGGCCAAAGGTGCTGAAGTCGCCTCCACCGACCCCTCGGTGCTGGCGGTGCTCGATCACTTTCGCGTGCTCGCCGGGCTGAGTAAACCGGCCCTTGGTTATATCGCGACGCTGCCTGGGGAGAGGCCGAGCAAAGACTACAAGGAACGCTCCGAGGTAGAGCGCCTGCTGCAGCCGCCTGGTCGGCAGGTTGGCCCCCTCGATGTCCAGGCGATTTGGGGCGGTAGCACGCTGTTTGGCTCGGCCGACATCACCCTCAATGATGTCTTGATCGATGGCTGGTTGCCGCACGGTAACCAGCAGCTGCTCGAGCAGTATGTGACGAAGCATTACGACGAAGTCACCGCTCGCCAGGATGACTTCGACCTCTACCGCTACTACAATCACCATGACTACCGCATCGCCGTCGGGCTCAACTACCTGGTGAGTTTGGCCAAGGCGATGGGTGTCACCAGCGCGATTGAACCGGTCGAATCCTTCCCACTTGGGACTAACGTTGTGACCTTGGCGGAGGTGGCGAAGATCTATCAGACCTTCGTCGACGGTAAGACTTACCGCTTCTATAAAGAGGGTCCGCCCAACCAGACCAATCTGATTCGCCGCATCGAGGATCGCTACGGCAACACCTTGTTTGAGCCCAAGCGCCTCGAATACCAGTTGGTGCAACCGGAGTTTGGCCTGCAGATGCGCGAGATCCTGCGCCGCGTGGTCACCCACGGTACTGGCCGCCGCGCGCGTGCAGAGCTTTACCTGACGATCGGTGGCGACCCGAGTAAGCCGTCGGCGGAAAGCAAGGATGGCAAGCTTGCTCCCGGCGAGAAGCGCATCCGCATCCCGGTCTTTGGTAAGACTGGGACGACCAATGATTACAACAGCGCCAACTTCGCTGGTTTTGTCCCCTATCCGGTCGAAAAAGGCCAGCCGCTCGATCCGTCCAACAGCTATGTGCTCACCGCCTACGCTGGGTACGATCGCAAGCAGCAGATGCACAACGGGGCGTTTAACGCTACGGGTGCCCTCGGTGCCTTACCGGCCTGGATTGGCTTGGCCAAATCGATCATCGAAAAGAAAACCTTTAGCGACATGCTCGACACCTTGGATCTCAGCCTCATCACGCGCGAGGAATGGCCGCTGAAGAAGGATCCGCGGGCGACGCCGGTGATGGTTGATATGGCGCGGGGTGCCATGATCGGCGCTCGCGATGGTGATGTAGAGGCCGTGGGTACTGCCGATAGTTCGCGTGAAGGTGAGTCGGCCAACGCGGTGCGCGACGAGTTCCGCGCCAGTGTCGTCGAGGCGACCATGCAGATGCCGCTTGATGGTGGGCATGCACCGTTGCGCTTGTTTAGTCCGTATAAACCTCAAGACCAAGCGGCGCTGACGGCGCCAACGGCGACGCGTCTGGGGGGCAAGGGTGACGGGGCGAAAGACGGCGTCAATATGGATGACGTGCGATATTACGACCAAGACGGCAATCGCACCGAGGGACCAGCCGCGGGTTCGCAGGTCGCGCCTGGGGTTGCGCCTAGTCCGGTGCCTTCTGCTCCGAACCCAGGAAATCAAGACTCTCAGGGAGCGAGCAACGGCCCGGCACCCGCCGTCCTGACGCCGCAGCCCGCCCTCACCGGACAACCGGCAAGCGTTGCCGCCACCGCCGCCAGTGCCACGGCGCCGGTCGAGCCGACGCAAACCGCCAGTGCCCCGGTGCCGGTCGAGCCGACGCAAAGCGCCGGCGGCCGTGCCGCAGCCATCTATCAAGACATCGGTGAGAATGGCGGTGGCGGCGCGCCCGCTGCGCGGACGATTCCAGCGGAGGCCGCTGGCAGCAGCAACGACGACACTCCCGAGGACCTTTGGTAGCGACAACCCGCTGGAGCCCGAAGCCTATGCAGCGCAACCTATGGCTGGCAACCACTGCAGCAGGCCTGGCGCTCGCCGCAGCCGTCGCGGTCTGGCTTGGGTTGACCTTCGTCGAGGTGCATCGGACGGCGCGGTCCTCGCCTTTGGCCACGGCCACTCGGGACCTATGGGTGCTGGCCAGCCATGGGGGTCTCGCCTCGCACAATCAAGCGTCCTTTGAGTCGGGCAATATCGGCTTGATCGAACATCCCAAGCCCGAGTCCTATGTCTTACACCTGCGCAGTGACAACGACGATGCCTTGCCCGACTGGTGGCGGCAGTGGTTTTACCTCAAGCTCAGCGACGTACCGATCGGTCGGGAGGTTGCGTTCACCATCACCGGGGGTGGCTTACCGAATGACTACCTGCCGTTTTACTCCTATGACAATATAAACTGGTATCAGTTTAAAAATGGCGCAGCGACTAAGCCCGGCAGCTTGGACCATGTCTTTACCGGGGTCTTCACCGAGAAAACCCTGTGGGTCGCGCGCTACGTGCCTTATCCCTACAGTCGCATGCAACGCTTTCTCGACCAGTTTCGCGCGCATCCGGCCGCCCGCCTTAGCGTGATCGGTAAGTCGCCGCAGGGCCACGAGGTGCCGGTCCTGACCATCACGGCACCCGGCGACCAAGGCAGTCGCCGCGTGGTCGTCATCCATGCGCGCACCCATCCCGGCGAGGTGGCTAGTTCCTTTGTCCTCGAAGGTTTGATCAGCTTTCTCCTCGGGCCGTCGTCGCGCGCTGAGCAACTGCGTTCACGGCTGGTCTTTACCATCCTGCCGATGCTCAATGTCGATGGCGTCATCGCTGGCAATAATCGGGTGTCGCCGACGGGGGTGAATGTGGAGGGCAAATGGTTCGGACTGCCAGCACCGTCGCTGGCTCTGAACGCCGCGTTGACGCCACCAGAGGTGCTGCTGTTCCACAGCTATCTAGAAGGATTGCTCAAGTCTGGGACCAAGGTCAGCATGGCGCTTAACCTCCATGCCTCGGCCGGTGAACCGAAGAACCAGGCGTTCGCCTTTGTGCATTTTGGTCCCACCGGGCATGGCTACACCGCCGCCGAAGCGGCCCTCTATGATCAACACATGCGGTTTATAAACGAACTCGCTGCAGTCCAGGGCGCAGCCTGGCTGGAGGCTGGCAGCGAGGGCGGGCGCGACTTTCTCAAGATCAACATGCCGGAACGCTGGTGGTGGGATCATTTTGGGCCGCAGGTCACAGCGCTGACCCTGGAGTCGACCGTTGGTCTGGCCGGCGACCGGGTGCATTGGATCAAGCCCAACGACCTGCGGGCTTTTGGCGCATCGGTCGCCGAGGCCATCGGCCGTGTTCACTTTGGCCGCGGCCTTTGCGCCGCCCATGGGGCGAAAAACCTAGTCAGATGCCGCTAAATTAGCCTATCCTGAGGCAATAAAGAGCCAAATCATCCGCGAGGGATCGATATGCCAGCATTGCGTAGCGTGAGGATATTAGGCACTGGGATGTATGTTCCTCCAGATGTCTATACCAACAAAGACCTAGAAAAGATGATGGATACCTCGGACGAGTGGATCGTCCAGCGCAGCGGCATTCGCGAGCGGCGCTTCGCTAAGACTGGCCTCGGTCCGTCGGATCTGGCGGCGGAGGCAGCGCAGCATGCCTTGACCGCAGCCGGCCTCAAGGTCAGCGATATCGACGCCATTATCTTTGCCACCCTGAGTCCAGACTATTACTTCCCTGGATCCGGCGTGTTTTTGCAAAATCTGCTGGGCTGTGGCCAAATCCCCGCCTTTGATCTGCGCAACCAGTGCTCGGGCTTTCTCTATGGGCTAAACGTGGCCAAGGCTTTTATCAGCAGTGGGCAATACGACCGAATCTTGGTCGTTGGGGCCGAGTGCCATTCCCGCGCGATCAATTTGACGACCGCGGGTCGCGACGTCGCCGTGTTGTTTGGCGATGGTGCTGGCGTCGTCATACTCGGTCCAAACGATGATCCTAAGCGTGGGCTGTTGTCGCTGCATCTGCATAGCGATGGGGCGCATCGCGATGCGCTGAAGATGGAATTCCCAAGCATGCGCAAGTGGCCGGCGATCACTCAAGAGATGCTCAACGATACCAAGCATTTTCCGACGATGGACGGTCGCCTCGTCTTCAAAAACGCCGTCACGCGCATGCCTGAAGTGGTGCATGAAGCACTAGCGTATAACCAGGTGAAGCCCGACGACGTCGACTTTTACGTCTTCCATCAGGCCAATCTGCGCATCAACGAGGCGGTGCTTAAGCACCTCGCGCAGCCGGCGAGCAAGACCTATAACAACATCGACCGCTATGGCAACTGCTCGGCAGCGTCGATCCCCATGGTGCTCGACGAATGTGCGCGCAGCGGCCGCATCAAGCCGGGTGACTTGGTCTGTATGGCTTCGTTTGGCGCTGGTTTCACTTGGGGATCGGCCTTGCTGCGCTGGTAACTTAGCATTCTCCCATACGGTGTCGATTATGATCACTCCAGTGAAGCCGCCCTTATTCAGCGCAGCGCTGGGAGAGTGAGTCATGATGCACTATTTACCCTGGATCCTAGTGGTCGCCGTTGTTGCTTTTCTCGTCGCCATTGTCGGCCTCAAAGTCTCCGAGGATTGGTTTGTTAACCACAAGGTGGTTTATTTCAAACGCCGGCGTAAGGCGCGTCGGCTACCCTGAGACGGCAGTCCAAGGTCTGGCCTTGACATGATTGGCTGAGTCATAGAGATGGCTTGCTGCGTCGTAGTGGCTGTTGCATGATCCCTTAACGCAACGTTAACGATTGTCGACTCCATCTCTGAGGCTTGTCATGAGATCCTTGCTGCGCCTTAACGCGCTGATATTACTCTGCACTGTCGCATCATCGCCTGGACGTGCGGCCACCATCCCCGGCCCGTCAAGTCCGTCTGGCCTGCTGGGCACTCAGGACTGTGCTTCGGGGTTTCGCCTGCTACTCAACGACGGTCTGCACGTCTACGGCTGCGGTGGCGACCGCGTTCTGCTGCGGCCGAGTGTCCATATCGATGGTCAGTGGCGGACGCCAAAGGTGGCCGACTGTGCGGTTTTAGCTGCCTCCCTGAGCTGTGCGGTGGGCGATGTCGGGACGCTCGATCTCAATGCCGCCGGTGGTGGCGTGCGGATGACCTTTACCGCGCGCAGGCCGGTCGTAATCAATGCTCTGGCCCTGCGGGGTCCGTTGCGCCTGCGGGGCGCTCAGGCCTGGTTGTCGCATGGCTTTCAATCGTGGTCGCAGACCGGAGTGATCACCCTTAAAGACGCTCCCAGCGCGACTGATCTGAGCGCCTCGGTCCTGGCCCAAGGCGAGGATGAAGTCTATCGTCGCGGTCGCGAGGCCTCCTGGTGGTATACCTACGTCGGTGGCGGCCGCACCTCGTTTCTTGCCGGCGTCTCCACTGCGGCGACCTTTAAATCCTGGATTCAAGTCGCGAAAACCAACCATTCTGGAGTGCTCTCGGCGCAGTTGATCAGCGGCGGTGCCGGTGAGTCGGTCCATCTTGCTGCCGGTCAGAGGATTCAGGGTGAGACCTGGCAGGTCGCGCTGGGCGACCAGTTGCAGACGGCGATGGAGCGCTATAGTCAGACACTTTTGAGCCGCCGCGATCATAAGAAGGTGGCGCCGCTGTTTGGCTGGAACTCCTGGTATGGTCTGTGGGGTGGCGTGACCGAGGCATCGGTCATGGCTAACGCCGAGGAACTGAGCAAACATGTGGCGGATGATGTGCCACTGCGTACCGGGGCGCCCTATGTCGTCATCGACGACGGCTGGGAAAGAGCCTGGGGCGATTGGCAACCCAACGACAAATTTCCCTCGCCGTTGTCCACCTTAACCCGCAACCTCAAGGATCAAGGCCTCGAGGCGGGCATTTGGATCGCTCCGGTCTTGTTGGCGCCGTCGAGTCCGGTAGCAAAGGCGCATCCGGATTGGTTGGTTCAAGGTGTGGACTACCAGCATCCGACTGGCCGCTTTAAAGTCCTCGACGTGACCCATCCAGAGGCCGCTGCGTACCTGCAGGAGCGTATCCGTATGCTCGTCGCTTCGGGCTTTGGGCTGCTTAAGGTGGACTTTTTGTTTGCTGCGGCGATCGAAGGCGGCCACTTCAAGCCGGTCACCGGGATGCAGGCCTTCCACCTCATGATGGGGTTGATCCGCGAGGCGGCTGGTGAGGACACGGTGTTGGTTGGCGTCGGGGCTCCACCGATTGCCACCTTCCCCTACGTGGATGCGTGGCGGGTTGGAGGTGATATCGCCTTTTCGCCAGGCCCGTTTGGACTACCTGGGCTGCGCTTTGGTTTTATCGCCAATCAGGCCCGCAGCATCGCTGGACGCTATCCATTTTGTCGCGCCACCCTATGCGATGCGGATCCGCTGCTGATGCGGGCGCCGCTGCAGGAAAACGAAGTCCACGTCGGCTCATGGGTGGTCGGACTGGCTGGCGGCGGCTTATTCTTCAGCGATCCGCTGCCCAACCTCGCCGCTGAGCGGCGGACTTGGGGGCTTGCTCCAGATAGCTTGGCGCTTAGCTTCCAGGGTACTCCCACCGCGCCCGAAGGATTCTTTCCCGATCACATTCCCGACGAGTTGGTAAACGTGCGCGACTGCTTCTTTTCGCCTGAGCATGATGTTCCCAGCATTTGGCGCCTGCCCGGAGGTAAGCGCTTAGGCGCGAACTTTCGCAGTAACGAACGGCAAATCGGTGGAGTGACGATCCCGGGCCACACTGCAGTGATATTGCCTTAACGATTTGAGTCAAAGGAAAAGCAACACCACGCCCAAGGGAATGAGCACGGTGTCGCTTCTAGACTACGCTGAGCCGGCTGGGTGTCACCGCTTTGCGACACCCGGCCTAACGGTATTAATGTTTAATCTGCTGAGACAGAGTCTTGACTCCGTCCTCCAGGCGGTCGATCAGCGCCTGCGACTCTTTGACCAGCGTCTCCTTCGTCTGCTCGACGAGTTGATCCGTAGCCTCGCCGGCGACGCTAGCGGACTTCTCCAACTGGGTTTTTAGCGATTGCCAGCTGTCTTTTGCTTGCATGAGCGCCAGCTCTGCCTGGTAGCGTCCGGACTCTTTCAAATCAGTCAATTTATCGGTCGCTACTGTAAGCCGCCGCAAGGCGCTTTGTAGGTTTTCACTCACGGTCTCCCAGGACTCGGCCGCATCCATACCACCAAGGTGGGCCTGTACGCGCAAGTGGTCGCCAATCGAGAGGATTTTTTGGGTGAGGGCCCCAGCTGTTTCAACGAGTGCGTTAGTCATAAACGAATCTCCTGCGAAGGTTGCCGACGTGGTGGGCGCATTGTGCGTCAAATCCAACAGTGATTGGTTGACTAGGTCGTCATGTCCACCACTGCCTCATGAGAAGCAAGAAGTGGGCCACTTGCTCACACAGGGCCGCATGGATTTTGAATGTCTGGCGCTGCCTGGGTCCTTTTGGCTGCGGGTGCAACGGTTACCATGGTTAGGGCTGGCTTCGTCGCTCAGCATAATATTGTTCCGCTGCGTCATGGCTGCGTTCGACTAAATAAAGCGGCAAGGACAGCAGATCATAGCGAACATTTTTTTGACCCGGGCCACTGCGTATGGTTGTGGCCACCTCCTGTGTGCCAGGTGGATTCAAATCGAACCTGATCGCCAGCGGCAGCTGGCGTCTTTGGCAAAGATCTGCACAAGGGTGATCCAAACGCGTCCCCCGTCCCCACCCCGCCGACTTCGATTTAAGCATCTAAAATCAGGCAAAATTTATTTCTTTCTAAAGTTTTATCCGGCAGTTGCCGATCTTAAGAGATGAATAGGGGCGAGTCCCAGTTCTTTGAGGAGGTCGCTATGAAACACACCACACTCACAATGTTTGCCTTGCTCGTAGTCGCGATTGGCTGCGACTCGGCAAAGTTTTCCGGTGGTGCGTTGGTCCCCACGACCAGCAATCTGACCCCCGCCAAAAACGACGGTGGCCCCGGCAAGAACACCACCGGTCAGACCTTCACCTTTGCGCTTAAAGTCGGTGACGGGGCTCCAGTCGTTCCGCAGGCCGTGACTCAGGCCCTACCGCAAGTCTTTCTTAACGGCAGTGGTGACGCACTTAGTGGAGATCAACTCGCTAGCTGGCAATCCTCTGTTTATCAGGACGGAACGACACCGCCCGATCTCAGCGACGTAAAAGCCACTCCCATCGATTTATCTAAGGCGTCAGGCACAGTGACGATCAAGGCTAAATTCGATCAGACCACGGACAAGCGGACGGGTTCGGCGACGCAAAGCGTGTTTGTCGATGGCGAGGCGCCGAAGGCGACCCTGCTGCGCTTGTCGAATAGTGACGATGGCAGCAGCAGCGAGATTTTTTGGTCCGCGACCGATAATTACCGGGTCAAGGAGGATTACTCAGTTCTCATCGCTTGCGCGCAGATCCCGACTGATTTTGCGCCCAAATCGCATGCTGACAGCGCTAAGTTGCCGGCGAATTGTGCGGTCGTCCATCAGGGAACCGACTTGCACAAGCTTGACAGCCAGATCAATGTCACCGCTATCGCGATTGGCGGCACCACATTTCAACCACCGCAAGTCCACTATGGGATCTACATCGAGGATATGGTCGGACTTAATACCTTCACTTGGATCAGTGAGCCCGTCGATGGCCTGGCTTTGCTGACCTTGGCGGCCACTCCAGGAAAGGCGCAGTACACCAACAAGCGCCGTGTGCCGATCACCTTGCAGCTCGACAGTACGATCAGCGGTACCACGAAGCACATCGACACAGCGGACAACAGTGGACTTTGGCCGAACTATAACACGTCCCTGGCCATCAGCAATCCGGCGCCAAAGACGACGTCGTCGGCCTTTCAGCCAACGCTGGCCTTAGATCTGACCGGAGCCGATGGTTTGTATTCCTTCGACTTTCAAGTCAGCAATACCCAGACCAGCTCCAACCACAAGAGCGTCATCTACATCCTCGATACGACCCCGCCCTTGGTCAACAACGTCCATGTCAACGTCGCAAGTGGCATCTTGAACGCCCAAGCCACCGTTGATCTCACCTGGAGTGCTTCAGACGCCAATGGCATCGCCAGCCAAACGATCGAAATCATGCAGACGGGTGATACCGCCTACACCACGGTGGCGACCGTCGCCGGTGGTCAGACCAGCTACTCCTTTCCTTGGGGCGCGCGTAGCGACAAGGGTTTTACGATTCGCATCACGGCCACCGACCCTGCCGGCAACAGCGGTGTGGGGGTGTCGCCAAAGTGGACGCCGCAGGTGTTTAATGCAGCAGTGCTGACCTCGTCGGTCGAATGCTTCTTCTGCCATGTGAAGATCGTCGGCGACTTGGGTGGCATCGGCTTCCCCTCGGACGCCGCAGTGCGCAGCGACTCCGGCGAGAACTTCAGCGTTACGGGTAAAATCTACGGCACCACGGGCATTCCCACTCTGCTTGCAGCCAAGGCTGTTGGCGGGACGGTGCCAAACTACGACAACAGTGGCTATAAGATCTTCCCGAAAAATAACGTCTTCCCGCTGATCACCGCTGCTAAAATCACCGACAGTGTCAACGGCACGCTGCGCCTGGGCACTCTGACCATCAACCGTGTCTACACGGGTAACCTGGTGCTCGACGGCTCCGATCCGGCCAAGCCGATCCAACTGTCCGGCGAGGTCTTTATCACCGGCGACTTGGTCATCAAGGGCAAGTACCAGGGCGTTGGGACGATCTACGCGAACAACATCTTTGTCGTCAACGACCTCGTCGCAATGAACTCCCCGTTCCCCTTTGCCGATGACCCTGATGCGGCCAAGGCCCAGGCGGTGATTGCAGTCGCCAATAAAACCGACGCGCTATACCTAGGGGCCTTAAATGAGGTCTCCATCGGCTCGGTAGAAAACAACTTATCCATCGCCAGCGGCACTCCTTATGCTTGGCTTGGTGGTCGCACCAACTTCGTCGCCCTGGCGCAGCAAGCCGCACCGATGAAGAACAGTGGCGGCGTCAACGTCTCGATGACCAACAGCTTTTATGCGGACCCGACCAACGTCGCCGATCTGAAGGCTAATGTCGAAGTCAACCGCGTCGATGCCTACATCTATGCCCAGGCGGTTTTGCAATGGCGCGCCTTTGCGAATATTCTGCTAAACGGTGGTTTTATGTCACCGCGGGGAGGCATCGTTTCGTCGGCACCTTACCGGATCTTTCATGACCCCGCTGGCTTGGGTACGGTCAACTGGGCCAACAACCCCCGCAATGGCCTGAAGCCGCAGCAGAACATGATACGCTATGACTATCGCCTACGCACCGGTGGTGCTGGGTTTGAGACGATCAAATCGTTCTTTGATCAGCAGTGAGAAGGACCAAACTATGAATACCAGGCACCTGATGCTCTTGTTCACTCCCGTACTCGCTATGGTAGCGGCCTGTGGTGTCGTGGCTAAAGCGGGCAAGGTTCGTGGCTCGCAGCGCTCAGCCGATCTGGCCGAAAAGGCTGCGGTTGGCCTCGATATTAGTAGCACACTAAAAGACGGAGTGTTTACCAATCTGGGCAAGCATCAGCTGACGGTGACTTTGAACGGAAATGCGACACTCAACAGTGCCGCGCCCGGGTTTATCGCCTCGTTGAAGACCAAGGTCAAGCTGACGGGTCCTTCGGGTGCAGAGCTTCCCATCGTCAATGATGCAGGTGCAGTGGTCGACGGCGGCGTCCAAAGCAGTGCCACGTCAAAGTGGACGATTTTGCTCGATGAAAAGGGTGGCAGTGCGGAAGGGAAGTATAAAATTTCCATCGAGGTGATTGCACCAGGATCAGTCGATAAAAATATCATCGAATTGCCAAAGAGCTGGGAAGCGAACGTGACTCTGGACACGACTCCACCAGTGGTAGGCCTACGCGCCTCTCTGACTTCAAGCCTCGAAACTGGAGCGCGGACTTTGAACGTCCATGCTTTTATCGCCGGCGAGTCCAAAGGCGCCTGCAGTACCTCTGAGCTGCGCACCTCCGTGAGTGGCACGACGCTGCCGCTCACGTTGGCCGCGATTCAGGATGAAGACTACGCCAAGGGGGCGTCCATTCCTGCTGGTTCGGCGCTCTTTAGCGTCAAGGACCTAGCGCTCCCGGATAACCTAAAAGATCCCTTTACGGTCTACGCCAAGTGCAGCGACCAAGCCGGTAACGCATCGGAGTTTATCCTGCCGGTCATCGCCACGACCACGCCATTTTTGTTTACCGCCGTGGCTGAAGGCAATATCGGCAATCTACCGACCGGGTCGGGCACCGCCGCTTACGTCAACCCCGGCATCCTTAAAGTCGATATGACCCTGGTCGATGCCAAGACCGGCGCTAGGGCCGCGGATCTGTTCACCAGTCGCGAACAGTCCCTGCTCCGCGCCACCGTCACCGACACTGCGGTGTCGTCCTTAGCTGCTTTGCAGGCGATCAAGTCCCCGATTTGGTCGCAGGTCTACACCCCGGTGATGTCGGTGCCGATGTCTTCGGGCTACGATGGGCAAAAGACCCTCTATGTTAGTTTAGTGCTGCATGATTTGGCGACGAGTACCGACCAGCTCCTTGGCACGGTACCGCTGAGCATCTTTGTGGTGACCAGTCAGGCGAAGGTAGCTTGGACCGGCAAGCCGCAGTTTGTACCTTTTGCGCCTAACGCGGCGATCACAGGGCAGTTCATCATCACCTTGGGCCAGGCTCCACTTGCCAACAAAGACCCGATCTTGCTCGACTACTCGGTTGATGGCACGACGTGGGTCGCTTTGCCAGCGACCTACACCAAGTTGACGACGACTGGTACGCCCTACCAGTTTAGCGCGACTTATCCGCTGACGACCGAGTCGCCATTCCGTTTGCGCGCCAGGATCACCGATCTTGCAGGCAACCTCACGACCTCAGCGACCAGCGCCAATATCATCGGCAGGCCGGCTCTCACTGGCCTGACCATTGCCCAGTCCGAACTCGCGACCAAAAGTACCGTGGCCGATTTTACACCGTGGTTGGCCAGTGGCGTCATGTGCCGCAAAGTCGACGGTCTCGGCGCGCAATCCGGCTCATATAATGTGCAGCTACTGGTGCAAAACCGAGGTGGCTTGGCCATGGATTATTACTCGACCGGGACCGTCAACGCCGGTATGGATTACCAGGTGATCTTTACCAATGCCATCCCCAGTTTTTACGGTCGCTTCGAGCCGCCAACCGACCTGACTCCAGCGTCGACCAACATCGGTTTGTTTGATTTTGCCATGACCGATAGCTGGTTGACCTCCCCTAAGATCACGATCCGTTTTGGTCGGAACGAGTCATCTGCGCCCTCGTTGAGGAATCAGTATACCCCTGGTGGGGTGAACTACCAGGATGTCGTAATTCAGGACACGGCGAACGGTCTGACTTTAACCAAAGGCCCGTTTGGCTGCGATAATAACCAGCTGCTAGCACCTTAGCTTTTGCCCTTTTTGAGGGGTATTTACCAAGGTGATTCAAGAGGTGGCCTGCAAGTTCGTTCGGCCCAAGGCCACTTCTGCCAAGTAGTGATTATGGACGCGACATTTGAGTTCAAGGTTCGCAACA
>Ga0315274_10006421_pt1 | contig 17110 bp, 12 predicted proteins | sample YL17G02_20_MG_FD_203700 | JGI IMG/M metagenome (GOLD analysis project Ga0315274, IMG submission 203700) | Sediment microbial communities from Yellowstone Lake, YNP, Wyoming, USA - YL17G02_20 | ecosystem: Environmental > Aquatic > Freshwater > Lake > Sediment | place: USA: Wyoming | collected...
GCAGCAAGCGCTGAGCCTCGACCGAGGCAATGGAGGCGTGATCGTAACGCAGGAGGAGCGGTTCGACCAGAGGCTTGAGCACCGCGATCTCGTAAGGCAGGGAGGAGTTGAACATGACGTCGGCCTCCTCCTGGAAAGGGAAGACGTAGCGGCGCTCGCCACGGCGCACACTCTGCCAGCGCAAGATGGTTGCCTCGGCGCTATGGCCGCGGAATATCGCGTCCCGCACGATACGCCGCAACAGTCGGGCATCTGAGGTCGGAATGTGGTTGTGATGGTCGACGTTGATCTGTGCCAAACACGAGACGTAGAGTCTGAAGAGTGCCGCCCGCGGTGCCCCGGGCAGGAGGTGTGGGTTGAGGCCGTGGATTCCCTCCACCAGTAGCATCGTGTTCGGCGCAAGTGAGACATCCCGCGAGCCCACCCGTTTCCCGGAGCGGAAGTCGAAGCGCGGAAGTTGGACCGTCTGTCCCTCGAGCAAGCGCAGCATGTGATCGTTGAACAGCGCCTGGTCGAGGGCATTGAAGGTCTCGAAGTCCAGCTCGCCTTCCTCGTCACGCGGTGTGTGGTCGCGGTCTAGGAAGTAGTCGTCGAGGCCGACGGCGTAGGTATGCATGCCGCTGGCCGCGAGCTGGATGCCCAAGCGCTTGGCGAGCGTCGTCTTCCCCGACGAGGTGGGTCCAGCGATGAAGACTATGCGCACGTCCGGTCGTCCGGCGATGGCGACGGCGATCTCGCCTATCCTCCGCTCGTGCAATGCCTCTGCCACCAGTACCAGCTCACGGACGTGGCCGCCGTCGATCGCGGCGTTGAGGGCTCCTACGTCCTCGGCGCCGACGCGGTGCAGCCATTGGCAGGCCTCGCGGAACGCGCGCGTCAACTGGTGGAAGCTCGTGTCGGTTGGATACTGCTCGGGGTCCTCCGGGAGGGGGAAAAGCAGGACGAATCCAGAGTTCGCATGACGCAGCCGGAAGTGCTTGAGGTAGCCGGTACGCGGCACCAAGGGCCCGTAGAACGTATCCATGAGTCCAGCGAGCTCGTAGACCTCGATGTCCGCCAGCGGGTGGAAACGCAGGAGGCGCACCTTGTCCTGGTAACCCTCCCGGGCGAAGAGCGCCGTCGCCTCGCTCAGCGGGATGGTCTTGCGCGCGATGGGCAGGTCGGCTTCGACGAGGGCCGTCATCTCAGCTCCGAGCCTCTCGACATCTGGAAGAGAGAGAGGCTCCCGGCCACCGATGGTGCAGAAGAACCCGTTGGCGGTGACCGAGTGGTCGATGTTGACCTGCGCCTCTGGGAAGAGTCGCTTGGCAGCGGTCGCCAGTACGAGGGAGAGAGAGCGCTTGTAGATTCGCATCCCATCGACTGAGGTGATATCGAGGGGGATAACCGAGGCGTCGCGCTCCGCGACGAGCTCCAGCTCGCGTATCACTCCGTCGAGGAGCACAGCGGTGATGGGTGGGAATGAGTGGCCCGACTCCGCTTGCCAGCCCAGGACGAAGTCCTCCAGGGTAGTGCCGCGCGGGCCAGAGAGCACGATCCCCCCGGCGAAGCTGAGTCGAACGTCGCTGCGCGGCTCGGAGCGAGCGACTACCGGCTCGGTTATGACTTGCACCATTTCCGCCAACCTCGCTTTCTACTCACATGGGGTTACTCGTGCGCGCGAGCCGGAGTGAGCCGCCGGCTACGACCTCAGGCGCGCGGTTGCGTATGGGCGTCTCTGGCAGAAGCGAAAGGCCCGGGAGATCGCGATCCCGGGCCCGGAAGCGCCGGCCGGCAGCCGCGATCTAGCCGGCTGCGACTGCGCTGACGGCGGCCTCGCACTCGAGGCCAACGCAATAATCGAGCATTGCGCCCATCTGCTCGCCCTGTAACACTGAGGCACCGATCACGCTGTCCGCCGCCCCATAGTATACCAAGAAATCGCTGCCTGCTTCTGCCTGCCCACAGCTAAAGACCACATTGGGCACGTCGCCGTAGATCTCCCAGCCCTCGGCCGGCTCCAGCACCGGCTCATCCTGCCGGAAGAGGACGCGAGTTGGGTCTTCCAGGTCAAGGACGGCCACTCCCAAGCGGTAGATTCGCCTCTCGTCTACACCGTGGTAGATGAGCACCCAGCCCTGCTCGGTGTAGATAGGCGGGCCGCCGGCCCCGATGCGCCAGGAGTCCCAGTTGCCGGGGCGCGTGCGCAAGAGGATCTGGTGATCGTCCCAGTGTAGAAGGTCGTCGGAGTAAGCAAGCCACACGTGAGGCGGGCGGCGGTGGAGCATGGCAAAGCGGTCGCGCACGCGCCGCGGGAAGAGGGCGACGTCCTTGTTGTTCTCGTCCGGCAGGACGATGCCCATTCGCTCCCACGAGATGAGGTTGGAGGATCGAGCGAGGGCGACTCGGGTCCCTTGGCGCGAATAGCCGGTATAGGCCAGGTAGTAAGTGCCCTCCAATTCCGTGACACGCGGGTCCTCGACGCCGCGCTCTTCCCAGGACTCGAGAGGCGCCATCACGGGCGTGTCCAGGCGCATCCAACGCAGCCCGTCGGTGCTGACCGCGTAGCCGATGCTCGAAATAAGGCTAGGGTCGACCGCCCGGTAGTACATATGGTAGAGGTCGCCGGCCCTGACCACGCCAGCGTTAAAGACGGAACGGGCTTCCCAGCGGTGTTCCGGCTTGGGCTCGAGCACCGGGTTGCCCGCGTACCTATTGAGCTCGACAAAAGTCGGCGTCATCGCCACACACCCTCCGTCCGGTTGGCGTGCCGTCGCCCCGAGGCACCGCCGCCTACTCCCTTCGCGGCGTCGCCCCCGGTCCCATCGGCGCCATGGGAGAAGTCTGCCACAGGCCGTGCGAACTCATCGGCCAGGCGGCAGCAACTGGCTGTGGTACGTTGTTGCGGTTTTCAGGCCAGTCGCTCTTTCTGGCCAGGCAGCCTATACGTTCTCTGCCTTAACATCGGACATTACAGGCAGAACTTGCGAATCTGGAGGTAGCACTTGTGTGGAACATGCGCGGCAGACGTTGATGCTCGGCGACCGTCCCGCCGGAGGGATGCTACTCGTCCTGGTGCCGCCCGAGGGCGGCATCAAGGCTCGGACCGGCTGGGTCGGCCGGAATCACAAGCCACGGGGAGCTCCTGGGGCTCGCACTCCGCGCCGGAACCGGTTCGCTTTGCCGCTGCCCCGGCAGCATAGCACAGGCAATCCCTGCCGCAAACTCCATCAAGCGGCGGGCGCGGGCCGAGTTCTTGCGCCGCCGGCCCACCATGCGCTAGACAGGAGGCGTGGGCAGGCGCGCAAGGAGGTAGCTCACGCAGTTGGTAGCGCTCATCGGAAGCATTATTGCCTTCGTCACGTTCGGCGCAATCCTCAAGCTTGCCGGCCAGAAGGGCGAGGCGCCCACGCCTGTGGCTGCCGTCAACTACTTGCTGGCCGCCGCGGTCTGCAGCGCCCTCGCTCTGCGCCAGCCGCTGGCCTTCACAGTGCCGGGCGTCGTGCTGCTCGGGGCCGCCACAGGGATTGGCTTCGTGGTTGGCTTCTTCATCTTGTTCCGCGCCATCGAGCGCGCGGGGCTGTCGGTGGCACAGCCGATCGTTGGCATGTCGGTGGTGATACCGACGCTGGCCTCGATGCTGCTCTGGCGGGAGCGGCCGACCGCGCTGCAGGTCGCCGCTATGGCCGCGGTCTGCGTGGCTCTGCTCCTTTTAGGCACAGCCGACAATCGTCACGCGACGTCTGACAGCTCGACCGAGGACGGAAAGAGCGTGACGTTTCTGCTGCTCTCGCTCTTTGTCCTTCAGGGACTGGTGACCCTCTCGCCCAAGGTGCTCGAGGAGCTCGGCTACGGTCAGTACCGCTGGACCTATCTGGCCGTGCTGTTCGGCTCGGCAGGAATCGGGGCGACGATACGCTGGCTATGGTTGGGTGATAGGGCGACGCGCCTCGCGGTGGGCCTCGGTCTGGGCTTGGGTGGCACCAACATCGCCTCCACGGCCCTGCAACTGACCGCGCTCGCCGCGCTACCGGGGATCATAGTTTTCCCGGTCATGAGCGTCGGCCCGATGGCGCTCGGGACGGCGCTGGGCATCCTGGTGTGGAAGGAGCGGCCGGCAAGGAGGGCACTCGCCGGAGCCCTGCTCGCCCTGCCGGCCGTCCTCTTGCTTAGCCTTTAGCCCCGCTCGCCAGTCAGGCGCTTGATTGCCTCCAGGCTCTTGCGCGCGCAGGCGTCCAGGTTCTCCAGGCGTCCACCCCCCAGAAGCGGCCAGCACATCTCATAGGAGACGTAGCCATCGAAGCCTCCCTCCTTCAGACCGCGGAAGAACGAGGCGTAGTCGATGAACCCATCGCCCATTGGGGCTGCGCGCAGGCTGTCCACCGGCAGTCGCTCGTAGTTGGACGTGTCGGCGATGAGGTGGTGGCGGGGATGCTTGACGTAGTCGGCGACGGTGGTCTGCACGCTGCGCGGCGCCAGTCGCTTGGCCCAATAGTAGAGGTCGGCGTCCTGCAGCGCGATGCTCCAGGCGTCGAACATGGCCTTGCAGTTGGGATGGCCGACGTCGTTCAGGAAATCCTCGTAGGACTCGGCCGCGACGCCGATGTCGTGGTGGTTCTGCAGGCCGATGGCCACCCCGTGGTTGGCGCCGATCGTTGCCGCCTCGCGCACGGCGTCGACGCAGAGGTTCCATTGGCCTTGGTAAGGGAGCTTGTCCGTGAAGTAGCCAGTGAAGATGCGGATGAGCCCCGCTCCCAGCAGCTCAGCGAACTCCGCTAACCTCCTCACGTACGCCAACTGCATCTCGACGAAAGGCACCTCGCGGCTCTCTAGCCCCCCTGTGAAGTTGGTGTAAGCAGCGACGGTGCCAATCCGCAGACCCAGGTCGTCGGCCAGGGCTCGCACGGCGCGTACGTCGTCAAGAGACATGTCGACGACCGAGAGGTGCGGCCGCTTGCCCATGATCTCAACGGCAGGATAGCCGATTGCCTTGGCCTTTCGCAGCGCCTCGGGCAGCGACAGCTTGTGCTGGCCCCAAAGACCGGCATAGCTCACAGTGAACAGCATCGGGATCATAGTCGCCAGGACCTCCCTCCCGTACGGCTGCCTCTGAATGGGCGCGCCCACACAGGGGTGCGCGCTAGGGGCAGCACCGATTCTAGGCCGGCGGGAGCCGCGCGTCCAACCTGCCGCTCCCGTTGAGGTAGGGCCGCGCCAAGGGTACAATTGGCCCGGTCGCCCGCCGTCGGGTGGTGAGGAGGCAACGGGATGTCGATCACAATCACCGTGTCGCGTCAGTTGGGTGCCGGTGGAACACAGATCGCCTCCCGCCTGTCCGGCCTGCTGGGTCTCCGGCTCGTCGACAGGCAGATCCTGGACCGCGTGGCGGAGGAGGCGGGCGTCTCGACCGGCACTGTCGAGGCCGTAGACGAGAGCCCGGCGGCCGTGAAGCAGCGCCCGAAGGGCGCCGTCGCACGGGCGGGCGAGCAGACCTACGATGAGCTCATCCGACGAGCGATCGAGGAATACGCGCGGCTCGGAGACGTAGTCATCGTCGGCCGTGGCGCTCACATGCTTCTCGCCGGCCGGCCGGGTCTGTTGAGGGTGAAGATACTCGCGCCGCGCGAGGCTAGGGTGTTGAGCCTAATGCAGCGGCTGAACCTGAGCCGCGTGGCGGCCGAGCGTGCCGTGCGCGACAGCGACCGCAATCGCGCGGGATTCGTGCGCGCCATCTACAAGGTCGACTGGATGGACGCGACGCTGTATGACCTGGTGCTCAATACGCGCGTGCTCGACTACGAGACGGCGGCCGAGGCTATCGCTCACGTGGCGAAGCGCCTGCAGATCCGGTCGCGGGAGGCCCCATGATAACTCCCAGCGTTAGCGCGTTGGCCGGCCCTACCCCGGGGCGCGCACTCGTGGCCACACAGAACGAGTTCGGGCCATCGACGAGCCGCCGTCGCGGGCCGGTCATTCGACGATCTTGACGATGGGCAACTCCAGGATGTCCTCGGCACCAAGGCGCTTGAGGCTAGGGATGAGCCGGTTGATGCAGCTCTTCTCCACTACCGTCTCCACGGCGTAGTAGCCAGTGCCGAAAAGCTGCGAGACGGTCGGCGCCTTCATCGCGGGAAGGATACTGACGACGCTCTGCAGGTTAGCCTCGCTCACGTTCAGCTTCACCAGCACGCGACTGCGCGCCGCCAGTGCCCCCTCGAGCAGCGTGCGGATGTCCTCCGCCTCGGCTCGCTTCTCGGAGTCGGCATGCGATTCCTTGTTCATGATCAGGCGGGTGCTGCTCGTGAGCACCACGTCGATGATCTTCATGGCGTTCTGGCGCAGTGTCGAGCCGGTCTCCGTCAACTCCACGACAGCATCGGCGATGTCCGGGACCTTGGCCTCGGTCGCCCCATAGGAGAGGAAGACCTCGACAGGTATACCCAGGGACTCGAAGAAGCGCCGGGTGACGTAGGGGTACTCGGTGGAGATGCGGCTTCCCGGCTTGAGCTCTCGGGCCGATGTGGCCGGCGATGAGTCGGCCACCGCCAGGACTAGCTTGACCGTGCGGCCCAGGTTGGCTACGTCGACGACGTCGCTGTCGGTCTCGCGCACCCAGTCCAGCCCGGTGACGCCGAGGTCGAAGTAGCCCTTGGCTACGTACACGGGTATCTCCTGCGGCCTCAGGAAGCGCACCGCCCCGATGCGCGGGTCGTCGATCGTGCCGCGATACTCGCGGTCGCTGTCACGGCGCACGGCCAGATCCGCGTCCTGGAACAGCGTCAGGATGGTCTGCTCGAGGCTTCCCTTGGGCAAGACAACACTAAGCACGGTAGCTCCTCCCCCAGCTCTTGAGGTGGCTATTTAACCATGCTTGCGGTGGCCTTAGCAAGCGGTAGAATGCGCAGGAACTACCAACAAGCCGGAGATGGGCAAATGGCAGGCGGCATTCTCTGCGTCGACATCGGCAACACCAACATCGTTTTCGGGTTGTTCGTCGCGGGCATGTTGGTCGATCAATGGCGCATCGCCACCGACCACTCGCGCATGCCGGACGAGTACGGGTTGATCCTCACGGGCTTGCTGGCCACCGGTGGCATCTCGGTCGCGGACGTGTCTGGAGTCGCCATCTGCTCGGTGGTACCCGGGCTCACGTCCGACTTCGCCAAGCTCAGCCGCCGTTACTTCGAGGCGGACCCGCTCGTCGTTGGACCGGACGTCAACACCGGCGTCACAGTGCTCTACGACGACCCGCGCGAAGTCGGCGCCGACCGCATCGTCAACGTCGTCTCGGTCAAGGAGCGCTGGGGTGGGCCCGCCTGCATCGTCGACTTCGGCACGGCCACTACCTTCGACGCGCTCGATCGCGAGGGCGCCTACCTTGGCGGCGCCATCGCTCCCGGGATCGTCATCGCGGTCCAGGCGCTGTTCTCCCACGCCGCCCGCCTTAGCCGAGTTGAGCTGCGCCGGCCGCCGGCCGTCATCGGCCGCAACACGGAGCACAGCGTGCAGGCCGGCGTGCTCTTCGGTTACGTCGGCCTCGTGGAGGGCCTAGTGGGGCGCTTCAGGCGGGAGCTGGGTGACGGCATGAAGGTCATCGCTACCGGTGGGCTTGCGGATTTGGTGGCGGCAGAGACCGATATCTTCGACGCGGTTGACTCTGGCCTGACGATGGACGGGCTCTACCGCGTCTACCGACTCAACCGGGGGGCTGAGGCTTGCTAGGCAGGAAGAACGTTGTCCTCTGCGTTACCGGCGGGATCGCTGCCTATAAGGCGGTGACGATAGCGCGACTGCTGCAGAAGGCGGGCGCCAACATCGAGGTCGTCATGACCGTGGCGGCAACCAGGTTCGTAGCGCCGCTTACGTTCCAGGCTCTGATGCACCGGCCGGTCGGCCTCGACATGTTCCAGTTCCCGCACGATGCGCAGATTGGTCACGTGTCGTTGGGGCAGTGGGCGGACGTGGTCATCGTCGCGCCGGCCACCGCTAACACTATCGCCAAGCTCGCCTGGGGCATCGCGGACAACCTGGTGCTGACGACCGTGTTGGCTACGAAGGCGCCGGTAGTTGTGGCGCCGGCCATGAATGCCAACATGTGGACGAATCCGGCCACGCAAGCCAACGTCACCCGGCTCGAAGACCGTGGCTTCCACATCGTGGCTCCCGAGGAAGGGCCCTTGGCCGAAGGGTCGGTTGGGCCGGGGCGCCTGGCGGCGGAAACGCGGATCGCGGGGGCGGCGCGCTTCGTGGCCTCGCGTGAGGGCCCGCTCGCGGGCAAGGTGCTCTTGGTCACCGCGGGCGCCACGCGAGAGCCCATCGACCCCGTACGCTTCATCAGCAATCGTTCATCGGGCAGGATGGGGTACGCCGTGGCGCAGGCAGCCCTGGACCTGGGGGCGGACGTGCACTTGGTCACGGGAGCGGCCCAGATCGAGCCGCCATACGGCGCCGAGATGACGCAAGTCAGCTCGTCTCTCGAGATGCGCGCCGCCGTGCAGAGCCTGCTGCCTGACGCTGACGCTCTCATCATGGCAGCGGCAGTCGGCGACTACCGTGTGGAAGTGCCGGCGGCCCAGAAGATCAAGAAGTCCGGCCAGCAATGGGTGCTTACGCTGGTACAGAACCCGGACATCGTTGCCGAGATCGGCGCGTCGCGACCGCCGCGGCTACGCGTCCTCGTAGGGTTCGCTGCCGAGACCGAGGGGCTGCTTGAGAACGCCCGCACGAAGCTGCGCACTAAAGGTCTGGACCTCATCGTTGCCAACGACATCTCCGCGCACGACTCTGGGTTTGAGGTCGAGACCAACAGGGTTACGTTCCTTGACATAAACGGCGGGATAGAGAAGCTGCCGCTGTTGCCCAAGCAGGAGGTGGCGGAGCGCTTGCTCGAGCGCATAAGGCAGCTTCTATGAGCGGAGGATTGCCCCCGGCGACCTGTGGCCGGCTCACCGACGTGGACGGCCTGCGCGTCGGCCACTGGACCGACGCCGAGGCGGCGACCGGCTGCACCGTCGTTCTCTGCGAGGCGCCTTGCCTGGCAGCCGTGGATGTCCGCGGAGGCGCGCCGGGTACGCGGGAAACTGACCTGCTGGCCCCCGGCCGCTTGGTTGAGCGCGTGGACGCGCTCCTGCTTTCCGGTGGCAGCGCCTTCGGCCTCGCCGCCGCCGACGGTGTGGTGCGCTGGCTCTACGAGCGCGGGCGCGGCTACCCGACGGCGGTGGTGCCGGTACCCATCGTCCCGGCCGCAATCATCTTCGACTTGGCGCTTGGGCGGCCGGTATGGCCGGGAGCGGAGGCGGGCTATGCCGCGGCCGAGGCCGCGGGTATTGAGTTCGAATGCGGATCGGTGGGGGCAGGGACGGGGGCTACGGTAGGCAAGTACCTCGGCCCCGGGTTCGCCACCAAGTCTGGGCTTGGCACGGCCGCAGTCGACGGGCAGGACGGGCTGATTGTGTCAGCTCTGGTAGTGGTGAATGCCTTGGGCGCCGTGTCGCGTCCTGGCAACCCTCGGGTTCTGGCCGGTGCGCGCGGGGAGACCGGCTTCCTGGAGTTCGCGGCAGATCTCGGGGGGGTGCGGCCGCGAGTGCGGCCGCTCGAGCACACCACTATCGGCGTTGTTGCCACGAACGCCCGCATGGATCGGGCAGGCTTGTGGCGGGTAGCACAGATGGCTCACGACGGCCTCGCCCGCACCATCAGGCCGGTGCACACTCTGTACGACGGCGACGCGCTGTTCGCGCTGGCCACCGGGGCGGTAGTCGCGGATACGAGCCTAGTTGGGACGCTGGCGGCCGATGCTGTCGCCGCCGCGGTAGTGGATGCCGTGCTCTCCGCTACATCGCTCGGCGGCCTGCCCGCCGTGAGGGACCTGTCCTGGGCGTTGCCTTCGTGAGCGGCGAGGCCGCCGCGATAGGCTGTGCCGTCTGCTGGGCCCTGTCCTCGACTATCCTCCGCCGCGCCACCGAGGACATGCCTAGCATCCTGCTCAACGCCTTACGCTCGCTCATAGCGACCGTCCTCTACCTCGTCCTCATCGTCGTCAGCGGGCAACTGGCAGCGTACGCGGGCCTGACGCTCCACGACCTCCTCTTCATCGGCATCAACCTCGCCTTCGGCATCGTCATCGGCGACACTGCCTACTACTCGGCCATGCGGCTGATCGGCGTGTCGCGGGCGCTGACGATCTCCTCTACCTATCCGCTGTTGGCGGCGCTGCTAGCAGGCGTGGTGCTCGACGAGCGCTTCACCTACCGCACCTGGCTCGGCTTTCTACTCTGCATCGTGGGCGTCATTATGGTGGCCCGGGCCGGCGTGCGCTCGGGCGATCCGGCGCCGGCGAGCCGTGCGCGGAAAGGCGCGCTCCTGGCCCTCGCCTCGGCCCTGATGTGGGCCATGGGCACTGTGGCCTTGCGCATCGGCTCACTCGGACTGGAAGCCACCATCGTCAACTCCGTCCGCCTTGGGGGCGTGGCCATCGTCGCGGGCTCCTGGTCGGTGGCCAGGGGCGAGTTCCGCCACTTCGGCAAGCTCGGCCGGCGGCAGCTCTTGCCGGTAGTAATGGCCGCCTTGATCGGCTCCTTCGTCGGCGCTACGCTGTACCTCACAGCCGTGCAGAAGGCCGGAGCCTCCAAGGCAGCCGTCTTGGCTTCCACGGCGCCCTTGTTCAGTGTGCCGATGACGCGCCTGGCGGGTGAGCCGGTCAACGGGCGGCTGGTGGCGGCCATGATCGTGGCCGTGGCTGGGGTGATGCTGGTAGTCTGAGCTGGTCTCAGGGAGGATAGGATGAGCCGAGGCAATAGAGTAGCTCTCGTCGTCGTGGCGCTCGCCTTGCTTGGCGTCTTCGCCTGCGCAGTCGTCGCTGTCCTGGCGCGAATCGGAGGCGACTTGATGCCCGGGCGGGGGATCGGCGTGGTGCGGATCGAGGGAGTGATCGTCTCAGCGTCCCAGGGGGGCTTCTCCGCCAACGCCACGGTGGCGGATGAGCGAGTCATCGCCGACCTCGAACGAGCTGATAATGACCCCAGCATCGCCGCCATTGTCTTACGCATCAATAGCCCTGGTGGCGGTGTGGTGGCCTCCGATGAGATCTACCGTGCGGTAAAGCGTGTGGAGAAGCCGGTAGTCGCCTACTTCGGCGAGACGGCGGCATCGGGTGGTTACTACGTGGGCTGCGCCGCCGATCTCATCGTCGCCCATCCGGACGCGCTCACCGGCTCCATTGGTGTCATCATGGATATCGTCAACGCGCGGCGCCTGTTCGACAAGCTCGGCATCGAGATGGTGGCGATCAAGAGTGGCGTGGTCAAGGATATCGGGAGTCCCTACAGAGAGATGACCGATGACGAGCGCACCGTGCTTCAGGCGCTGGTGGACGAGGCCTACCAGAATTTCGTGGACATCGTAGCGAAGGAGCGCGGCCTGCCTCGCGAAGAGGTGCTCCAGGTGGCCGACGGCCGGGTCTTCACCGGCCGCCGCGCCGTAGAGCTGGGTCTGGTGGATGAGACCGGTTCCTTCAAGGATGCCGTGAGGGCGGCCGCCGACTTGGCCGGCATCCAGGGCGAACCACGGGTAGTTGAGATCACGCGACAGCCGACGCTCCTCGGGTCGCTGCTGTCGTCCGTTTCCTATCTTGGGTCGTTGCTGCAAATGGACGGGGTATCGGGGCCGCGGCTGGAGTACCGCTCGGCGCCCTAGCGGTTGGTCTTGCGCTGCTTGCGCAACTCCCGCGCGCGCTCTCCAAGGCTGGCGAGCTGCACCAGCGCCTCGACCGGAGTCATCGCCTCAACCTCGAGGTTGTCCAGCTCGGACAGCAAGCCCTCGCCAGCAGAAGTGAAGAGCGAGAGCTGGCGCGCGGAAGGCATGACCGCGGGCACGGCAGTCGGCGACGGCCGCAACGCCTCGAGCTGATGCAGTACCTCGCTCGCTCGGTCGATCACCTCGTGCGGCACGCCGGCCAAGCGGGCGACGTGAATGCCATAGGACCGGTCGGCACCACCGCGCACGATGCGGTGCAGGAAGACGACTTCGTTCTCTTCCTCCGCTACAGCCACATTGTAGTTACGCACGCGCGGCAGGTAGTGCTCCATGTCGGTGAGCTCATGGTAGTGGGTGGCGAAGAGCGTCTTGCAGCCCAGGCGCGGTGAGTTGTGTATGTGCTCGACGACAGCTCGCGCAATGGCCATGCCGTCGTAAGTACTCGTGCCGCGGCCGACCTCGTCCAGTATGATCAGGCTGCGGGGCGTCGCCTGGCGTAAGATGCCGGCCGCCTCCACCATCTCCACCATGAAGGTGCTCTGCCCGGCCGCAAGCTCATCTTGAGCTCCAATGCGGGTGAAGATGCGATCGACGACGCCAATCGTGGCGCTGGCTGCCGGTACGTAACTGCCCATCTGGGCCATAAGCACGATCAAAGCCGCTTGGCGCAGGTACGTGGACTTGCCGGCCATATTGGGGCCGGTGATAACCAGGACCGCTTCCTCATAATTGCCGAAGCGCAGGTCGTTGGGCACGAAGCCGCGCCCTTCACGGCGAAGGTGTTGCTCGACCACAGGGTGCCGCCCAGCAGTGATCTCGATCCCCAACCCATCGTCCACTGTCGGCCGCACGTAGTCATTGGTCCGCGCCACCTCGGCTAGGGCGCAGTGCAGGTCGAGGAGCGCAGCGGCTCGCGCCGTCCCGAGCAACCGGGGCGCGTAGGCTGAGGCACGTTCGAGCAGCCCGGCCCATAGCGCCCGCTCCATTGCCAGGCGCCGCTCCTGAGCGCTGTAGATGCCGGCCTCGATGGACTTGAGTTCCTCGGTGAAGTAGCGCTCGCCCGTAGTAAGCGTCTGCTTGCGCACGTAGTCCGTCGGCACGCGCTCAGCCTGGGACTTGGGCACTTCCAGATAGTATCCGAAGACATTGTTGTGGCCGACGCGCAGGCCACGGATGCCTGTGCGCTCCTTCTCCCTCGCCTCGAGGTCGGCCAGCACCTGGTGGGCGCAATTTGCCAGATCGGCGAGCGCATCCAGCTCGGCGCTGTAGCCGTGGCGGATGACACCGACTCCGGCGGGGTTGGCGGGAGCATCATCGGCGATGGCAGCGGCAATGAGGTCGCGCGCCTCCTGACAGGGGTCGAGCTCCTGCGCCAGGCGGGCGGCCTCACCACGCAGTTGCAGCCCAGGGAGGGCGAGCAGGTCGCGCAGTCGCAGCACGCGGTCGGCGGCGGTGCGGATGCCCAGCAGTTGGCGTGGGCCGACGCTGCCCTGCAGCAGGCGGGCGCTCAGCCGCTCCAGGTCGGGCATCTGGTGCAGCGCCTCTCGCAATCGTGCGCGCTGTGTGTCGGCCGCAACCAGGCTCTGCACGGCGTCCAGTCGACCCTCGATGACCGTCACCTGCAGCGCTGGCTGGAGCAGGCGTTGGCGCAACAGGCGTGCGCCCATGGCGGTCAGCGTGCGGTCCAGCACTGCGAGCAGGGAGCTGGAGGCCTGCGTGCCGGGTGCCGGCTCCACCAACTCAAGGTTGCGCTGAACCGCGTGGTCCAGATACATCGAGTCTCGGCCAGTGTCCAGCCGGAGCGAGCCAAGTGCCCCAAGGGCGGCGGGCTGTGTCTCCTCCAGGTAGAGCAGGCACATCGCCGCGGCTTGCGTCGCCTCGGGGTGCCCTTCTAGGCCAAAGGGAGCCAGCGTGAGGGCGCCGAAGTGTCGTAGGAGCGTCTCCGTGGAGCGTTGAGGGGAGGCGCGCCAGGAGTCGATCTCGGCGGTTGGCAGACTCAGCGAATCCGCCAGCGCCCGGGAGCGCTCGTTGCCGGCCAGCAGCAGACACTCGGCCGGCCGTAGGCGCAGGAGCGCGTCCCGCGCTGCCGCCTCATCGACCTGGGAGTGCTCCTCGACCACGAACTCTCCCGTGCTGATGTCGACGTAGGCGATTGCCACGGACTCGGACATAGCCAGCGCCGCGAGATAGTTGTTGTCCCTGGCGCTGAGCAGGTGCTCCTCGACCACCGTTCCGGGGGTGATCACGCGCACAACGCGCCGCTGCATGAGCGAGCGGTCGCCGGACTCGCTCTGCTCGGCGACGGCGATGCGGAAACCGGCGTGCAAGAGCCTCGCTATGTAGGTGTCTGCCGAATGGTAGGGCACACCGGCAAGCGGCACGCGCTCGTCCTTGCCCACTGGACGCGAGGTCAGGGTGATCTCGCACACCCTGGCGACCGTGACGGCGTCATCGTCGAAGGTTTCGTAGAAGTCGCCGAGCCGGAAGAGGAGGATGGCATCAGGGTGTTGGCGCTTGAGGGAGAGGTACTGCTCGCGCATAGGAGTGGCCATGGGCGCGATTCTAGAGGCGGCAGAGCGCAGCCGCAACGGATACGCCAGCCCGGATTGTACCGCCAGTCACAAACGGATTTGCGCGGGTCTGTGGCAGGGGGTATCATGTGGCCGCCGTTTCATGCTGCACGCTAGAGCGGCCTATCCTGTCTGGGGAGACTCCATCGATGCTCGAGGCATTCACCGATCCCCGCGGGATCGCCGTCATCGGCGCGTCCCGCGAGGAGGGCAAGCTCGGCCATGCCGTACTCAAGTCCGTCATCGACTCCAGGTACCATGGCCAGATCTACCCGATCAACCCCAAGGCTGACGTCATACTCGGACACAAGGCGTACCCCTCGGTGCTGGAGTGTCCAGGACCGGTTGACCTGGCCGTCGTACTGATCCCCAGCCGGTTCGTGCCGGCGGTAATGGGCGAGTGCGGCGAGAAGCACGTCAAAGGCGTGATTGTCATCTCCGCGGGCTTCCGCGAGATAGGCGCGGAGGGCATGCGTCTGGAGCAGAGGGTGCTGGAGGTCGCCCGGCGCTACGGCACGCGCCTTGTCGGCCCCAACTGCCTGGGCTACCTCGACACAGTGACCCCGATGAACCTCTCGTTTGCCCCGCTCATGCCCCGTCCCGGCCGTCTGGCCTTCATGTCGCAGTCTGGTGCCATCGCCTCGTCGATTCTCGACGTGGCGGAGCTTCGCCGGCTCGGTCTCTCGCGCTTTGTCAGTCTCGGCAACAAAGCCGACCTGAACGAGACGGACTTCCTGGCCGGTTGGGGCGAGGATGACAAGACCGACGTGATCATGGCCTACGTCGAGGATATCAAGAACGGACGGCGCTTTATGTCCGTGGCGCGCGAGGTTACCAAGCACAAGCCCGTGATCGCCATCAAGTCCGGCAGCACCTCGGCCGGCACGCGCGCCGTGTCGTCGCACACGGGCGCCCTTGCCGGCTCCGAGGGTGCCTACACCGCCGCCTTCCGCCAGTGCGGCGTGATAAGAGCGCGCACGATCGAGGACCTCTTCGACTTCTCGGAGGCGTTCATCCGCCAGCCGCTCATTCGAGACGACGGTGTCTGCGTCATAACCAACGCTGGAGGGCCGGGCGTTATGGCTGCCGACGCCGTGGAGCACGCGGGCCTCAAGCTCTCCGGCCTTTCGCCGGAGACGATGACGGCTCTGAAGGCGAAGCTTCCGCCCGCGGCCAGCGCGCTGAACCCGGTAGACGTGCTGGGCGATGCCTTGCCGGAGCGCTATGCGTCCGCCCTCGAATTGGTGCTGCAAGACACGTCCGTCAACGCCGTGCTCGTAATCCTCACGCCGCAGATCGTGACGCTGCCGGTGGAGACAGCCGAGATGGTGGCCGATATCGCCCAGAAGAGCACTACTCCCATCTTCGCGTGCTGGATCGGCGGTGAGCTGACGCGGCCGGCCTCGGATCTGCTTACCTCGCGCGGGATTCCCGCTTACCCCGAGCCCGAGCGGGCCGTCCGCTCGATCCGTGCTATGCTCGACCAGCGCCGCTGGCTGGAGCGCGCCCCCTTCGCCCCGAAGGCGTTCGAGATTGACCGTGCCAAGATCGAGAAAGTGTTTCTCACCTCGCGCCAGGCCGGTCGATTGCAGATCGGCGACGCCGAGGCGCGTGATGTCATGGAAGGTGTCGGCCTACGTGTCCCCAAAGCGGCGCTGGCGCGCGACCCGGAGGAAGCGGTGCATCTCGCCGAGCAGATTGGCTTCCCAATCGTGATCAAGATCGCCTCGCCCGACATTCTGCACAAGTCCGACATCGGCGGCGTGAAAGTGGGACTGCAATCGGCTTCCGACGTGCGAGATGCCTTCGACCTGATCGTGTACCGCGCACGGCGTCATGCCTCCAACGCCGAGATCTGGGGCTGCCAGGTGCAACAGATGGTCCGCGGCGGCCGGGAGGTTATCCTGGGCATGAACCGCGACCCCCAGTTCGGGCCCCTCATGATGTTTGGCCTGGGCGGCATCTACGTCGAGGCGCTGCGTGACGTCGCCTTCCGCGTCGCGCCGATGGACGAGCTGGAGACACGCGAGATGGTGAATGAGATACGCGCCATCCGTCTCTTGCGCGGGGTGCGAGGCGAACCACCCGCTGACACTGATTCCATCGTGGACGCCTTGCAGCGCTTGTCTTACTTGGTGACGGAGTACCCGGAGATAGTGGAGCTGGACATAAACCCGCTCGTAGTGTATGAAGCGGGTCGCGGCGCTATCGGGCTGGATATGCGCCTCGTGCTAGCTGCCAAGTGAGGCGTTAGGGCGGATGCACCCGAGGAGGACAACATGACAACCCTGTACATCGGTTCGACCGAGGCCTTCTGCGGCAAGAGCGCGCTCGCACTCGGCATCGGACTGGACGCCAAGGACAGAGGATGGAAGGTGGGCTACATGAAGCCCATCAGCGTCAGCGCCAACGGGCAGCGCGAGTCCGCCATCGACGAGGACGCCAGCTTCGCCAGCCAGGCCCTCAGCCTTGAGGAGAGCCTCAGCGCCATCGTGCCGGTGACTCTCTCGCGCGCCGACTTCGAGCGCGCCCTGGAGGGCCAGGCGCCCAGCGACTACCAGCAAGTGCTGGTGGACTCGTTCCAGCGCGTGTCTCAGGGCAAGGACCTCCTGGTGATGGAGGGAGGCGCGACCCTCTGCGAGGGCTACACGATCGGCCTTCCCCCTCAGGTTGTGGTCAGGCTGCTCAGCACTAAGGCCCTGATCGTGGTGCCTCACCACAACGAGGCGCTGATGACCGACTACGCGCTCTTCTCGCAGGCCACCCTCGGCCAGAGCTTGCTCGGTGTGGTGATCAACCGAGTGCCG
>Ga0315274_10006422_pt1 | contig 17108 bp, 11 predicted proteins | sample YL17G02_20_MG_FD_203700 | JGI IMG/M metagenome (GOLD analysis project Ga0315274, IMG submission 203700) | Sediment microbial communities from Yellowstone Lake, YNP, Wyoming, USA - YL17G02_20 | ecosystem: Environmental > Aquatic > Freshwater > Lake > Sediment | place: USA: Wyoming | collected...
GGGAATACAGCTGCTCGATCTGGCGCTCGGTCAGCCATTCCGGTTCACCCCCACGCGCGTGGGGAATACTTGACCCCCAGGGAATGATAGACGTCGCTGACCGGTTCACCCCCACGCGCGTGGGGAATACTAACTGCATCCCCTATTGCATCCCCTTTCAAGCGGTTCACCCCCACGCGCGTGGGGAATACACCGAGATTTTGCAGGTCAGGTTGGGCCGGTTCGGTTCACCCCCACGCGCGTGGGGAATACACCAACATGGTGTAGTAAAAAAAGGGAATCATCCCTACTGATTGACATGTCTCAACGGGCCACGTTACATAATGGAACCCTATTTTTCAAAGAACTGCTATGCTTTAGTCTCCTTTTCAGCCGGCTGATTTTTATAGAGCAATAATGCAATTCCCTCAAAATCGACGAAGTTTCTTTTAGGCTCGCCATAAACCCTGTATTTATAACCCTGGGGGTTACGTTCACTCCAGATCTGCATCACCGCTCCCTTTCGGCTTTTTTTCACCGCCATCTTCCAGATCTCCTCCCTCACTCTGGCGTTGGGGTTGCCAAGGAACACGCCCGACTTCGGCTCGATCAGCCAGCGTGACAATTCTCCCTTCAAACTCTCCGGGGCATTCTCCAAGATCATCACGAGCATCCAGCACCTCCGCAATGTCTGGAAGTATCCTGTCCATTAATTTGCTTTCGTGGAAAACGTCTCGGCATTTAAGCCTTGCCCTGCGTTCGGTTTCCACGCTGCCTTCCGAGGCCGCGCCAAAGGCGATAGGTATGGTTATTTCGGTTTTATAGAGGTCGGCAATGTCATAGACGAAACTGAGCATCTTGCCGGTATGTATGAATCCTATGGCCGGGGAATATCCCGCGGACAGGATTGCCGCGTGGCAAAGCCCGTACAGGCATGAGTTGGCCGCGGAAAGCGCGCGGTTGACCGGATCGGCATTATCCCAATCGTCCTGGTCATAACATCTTCCGCTCCAGGGGATGCCAAATTGCTCGGAAATCAGTTTGTACGCATTCCTGACCCTTGCGCCTTCCAGGCCCCTTATCTGTTCAATGGTGAAGTCCTCTGACAATTCATATTCAAAGCGTTTGGCATACAGGCGCCTGATCACCTTCAGCCGAGATTCATCATCGCAAAACAACCGCGCCTGGTTCAAGAGCCGACGGGAAAAATGGGTTCCGCCCGTGCTGTGGGCATACATCCTCACACCCTGCTCGCCGGTCCAGCAGACCAGACAATTATTTTCAGCAAGAGCCTGCATTGCCCGGTGGGAGAGGGAGGTCCCCGGACCAAGCATAAGAAGTCCCAACTGATCAATCGGAATTGGTATGTCCCCATCCTTGACATGCAAGACCAGCGCAGATGCTTCCTTATCCAGCTTCCCGTGCTCAAGATACAAATAACTCCACCGGTCGGAGAATTTGGGCAGGATGTGAAGATTCTTCATTTTACGCCGGCCACGCTCAACAGCCCGAACCCGAAGGCCTTGGCCGGGCCGATGCCTGTTTCAATAACTTGCTTAAACGCATTAGCATCGGTAACCTTCAGTGTTCCTTCTAACAAGGCGGACCGAAACTTCATCTGCCGGGATGGCTGTCCAACTTCGTTTTCCTCGCACTCTGTTTTCGTTTCCCTCGGCTTTGGCTTGTAGCCAACGACCCAGCCCAAGTGCTGCAATTTGCAGGAGCGCAGTTCGAAGGCTTGTTTTCTCTCATTTTCTCCTTTGAGCATCACCCATGCCTTATTAGCGAACCAAGGAATAATCACATCCTCGGGCTTCTGTCCCTTTTCCCAAGTCAAGGAAATGCGCTTGCCTTGGTCCTTCTGCCGGCCTTTCGCATCGGTCCCCTCGCGCGGCTTTCTGAGGCTGGCCCCCCCCTTGCTTGCGTGGCCTTTCTTGCTAAGGTTGACACGGATGCGGAAACGGAATTCCTGGCCGGTCGAGAATGGGGGAGTAGGCGCCAACTCTTGAGGCGGCGCGGCGAGTAACATTCCCGCGTTCTGGAAGGCATAATCCCAATTCGGCATATCCTCGGACTGAACAATAATCATGGTTCGCGGGCTATTGTCCTTGATGCTGTTGTCAATGCGAAACAGGAAACTGTAGCGCGGGTCTTTCGGCTTAGTGTCCGGGTTGCCTTTCGGCTGAGCGTTAGGGTTGCGCAGCAACGGGAAGTCGTCCTCTTTGAAGGGCTGGAGAAACTCCCGATCATTTTTCTCCCGCGCCTCCGACGGAAACGCCATGCACAAGCGCTGATGGACGTGGTAGATGTTCCGCAGCCACAATCGTCCCGGACGCGGACGGTCGGGGTTGTCGCCCATGTTGATCATGAGGCCGTAAAGGTACATGTCTATTCCACCTCCTCCGGTTGCAGTCGGCGACGGCGGGTCTCCAACGAACGGAATTTAATAATCTCGCCGCGTTTCTTGATAATCTGCTCGCGCCAGTGCGGGTCTTCCGGGTTAATCCGATCCAGTCCCATGCCCAGGCCGTATTCGATCATGGTTACGGCGTCGTGGCAGAGCCGGCAGAGGGAGCGCAGGTCTTCCGGGACTTCTTCGCCCCCGGCCCGGCGGTAGGTGACATGCTGAACCGTGGTCGCTGGTGACTTGCAAAAAACGCACAGACGTTTGTCATGGTCAAGACGCTCAAGCCGATGTTTCTTGTACTCGGTATTACCATAGTCGGCTCTCGGTCTCGGCGGTTGTGGGGTGTGGTTCTGCGCGGGCTTTTCCGCAATGCCGACCTCGCGGTCCGCGCCCACGCGCAATTCATTACGGATGACGAACCGGGGTTGATGTGCTGGAGGCTCGAAAGTCAGCGGCACATCGTACCATACGAGCGCATCGTCCGGCGCTTCGGGCTGTTCGGGCGTCGGCTCCCAGTCGAGCAGGCAATCAACAATTTCCGGCGCTTGGTCTCCTTTGAGCCGCGGACGCCAGGGGATGTATTTCAGAGCTGACAAAAGATCGGGGAATTCTCCTGCGGGATGCTCCATCAGCGGCCGGGACGGAGGGCAACATTTTCTTCCAAGGTAGAGCGTCCATTTGGGGTCTTTGATCGCAGCTTCCAGATCGCCAATTATAGCCGGTTCGCCTTGCAGGGCGACGAGAAAGCTGGCATCGCACAGGTATTCGCGCCGTGTAAGCATGGCGCCGGGCTTGGTCTTTCCCTCGGCTTCGGCAATGCGCATCTGCATTCCTGCTCCCACCGTATGATAGTCCCACCATCGCACGCCCGGCGCGTCAATACGGACGCCCATCCGCAGGGCGCCAAGCTTCGGGAGCCACTCCTCGGCGGCCATGGGCCGGGACACGCCCAAGGCGGCGCAGAGCATTCCGATTACTCCTGATTTTGTCGGGACCTCAGCCGTGCGGCGGATGACGAACTTTGATTCCTGATCACCCCACGCCTGCAAGGGCCCCTCAAGGCGGAGAAAGAGGGTGTTGGCGCTCATTGGGCAACCTCAGAGTTCACTATGGACTTCTGAACCTCCTGCCAATTATAGCCGATGGCGGAAACCACGGCGGGCACCAACTCCTCCAGGGATTTGAGATTGTTCTCGGCAAGCGCGATTTCCTGCTTGTCCTCAACAACGCTCAAGGGGTAACGGAGATTAGGCGAGAACCAGAAGCGCTTTTGCGGCTTGCCATATCCGGTATCGAGATCGTGGATGTATTGACCCAATTGCGCGATGCTTTGCGAGATCATGTCGCGGTTGCCCTTGCTTGGCACGGGGCTGGCAAAGGCATTGGCGTAACTAATAGGGGTATTCTTGATCTCCACCAACATTCCATCGGGCGGATTGTGAGCGGCGAAGCTATTCTGTTTGCCCGTGGGATTGACCAGGGCCGCTCCGCGAATGAACGCGCCGACCGTATGCGCGGCAAGTTGCTCGTTGCCCTTCAGATTATCGACCAGCGTTTCCCAATGAATCGAGAAATATTTATAAAAGCAGGCTGAGGCGAACATTGCTTCGTCCACGTAGCCCGCTCCCGCATCCTCTCCGGGAATGTCATCGGCCGCGACATAGTAGTCTACCTCCGGGCGAGCCTCGTGCGTTGAGATCGCATGGGCGACCTGCAAAGCCGCATCCACGGTGGTGTCCAGTTCTTTCCATAATTCCTTGGATGATTTGTCGGGCTCTAACATGCGCCCCGACAGTGCCATGTCCGGAATAGCCGTATTTTCAGCGATCAGCGTGCATAACTGCTGCGCGAGTTCTTCATCGGTCTTGCCCTTGCCCTCCTGCAGCAATGCTGCCATCTTTGCAATCGCCTCTTTGGTCGTATAGACAAGCATCTTGCTTTTGTCTTCATCTGTTGAATTATCTTCTTCCGTGTTGCTTTTCTTTGTCTTCTTAGGTTTGAATCCACAGATGTTAAGAATCCTTTCGGCGCGTTTCTTCATTTCGGTGCCCGGGACGTTTTCGGCAATCAATTTCGCCAACTGCCGTGTGCGAACGCCGCCTAGCAATTTTTCAAACTCCTTGCTCTTGCGTATGCTTCGCTTGATACATTGGCTGGAGATACGCGAACGCAGGACCCCGCCGAAGTAGCAGGTCTTGGGCGCGCCCAGGTCGTCCCGGTTAAGATTGGCCGGGCTGTGGTTTTGAATGGCGTGAATTTGAATTAACATGACTGCCCCCTTTCTTCGATTTTTAATAATTGTTCCGCCCACCCTTGGCGGGTGGCTTCGCGTTCCCAAAGTGAAAGATCGTCGGTAAGTTTGACCCAATCCACTTTCAGGTTGTTTGAGCAGATCAAAGCAAGCGCCCATTGGATATGAGTTTCAATTTTATCAACAGGCATGATTAGCATCCTGTCGAACTTTTCCATGAAACGCTCTCGCTCAGGCTCTTTGTAAGGACTACATTTTCGTAATTGCTTAGCCAGCAAGTCTCCGTGCGAATGTTGAATCGGGCAATGGGCGAAAAGCTTGGCGACCAGCCAAGCAACCTCGCGGCGAGGCGCGCGTTGATTTTTTTGGCGCAAAGGCCACCATAGCCCTGCAAATAGATCAAAACCATCAGTCGACTCATCAAGGCCTTTGCCGCCGTGGGTTCTAAGCAGCCCGAGTTCACCCGTTTTCAGGTTGGCCAAAACATTTATGAATTGTTCGGTGGGGGTCACTTTTCCTCTCCCTTTTTCTCTGATTCGGCTTTTTTCCGCATGTCCGGCAACAAATTGGCGATCCGGTTTCGCCGTTGAACCGCTGAGGTCGTGAAACCCGGAGAAAGCGATTGGGCTATCATCTCCATCATCGGGCGATATTCGCTGGCTGCCTCCTCCCATGCGATATTACCGCCAGCAATCAGTTCCTCAATCTTTGCGGAGACTTTGCCTTCTATATGTGGGCGAATGGCAGCAAGTCCTGATCGGATTTCAATATTTTTCTGGGAAGATGTTTTTTCGTTTCGCGGCGGTATCTTGTGGGCAAGAATTGAATTCTCCTTTTGCCACCGTTCGATATTTTTAATGAACTCGCTGGTCTGATCCGAGGACTTGGACAAAGGCACGAAACATTCTGTTGCCTCGAGGTACTTGTCGTTTTGTACTGTTGAGAAACCAACAGCCCAAGCTCTGATCCCTTCATTTTTATGGATCATCCCTGCCATTATCCTTGCCCATTGTCCAGCCCCTGCATCCTCTGCTCCAAGAGCATCAGCGGCATGAAGAGATATAACATCCCCCTTTTTGCTTTGTTGATAAATAACATGTGGGTCGCGCCAAATACGGCCCGGATCCTTTCTGCTTCCAATAGGCGCAAACACGCTGGATAAGATAAGCCGGTCTTTACGACCGCACAAGATACAATTTGCTTCGGAATCTTGTGGATTGCTCAGCCATACCCGTCTTGGTAACCATGTCATTCCAGTCAGCAGGGATACTTCTCCTGCTTTTGGTAGTGCTATATCCGGTTGTTCCCATGCCGGTGTTCCCAGAATCGAGATCTGCCGCCAAGATAGCCTTATGGTTGCAGCAAGCGATTCGCCCACAGGTATGACGTAAATTGGAGGTTTCGCGTTAATGCCGGGCGGCTTACCCGATCCACCGGATGTGGAAAATAATGGCAGCCGTAACAGACCCATGGCGCAACATGCCGGACATAAGCCATCCACCTTTTCGGTCGAGTGCCGGAAGTGCCATTTGTTGGTGCCCGTGGGTATCTCATGGATCAAATAATTTGCCGAAAGTGACTTGTCTCCACTTTTCTTATATTGATAGAACCGTTTGCCTTCGCCCAGTAGGTTGAAAAAATCTTTGTTGTCATCCAGTTTTTTGAACCAATCCGCAGGGAAGGAGTCGCCAGAAGTGATGTCCGCGTCGGTTGGCGGATTCCCTTTGCACCAATAGAGCAACGCGAGCAGGAACCGGAGGATCGCCACGCGGTCCATGGGATTGCTGGCGGCGATTTGTCTGATGCGGGGTGCTTGGGTGAGGGCGCCCTTGATGCCCACGCGGGTCACCTCACCATTGGTCCAAAGAACTGGAATCCAGTTTTGTTCGAGGAGGTTGTAGTTTTCATTCGGGTTCAATGTTTCCGCTCCTTTTTGCTATGGTTTGATCGTAGCATGCTTTAATGACAGATTCGGTCAGTAAATTGCATTTTTTTCAATTTATTTTGGGTTTATGAATCGCCCCTCCTTTCTTGGCGGGCAGATTAGCATCAAGCGACCAATCTTGTCAACTGGTTTTTTGCTCTGTGCTGTCTGCGGTTCCGGCCTTTTTTATTGAGGAAAGCCGAGAAATTTCAATCCGTCGCGCTTGCCTCAACTACCTGAAACTCTGAAACTTTCGCTCAAGAGGTCCTGCTTATTCGAAGACGGTCCCATATAAATTAGATATTCGATTTCCTCCACCCGCCAGCCGGCTGAATCGGGGTCATAAAAAGCCAGGTCCGCGGCAGGGACTTCCAGGGTGACGGTCCTGGTCTCGCCGGGTTTGAGCGCGACCCTTGCGAATGCCTTGAGCTCTTTGATTGGGCGGTCGACTTTGGAGCCGTTGTATCCGACATAAAGCTGCACGATTTCCTCGCCGGCCACGTCTCCGGCGTTCCTGACATCCACCCGCGCCACCAGTTTTCCGGATCGGCCAATGGTTTTTTGCGCGAGCCGCAAATTGGAATATTTGTAGGCGGTATATGAGATTCCGAACCCGAAGGGAAATGCCGGCTCCAGTCCGTGTTTGTCAAAATATCGATAGCCGTGGTAATAGCCGTATTCCACTTTGCGGGCTTTGTTATCGAATGGATAGAGCTGTTCATTTGATTTGGGGATCACGATTGGGAGCTTGCCCGAGGGGTTTACGTCTCCGAAGATGACGTCGGCGATGGCGTTTCCGGCCTCCATGCCTCCGTACCAGGCCAGGAGTATGGCCGGCGCCTGGTCCTTCCAAGCCTCCATGGTGACCGCGCCTCCGGCTTCGATGACCACCACGGTTTTGGGGTTGGCCGATGCGATCTCGCGGATGAGCGCCTCGTGCTTGTCGGACAGGTTAAGGTTCAAGCGGTCAAACCCCTCGTTCTCGTCCAGGTGCGAGAGACCCACGACCACCACCGCAGCGTCCGCATGTTCAGCCTTGTCCCGGGCGGAAATGAGATCAACTCCGTCGTCGAAAATTATCGCGATGTTTTTGCCCGCGGCGCGCCTGATGCCTTGGAGCGGAGTTACGGTATAGGACGGCTCAAACGCGGTTGATCCGGTTGCTCCGAGGTTGACTTTGTCGGCCAGTTCGCCGAACACCGCCAGGGTCTTGATCTCGCCGCGCTTGAGCGGCAGGGTCTTGTTTTCGTTCTTGAGCAGGACCATGGCTTTTTGCGCGCATTCGCGGGAAACCGCGGCGTGTTCGGGTCCTCCAAGCTTGCTCCGGTCGTAATCCGTGCTGCCCTCCAGATGGATGAACCGGAGATGCTGCCCGAGCTGGCGCGAGACCGCCTCATTGATCTTGTCGATTTTCACCCTCCCGGTCTGGACCGCAGACTTGAGCTTCCAGTCGTAAAACCTCCTCCGGTCCATTTCCACGTCGCAACCGGCATTGGCCGAAGCCGCGGTGGACTTGAGGCTCCCGAAGTCCGAGAGCACAAACCCCTTGAAGCCCCATTCGTTTTTGAGGATGCCGCTCAGGAGATGCGAGTTTTGCGCGCAGGGCTCGCCGTTTAAAGTGTTGTAGGCGTTCATGATCGAGGCCGTTCCCGCGTCCACGCAGGCCTTGAAATGCGGAAGATAAATCTCGCGCAAGGTGCGCTCGTCCATCCGAACGTCCACGTAATGGCGCGACTTGTCAATGCTGTTCCCGGCAAAATGCTTGGTGCACGCCATCATGTGGTTCTGAACGCCCCGGACAACCGCGGCGCCCATCATCCCCAAATGATAAGGGTCCTCGCCAAAGGTCTCCTGAGAACGACCCCAACTCGGATGACGCAACAAGTTAATGCACACCCCGCCGAAAAAATTCGCGCCCCCGGAACGGCCTTCATAACCAATGACGTTGCCCACCCGCTCTTCCAGCGCCGGGTCCCAGGTCGCGCCCCGGGCCATGGCCGCGGGGAAGCAGGTCGCGCCCTTGAAACGGATGCCCCGAGAGCCGTCCACAAACCGGATGCCGGGAATGCCCAGACGCTCGCACCCGGGAGTGTTGTTGGTCCGGAAAGGAGAATCCTTGACCTGCGTGAACGGGCCAATGGCGCCGGCCATCATCGCGATCTTTTCGTCCAGGGTCATCTGCCCGACCAGGTCCTTGACCTTCTGCGCGATCGCGCTTTCGCTCAGCCGCGCGCCCGCAGACCAAACCCGACGCGGAAACGCCATGATCGACGATGCCACCGCCGAAACCTTCAGAAATAATCTTCTGTCCATTCTTTACCCTCCCAGACTTGAATATTCAATCTTTGTTGCGCCAAAATGTGCGAGCGACTTCAGTCGCGAATCAACGCCATTCTAACCCGGCATCAAAACTTCTTCAATGTGCGAGGGGCTTCAGCCCCGATATCATCTCTAAGTGTACGGCAGAGCCGAAGGCTCTGCCTATCATCGATTTCAAGCCAGTTCTGACCGAAGCTGTCATTAACATCGGCTAGAATACCAGGCATATGAGACGCCTCATCCAAAGAAAAACGCCCTCCGAAGAGGGCGTTAAGGTCGCTCATTTGAGCGTTGCCTGCGGCGCGAAAGCACCTTACTGTGAAAAGAAGGGCAATCAACGCTTAGATACACTATTTGGTATCATAGCGGAATCTAAAATCTTGTCAAGTAAAAAATATTATATTTTTTTCTAATTGATTTCTATTGCCAAATTGGTATAATTCATTGGGCATGGGGCACAAAGCAAAGGAGGGGGTCAAATGGTTACGACAAAAGGCGGCAAGTATATACTTGGTATAGACTTGGGAGCAAATTCAATCGGTTGGGCCTTGCTCGAGGCCGGACCGTCCAAAGAGGGCGATGGGAAGCTAAAGCCTTTTGCGATTAAAAAAGCCGGGGTCCGTGTCTTTGAAGCCGGAGTGGAAGGGGACATTGAGTCCGGCAAGGACGAATCGCGGAGCGTGTCCCGGCGCAACGCAAGAGGCGCAAGGCGCAGGATTGAGCGGACTGCGAGGAGGATGAGCCACCTTTTTCATCTCCTGCAAAAGGCCGGATTCTTGCCAGCCGGAGACGGAACCGCCCTGGCCCACAAAGAAAAAGGGAAGCATACAGCCGAGGAACTGCGCGAATTTCGTATGAAAGCTGCTGCTGAACGGCACAAGATAGTCAATGAATTCGACCTGCAATTCCTTGCCAAACTTGGGTCAAAGGATGAACTTGCTGCCAAGAAGCTGCCCTATCTTTTGCGCGCAAAGGCTTTGGATAAAAAGCTTGAGCCGTTTGAGTTTGGGCGAGCCCTTTACCATCTTGGTCAGCGACGGGGTTTCTTGTCCAACCGCAAAGCCAACTCTAAAAAAGATGATGAACTCGGAAAAGTTAAACAGGGCATTCTGGAACTTGAGGGCAAAATGGAAGAGCTTGACGCCCGCACCCTTGGCGAATATTTTTCCAAAACCAACCCCGAAGAAGTCCGCATCCGCAGCCGGTGGACTTCGCGCAAAATGTATGATGATGAATTCAACTCGATATGGGGTGCGCAGAGCAAACATAACCCCAAGCTTGACGACAAACTTAAGAAAGCAATCCACCGCGCAATATTTTTCCAGCGGCCCTTGAAAATCCAGCACCACTTGATCGGCAAGTGCCCTTATGAACAGGGTAGGCGCAGAGCGCCCTGGGCCATCCTGGACGCGCAAATGTTCCGGACCTTGCAGCAAGTCAATAACTCATATCTCATTTCACCTGAAGGAGAGGTGCTCGAGTTCACGCCTGAATGGAGAAAGACCCTTTTGGATGAACTGGATAAGAAAAACGAGATCAAATTCTCAGCCGCGAAGAAATTGCTTGGCTTGAAAAAGGAATATCAGTTCAATTTTGAAAAGGACGGCAAGGGAGAATTCCTGGGCAACAGCACCGCTGAAGACCTTATCGACATTTTCGGCGAGGAGAAATGGAATGGCTTCTCGCGGGAGCAAAAGGATGAAATCATCCAGGATGTATTGAGCATCGTTAGTGAAGACGGGCTTGCAAAGCGGGGCCGTGAAAAGTGGGGGCTTTCTGGTGAAAAAGCCAAAGAGTTCGGCCAGCTCCAGTTGGAAGAAGGTTATTGCGGACTTTCAAGGCAGGCGCTTAAGAAACTCTTGCCGAGGATGGAAAAAGGCAAAAAATATATGGAAGCGGTGAAAGATGAATACGGCACGGTGGTTTCGGGCGACAAATTTGAGGCATTGCCGCCCATTACGGAAGTGCTCCCCGATCTCAAAAATCCGACTGTTAAGCGCGCCCTGAACGAACTCCGTAAGGTGGTCAATGCAATTGTCCGCGAATATGGCAAGCCCGATATTGTCCGCATTGAGCTTGCCCGCGAGATGAAGAAGAACCGGAAGGAGCGCAAATCCATCTGGGACCGGAACCAGGAGCAGCGGACCTGGCGGGAAAAGGCTGCGGAAGAAATCATCAGAGAAGCCGGGATCAAGGACCCCAAGCGCGCAGATATTGAAAAATATTTGCTATGGCAGGAGAGCAATTGCCAATGCCCTTATACCGGCAAAGAGATAAGCATCAAGAAGCTTTTCAGCGGCGATGTGGACGTAGAACACATTATCCCTTTCAGCCGCTGTCTGGACAATTCCTTCCTGAACAAGACCCTGTGCCTGGCCGAAGAAAACCGCAACAAGAAAAAGAACTTCACACCCTTCGAAGCATACGCGGGGTCCGATCCTGACCAGTACGCAAAAATTCTCGAGGGGGTCAAAAAATTTGAAGGGGACGCCGCCAAGGAAAAATTGCGCAGGTTCCGGATGGAGCACATCAAGGACTTTGACGATTTTACCGAGACCCAGTTGAACGATACCAAATATGCCTCCAAAGAAGCCAAAAAATACATCGGCCTGCTCTACGGCACTGAACAATTGAGCCGGGTCCAGGCATCCAAAGGCCAGATCACCGCGGATGTGCGCAATGTCTTCAACCTCAACAAGGTCCTTGGAGACGGAGGCGAAAAAAACCGCGAAGACCACCGCCACCACGCTGTCGATGCTGTTGCCATCGCGGTAACCGACCGTTCGCTGGTCAAGATGCTGAGCTCGTCAGCGGCCAAGGCCGAAAAAGAGTTCAGCCCCAAAAAGTTTGACCGGGCCAAAATCGAAAAACTTTGGCCCTCTTTCTTTGAAGATGTAAAAGAATCGATTATGGCCATAAATGTTTCGCACCGGGTATCCAAAAAAGTCAACGGACGACTTCACCAGGACACCTTCTATAGCCCGCCCAAAAAAGATGAGCAAGGCAAAAGCTATTGCTGCGTCCGCAAGCCGGTGGCCCGATTGAGCAAGGGAGATATTGAAGACATAATGGATCCGGCGGTCCGAGAGGCCGTGCAAAAAAAGCTCAAAGAACTCGGTGGCGACCCCAAAAAAGTATTCCAAGACCCCCAAAAACATCCGTTCCTCACGGCAAAGGATGGCCGCAAAATCCCAATCCACAAGGTCAGGGTCAAAAATATCGGGTCCCCCTTCCAGGTCGGAGGCCAGGGACGCGAACGCTTCGTATCCTCCGACACCAACCACCACCTCGAAATCGTCGAAGTCAAAGACAAAAAGGGAAACATGAAATGGGATGGGCACGTTGTCAGCCAGTTTGAGGCCATGAGAAGGCTCAGGGGCGGAGAGCCAGTGGTAAAAAAGGATCATCCGGGGGAGAAATTTGTGTGTTCACTGGCACAGAACGAATCAGTACAATTGAAAGACGATAGAGGCAACCAGGTTGTGTGCACGGTAAAAGGAATTTCTCAACTTTCAGCAGGACCAATAATAATAACCTTGCGCTATAATTCGGATGCAAGGCCAACGTCTGTATATCAACAACAAATAAAGAAAAGAAAAGAATTGAAAAGAACAAAAGACGAAAAATTGGCTGAAGAATTAAGCAGTGAAATGCCCGTTTTTATTTTCAGGGGACCAGAAAGCCTCCGAGAATCAAATGGAAAAAAGATTTTGGTGGACCCACTAGGAAATATTCGCTGGGCCAATGACTGATGGGCGACCGGATACTTGATTTTTCGCAGGAAGCGGCTTATCTGAGTTCGCGGATCGGGCTGCTGGTGATTGAGCAGAAGGACAAGCCGGAGCTGACCATTCCGTTTGAGGACATTGCGGTTATCATATCTTCTCATCCCCAAGTGCATTATACCAATGCGGTGTTGTCCGGTCTTTCCGAGGCCTGCGGCGTTTTCATAACATGCAACCCCAAGCATCTCCCGGTCGGGATGATGCTGCCGCTGGCCAGTCATTCAACCCAGGGTGAGCGGTTCATCGCCCAAGCCAATGCTTCCGCTCCAACCTGCAAGCAGTTATGGAAACAGGTGGCGACCGAGAAGATCAAGAACCAGGGAAAGCTGCTCAAGGAATTGTATGGCGATGATGAGGGCTTGATCGAAATGTCGAGGAAAGTGAAATCGGGCGACACCGAAAACCTCGAGGGCTGGGCCTCGCGCATTTACTGGCCGAAAATTTTCGGCGACCAGCAATTCTCCCGCGACCGAGAGGCCGAAGACCAGAACAAGTTCCTCAATTACGGATACACCGTGCTCCGCGCAATCGTGGCCCGAGCAATATGCGGCGCAGGTCTTCACCCCTCGCTCGGCATCCACCACCACAACCGCTACGATTCCTACTGCCTGGCCGACGACCTGATGGAGCCCTTCCGACCCATTGTGGACAAGGCCGTGGTCCAACTTGTCAGGGAAAAAGGCACCGAAGCCCCGATGGATAAAGAAGTGAAAGGCATTCTTATCGGCGCGCTAACCGCAAGGTTTGACCTCGACGGCGAATCCCGGACCCTTTTCGACATCATCACCCGCACCGCCTCATCCCTCGCCCGGGTCTTCGAAGGAAAAGCTGATGATCTGGTCCTGCCGGAAATTTTTACCACAGCGATACCACGGCAGAATGAATAGACTCCTGATCTTCCTTGTGTCCTTTGTGTCGTTGTGTTTAAAAGGATTTTAGAATGCCCGCATCAACCTCCAAAGAACTATCGGAGTACAGATCAATGTGGCTATTTACGCTTTTCGACCTCCCCGCGGTCACGCCCGAAGAAAAAAAACTCCACGCCAAATTCCGCAAGAACCTCCAAAAGCAGGGATTCACAATGCTCCAGTTCTCAGTCTATGCCCGATACTTCGCCTCCGAAGAAAGGGCGGACATCCAGCGCGAAAAAGTCAAAGCCGTGCTCCCGCCCGAAGGACAGGTCAGATTGATGGCGATCACCGACCGCCAGTTCGGGAAAATGGAAGTCTTCTACGGAAAAAAACGACAACCTACAGAAGACCCGCCCATGCAAATGTCATTTTTCTAAACGCCAAAACAAAAAAATGCCCCGAAATTTCAGCAAGTTCGGGGCGAAATAGTGTACCTAAGCCTCAATTCCCGTCAAGCCACAGCGCCGTTGCCGGAGAGGACTCTCCCGGAGAGAGTGTACCTAAGCCTCAATTCCCGTCAAGCCACAGCGAATTTCTCTCGCGCGCGCGATTTCATCGAAGTGTACCTAAGCCTCAATTCCCGTCAAGCCACAGCTGGCGCGACCGGGATGTTTGCCCGGCTGAGAGTGTACCTAAGCCTCAATTCCCGTCAAGCCACAGCCCCCGCAAACCACACCCGTTGCTATTTGCCAGTGTACCTAAGCCTCAATTCCCGTCAAGCCACAGCAGGACATCAGCATCAAAATCGTCCGACATAAGTGTACCTAAGCCTCAATTCCCGTCAAGCCACAGCACCTAGCTTGGTCGCCAGCGCGACCGCGTCAGTGTACCTAAGCCTCAATTCCCGTCAAGCCACAGCAGACCCACGCTGGCCACGCACGCCGGGCAGAGTGTACCTAAGCCTCAATTCCCGTCAAGCCACAGCTCTCCACTGCGCAGGAGCGGAGGGACGCCTAGTGTACCTAAGCCTCAATTCCCGTCAAGCCACAGCGGGGCCGGGATGGCGCCACTATTGCGGCCAAGTGTACCTAAGCCTCAATTCCCGTCAAGCCACAGCGCGCAATCCGGGCAGAGAGCGCCGCGCTCGAGTGTACCTAAGCCTCAATTCCCGTCAAGCCACAGCGCGCTGGCGCGCGAACTCGGTGTCGATGCCAGTGTACCTAAGCCTCAATTCCCGTCAAGCCACAGCAGAACGCCCATCCACCCCCATTGAAATAACAGTGTACCTAAGCCTCAATTCCCGTCAAGCCACAGCAGAACGCCCATCCACCCCCATTGAAATAACAGTGTACCTAAGCCTCAATTCCCGTCAAGCCACAGCGCTCATGCCGCGCTCCGTTTCTCCGCGGCGAGTGTACCTAAGCCTCAATTCCCGTCAAGCCACAGCACGCTAACCAAGTTCCTATATATATAGGAAAGTGTACCTAAGCCTCAATTCCCGTCAAGCCACAGCTGGTCAGTCCTCCAACAGGCCGCCGACGAGAGTGTACCTAAGCCTCAATTCCCGTCAAGCCACAGCTGCCAGCTAATAGCTTATTCAAATTTTCTGAGTGTACCTAAGCCTCAATTCCCGTCAAGCCACAGCAACCTTCACCGGTATTTCCCACCAGTATTGAGTGTACCTAAGCCTCAATTCCCGTCAAGCCACAGCAGAAACTCCCGGCGCTCTCGGCGTTTCCGCAGTGTACCTAAGCCTCAATTCCCGTCAAGCCACAGCCGTTCGATCATCGCATCCTAAGCATCTTTTAGTGTACCTAAGCCTCAATTCCCGTCAAGCCACAGCTAAAACCGATCCCGGTCAACCGCCGCGACGAGTGTACCTAAGCCTCAATTCCCGTCAAGCCACAGCTCGAAGGGGGTGACCTCGAATGAATGGAGGAGTGTACCTAAGCCTCAATTCCCGTCAAGCCACAGCCAGTGCCGCGGCCGGGGTGTAGGTCACGTCAGTGTACCTAAGCCTCAATTCCCGTCAAGCCACAGCTACGAGTTTGTAGATATCTAGGTTAAATGAGTGTACCTAAGCCTCAATTCCCGTCAAGCCACAGCAATGTTGGGGATCAGGTTAACCACGCCGGGAGTGTACCTAAGCCTCAATTCCCGTCAAGCCACAGCGCACAGCTTCGGAGCACCTGTCTCTCGCGCAGTGTACCTAAGCCTCAATTCCCGTCAAGCCACAGCGCGGACCCTGCCCGGGTGGTGCGGGAACTCAGTGTACCTAAGCCTCAATTCCCGTCAAGCCACAGCTACGAGTTTGTGGATATCTAGGTTAAATGAGTGTACCTAAGCCTCAATTCCCGTCAAGCCACAGCATTCCCAGAGTCGGCTTTCGCGAGGGCTGTAGTGTACCTAAGCCTCAATTCCCGTCAAGCCACAGCAGAGCAGTGAAGAGCGCGGTCATGAAACCGAGTGTACCTAAGCCTCAATTCCCGTCAAGCCACAGCAGCAGGGCCTGGTTGTCGGTGACCAGCGAGAGTGTACCTAAGCCTCAATTCCCGTCAAGCCACAGCACTGGCGGAGTTCGGACAGCGCTGGCTCGAAGTGTACCTAAGCCTCAATTCCCGTCAAGCCACAGCAACACCGCGGAGTATTGGTCCACCGCGCGGAGTGTACCTAAGCCTCAATTCCCGTCAAGCCACAGCAAACGCCGCGGTGGATTGGCTCGAATGGTCAGTGTACCTAAGCCTCAATTCCCGTCAAGCCACAGCGACGAGCCAATTCTGCTGGCGGTGGTTGCCAGTGTACCTAAGCCTCAATTCCCGTCAAGCCACAGCGTCCTTCTCCTTTCCCCCGAATCTTTTCCGAGTGTACCTAAGCCTCAATTCCCGTCAAGCCACAGCGCGCAACTGCGGAGCACCTGTCTCTCGCGCAGTGTACCTAAGCCTCAATTCCCGTCAAGCCACAGCAGCCGGGCGTTTACCATGGTGATCAAGATGAGTGTACCTAAGCCTCAATTCCCGTCAAGCCACAGCGCCGCTTGAAGGGAATTACCGAGACGGCATAGTGTACCTAAGCCTCAATTCCCGTCAAGCCACAGCCCCGGTCTCGGGCGAGAACCGGACGTCCAAAGTGTACCTAAGCCTCAATTCCCGTCAAGCCACAGCGAATTTCAAATCGCGGTGAGCGAGGACGGATGTAATCCGGCTGAACTCACCGCGATTTTTTGTGAAACATTTTGCTTGCCCCGATAAGCGCTTTTGTCTTTTGGGGGCCGTGTTTTTTGCATTTTCGCCCCTTCGAAAACTGCCTGCAAGTCATTGAAAACAAAGGCGGATAAAAGTGTTTAACCGGATTGAAATTCGGTCAATTGCTTGGGAATTCGGGATTTGGATTTAGGAACAAGGGGTTAGGCCCTTCGGCAGGCTCAGGGCAAGTGAACATTTTTTGCTATTAATAGAGGGAGGAGAAGCTCCAGCAAGCTGTCGCGTTTCGGCGTTTCGGAGTTCCGGAGTTTCGGCGTTGGAATTAAAACCCGGAACCCGGAACGCGGAACACGGAACATCGCGAAGCGAAGCGGAGCAAACGGCAGTGCAGA
>Ga0315274_10006423_pt1 | contig 17107 bp, 19 predicted proteins | sample YL17G02_20_MG_FD_203700 | JGI IMG/M metagenome (GOLD analysis project Ga0315274, IMG submission 203700) | Sediment microbial communities from Yellowstone Lake, YNP, Wyoming, USA - YL17G02_20 | ecosystem: Environmental > Aquatic > Freshwater > Lake > Sediment | place: USA: Wyoming | collected...
TCATCGAGTCGTTCGATTCGCAACTTGGCCAGGGTGTTTCGCGCCTGTTCTTTCGTGTAGCCACCGAATTGACGGATCCGCTTCCCCTGGGCCGTGAAATCGACATACCATTTTCCATCTTTAAATTTGAGATTCCGATCATTTCTTTGTTTGACCATCGGGTCCCCCCTTTGTAAAATCTCTCAAGTCCCGCTCGCGGATCCTCCAGAGCCGCCCGCCGCCGAGCTTGAATGCCCGCATCCGGCCGGCGCGAATCCAGCGGAGCGTAATGGACCTCTTTATTTTCAGGTATTCGCAGACTTCGTTGACCGTATATAGTTTTTCCATGTTTATTCCCTGCCTTTTAAAGTATCCATTAATATCCATATATACCCATTAATGCCCCTTGTCAAGAAGGTAGTTGTTTATTTTTCCCCCTGTTTTGGATATGATTCCGCTAGGATGAAGAGAGAACTGATGACCAAGGCCGAATTGATGGACTATCTTCGCATCAGTAAAAGGACTTTGGACAAATTGATGAAGACGGGTAATCTTCCATATATCAAATTGGCGCGGCGGGTTCTCTTCAAGCGCGAAGACGTTGACGCGTTCCTGGAGACTAAGAGAATCGTCGTCAAATAACCCCTGCCGAGTGAGAAAAGCGAGGTTCCTCCAGCGTTTATCTCATTGAGGCATTAAACCACGGCGCAAGCCGACCCGCTGAACCGGGAGGGCGCTGAGATCAGCCCCTCCCCGCCTCACCTAAGCTGAACTAGTTCACAGGATTGACAACAAGGCTTAGTGTGAGATATACATAACCTAAATATCTATATGGATGGGATGAGCGCACAATGGAAATGCACTTTCGATGGCGTTGTTATTGTTTCATTGGATACGATTTTAAGGGGAGGTTATCATGGATTTATTAGAGCCATTGCCTGATGACGTTGAAAATGAGCTCCAAAATGAAAAAATCTTAGTTTGTATTAAAGGGGCGTTCAAGGAATGGCTGATTTGTACTGATAAAAAAGTCTGTATATTTAAGAAGGGGTTTATGTCTGGGCATCTTTTGGGCAAAAACAGTTTTCAGCTCCCTTATAGAAATATATCGAGTGTCCAAGTTAACAAACATGTGTTATCAGGGTACTTTGAAATTAGTTCTGGGGGAATTCAAAATACGAATAAAAGCTATTGGTCAAGCGACATTGATCGCAGCCCGCAAAAGGCTCCTAATTGTATTTCGCTCACGGAGCATTTTGATAAATTTAGGGAAGCATGTGTTTTTATTAATAATAAAATTCAGGAGATTTCAAACCCAAAGGTACAGGTAGTCACACAAGAACCGGTTAATGATATCCCTACCCAAATAAGAAAATTGGCCGACCTCAAAGAGAGTGGAATTCTTTCAGAATCAGAGTTTCAACAAAAGAAAGCAGAGTTGTTAGCTAGGATGTAATGATTGTTAATGCTCATGTGCATGAAGCGGATCCCATTGTCTGGACAGCTGCGGAGCCTTATGAAGGTGTCAACCCGCCCCCCCATCACTGTACCACCTCTAACGTGAGATTTTCAAGCTTTAGAGTCTCCGGCGCCGGAGGCTTATAGCCCAGAGAGCTGTGTGGTCGGTGCTGGTCTTGGAGCGGCTTGATGAACGTCAACTATTATTCCCGTTGACGTTCATCATGAGGCTCAAAATTCACTTATATCTCCTTTCCAGTTTTTGGGGGATAGCTCACTGTTTCTAAGAACTTGACAATTAACGTTCTTGTTAATAAAATCTGAAATAGATTATCCAAAAAAAGGGAGGGGGCTATGAAAAGAAAGGGTTTTTTCTTTATCTTCCTATGTGCATTTTTATTGGACTGCGGCTCAAGTCCGGAGAATTCCAAGGCCAATAAAGATACTTCCTCAATTCCTCCATCTTCAGTAGCGTTAAAGGAAATAGCAGCCTCTTCCCCTGATTTTCAGCTATCTGAAATAGATAAGAAGTACCTAGGAGCTGCTTCAGGATATCTCAATACCGTAAATGAACAAGGCAGTCAGCTTGCACGCGTGATGGCGGGTGCTTCGACTGGAGAAAGCACTCTTGGCATGATCAAGGATGCAATAAAGCGAGCCCAAATGGTGGAAAGTGCCGGTTTTCTGGGAGATTATAGTCCGGCGCACGTTCCCGCGGCCTATCAGGCACTCGATTTGAAGATTAAAGAGGTACACCGACTACACGCTGCTTCTTTCAAAGAATTGCTAGAGTACTGGAAGGATTCAAACACAGATCACATATCAAGCGGCAACACTGTTCTTCAGCGTGGAATATTGTTGACTAATGAAGGTATTGGAGAACTCAATCGGATAATGAACCTGATTGATTCAAAGCGAACCGGGAGTATCCGTCCGATTGAAGTTGAGAGTTGGTAGAATGGCCCTCTTCGCATCATTCACTGGCTTACCGTGCCGGGAGTGTGGCCAGCCAGTCATGACCTCGGGAATCTACTACGACCAGAATGAGCCCGTGATGGGCGTCACGACCTGCGAGTACTGCAAGCCCGGGTTCTTCGTCATCCCTGTCCGGATCTTCGGGCCTTGCGCCGGACGAGCGATCGTTTCCTCCGCTACCATCACTTCCAAAAACAGAACCGAGGTCTTCGTACAGCCGACCACGGAACACGCTTCCCGGGAATACTCCTCAAGCAGCTCTGGCCGAAACTCCGACATCTTCCGTCCGCCTTCAGTCTCGAGCACTATCTTGATGACCGAGGACACCTGGCTTTACCGATCGCCAAGGGCCGGGTTTCGTTCGTCCGCAAGGTGGACGCCCCCGGTTGCATCGAATTCAACGGGGCCGAGTATTATGTCTTCCCCAGATTGGAACGACAGTATGTCGTGGCGACGCTCTCGACGCACCATCGACGGGTCTTCGTCAAGTTTGAGGGAAAGGTTATCAAGGCGTTTTCATTTCCGTTCGTCGGAAAGGCCATTGATCCGATTGCTTGATCCTTCAAGTGTTCACGATGTCATTACGGCTGCCAGTTAATAATTGGGCTTGTCCGGAAGTTATATGATTCATAGGATCCACCGATAATCGACATGAAAGGCTTGAAGGAACAAACTGCGCTGCAGTTGGAAGTACTGGGATAGGGAGGCTTAATGAAATACATTAACAGAACTCTAATTCTTGTGCTATGTTTCCTACTTATCGGCTCGAGCTTTTCATACTCAGCTAACCCGCCAACTGGTTTTCGTAACTTCAAGTGGGGATCATCCCCGAGCACTGGCCTGAAATTTTTTTCTGGTCCCACGTCCGACGGAATTACCATGTATGTTCCGCCGTCAGGGAATGTCCAATCATCTTTGTTTAGAATCCCTGTTGCAGAAGAGCTGTATGCTTTTATAGAAGGCAAGTTTTTTAGCGGGAGTGCTTGGTTCGACAGCCATGCTAACTTTGAAAAAGTCAAAGCAGCCCTTAGTAAGGAGTATGGCCAGCCCACTTTCTCGAATAAAGAATTGAATCTTTGGAAATGGCAGTGGCCGGGGGAACAAATCGAAGTTGCACTATCGTATCAAGCAAAATTCTCCCGAACTACATTAACCTTCGTTAATAACGCCATTTAAGCCTAAATGAAGCGCTTCTTTTTCCTGATTTCAGTTACTTTACTCACATTTGCTTCTAGTTTCAGCGACTCTATATCCCAGAATCTTCACGTTCATTTTCTAGATGTTGGACAAGCAGACTGCGCATTGGTCCAAACGCCAAGTGGCAAAAGCCTCCTTATAGATGCAGGAAACATAGAAGACGCGGGAAAGATTATCTCGTACCTTGAAAATCAATACATCACGCGACTTGACGTAGTTGTCGGCACACATCCACATGCGGACCATGTCGGAGGGATGGCTCAGGTAATTAGAAAGTTAGATATCGGCGATATTTATATGCCATATGCCACGAATAATACCGTCACATTCCCAGACCTACTCATGGCAATAAAGGATAAGGGCCTAAAGGTTTCTACAGCTAAGGCAGGAGTTAGAATTGACCTAGACCCAGCCCTGGAAATTATGTTCCTTGCACCAAACAGTGATACTTACGGGGATCCTAATAACTATATTGCCGTATTGAAAATTACCCATAAACGGAGTTCATTTCTTTTGACCGGAGACGCAGGAATAGTATCCGAAGAGGAAATGTTGAGGTCGAGGGTGGACTTCAAAGCCGATGTTTTGAAGGTGGCCCATCATGGCAGCAGCTCTTCATCATCCGATGGGTTTCTAGAGAACGTTTCTTCTAAGTATGCCGTCATTTCTGTTGGATCAGGTAACAATTATGGCCATCCAGCTAAGGATACACTGGACCGCCTGGCTCGATACAATGTTGAGGTTTTTCGAACTGATGTGGATGGGACGATCATTATTTCAAGCGACGGCGAGAAAATAAGGGTTGAGAAACAGGCATCGTCGCTAAAGCCAAAGGCTCCTCCATCAGCTCCGTATTTGTCAGATAAGCCATCAAATAGTATACAGGCTGATAAAGATATCGTAACCGTTTATATTACTCGAACTGGAAAAAAGTACCACAGATTTGGGTGTCAATATTTGAGCAGGAGTTGCATTCCGATCGAACTGAAAAGGGCTAAGGATGTGGGATATGCCCCCTGTAAGGCATGTAAACCAGCTCAATGATTTAGACAAGGAGAAATTGTTATGGTAAGAGTAACTATTGACCGTTTCGAAGGCGATAATGCAGTTATCGAGCTCTTTGACAAAACGACAATAGCAATTCCAAAACTACTACTCCCCAGTGAAGCTAACGAGGGAGATGTAATAAAGATTGATATTGACCATGGCGAGACGAAAAAACGTAAGGCAGCAATAAGTAAGTTGATGGGAGAAGTATGGGAAAAATAGCTTATGCTTTTATTCACACCGGCTACGCTTCTATGCCCGGTTGGGATAAAAGAGTAGGGGGAAGCCCTCTCTTTCTTGAGCTTACCGCAGAAATAATTGTGATACAGCGGGCCCAAGAAGGACTTGAAAGCACTCATGAAAAGGGCGTTCCCCATCGCAATCTAAAACCTGTCAAGAAAATATGCGGTTTCCTCTGGTTGCTTATCTTAGGTTCAATGCTTGCCATCGCCCAGGAAAAGAAGCTACGTGAGCCGGATGTACCCTATGAGCCAAGCCCTCAAAATGTCGTTGCACTCATGCTTAAGCTTGCGAATGTTCACAAGGGGGACGTCGTATATGACCTCGGTTGCGGTGATGGACGCATTGTAATCACTGCAATAAAGCAATTCGGTGCCACGGGCGTTGGCATAGATATTAACCCAATAAGGATAGCAGAGTCGCTCTGGAATGCGCGAAAGGCAGGAGTCATAGACCGCGCAATATTCCGTAACGAGGATCTATTCGAAGCCGATATTCAGGAAGCTACAGTTGTGACACTCTTCCTATGGCGGTCGGTAAACTTGAAGCTTCGCCCGAAGCTCCTGCGGGAGCTAAAACCGGGCACAAGAGTCGTTTCTTATTATTGGGACATGGATGACTGGGAGCCTGATAAGCGAATTGAGTTGGACGGCAATCCGATCTACCTTTGGACGATCCCCGAAAACCTATCTCCTGATGAACGTCAACTATTATTCCCGTCCGGGAGATATATTTCGCTAATCAAGCTAACCGCCTTCTCAAGTTTTATAGAACTATCTCTTATGTCTAATCAATAGTTAGATTGGCATAATGTGAGTACTATGATATCTGGATATGGCCGATTCAAAGAATCCCCCGCAACTGCTCCGGTAAAAGCATCTTTCACAATAGGGAAGATAGGCCACTTTCCAGTCAGAAATTGATTGACGACAAAAGCTGCGCACATCTTCAGTAACAGTGCATAACTGGTGATTGTATATTGATACGTTTAAGCCACGCGCGGCCAAAAAGCGAGTTGCTTCTCTCAGCTGAGCTCTGTAGTCAAAAGGATCGACCCACAATATTGACATGTTGCCCGCAGCTAACCCAATTGGCTCAAGAGCCATTAAGGCCACGTGACAAGTAAACGTCAGGTTACGATATATGAATTCTACAAGCTGTGGAAGCCGAAGATAGTTCAGCTTATGGATCACAATTCGTAATTCAATCGGTATCTTGTAACGGGCGAGATTCAAGATACCATGAACCGTCTGCTCAAATCCATTTCTTGCTTGTACAATATAGTCGTGTTCGTAATCGATATCAGAATAAAGAGGTATTGCCGCTGTTACATTGGGAAGTGCGATAGCAGCCAGCTTTTTCACATAGGCCTCATTTTGCATGAGGCGTCCATTTGTTAACAAATGTAACTGCGTGTGGGGCAAATGGCGATTGCAATGTGCAATGAGGTTGAGTAAATCTTCTTTCAAGAGGGTCGGTTCACCGCCTGTGATGCCCAACGTACTTGTAGATTTATCAGCAAGCTCAATAGTCCTGAGATTATCCGGCAGCAAATCTAGATCATCAGATTCTGTCGGAGGCTGTGAACACATAATGCATCGGCTATTACATCGACCCGTTACAAAAAGATCATTGTGGGAAGACTCCCGCCTATATAGAACGCGAACCATCCCAGAGGGCTGGATGGCGATAACGTCACCATCAGTCAATGCGTGCGAAGATTCAATAATGCCAAAGGCAGAAGGAACCATCATGGAATGATTAATCGGACCAATTCCACTTTCAAGCAGTACACCGGAGTAGCCTGAGTAGTCTATATCATCGTCAAGGAATTGTGCGATAAGGATTGAATCCGGACGAGCCTCCGCAGGTATTTCTGCTCGAACAATTCGCCCAATAACATTTTTTGTTAATGGAAAAAAAAGATTGATCCTTAAATGACGAAGTATGCTGCTCAAGATCCTACCCCTGTATTGTACGGCGATACCCAAGAGAGGAAGAGATGCCGCGTGAATTCATCCCCACTATGGAGATATTCAAGGAGTAGTCTAATAATCCCTTTGTTTTGCTGACAGAAGTCACTCGTTGGCCTATGGCCAACAATGTCATCGTGTGTTGTGTAGTTATGAATGGGGTCAGCTCCGCAGTAGACCTGAAATGCACATTCCGAACAGCCCGGAAGAACCTCAACACAGGAATTATCAACGAGCGCCCTGATCGCTGATCCGCCAAAGATATAGCTGTAAGAATCTGAATAGACATTTCCCATTCGAAATGTTTCGTCCCCTATCTTAGCGAGCATTCGTGCTTCATCCGATGCATAAACATTGCCATCGTAGTTATAAGCAACAAAGGATATCCCTGATCCGGTCGGAGATTGGAGGTCCACAAAGCCCGTAGCAAAAGGGGTAAGAATCTTGCCCAAGAGGACCTGAGCAAAGCCTTCGACTATATGAATGCCATGACGATTAAGTTCGATTATGTATGCTAAAGCTGTGTGATAAAATTCTAAATACTCTGGCACTGAATATTGAGATTCTCGCACTTGGGACCTCCCATAAGGCCTGATTGATCGCAAAAAAATGGATTCAAAACCAATTTTTACATATTCATCAACGATTTCCTGGGGATGTTGTATAGAGAGTGTACTTGCCGTCATTAGGGCAGAAATGCGATCTCTGCCCAATTCAGTCATCACTGTCTTAATCTTATCAACCGTAATATCATAGCTACTTCCGCCGCAATAGCGGCGATTTTCGTCATGAATAAATCGCGGACCATCAAAAGAAGTTGAAACAAATATGGAATGCTGTTTTAGATAATCTAGTTTTTCTTTGTCAAGAGACGCCAGATTTGTACATACTACATACTCGAGCTGTTTCTCTCTCGCTGCCCTATCCTCGCTGTATTCACATATAAAACTCATTGTGTCAAAATTCAAAAACGGTTCACCGCCCTGGAATTCTACTTTTAGGCTATTTGAGGGGCAACAAAGCATCAGATCTACGGCTCGCTTTGCAGTTTCTCGATCCATATCATAGCCGCTCTGATTTGCTGGGACGCTTGAGGCTGCACAATAGTGACAGCTATGATCGCATCTAAGAGTCAAGATGAAGAGATGAAGTCTGGTAAAGCCTTCCATGAAAGCCTTTTTGGTTCTGTACTTTGTTGCTAACAGCTCAATAGGCAACTTCGAATCAGAATCAAGGAGGAAGTGCTTCGACTTGAGCTCCTTGTATGCACATGAACTGTCGGAAAGGGTCTTTTGTACAAAGGATGTAAAATCCGAAGCTTGCAGGAAACAGCTCTCTCCAACAATATTCGTTAATAAGTATTCCTTGTCCGACCAGCGCATGAATTGGAAGGGCAAGAAACGATAGGGAAAGGCATTCCTGAAGGCATCAACAGGCAATAGTCCTCTCATAGGCTCTTAATGAGAGGTGAGTGTTTAGGATAGGAGAAGCGAGAACGGCATGATAGTTGGAGCAAGTAGTTGAGAAACTCAGGGATAATCTGATCAGCAATCATAGAAGAATTTGAAATAGGGTATATACAGATCGAGGTGTGTTGTTCATCAGTATCCTTAGTTTCCACAGTGCAAAAGTCATTATATTGTCGGACCGCTTCCCCTAAGCAACTTTTCGGGTATAGATCATGATCTATTAAAATCGGCTGATATGAGAGTTTCAGGTCAGTCGATTTTGTAGTGCTCATCATCTTCAACTAGCGATACCCATGCTTCCGCTAGAAGGTTACCTTCTGAGAAAGCTTGGGCAACTATCAAATTACGAATAGGACCAAGTTCCTCTTCAAGAGTTTCTCTGACACCCTGGTCAATCAACTCGTTACATAACTCCTGGATTAACAGATTCGGATCATTGCTGCTTTTCTTGGGTTTTATTGATACGACGATTGAATGCGGGTAGTCATTCGAGCAGGCTAGGAAGATGTAGGCCCTATCAGTAAATTTATAGCAGGCTCGGAAGAGGCTAGATTTTGAATACACATTAGTATCGACAATATAGGATTCCTGATCAGTTATGCCGGGAATATCAGGAGTCGCCACTTAGTAATGCTCTTAAAGTTCGAAAAGGGTAATCAGTACTGCGATCTTCTTTGATTCCTCAGGCTTCCAAAATAATAGAATTTTTTTGTCTATCTTTAGTGGAAGGGGTGCACCGAAGCCCTTTAAAGTCCCTATAGTAAAATTTTGTTCTGTTGGGCTAATTACTCGGATTGTTGTTGCATCCTGATAATAGATTGTGTGTGTGCCGTTCGCTTCATCTCTCAATACGAAATACTCTTTCTCTTTCTCGCTTCTGACCTCAATAATCGTTCCCGACAATTGCTTTGTACCGACGAGCAATTGATCTTCATTAGTCTTTAATGGAGTAGCCGGCTTTTTAGAAGTCGTGCCGCTATTTGTTGATGAATAATGGGATCGATGAGATGAATGAGAACGATGAGATGAATGAGAACGAGGAGCGAGCATCGAATTCCCATCTCGATCCGGCGTGGCCAACCTAAGCACTAAAGCGCTTGTTTCCGCTTTGTCCTTACGGTTCACTATATTGGGCGCAGGCAATGGCTGCGCCTTATTTGACGCAGACAGTTGCCTCAGGCCGGGCTGCAGGCCCAATAAACTTAGAGCAACGACAAGTGTTTTTGTGCCTGCGAGCCTTATCCTATTAATGAGGTCTCGTCGGCTAGGCGCGAAATCCTCAAGACTTTTTCTGATTCTAGGAAAACCCTTTTGCATGGTGTCCCTCCCCATCCTAAAAGATTATTGCCCCATATATCACAACCTATTTATATATTTTATTATCTTATATCCACGATTGCAATACTTTCTTTTCTTAATTAGATAAAAGATCAGATTAGGCTAAAAGCTAAGGGGTTGCGCGACCATTTTAAGTTTGATGTTCTTTTTGCCACTAATTGGTGCTTCTTGCCTTGCACTAGTAATGAGCATAGCGAACGATTATCGGGTCTGAGTTGTTGATTAAATGGTATTTCTTGAGGTATTATTAAAAAGTGGGCAAAGTAAGTTTGCACGATTGTTAGTTTGATCTCTGATGTATCCGGCAAATACTATCTATATCGTTATGAGGATAAAAATGGAGTCTCTATGTTCCCAATCCTATCTTCAAATAATCTAGTGTTCCCCTTGGAAGATCTAAATATAACGGACAGCTACCTTATTGTTTAGAGCTAGACATGATGAAAGGCAGCGACCTGACGATGGTTAATGACATTCGTTGCTATAAGTCCTTCATCTTGTTGCTTATTTCTTTGCTGATCTCTAATCCTGTGGTACTGTTTTTACTGACCCAGAGCATTCTAGCTTCAATATTGACCCCAGTTCTAATATTCGCCATTCTCTATATCAGTCGCTTTCATGTTCGGTCAAAACTCATCCCGATTTATCTGGTGAATATATTTGCAATCATATCGATATTTGTTCACGCAGAAGTAATCTTCTCAATCTGCTTCCCTAATTATGTCGTAGAAAGCCTGTATCAAATGGAAAAGGGATATTATTTCAATAAGCCCAATCTTTACAAACGTTTTGTAGACAGGGAATATGCAGCAGACTATCTCACAAATTGCCAAGGATATCGAATCCCCGACGGCATGAATCCAGAAAATAGAATCAATGCTGCTGATTGGCTCGTAATTGGCGATTCCTTTACCCAGGGTGCGCAGGTAAATTTCGAGCAGCTATACACAACGTTACTTTACAAACGATTTCCTAACAAAATTGTATTAAATACAGGAATCAGCGGAGCAGGGATTGCCGAGGAATATAACTATTACCATGAACGAGGCCATCTTCTATCGCCCAGTGTAGTAATTCTGCAAATATGCAGCTTCAATGATTTCATGAATGTGGAACCGCCTCATAGAAGTTTCACTGACTATCTCGCATATTATTCCAATTTCATAAGGTTTTTACTTCAAGATCTTAAATACCAGAACACGGATGAACTTCCCCTAGGTCGATGGACGGAACCGTTCCAGCGAGATACCCAATCCAACCGCGACTATAACATCTTTTATCTAGACGAGTCGCCCATAAAAAGGAGAGATTTAGAGCTCTTCAGAGGCTATCTTAAGAAGTTTAGCGATGAGGTCAAGAAGCAAGGAGCACGCCTCATCTTATTTCTCATACCTACGAGGGAACAGGTTGAGATAGGTTCCTTTCAGGAAGCAATCAATGCGTTTCGGATTCAGCCCAGTGAGCTTGATATATTTAAGCCAAACAAATTGTTGAGGCGGCTTGCAGATGAGCTTGGACTTACATTCATTGACATGCTCGATGCCTTCAGGGCCGCTCCGAATAAGATATATTTTAACTACGATGAACATCTCACCATATCAGGACATGCAGTATTAGCTGCAGAACTCTCAAAGGCAATGCCCACGGAGACAATGTCACCGTCGGCGCTCTTGAGCAAAAAGTATGCCGGCGATCGCTATCCGATGTACTCGAAAGACGGCACGACTATCACGTTCCAATCCCCACGCGAAGGAAAAATGGAACTTTTTATTGCAGACCAGAAGTTTCAAGGGATTAAGAGGTTGACCTCAAATGATGTCAATGAGAGTCACCCGACGATGTCACCCGATGGTTCCCGGCTTGCATTTACGGAAGGAGACCCCGAAACCCTACAAACCAACGTGCAGGTAGCAAGCCTGAACGATTTCATTAAGAGAATTGCAATTACCAAGAATGCTGGTATTTTTGGAGCAATCCCTTGTTTTTCCCCGGACAACCGATTTCTTGCATATGCTGAATGGCATCGTATTAATAAGAAGCAGTTTTCGAATCCTCAAATTGTAGTCTTGGACCTCTTTACAAACGAAAAAAGATATGTAACGAAAGATGACCATGAGTCCTGGCGGCCAGTGTTTACTCCAGATGGCAAGCGCCTCATATATATCGCCAAATATCAGAGACAATTTGATCTTTATCTATACCGGCTAGATTCAGAACGTGAAGAGCGGATCACTTGGACCCCATTTGATGAGTGGGACCCCCAATTCTCGCGAGACGGGCGATACATAGTTTATAGCGCCAACCCCGATGGGAACTGGGATCTTTTTGTATATGATTTGACAACCGGCGAGACCTGTCGCCTTACAGAGAGCAAAGGAGACGAGTGGGACGCAAGCTTCGGCCCAATGGATGCTAAGATAATTTATGGAGGGCGATTTGGGCTTATTGAAGGAATTTATGAGATGAGGTTCTCCAGGGGACAATTCAAAAGATGATCTTTACTTCTTATGAGTTTATCGTTTTTCTAGCCGTCACACTCACCGCTTATAATCTTGTCCCATCTAACTATCGGGCGAGGGTAATGTTGATAGCAGGATATTTCTTTTATGCTTATTCTGATTGGCACAATATCGCAGTCCTTGTGGGAGTGACAGTAAGCACATTTCTATTTGCCAAGTCTTTTCGTGCAGAGAGAAAGATTCTGTTAGTCATTGTTGCCATAATTATTACGATTTCGCCACTTCTATTATGGAAAATTGGGCAGCTTAGTAACAGCGCGGCAAATCGAAACCTGACAGGTTTCATTATTCCCCTAGGATTGTCATTTTATACCCTGCAGGCGGTTGGCTACTTAATAGATGTGTATTGGAAGAGAGTGAAACCAGAGAACCGGTTTTCTTCTGTCGCTTTATATTTAGCTTTTTTCCCAATAATGTTAGCAGGACCTATTGAGCGGGCAGGAAGGCTCATCCCACAATTGGACTCGATGTCGAGAACGCAAAAAACAGAAGCATATTTGGCAATCAAGCAACTATTGTGGGGTTTTTTTTGTAAGCTTGTTGTTGCAGATAAACTGGCCATGATTTCGAGCGAAATATTTAGTAAGCCTGAACAGAGTTCTACGCCGACTCTGCTAGTAGGGCTTATTGTGTACTCGTTCAGGATCTATTTCGATTTCTACGGATATTCCACTATCGCGATCGCAACAGCGCGCCTTTTCGGCGTAGAAGTTATGGCGAACTTCAAGAATCCCTTATTGGCATCATCACTGGTTGAGTTTTGGCATAGGTGGCACATAAGCTTAACTACTTGGTTTAGGGATTATGTGTACTTGCCAGTTGCGTACAAATTCAGGCCGATCTATTCATTTACGGTTGTTGTATTAGTAGTATTTGTATTGAGTGGGATGTGGCATGGTACATCGCCGAACTTCATCATCTGGGGTGGAGTTCACGGAGTCCTTTATATAGTAGGACGGTTAACAGCGGGATATCGGGGGCGCTTATGGCGATCTGCGTTCGGCGACCATTTACGGCAGTTACGACGTGGAATGCAGGCTATTTTTATTTTCTTGCTAGTCTCTTTGACCTGGGTTTTTTTTGCAGTTCCAGGATTAAAGAGTACAAGCGAGATATTGAGAAGAATCTTCAGCTGGGAACTTATGTCGTCATTCGGTATGATTGCCAAAGTGTTTTCACGGGCTGATTATGCATGCTACCTCCTGTGCGCACTCCTATTTATCACGATTGATTCGTTAGGGATCATACGCCGGGTTATCGAAAAGGTGCCGGTGAACAAATGTGAAATCACAAGGGAGCTTGTTGTGATAAATAGCCTTGCTGTATCAGTCCTGTTGATAGGGGACATCGGGGCCAGGAGTTTTATCTATCTGCAATTCTAGACGATAGCCCGCTGGAATTTTGGCCCTTATTGATTCTAGAACAGACTATAGATGAAAGGGCTGATGGCCGAGCCATGAGGGAATATCAGGATGATTCCAATTATAAAGAGGACGGCGATCACCGGAATCAGCCACCAACGTTTGTTGTGCCAAAGGAAAGATAATAGTTCGACAACAATGTCGAACTTCGAGAAGAAATTACCAATAGCTCCCATTTTCGCCTCTAATTTTAAGTTATTTCCGGATCATGAAGTTTCCAAGGACCAAAACGTCGATGGCGCTTTTATTGAAGGTGGAGTAGGCGTCGGCCGGTGTTGCGACGATTGGCTCTCCTTTCAAATTGAAGGATGTGTTTAAGAGGACAGGGACGCCGGTAGCTTGGCCGAATCTTTCTACGATAGTATAATAACGGGAGTTCCACTCTTTGCGGATTGTCTGAAGACGCCCGGTTCCAAAATGATTGACGGCCTTTATTTTATCCCTTTTATCCTCCTTAAGGGGGAGGACGAACTGCATAAATCGCGAGGGATACTGCCGGACCGTGTTTCGACCTACAAAGAAATCGTCAGTGTTCTGTTCCAAAATAACAGGCGCGAAGGGCCGAAACGGCTCGCGGAACTTGATCTTCATGTTCACCGTGTCTTTCATCATTTCGCTTCTCGGATCGGCCAGAATGCTCCGGTTACCGAGAGCCCGAGGACCCCACTCAAAGCGGCCCTGGTACCAGCCAATAACTTTTTGATTCACGAGGTCGTCGATCACCCTGTCCATGAGTTTGTCATCGTCGGAAAAGTGCTCGTACTTGATATTCTGGCTATCCAGGAACGACATAATATCACTTTCGGAATATTTCTTCCCATAATATGTGTGCTCTAAGACAAAGGTTCTCGGATTCCCGAGCAGAGCATGATAGATATGCAGAGCGGCTCCGAGAGCTCCCCCACTGTCGCCAGCTGCGGGCTGGATGAAGATGTCCTCAAATGGCGTTTCGTTCAGAATACGACCATTTGCTACTGAGTTAAGTGCACATCCTCCGGCCATGCATAGTTTTGTAAGTCCGGTCCGCTGGTGCAGATTTACGGCTAGTCTAAGAACTATTTCTTCTGTAACCTTCTGAATGCTCGCCGCGATATCGGCATAGTGTTCGTTCAGGCGACACTGTTCATTGAAATCGGCTGGCTTTTCGCCGAAATAAGAAGGGAACCTCGTCTTGGAGGTGAAGAAATGCATCTCCGGGTTACGAGGCGCGCCGAATAATTCTATGAATTTCGAATTGAATGTGCGCTCATCCGAATAATGATACGAGAAAAAGTTCATATTGATTCGGAAAGAGCCATCATCTGAGATGTGGATAAGCTTGTCAGTAATCCTGTCTGTGTATTTGGGATGACCGTAGGGGGCCATACCCATAACCTTGTATTCGCCTTCGTTGACCTGAAAACCAAGAAAAGCCGTAAAGGCGCTGTAAAGCAGGCCGAGAGAATGCGGGAACCGGATCTCGTCGAAGAGACTGATGTCGTTACCCTTCGCTCTACCCATTGCGGCTGTTGTCCATTCACCAACGCCGTCCAATGTAAGAATAGCGGCCTCCTCGAATGGAGAACAGTAGAATGCACTCGCGGCGTGAGATAAATGGTGGTCCTCGAAGAGAATCTTGCTGGGCTCGATCCCAATTCTTTTTTGTATGATATCTTTTATCCAAAGCTTGTCGCCAAACCACCTAAACATGGCTTTGGTAAACATCCGCCACGATCTGGGGAAGGTCTGAAATGAGGTCATAAATATGCGATCGAGTTTCTGGAACGGCTTTTCATAAAAGACTATATACTCCAACTCTTTAGCCGTGATACCGGCTTCCTCAAGACAATAGGATATCGACCGCTGTGGGAAGCTGAAATCATGTTTGATGCGGGAGAACCGCTCTTCCTCGGCAGCGGCGATCAATTCACCGCCGCGGAGAAGTGCAGCTGCTGAATCATGGTAAAAACAAGAGATGCCAAGGATATACATCACCCTTGCTTCTTATAGAGTTCAATGTCAAGCGCTATCGTTTTCTTAGGAACCCAATATGACTCTTGATCTAGGCGTTTCGTTTTCAAGGGATCGGAGAAGAATTTCACGGCGAGGCCGACAGGAGCAAATAGAATAAGATATAAAAAACCGAGTAAGATTTGGCCTTGAAAGGCTCCGATTCTATAAGAGAAATCGCGCCAGGCTTGGCTATTATTCTTCTCTGGTAAGTCTTGCCTATTCGCATCGAAATCATAACCTACGCGCGTAGCCTTTGAGTATCCTAATATCAAGTTGGCCAAATAACCTAGGATTAACCCTACTCCGATACAGATTAATTGAAAAAGCCACATGCTAAAACGTACTCTTCTCTGCGAATATAGAAGTCCCGCCCACATCATAGTGACGATTATTAAGTCAAGCACAATAAGTTTTCTGAGGCAGGATTTTCCACTTTTAAGGGAAACGCCTGCCGAATATCCAAAGAGCGAAAAAATAACGACTGCAGGAAATATTAAGATTCTCAATTAGAAACTTCCGTATTAATTATATCATTATGGAATTCGGGGCGATAGGCCCGACATTGCCCCGGAATTAGGGTCTACTTATGACGATAGTTTTTTGGCGGATGGACGATGTCAACCCGGACAAGCCGATCATCCAACATGAATCCGGGGGAAAAGCCCTATGTTCTTATAAGAATGCAGAAATGAGGCATGGGAATCGGTTGGGCCGGAACTCCCCCGGTCTTAATGCTTGGCCCACCACGTTGCCCGCAACAAGCTGATATGACAAGAGGCCGCCTCGCCAGCTGAGAAACTTCAGGCCCCACCTGCGTCTATCTCATTGAGGCACGAACCACGGCGCAAGCCGACCCGCTGAACCGGGAGGGTGCTGAGATCGGCCCCTCCCAGCCTCACCATTTGGTGTGGAGATTAAGGCATTCGTCTCTATTTTTATGTTTTAGCAAATTGTGCGCATTATTAACCAGTGCATATAATAGCTTGCATTATGAGATTTGATATGATAGACTATCTTCATAAAGAACAAAGATGCCGGATCGTTGCCTTCGGCCGCGCAGGAGCAGCTCCGTCGGCGGGCCGTTCAAGCTGTTCGGGATGGGATGACCCAACTGGAAGCAGCCCGGATATTCGGTGTCACGCGGCAGACCATAGGTGTCTGGGTCAAAAAAGCCGGGAACAAAAGCCTGGATGTTTTGGCCGCGAAGCCGCAAGGTCGGCCCAAAGGAAAAACTCTTCCGCTCCGTCAGGCCAAGGTGATCGCGCAAGCGATCTCCAACAAGCCTCCCGACCAGTTGAGGCTGCCTTTTTACCTGTGGACGAGAGAAGCTGTGGGACGATTGATCGAAAAGCGATATGCGGTGCGTCTTTCTGTCTGGACGGTGGGGCGGTACTTGCGGGAGTGGGGTTTTACACCGCAGAAGCCGATCCGGCGGGCGTTCGAAGCGGATCCGGAAGCGGTCCGGCAATGGTTGGAGGAGGAATATCCGGTGATCCGGG
>Ga0315274_10006424_pt1 | contig 17107 bp, 17 predicted proteins | sample YL17G02_20_MG_FD_203700 | JGI IMG/M metagenome (GOLD analysis project Ga0315274, IMG submission 203700) | Sediment microbial communities from Yellowstone Lake, YNP, Wyoming, USA - YL17G02_20 | ecosystem: Environmental > Aquatic > Freshwater > Lake > Sediment | place: USA: Wyoming | collected...
AACCCGGAGACGCTGGGAGTGGTCGGCCTATGCTCAAAGGGGAGAGGCATCTCCACGATCGGCCAGCCGATGTGGGCCGCCTCCACCGTAAACCCTACCTCCACGCCGAACCGAGGGGCGATCCCGATGTGCCTGACAAGGGCGGCCGGGAGGGCGCGCTGACCGGAAACCGGCGCCTGCACCTGGAGGCCTGCCAGCAGGCGGATGGCGGCGCGCGCAAGCCGGCGCAGCAGCCCGAAGCCGCCTGTCCCCGGCGGGGATGGCAGCACCGCGATAACCATCGCCTGCTCACTCTCCTGCGCGGCGAGAAGGGCCCGCGCTTCCGCGGCGGAGGCGCCAAGATCGGCATCGAGGAAAAGGAGCGTGTCGCCGGAAGCAGCGGCTACCCCGGCCCGGAGCGCGGCCCCCTTGCCGCGGTTCGTCGGCAGGATGATCACCTGATCGGCGCCCGCTTCCTTGGCGATCGCACTAGTGTCGTCGCGGGAGCCGTCGTCCACCACGATCACTTCGGATACGGCGGGCAGCGACTTCGCCCCGCGGACGGTGTCCGCGATGATGTCGGCGGCTTGATAGGCGGGGATGATGACCGAGACGGGCATAAGGCTACCGGGCGCTCGGCGGCGCCTGTGGAAGCAACCGGCTGGCGGTCTCCTTCACGCCGAAGTTGCCATCTGCGCCGGCAAGAGCTAGCACCAGCGCCATGTGGCCGGCGAGGGTGTCGGCGTTGTCCACGGTGGGGATGCCCTTAGGTTCGTAGGCGGCGATACAGGATATCTGCGCGGTGGCGCTCTCGCACCCCACCACGCGCACGCGTTCCTGGACCAGGGTGTCTATGAGCGGAAGATCAATGCGTTCGACCGCGGCGTCTGCGGTGTTTCTCAGCCCCCCCACTACCACCACCGCGTCCACGGGAGTGGAGTAGTCGGAGTCAGCCGCGGATCGGAGCAGCCCGGCATCTCTCAGCTCTGCGATTATCCCGGGGCGCCCTCTGGCCAGATCCCTGGCGAAGGCCTCGGCGATGGCGGACCGGAAGTGTACCCCCGGCGGCGGGTAGAGGAGCAGCTCCTTTGCCACCTTGTCCTTCACCGCCACCGGCAAGGTGACGAAATCCTGCGTAATGGTAGTTGTGGAGGTGAGCGTCGCTCCGGCCTGGGCCATCAACGCCCGCAGTCCATCGGGAAAGCGGTCGCGCCCGAAATCATGGTCCAGGACGATCGCCACCCGCTTCCCTGCCAGGCGGCCGTCCACCACCGTGGCGACAGCTTCCTTGGAGAGCACCTGCTCCTCGCGCAGCTGCTGCTCCTTCTGGGCCATGTCCTTCCTATGATTCTCAGTCTCGTCATTCAACTCGCTCCGGAGGTCGGCCAGCCTCTGCTCGAACTCCTCCGGTCTGGAGGTCAGGCCGATGCCGACGAGGATGCCCAAGAGCAGGGCCAGGAACACCGCCAGCAAGCTTCCCACATGGTAGCGATAGCTGATCGCCACTGCCGCCTCCTGTCCTGACGGCCCGCCCGCTCACAGATGCAGCGAACGGAAGAAATGAGCCAGCCGCAGCAGCCACAACTCCAGCGTGGCGCGCACGTTCGCGTTGGCGAAGACGAGGACCAGGCCGATGACCCCGGCGCTGGCCGCGATATAGGCCAGGAACCGACCGGACTCCCCGGTAGGGTAGAGGCGGCTGATGCCCTTCGCGTCCACCAGTATGGCGCCCACCTTCAGCCGCACCAGGAACGTTGACGACATCCCTCCCCGCGCCTTCTCCAGAAACTCGGTGAGGGAGAAGTGCGTGCCCACCGCCGCGATCAGCTCGGCCCCGTGCTCGTAAGCGAGGAGCATGGCGATATCCTCGCTGGTGCCGCGGCCAGACAGCACCACACTGGGCAGTGCCATGACATCGAGGCGTTCCTTGCCCGGGGCGGAGCCGTCGGGGTAGGCGTGAACGATCAGCTCCGCGCCGCAGGACAACGCTTGGTCGGAGACGCTGTCCATGTCGCCGATGATAAGGTGAGGCCGATAGCCTTCCTCCAGCAACAGGTCGGCGCCCCCATCCACGCCGATGAGCACCGGGCGGAGGCTGTCTATGTAGTTGCGGATGGCCCGCAAGTCCTGGGCCGCATCGCTCCCACGCACCACGATCAGGCAGTGCCGCCCCTGGATCTTGGTGCGGAGCAAGGGCATGGTCGCGGTGTCGAAAAGCAATGCCTGCTCGTTGACCACAAAGCTCATGGTATTCTCGACGAACCGCGCCATCTCGGCGTCAACATTCAGCTTGGCGGTGGCAAGCTGCGCGGCGAGAACCATCTCCGTGAGCAGCTCGCCCTTGCCCAGCAGCGTGCCGTTCCGGTAGATGACGCCGTCCACGATCTCGAGCTGGTCGCCGTCTCGCACCTGCTGCATGATGTGCTCGCCCACCGCATCAACCAGGGGGATGTGCTTGCGCACCAGCAGCCCCGGCCCTGGGTGGGGGAAGCGGCCGGAGAGTGATCTCTGGGCGTTGAGCACCGCGGCGACCCCGCGACTGGCGAGGGCAGCGGAGCAGGGCGCATCCAGATCGGTGTGGGAGATAACCGCGATCTCGCCCGGCCCGATGCGGTGGATCAGGTTCTTGGTGCGACGGTCGACCCTGGCCCGGCCTTGAACGCGCATGTCCTGCCCCACCGCGTCAGCGGTGGCTTCCCCAGCCAAGCTTACTGCGCAGCTTGGCATAGAAGCTATCGCCTGCCAGGCTGATCAGGTTCGCCGAGAAAGGCGCCTCCCTCACCTCGATGCGATCTCCCGCGTGCAGCGGAAACCCCTCCTGGCCGTCCGCGGTCAGAAACACGTCCTCACCCCGGGGATCCGGCAGGGCGATCTCCACCACCCGGTCGGCAGGGACCACCAGCGTCCGCGCGGAGAGCGTGTGCGGGCAGATGGGAGCGATGATGATCGCCCGCACCTCCGGGTCAACCGCCGGGCCGCTGGCGGAGAGCGTGTAGCCGGTGGACCCAGTCGGGGTCGCCACAATCATGCCGTCAGCAGGAAGATCGGAAACCGCTTCCCCGGAGACCTTGGTGGCGAGGCGGAACAGGCGAGAGAATGCTCCCTTTCCCACCACGATGTCATTGAGGGCGGTGAACGATGCCACCTCCCGACTTCCCCGCAGCACCTTCGCCGCGAGCATCATCCGCGATTGTACGCGCAGACGACCACCGATGATCTCCGCCAGGCTGTCAAGCATCCCCGCCCTCGGAATGGCCGCCAGGAACCCGAACCCGCCGAGGTTGATGCCCAGGATAGGAATGCCGTGAGGCGCCCCCAGTCGCGCGGCCTTCAGGAGGGTGCCATCTCCCCCCATGGAGATGACCAGGTTGGCTCTCGCTGCGAACCGCTCCCCCTCGGCGGCCAGGTCTGCCAGCTGGAAAGCGTCCGCCTGGTCAGGAGGCAGCATCACCTGAACCGCGCGGCTCTCAAACCACCCCGCGATCTCCCGCACCGCCTCCGCGATGCCTCGCTTGTGGCGAGCGGCGAGAATGCCCACGCACTTGACAGAGCGAGGGTCGAATACCGCCGTCACCGCGCTGCTGTCCTCCCTGCCGGGCATCTCCCCGCTCACTCCGGGGCCGCCAGGCGGTCGAGGTTGCGCCTGGCGTCCTCCAGCTTGGGATCGGCCTTCAGCGCGGCCCGGTATTCGGAGATGGCCTCCTCGAGCTTGCCCTGTCGCTCGTAGACGACACCCAAGTTGTTGTGCGCCGGGGCGTAGTTCTGGTCAATGGCGAGCGCCGCCAGATAGGACTCCGCGGCCTGCTCGAGCAGCCCGAACTGCTCGTAGATGATCCCGAGGTTGTTGTAGGCCATCACGTCCTTCGGCCGCAGTTTGAGCAGAGCATCGTATTCCCGCTTCGCGTCATCGTAGCGGCGCAGCCGCAGGCACGTGGAACCGAGCGCCTCGTGTACCGCCGCGTCCTCCGGGGCGCGCTCGGCGAGCGCCGCCCACACCTTCACCGCGTCCTCGTCATTGCCCAGCCGCGCCTCGGCCAGCCCCAGGTTGAAGGCGGCGGCATAGCTCTCCGGATTCCCCTTCAGCGCACCCGCGAAGTCGTCCACCGCGGCGGCCGCGTTGCCGTCCTCCAGCTCCATCGCCCCCAGGTTGATGAGGGCGTTCACCGCCCCCGGATTCACTTCGACCGCCTTCCCAAAGTCCTGCTTAGCCCCTTCTCTATTGCCAAGCTGACGCTCGCAAAGTCCCATGTTGTAGTAGCCGGCGGCGTTCGCGGGGTCCAGTGACACCGCCCGTTGGAACGCCTCCAGCGCCGTCCGATGCTCGCCCCGCTCGTACCTCAGCAGACCCAGGTTCAGATACACCGCTGGCTCGCGGCTGCCGCCAGCCGCCAGGCGAGAGAGATGCTGGATCGCCTCCGCTTTCTTCCCTGCATTCTTCAGAGCAAGCGCCAGGTTTAGTCTGAAGGCGCTGTTCTCAGGGCCCATCTCCACCGCCTTCTCGTAGCAGGGGAGGGCGTCCGCGAGGTGGCCCCTGCGCTCGCGCGCCACCCCCAGGTTGTTCTGCGCTTGCGCGCTCTTGGGATCCAGCTCCACCGCCACGATGAACTCCCCCTCCGCTCGCTCGGGGTCCTCCAAGGCGAGGTACACGGTGCCCAGGTTGTAGTGCGGGACCGCGTAATGGGGCTGCAGGAATACCGCCTGCTGGTAGTGCTCGACGGCCTGCGCCGACTTGCCGATCGCCCAGTAGGCGCTTCCCAGGTTGTTCTGCGCCTCCGGCAGCTTGGGGTCGAGCTCGATGGCTTTGGTGAGGCTGGCGACGGCGCTCTCGTATTGCGCCGCTCGCAACTGCGCCGAGCCCAGCCAGGCCTGGGTAGCCGCCTCCTTGGGACGCTCCTGAGCCGCCGCAGAGAAACGCTCGATGGCGGTGGCGTAGTCGCCCTTGTTGAACGCGGCGATGCCGTCCGAGAAGGAGTCCGCAAGCGCCAGGCTAGCGATCGCCAGTAGTGCAACCGCCGAGACGATCATCAAACTCAGGGGACGAGTTGACATTGACCTACCCCCGATGATGGGCCGCCAGCCTGGCGCTCCACGCCGCCGCCCCCTTCCCACAGCTGCGGCGCGCGCCAAGCCTGCTTTTGCTCTGCCTGCACGGCAGTATATCACGGCGCGCGGCGGTTTTCAAGGCAGAGGTGCTGGGGCGCTGGCGGCGAAAGAGGTGGGCCACGTGGCCCGCGACCTCGGAGGAAGAGATACCCATGAGACTGGCGTTCAGCACCCTCGGTTGCCCCGAATGGGGCATTGACCAGATCCTGGAGGCGGCCCGCCTCCACGGTTTCGACGGCGTGGAGCTGCGCTTCTACCAGGGCTCGTTCGACCTGTCCGCGGCGCTCGGGGCCTTCCCCGGCGGCCCCCGCCAGTTCCGCAGGCGGTTCGAGCGCGTGGGCATCGCCATCTGCTGTCTCGATAGCTCCGTCGTCCTGAGCAAGCCGGACCCCTCCATTGCGGACGGCGAGCAGATGGTGGATCTGGCGCTGGCCCTCGGGGCACCATACCTGCGCGTGTTTGGAGGTGATGTCCCTGAGAACGAGACGCGGGAGTCGTGCCTGAAGCGGGCCGCCGACAAGCTGGCCAGGCTGGGCCAGCGAGCCGCCCAGCGAGGGCTCCGCATACTACTGGAAACCCATGACGCGTTCTCCTCCGGCGCGCAGGTGGCGGAGCTGCTCGCCGCTGCCGGCGACAAGGGCACCGGGGTGATCTGGGACGTGCATCACCCGGTGGCGATGGGCGAAACCCCGGCGCAGACGACGAAGCTGATCGGCAGTCGCACCTACCACGTCCACGTCAAGGACGGCAAGGGCGGTGCGAAGCTCACCCTCTTGGGCGAGGGTGACGTGCCGCTCCCGGAGATCCTGGGCGAACTGCACAAGCTGCGCTACCAGGGCTACCTGTCCTTCGAGTGGGAGAAGGCATGGATCCCGGAGCTGGCCGGCCCCGAGGTCGCCTTCCCACATGCCGCCCGCTATCTCAGCGAACTGCTGAAGAAGTTGGGCATCCCTCGCACCTAGGCTGCCTCGGCGTCCCGCACCCCCACTGCGTCACTTACCGGCGCGCTCCCCGGAGGCGAGTGGCCTCGGTTGCCCTGCGGGCGACCGCCGCGATTGCCCCTCGGCGGCAGTCGCCGCCGAGGGCTGGACATGCGAAGAGCTACAACAGCTTCCGTCCCTGCTCGATCTGTTCCTTGACCCGCTCGGGCGCGGTTCCCCCGGGCGAGCGCTTCGCCTTCACCGCTCCCTCCGGGGAGATGTGCTCCACAACGTCCGGGCCGAAGCTGGGGCTGAACGACCGCCACTCCTCCAGGGACATCTGCTCGAAGCCGAGGCCCTGCTTCTCACAGTACTTCACAACCTGCCCGACAATCCCATGCGCCTCGCGGAAAGCCACCCCTTTCCTGACTAGATAGTCGGCGACCTCGGTGGCGGTAATGAACCCCTGCTCCAGGGCCTTCGCCATCCGCTCCTTGCTGAACGAAGCAGTCGCCAGCATCTCCCCCACCACGTGCAGCGAACCGGACAACGTGTCCACGACATCGAACAGCGCTTCCTTGTCCTCTTGCAGATCACGATTGTAGCTCATCGGCATTGCCCTGAGCACGGTGAGCAGCGCGACCAGAGAGCCGAATACCCGACCGGCCTTCGCCCTCACCAGCTCGGCGGTGTCCGCATTCCGCTTCTGCGGCATGATGCTCGACCCCGTACACCAGGCATCCGCCAGCCGGATGAACCCAAGCTCCACCGTGGACCACAGCACGATCTCGTTGCACAGCTGCGAGAGGTGGACCATCGCGGTGGCCGCGTCGGCAAGGAACTCCAGCACGAAGTCGCGGTCCGACACCGCGTCCATGCTGTTGGGGCACAGGCCGGCGAAGCCGAGCTGGCTGGCCACAAACTGCGGATCTATCGGGAAGCTGGTCCCGGCCAGCGCGGCCGCGCCCAGCGGACACAGGTCCACGCGCTTGCGGCACTCGGCAAGGCGGTCCCTGTCCCGCTGGAACATGAAGAAGTAGGCCATCAGGTGCTGGCTGAGCAGCACCGGCTGGGCGCGCTGCGTATGCGTGTAGCCCGGCATCACGATGTCCAGGTGCCGCTCGGCCAGTTCCAGCAAGGTGCGCTGGAGCGCGCTTGTCCTCTCCCGGATGCGGTCTATCTCGTCCCGCAGGAACAGCCGCAGGTCCACTGCCACCTGGTCATTGCGGCTGCGCGCGGTGTGCAACTTCCGCGCCAGCTCTCCCACTTCCCTCCCCAGCAGACGCTCGATCTCTGTGTGGATGTCCTCAGAGGAGGGATCGAACTCGATCTCCCCCCGCGCCAGCGCCGCGCGCACCTTCTCCAGCCCGGCCTCGAGCTGGCGCGCTTCATCGGCCTGCAGGATACGGCAGCGCCCCAGCATCCGCACATGCGCAATGCTGCCGGCGATGTCGTACTCGGCAAGCCTCTGGTCGAATGCCAGGGAACTGGTGAACTGGTGTGCCAGCTCATCAGGCCCCTGCCCGAACCGTCCCCCCCATAGCCGCATGGTCTCTACTCCTCTCCCCTCTCCCGGCGCACTTGCTCGGCAATCTGTGCGGAGAGCCCCCAGAGCTGGATGAAGCCCTCGGCCGCCGACTGGTCGAACCGGTCGCCGCGGTCATAGGTGGCCAGCTCATAGCGGTAAAGCGAATGCGGCGACTTGCGCCCGACCGGCGCGCAGTGGCCCTTATGCAGCTTCATCCGCACCGTGCCAGTCACCGTCTCCTGGGTCACCTCCACGAAGGCGTCCAGTGCGCGGCGCAGGGGGCTGTACCACAGACCGTAGTACACCAGCTCCGCGTACTTCAGCTCGAGCATGCGCTTGTAATGCGCCAGCTCCCGTTCCAGACACATCGCCTCCATATCGCGATGCGCCTCCAACAGCACCACCGCCGCCGGGCACTCGTAGGTTTCTCTCGACTTGATGCCCACCAGCCGGTTCTCGATCATGTCAATGCGCCCCACCCCGTGCTCGCCGGCCAGCGCGTTCAGCCGCGCAATCAGCGTCGCCGGAGACAAGCCCTCTCCGTCAAGTGAAGCAGGCGCGCCCTTCTCGAAGCCGATCTCCACGTAGGCCGGCTCGTCCGGCGCCTCTCCCGCGTCCCTGGTCCACTGGTGCACCTCGCCGGTCGGCTCGAACCACGGGTCCTCCAGCGGCCCTGCCTCCGCGCTCTTGCCCCACAGGTTGGTGTCATAGCTGTAGGGCGACTTCTTCTCCACCGGCACTGGGATTCCGTGCTTCTTTGCGTACTCGATCTCCTGGTCGCGGCTCATCGCCCACTCCCGGATGGGCGCCAGCTTCTTGAGCTGCGGGAAGAGCACGGACCAGGTCACCTCGAACCTCACCTGGTCGTTCCCCTTGCCGGTGGCGCCGTGTGCCACCGCATCCGCCTGCTCCCGAATCGCCACCTCGCCCACCAACTTCGCGATCAGCGGACGGGCCAGCGCGGTGGAGAGCGGGTACCTGTCCTCGTAGACGGCGTTCGCCTTCAGCGCCGGGAAGATGAAGTCGCGCGCGAACTCCTCCTTGGCGTCAATCACCTCGGAGCCAACCGCGCCAATCTTCAAGGCCTTTTCCCGGATCCCCTCGTAGTCGCGCTCCTCGCCCAGGTCAATCGCCACGGCATGCACCTCCATGCCGCGCTCGTGTTTCAGCCAGTGGATGATAACCGATGTATCCAAGCCTCCGGAATAGGCCAGGGCAACCTTAGGCATGCTATCTCTCCTTGACAGCGCCTAGCTGAAGATCATGCTGAGCAACGCCCGCTGCGTATGCAGGCGATTCTCCGCCTGGTCGAAGACCACGCTCTGCGTCCCGTCCAATACCTCATCCGTGATCTCCTCCCCGCGATGGGCGGGGAGGCAGTGCAGCAGGATCGCGTCCGGCTTCGCGCCTTTCAGCAGCTCGGCGTTCACCTGGAAGCCGCGGAAGTCCGCCCGCCGCCGCTGCGCCTGCTCCTCCATCCCGGCGCTCACCCACACATCGGTGTAGACCACATCCGCGCCTGCCACCGCCTCCTCAGGATCGTTGCCCACGCTCACAGACGCGCCCGACTTCTGCGCCAGATCCTGCGCCTTCCGTACCATCTCGCCGCGCGGCTCATAGGTCGCCGGAGTCGCCACCCGCAAGTTCACTCCACAGAGCGCGCAGATCAGCAGCAGCGAGTGGCAGACGTTATACCCATCTCCGACCCACGCCATCTCCACCCCGGCCAGCTCCTGCTTGTGCTCTTGCACAGTCAGCAGGTCGGCGAGCGCCTGGCAGGGGTGCTCCACATCGGACATGGCGTTGATCACCGGCACTCCCCCGGCGGCCGCGAACTGCTCGAGCACCGCGTGAGAGGACAGACGGGCGGCGATGGCGTCCACCGTCCGGCCGAGCACCCGCGCCACATCCGCCGCCGCCTCTCGCTGTCCGATCTTCACGTCACCCGGGGCAAGGTACACCCCGTGGCCGCCGAGCTGGCCCATCGCCACTTCGAATCCGATGCGCGTCCGCAGCGATGACTTGTCGAAGATGATGGCCAGGCTCCGGCCGCGGGCGATCCCCAGCATCTGCTCCCGCGACACTCGCCCCGACTTCTGCTCCAGGCAGACGCGGAAGATCTCCTCGATCTCCTCCCTGCTGAGATCGGCGACCGAGAGGTAGCTTCTTCCCGCCAGCGAGAACGCCATTACTCTTCGCCTCCTGTCACCCGAAGAGGATGCACTCCCATCGCCCGGCCTAGTGTCACCACCAGATGCACACACGCCCCCAGCCCAACCGCAAGACCCATCCCAAGCCCATACCTAACGCCTGCCCCTAGAGAAGCTAGGCGATTGCTCACATCCCGCACCTCCGCCCAGACACTAGCCCCCGCGGGCGCGCCCACCGCAGACCTCGTCGCCGCCAGCACCGTCATCCACAGCGCGAACACCACCCACAGCTCGATCACCGGCGCCGCAATCTGCCGCGTCGAAGCCCCGCCCGCCGCCAGCCGCACGCCGATCAGCACGCTCAGCAGGCAGAGCCCCGCGCCGACCACGATCAGGAAAGCCGCGTCCACAGCCAGCCCTCACCCGCGCTCCACTGCCGCTAGCACGTCCGCCAGGATCTCCAGCCCTCTGTCGGCCTGAGCTTCGCTCAGCACCAGCGGCGGAAGCAGGCGCACCATCTGGTCGCCCACCGTGATGATGAGCAGGCCGCGCTGCGCGCACTCGCTCTTCACCTGCCCGGCCACCGGCTTCGTCAGGTCCACGCCGATCATCAGGCCCCGGGCGCGAATCTCGGTGACCAAGGCGCACTTCTGGCGCAGCGCCTCCAGCCCCTGTGCCAGTCGCGCCCCAATGCGCGCCGCATTCTCGACCAGCTTCTCCTCCTCAATCGCCCGCAGTGTGGCGAGCGCCGCGGCCGCGGGCAGGGCGCTGCCCCCGAACGTGGAGGCATGGTCTCCCGGCTGGAACGCGCTCGCCACCGGCTCCCGCGCGATCATGGCGCCGATGGGCACTCCCCCGCCCAGGCCCTTCGCCAGGGTGAGGACATCGGGCTCGATGCCGTAGTGCTGGTAGGCGAACCACTTCCCCGTCCGCCCCAGACCGGTCTGCACCTCGTCGAAGATGAGCGCCGCCCCATTCTCCGAGCACAGCTCCCGCGCCGCCGCCAGGTACTCCCGCGTCGCCGGATACACCCCGCTCTCTCCCAGGATCGGCTCCAGCAGCACCGCGCAGGTGCGCTCGCCCACCACCCGGCGCAGCGCCCCCACATCGTTGTAGGGCACGTGCAGAAACCCCGGCGGCAGCGGCCGGAATCCCTCGTGGTACTTCGGCTGCCCGGTGGCCGTCACCGTCGCCAGCGTCCGGCCGTGGAACGACTTGAGCGCACTCACGATCTCGTGCTTGCTCTCGCCGGCCGTCTTGTAGGCGCACTTGCGCGCCAGCTTGATCGCCGCCTCGTTCGCCTCGGCGCCGCTGTTGCACAGGAAGCTGCGCCCGCCGAACAGCTTGGACAGACGCTCGGCAAGCAATAGCTGCGGCTCGGTGTAGAAGTCGTTCGAGACATGCAGCAGCTTCCCGGCCTGCTCGCAGATGGCGGCCACCACCTTCGGGTGGCAGTGTCCGACCCCGGTTACGGCGCGGCCGCCGCTGACGAAGTCGAGGTATTCCTTGCCCTCCGTATCCCACAACACCGCGCCTTTGCCGCGGGCGATTACCATCGGCATGCGGATGGGCGTGTATAGGTCGAGCAGATACGCCCGCTCAAGCTCTCTCGCTTGTTGGTAGTCCACCAGGTGGCTCCTTACTCGTCGTCCAGGTCATCCAGGTCTTCGTCTTCGCCGCCCTCGTCGAGGTTCTCGCCGGTCATGTCCATGTCGCCATCGAAGTCGTCCTTGCTCCGCCCGACCCGGGCGATGCGAGAGATGAGCTTGGTGATCTTCCTCCCGCCACACTTCGGGCAGGACGGCTTCGACTTGTCCGCGGTCACGCCCACCAGGAACGTGAAACGCTTCCCGCACTTGTCACAGCGGTACTCGAAGAGCGGCATCGCACCTCACCCTCCATCACTGCACCACCATGGTGCCAATCCCGTAATCGGTCAGCAGTTCCATCAGGATGGCGTGGGGCAGGCGGCCGTCAATGATGTGGCACTTCGCCACTCCCGCCGCCAGCGCGTCCAGGCACGCCTCCACCTTCGGGATCATGCCCGCCTCGATCTCCCCGGCGCCGATCATCTTCTTCGCCTGCGCCGCGCCCAGCTCCGAAATGAGGGTGCTGGGGTCCGACTTGTCCTTCAGCACGCCCCGCACGTCGGTGAGCAGCACCAGCTTGCTCGCCTTCAGGGCGCCCGCGACCCGCGCCGCGAAGTGGTCCGCGTTGATGTTGTAGGTCTCCCCCTCCGGCCCCGGCGCGATGGGCGCGATCACGGGGATGAACCCCTGATCCAGCAGCCCGTTGAGCAAGCCGGCGTTCACCTCCGCCACCTCGCCCACGAACCCCAGGTCGCGCGGCCCCGCCAGCTTGCTGGCGGTCACCAGCCCGCTGTCCTTGCCGCTCAGCCCGATGGCGCGCCCGCCCTGGCGGGCGATCTCCGCGACCAGCTCCGGATTCGTGCTGCCCAGCAGCACCATCTGCGCGATCGCCACCGTCTCCGCGTCGCTCACCCGCAGCCCCTCCACGAACTTGGGCTCCTTGCCGAGGCGGCGCATCATCTCGCTGATCTCCGGCCCGCCCCCGTGCACCACCACCGGCCGCAGACCCACCTGCTCCACCAGCACGATGTCCTTGAGCACCTCGGTGCGCAGGTCGGCGTCTACCATCGCCGCGCCGCCATACTTCACCACCACGGTGTGGCCCCGGAACTGGCGCAGATAGGGCAGCGCCTCGGTGAGCACCGCCGCGCGCTCCCGCAGTATCTCCATATCAGGCTGGCTCTTCGGCGGCTTCATGGTCGGCCTCCGGCTCGTCTCTCCTGGTCGCTGAACGCCTAGGTGTGGTAATCCGAGTTGATGCGCACGTACTTGGCGGTCAGGTCACATGTCAGCACCGTCGCTTCCTTCTCGCCGGCGTGCAGGTCCACGGCGATGGCCACCGCCGGCCCTGCCACCGCCGCTTCCGCAGCCTGCTGGTTGTACCTCGTCACCGCGCCCCTGCGGACCACGCAGACGCGGCCCAGGTGAAGCTCCACCAGCTCCGGCCGGAACCGCACTCCCGCCCGGCCCGCGGCGGCGAGGATCCTGCCCCAGTTCGGGTCTCCGCCGCCGATGGCGGTCTTCACCAATGGCGAGTTGGCGACGGTGCGGGCGATCAGCGCCGCCTCCTTCTCCGTCTGCGCCCCGCGCACGCACACCTTCACCGTCTTGCTCGCCCCCTCCCCGTCGGCGACGATCCCCTGCGACAGCCGAGCGCATACCTGTTCCAGCGCCGCCTGGAAGCGCGACAGCCCGTGCCGGGGCGTGATCTCGCCCACCTCCGCCTGCCGGTTCGCCAGCACCAGCACGCAGTCATTGGTGCTGGTGTCGCCGTCCACGGTGATCCGGTTGAACGACCCCTCCACCGCAGCCGCCAGGCATCCCTGCAGCAGTGTAGGCGATAGGTTGGCGTCTGTGGTGATTATCGCCAGCATGGTCGCCAAGTTGGGGGCGATCATGCCCGATCCCTTCGCCATCCCGCCCACCCGCACCGGGCGACCGTCCACCTCGAACTGCACCACCGCCGTCTTCGGCCTGGTGTCGGTGGTAAGGATCGCCACCGCCGCCGCCGCCCCGCCATCCGGCCTCAGTCCGGCGGCCGCCTGCTTGATGCCCGCGGCGACCTTGGCCATGGGCAGGGGCCGCCCGATCACCCCGGTGGAACACACCAGCATCGAGCGCTCCTGCACCCCCAGCGCCTTTGCCGCCAGCGCTGCCATCTTCACCGCGTCCCGGTAACCCCGATCACCGGTGCAGGCGTTGGCATTGCCACTGTTGATGACCACGCCGTGCACGTTCGCCCTCCCCACGCGGTCCTTGGTCACCACCACCGGCGCGGCCTGCACCCGGTTGGTGGTGAACACGCCCGCGGCCGCTGCCGGCGCCACGCTGTAGACCAGCGCCAGATCGGGGCCCCGCTCCTTGATGCCGGCGCGCACTCCCGCCGCCTCGAACCCACAGGGGGCGGTCACTCCGCCCATCGCCTCGCGCAGTTCCTGAGGAGGATGAGACTTCCGCACCGCCGTCCTCCTCACGGGTAAACCGCCGGCCCGATCAGGCAGGTGGATTCGTCCACACCCAGCATCAGGTTCAGGCACTGCACCATCTGCCCGGCCATGCCCTTGCCGAGATTGTCCAGCGCGGAGAGGATGATTGCTCTCCCCGCGTGCTTGTCCATCGCCGCCGAGAGGAAGCACAGGTTCGTGCCCATCGTCCACTTCGTATGCGGCCATTGCCCGACGGGCATCACCTCGACGAAACGCTCTTCTGCATAGTATCTCAGCAGCGCCTCCCGCAGCGCCGCCGCCTCCACGCCGGCTGACGGCTTCGCGTAGATGGTGAGCAGAATGCCCCGCGTCATGGGCGCCAGGTGCGGAGTGAAAGTCACGCTCGGCTCGCACTCGGCCAGCTCCGCCAGCCCCTGGATCATCTCCGGCAGGTGCCGATGCCCACCGACCGCGTAGGCGGCGATGTCCTCGTTGGCCTCCGGGTAATGGAATGGCAGGCTGAGCGAGGTGCGCCCGGCCCCGGACACGCCCGACTTGCCGTCCACGACGATGTCGTCGGGCTGGATCAGCCTCTCCGCCAGCAGCGGCGCCAGCGCCAACACCGCGGCCGTGGAGTAGCAGCCCGGAGCGGCCACCAAGCGGGCGGCGGCGATGTCATCCCGATACCACTCCGGGATTCCCGGCACCGCCTCCGCCAGCAGCTCCGGACAGGTGTGCGCGAGCTGGTACCACTGCTGGTAGTCCTCCGCCTCCCGCAGGCGGAAGTCCGGACTCACGTCCACCACTCTCATGCCGGCCTCCAGCAGCCGCGGCACGATCTCCATGGACTTGCCAGCCGGCAATCCCAGCAGCGCGAACTCGCACTCCCTCGCCACCTCCGCCGCGTCGAGCGCGCGCAAAGGCATATCCAGCCCTTTCAGGTGTGGATACACTTCACACGCCCGCTGCCCCGCATAGCTCTCCGAAGAGAGGTACGAGAGCTCGACCGCGGGGTGATTCTGGAGCAGCCGGACCAGCTCGACGCCCCCATAGCCGGTGGCGCCGAGGACAGCCACCTTTGCCTTCATCGCTGACCTCAAATCCGCCGGATTATACACCAAATCATCACCCTGGAGCAACGCGGCCTCCCGCCACAAAAGCAGCAAGCAGGTGGTAACCCCACCTGCTTGCGATCTCGCTCCCGGCCGGTTCGCAGGCCGGGCTCTAAGATCGTCGCACACACACCAGCTTCGTCCAGTAGGCGCGGGCGGCCAGCGAGTCAATGGTCACGCAGCCCGAGTAGGACGAAGCGTGGATGAACTGCATCTCCCCGATGTAGATGGCGGTATGGTTCACGTATCCGCTTCTGTTGGCGAAGTAAAGGCGATCACCCGGCAGCATCTGGTCGAACGGAACCGCCTGTCCCACCTCCACCTGCGCGTGCGCCGTGCGCGGCAGCGCCACGCCGACGGCGGCGAACACCGTCTGCACGAACAGAGAGCAGTCCGTGTCATAGGGAAGGCGGCCCCCGTAGCGGTAGGGCGTGCCCAGGAAACGCATCGCATACTGCACCACTTCTGCGCGCCCGCCCTGCCGGAGCAGCTTGTCCAGGTCCTCCGGCGACAGGCTGTCCTCGGTCGCCTGCAGGCTGGCCTTCGACGTCCACCCAACCATGCCGTTGGCCATCACCACGCCCCAGTAGTCGCCTTGCTCGGAGCCGACGATCACCCGCGATCCCTCCACCGGCTCGTAGAGCACGCTCCCGCCGCCGGGCTGGCCGGTGATCTGACATCCCTTGCCGACCACCGCATAGCGGGGCGTGATCTCCTGCGGCTCGGCCGGTCCGGCGATGGCGTCCGCCGCCTGCCCCTCGCCCGCCTTTGGCTCGGGGCGGCCTGGCAGCACCACCGCCAACGACTGCCCGGTGGTGAGCGCCTGCCCCTCCGCCAGGCTGTTGAAGTTGCGGATCAGCGCCGCCTCCACCCCAAAGCGAGCGGCGATGTTCTCCACGGTATCGCCGGTCTGCACCATGTAGATCTCGTACCGGACGGGCGCCGGGTTGGCAGAGGCAGGCGCGCAGGCGCCTGCCAGCAACACCACCGCCGTTGCCAGCAGCCAGGTGGCCCACAGGAAATGCGTGTTCCGAGAGATCATCTGCTCTCAGCCCTAGCAGTCACCTGCTTATTCCACAGACCCCGCTGGCGGGCCGCTCACCTCTTCTTGAACTGGAACCCGCGGCGAGCCCGCTTCCGGCCGTACTTCTTGCTTTCCTTCGCCCTCGGGTCCCGGGTGAGAAGCCCGGCCTTGCGCATCGCCGGTCGCAAGGACTCATCCATCACCACCAGCGCCCTGGCGAGGCCGTGCCGGAGGGCGCCGGCCTGGCCCGCAATGCCGCCGCCCAAGCACTGAGCTCGCACGTCGAACCGGCCGGCCGTCGCCGCCACCCGCAGCGGCTCCTGCGCGACCAGCTCCAGCGTGGGACGGCACACGTACTCGCCCAGTGGCTGGCCGTTGACGGTGAACTGCCCGTCGCCGGCAGACAGCCACACCTTGGCGATGGCGTTCTTGCGGCGCCCGGTGGCGTAGTATTCCTGTGGCACGAGACTACCTCCTCGTCATGCTCTGGCAGATGGCGTCCGATGTGGGGCCGGCCCTTGAGCCCCATGCGGATGCTCGCTCCCCCCGTACACCTTCAGCTTGCGGAGCATCTCTCTTCCCAGCGTGTTGTGCGGCAGCATTCCCCGCACCGCGGCGCGGAAGGCGCGCCCCGGGTCGCGCTTCAGCAGCGCCCCGTAAGCCTCCTGCTTCAGCCCGCCCGGGTACCCCGTGTGTCGGTAGCGCATGGTCCTCTGAGCCTTGTTGCCGGTCAGCACCAGCCCCGCCGCATTCACCACCACCACGTGATCTCCGGTGTCCACATGAGGCGTATAGGACGGCTTATGCTTCCCCCGCAGGAGCGCCGCCACATCCGCCGCCAGCCGCCCCAGCACTTGCCCCTGGGCGTCCACCAGCAGCCACCGGCTCTCCACCTCACGCGGCTTCGCGGAGTAGGTTCTCGTTGTCTTGCTTCTCATCGCACCAGCTCTTCCGTTCGCACCTAATATGATACCTCTACCAGGCACAGTCCGCAAGCCGCCGCCGGGCCCGGCAGCATCCGCCGCTCCCCGGCGGACAGCGCCTTCATCACCTCTGACCCCTTCATCTCCCCCCTCCCCACCGCCAGCAGCGCCGCAGTCATGATCCGCACCATCTGATACAGAAAGCCGTCGGCCTCCGCGGTGATGGCGATCACCTCACCTTCCCGCCGGCACTCCAGCTTCATCAGCTCCCGAACCGTGCTCTTCGTCTCCGCCCCGCCGCCCTGGAAAGCGCGGAAGTCGCGCTTCCCCACCAGCCGCCTCGCCACCGATGC
>Ga0315274_10006425_pt1 | contig 17106 bp, 16 predicted proteins | sample YL17G02_20_MG_FD_203700 | JGI IMG/M metagenome (GOLD analysis project Ga0315274, IMG submission 203700) | Sediment microbial communities from Yellowstone Lake, YNP, Wyoming, USA - YL17G02_20 | ecosystem: Environmental > Aquatic > Freshwater > Lake > Sediment | place: USA: Wyoming | collected...
CCATCGGGACTAAGCTACGCCCCGACAATTGTTAAAGATGGTCGGGGCGGCGGGATTTGAACCCACGATCTCTACCACCCCAAGGTAGCGCCTTAGACCAAGCTGGGCCACGCCCCGACTCTTTATATTTTAGAAGCTACTTCGGGAAATCTGGTTTCCCGACCTGCGATCAGCCGCCGAATATCTTCCCGATGCACGAAGATCATCAGGAGGGCGGCAGCGACTGCAAAAATTATATACCAAACATCCTCTTTTAGATAGAACAGCACCAGCGGCAAAACAGATACGGCCAGCAAGGTGCTCAGAATCATATAGCGGGTTAGGATCAATAGTAATATGTAGATCCCCATCCCCACCCATACCGCGTAGGGATTGATCGCCAGGATCGCCCCCATCGTGGTCGCCACCCCTTTCCCCCCTTTGAACTTCAAATAGATCGGGAAATCATGCCCCAAGATGGCCAAAAAGCCCGCCAGGGCGATGACCCAATCGCTGTTAGAAAAACTCCTAGCCATAATGATCACCGCGAAGCCCTTGGTCAGGTCAAAAAGCGCCGCCAGGATGCCGGCGGTCTTGCCTGCCGAGATCAGGGTATTGCTGGCTCCCACATTCCCCGTCCCTATCTGCCGCACATCCACCCCTTTTAATAATTTCGCGAAGATCAAGCTGAAGGGGATGGAGCCGATCAGGTAAGAAAAAAGCAGCAGGGTCAATAGGTTCACTGGGGGATCTTATCCAGCCCAAAGGCCTGATGCAGTATCTGCACGGCCCGCTTGCCCTGCTCGGCCGCAATAACGCAGGAGACCTTGATCTCGGAGGTGGAGATCATCTGAATGTTGATCTTGTTCTCCGCCAAAGTTTGGAACATCCGCGCGGCGGTGCCGGGCTGGGACACCATGCCCACCCCCACCAGGGAAACCTTGCCTACATTGGGATCGGAGGCCACCCCCTGTGCGCCTAATTGTTTGGCTACTTTCCCGGTAACCTCCAGGGCTTTCTTCATATCGGCGCGGTCCACGGTAAAGGCCATGTCCGCCTGCTCCCCTCCGGAATGGATGCTTTGCACGATCATGTCCACATTGATCTTCTCTTCAGCCAGCGCGCCAAAAAGCTTGGCTGCCACTCCCGGCTTATCGGGCACTTTCAATATCCCGATCTTGGCGATATTTTCGTCCAGCGCTATCCCCCTTACTGCTTCTTTCTTTTCCATTTTACCTGCCTCCTTGCCCCGAGCGAACGTAGTGAGTCGAGGGGCCTCACCTATATAGGTGCCTTCGTCCTCCTTTTGGGAAGACCTCAGATGGATCACTATTTTATAGATGCTGGCGCACTCCACCGAGCGGGGATGCAAGACCTGCGCGCCCAAGCTGGCCAACTCCAGCATTTCCTCATAAGATATGGTCTTTAATTTGCGGGCTTCGGGGACGATCCGCGGATCGGCGGTATAAACCCCGTCCACATCGGTATAAATATCGCACACTTGAGCTTTCAAGGCCGCGGCAATGGCCACCGCTGAGGTATCGGAACCACCCCGCCCGATGGTTATGATATTTCCTTCGCTATCAATACCCTGAAAACCGGTGATCACTACTACCTTGTCTTCTTTTAATTCCTTTTTGATGCGATCCAGTTTTATTTCCTTGATGCGGGCTTTTTTGTAAATATCTTCGGTCACTACCCCAGCCTGCCCCCCAGTCAGGGACACCGCCGGACATCCCAGCTCTTGCAGTGCCATGACCAAAAGCGCCGCTGAGACCTGCTCTCCAGTGGAGATCAGCATGTCGTATTCGCGGGGATCGGGGCTCGTGGTCACCTTATGCATAAGGTCGATGAGTTCGTCGGTAGTATGCCCCATGGCCGAGACCACGACCACGATCTCATAGCCCTCGCGTTTGACGCGGGCGACGCGTTCCGCCACTTTTTTGATCTTTTCGGGAGAGCCGACCGAGGTCCCGCCGTATTTATGAACGATGACTTCCATATTGATGGAAATTATAACACAGACCGATAATCCTGGTAAGTGCGGTCATCGAACAGCACAAAAGTGACCTCTTCGATCTCGGGATGGTCTTTTAGGTAACTTTTAATCGCTGAAACAGCGACCGGCGCGGCTTCTTCCACCGGATACCCATACGCCCCGGTGGAAATCGAGGGAAAGGAAATGGTTTTAATGCCATTTTTCGCTGCCAGTTGCAAGCTTTCTATATAACAGCTTTTTAGTTCTGCTTCCTGTTTCTCTGCTTCTCTGCTCTTCTCTTTCTGGCCCGCCGATGCTCTGATATTCTTATATATTGGACCAACAGTATGAATCACATACTTAGCTGGTAAATTCCCTCCAGTAGTGATGACCGCCTGTCCGATCGGCAACCGACCCTGCTTTTTCACGATCTCCTTGCATTCTTCAAGAATCTTCGGACCTCCCGCCCGATGAATCGCCCCATCCACCCCTCCCCCGCCCAACAGGGAAGAATTGGCAGCGTTCACGACCGCATCGGTGGTCTGCTTGGTAATGTCGCCTTTGATAATCTTGATTTTCATATTATAATTATAACATGGCGCAGGATCACTCTTTTGACGTTGTTTCCAAGGTAAATCTCCAGGAGCTGGACAATGCCATCCAGATGTCCTTAAAGGAGATCGGCCAGCGATTCGATTTTAAGGGGAGCAAGACCGAGATCAAGCACGAGACGGATAAGCTGATCATTATCTCTGATGACGAATTCAAGCTCAAGAGCACCATTGATATCCTGCAGGGGAAAATGGTGAAAAGAGGAATATCGCTCAAGGCCCTGGAATACGGGAAAGTGGAGCAGGCCCTGGCGGGCACTGTCCGGCAGGAAGCCAAGATCAAGCAGGGCATCATCCAGGAGCAGGCCAAGGACATTAATAAGAGGATCAAGGACTCGGGGCTTAAGGTCCAAACCCAGATCCAGGGCGACCAGATCCGGGTTTCTGCCAAAAAGATCGACGACCTGCAGGCCGTTATCGCCGTCTTAAGAAAGACCGAACTGCCCATTGAGCTGCAGTTTGTGAATTATCGCTGACGAAAGCCCTAAATTGAATCCTTGATTTCATCAAAACAATCCGCAATATACTATAAACTTCTTTAAGGCGGGCTTTCCGGGAATCCCTTTAAAGATCCCGCCCAACTATCCCCGCCGCGCCAGGACGGCCAAGAGAGGGCCGCTTTAACGCCACAAAATCTTGACACGAACCATGCCTTAAATAACTTCTCAATTCTTTTTGAAAATGTTATAATTGAATTGTAGCAATAAGGAAAAATTTTGGGATGTCAACTAAAGAGCAAAATATAAGGCGCGCCAAACAAATTTTTGGCAGTGCTTATCATGAAATGAAGATTTTGTCAGAAGACGAAGCAAGATTAGCAAATCAAGAGAGAGACAAAATATTGAAATTGCTATCTAGAGCAGTTAATTGGGGATTTAAGAGAAGTAAGATCTACCTTGGCGAATTGTCTCCTGGATGTTTGATGTGCGGCAGAGGAAAATGGTCTTGCATGCATATAAACGTCTTGTGTACATCAAAATGTTTCTTTTGCATTCAGAATCGAAAAATAAAAAAAGAAGGATCTCCAAAAGCAAATGAAATTGTTTTTGATGATCCCGAAGATTATGTTGACTACTTAGAAAAATTTAATTTTAAAGGAGTCGGATTCAGCGGTGGCGAAAGTATGCTTGTTTTCGAAAAAATGTTATTCTACATCAAAAAAATAAGGCAGAAATTGGGAAAAGAAATCTATATTTGGATATATACTAATGGAGACCTTGTTAATGCGGATAAGTTAAAAAGCTTAAAAAGAGCTGGACTTGATGAAATCAGGTTTAACATTAGCGCCAGAAATTATGATTTGCGTCCCATTGAATTAGCTACCAATATTATAAATGCTGTTGCAGTTGAAATCCCCGCTATTCCGGAAGATTATGAGATATTAAAAAGATGTGTATTTAAAATGCAGAAAATAGGCGTTAATTATTTAAACATCCATCAGCTGATTGCTTCAAAACATAATTGTAGGAATTTTATTGACCGAAACTATACCTTCGTTCATACCAATTTTGGGCTTTCTGTTCTAGAATCTGAAATGACCGCGCTAAAGCTCATAAAATATATTTTGGATAATGGCATAAAGCTGCCTGTTAATTATTGTTCTTCAACCTACAAATATAGATTTCAAGGTAGGGGGCGGAGAATAAGATTGATCCGCTATGCACAGGAAAAATTTGAAGAGAAAACAAATGCAGGATATATAAGGCGTCTATCCATCAAAGATTCCCCTGCAAACATTAAACAAATTATAAAGAATTTAGAGGGGAATAGATACCTGGAGGAATTATGGTCATTAAATAAAAACCCTACGGAATTTTCTATTCACCCAACTCTCTTAAGATATCTCGATTTTAGAAAACATAATTTGATCATAAGCTATTATAATCCAAATATCAAAGCAAAGATTAATTCACATGATAATTGTAAAGAAATCAAATTAAATCCCAAAAAAAGCTTATTTATTAAACGAACGCTGATCAAAAGAGAAGAATTTGGCCCAAAGGTTTTTGATATTTTTGGAAAAGTATTTATTGAAAAGACTAGCAGTGATGATCTTTTAAAATACTTTTCCAAAAAGTATAATTTAAATTCTGAGGGGATAAAAGAATTTAAAAAAGATATAAAAAATATAAAAAGAGAGGCTACGCTGGAGCAGTTAGAAACAGGCTTCCCGGAAATATATTGATAGAGAATTAAAGAAAAACACAGATACTGTAATAATGAATAGAAGGAATCCATAATATGAAAAGACTAAAAGATTCTTTTAAATCATTTAATAATGGCATGCATAAAGTCATCCCGCCAAAACAAACATTTGAAACCACTTTAAGGAAAGTTCAAGGCATGAAGTTCCCAATTTTAGATTTTTATTTTGATTGTTCAAACCCTGTAGGAATTCCACTATTTAGATTTGAAGGGAATGAGTATTTTTTTAAAATTGCCAAGTTCCAAGAAGGAGCTAATGGAAAGGGGCATACTAAAGACCAAGCATTAGCCAGTGGCATTATGGAATTAGTAGAACGGTATTCTTGCTTCAAATACCTTAATGAGCATGCCTCTATCACGTCTTCTTTTAAGGATTCTCAGAATAATGCTTTTACTTTTGAAACCTTCTATCTAAATTACATTCATAAAAAACTAAAAGGTGCAGGATTAAGAATTAATGATTTAAAAAATGCTAAAATTCGCTGGTATAAAGGCCATACTCTGAGCGGGAAAGAAGTATATGCTCCTCTAAGCTTAATTTTCTTTATGGGAGAAGGCACAAACGGTTGGGCCTCTGGGAATACTTTTGAAGAAGCATTGGTTCAGGCTATCTGTGAAGTGATCGAAAGGCATTGCCTGCGTCATGTAAAGCAAAGTAAACTAAATACCCCTTCAATTGATATATCTTCGATAAACTCACCCGTAGCAAAAGAGCTAATAAGTAAATTTCAACTTTTAGGGCAAGAAGTTCTTGTTAAGGATTTCTCCTTAGGGATCGGCCTTCCAGTGATTGGTGTAGTCAGAATAATTAACGAAACATTTTGTATTGTTACAGCAGGCGTAGCTACTAGTCCGGAAGAAGCATTAATCAGGGCCTTAACTGAAAATGCTCAAACCGAAGGTAAGTCAAATTTCATAAATATTTCGGGAGTTCTTCATTATTTTAAAAATGATAAAATTATTTCAATGAAAAATATCCCTTGCATAGAAGATAATAATTTGAGGATGGAGCTTGAAAGGATTAAAAATATATTGCATGAACAAAATCTCCATTTATACTTTTTTGATGCAACAGATCCAGAATTGAATATCCCGGCGGTTATAGTGGTTATCCCACAAATAAATAAAACGCAAGCAAACTATTTATCGTCTGCTTTAGTTGAAGAAAGTTTGGCAGCTGAAGAGCCTGATTACCTGGGAATCCAAAAGTATCTTAGTATATTCAAAAATACTCTTAGAAGCATAAAATATCCTCGGATATCGCATAAAGAATATAAACGCATAAAGGGGTTATATCTTTATAGGCGGGGGAGGTTACTGATATATCAAAAATATTATTCTCGGGCCATAAGATGTTTTCGGGAAGCATTAAAATTAACAAAGACTGATAATAGGGGATTAACGGAAATCATGAGAATACAGGTTCTTATTAATTCTATTCTATGTTATAAAGTCATTAATAAAACAAATAAAGCAATCAATTATTATGTAAAACTCATAGATTTATCACGCCCTCTTTATATTAAATACTTTAGATTTTGTATAAATTTAAATAAATTTTTAAAGAGACCAATCAATAAAAACATACCCAAGCTTTTAGGGCTTAAGGAAATCAAGGTTTTTTTTGCAAAGGCTAATTTATCAGATTTTAGCAATTTTTTTACAGCTCCCTTTTAACTTTAAACAATTGGCATGGATCTGGCATTCCCCCCCATTTTGGCTCAGAACATGGTAATAGGCCAACGTACACTTGACAAACAATGAAAATGTGTGCCATAATTATACATATTCTTATCTATCCTGAGGAGGTGAGAAAAAATGACAGGAAAGAAAGTCTCGATAGAAAATTTGATAAAAGCACAGGGTAAAGTTTCCTCGCAGGTAATGAATACCCTGAAGGAATTAAAAAACCTTAAGAACGAGACCAAGTATTTAGTAAAAAAGCTCAAAGACAGCAAGACCCAAGTAATAGCCTTTGAGCCAGTTGGTTAATTTCAGTGCCCAGCGTTGGAAAAGAGCCAACTTTTAGAAAGTTGGCTCTCTTATTCGCAAGATGAAGATAACATTTGTCCAGCTTCCTTTACCGATCCAATTAGAAAATAATAATTTTACTTTTCCGCTCGGTCCGCTAATCTTAGCCTCATTTGTGAAAAAGGCTGGTCATGCTCCCCAAATAATTGATCTTGATCGCTTATTCAAGAAAACTTTAAAATTTAAAAACCACTTTTTACATCATGCTGCTAGACATATCGTTAATGCCGGGGCCGATATTTTCGGATTTTATATCATGTGCAATGAACAGCTTCCTTTTTCAATTCTCTTAGCGAAAAAATGTAAAACTTTAAAGCCATCCTCTAAGATCATATTTGGCGGCCCGGACGTTTCATTTGAAGAGATTCCTCTTCTTAAAGCATTCAAACATATAGATATAATCGTTAGAGGCGAAGGTGAGCTAACTCTAACAGATCTACTTTATACAATTCAAATAAAAGGAGATTTAAGAAGAGTAAAAGGCATTACTTTCAGAGAAATAAATCAGATTATACGTAATCCCGATCGATCTCTAATACGCGACCTCGATTCGCTTCCTCTCCCCGATTTCGCATTGTTGCCTTGTCATCAAGAATATAAAGAAAGCATGATTGAAGGGGGGCGCGGTTGTCCCTTTAGCTGCTCCTTTTGTGCCACTTGCAAAATGTGGGGACACAAGTCGAGAATTAAATCCCCCCAAAGAATTAAGTCAGAATTATCGCTCATTAAAAAACATCAGAACATAGACCCGGATATAGGCGTACACATTGTCCACGATCATCTTTTAGTTAACCGCATAAAAAGCGCTAAGCTCTTATATCAATTACGCGATCTGAATATTCCATGGAATTGTGCTGCGCGACTCGATTCGCTGAACAATAAATTGATAAAATTATTGGCAGAAGCGGGATGTAAGGCCATCGAGAGCGGCATAGAATCCGGTTCATTAAGGATACTGAAATCAATCGGGAAGAATTTTAATCTTAAAAAACTACCCCGGATAATTGCCGCTTTAATCAAGCATGATATCCATCCCACCTTCACTTTTATTTTGGGATTACCTGGCGAGGGAAAGAGAGACTTAAATCAGACTCTTCTAATCGCTTTAAGATGTAAATTGCACGAAATTCCTCCAGCCATATTTCTAACGCCCTTCAGCATTATGAAAGGAAGCAACTTGTTTAAAAATATAATATTGCATACCAACTCTATCTGCCTGAATAAGAATCTACGGTGTTACAGCCGTGACCCAAAAGAATGGAACTTAATAAAGAAATATCCCGCACTTTTTCCCGCCTTTTACCGTCTCAAACCGAAAGCTCTTAATCCGCTTGACATAAGCAAATTTTATCAGTACTTGGTGCAGTTCTTTCCTATGACCACCCTGCTTCTTCTAAATTATATGAAAATTTCTCCCTTTAAGCTTTACAAGAAACTTTCTTTAATTTCAAAGAATCCAGGCAGAAGCTTGAAATTACTATTAAAGCAAACAGGATCAAATCCCATTATTAAAGATATTGCAAGACATGAGTTTACGTTTAAAAATATTGTTTCTGATAATAACGCTTCGTCAACTTTCAACAAAAGATTGGCCGTAAGCTATCGTCCTAGAATCTCCCAGACTGTAATATTAGAATCCTTTGATTATGATATGTCTTTAGCAATGAAAAGCTTAAGAAATCAAAAATTTATTTTTACTAAAAGGAAAGCCATATTCGCCTACATCCCCGGGAACACGCCTAAAGTGCTCTCTCTAGATCCAGGTGCAATAAAATTGCTTAGTCTTTGTAATGGAAAACATAATATCAGGCAAATCATTGACATAATCCGTAATGAGTATTCAGCACTTGAACACAAAAATAATATCAGAATAACCGTTATGGATAGATTAAATTCGTTTTTAAAAAATGGCCTGATAGAAATCAAATATGTCTGAATTTATATTTTTAAACGGAGGAGTCCTTAATTGAGATTCACCCTAATCCAACCTCCTAATTTTTATCCGAAAGATGAAAATTTAATATTGCCCGTAGGTGCCTTAGCGCTAGCATCTTATGCAAAGAATCTTGGGCACATGCCTATTATTATCGACCTCAATTATCCGATTAAAAAAGGCATCCTCAACTATAAAAAAAAGAACTTTTTTAAAGATGCGGCCAGATACATCATAAAAAGGGGATCAAATTTCCTTGGTTTCAGCGTGGTGAATCGAACCCTGCCAACTGCGCTTTTGATCGCCAAGGAATGCAAGAAACTGAATCCGCACTCTTTCATCGTTCTCGGGGGCCCAGAAGTTTCCTTTGAAGATGTTCCGTTACTTCGGTCCTTTGAACAAGTAGATGCCGTTGTAAGGGGAGAAGGGGAGATAACTTTAACTTATCTTCTTTCTGCCTTGGAACAGGGCCGAAACCTCAGCCGCATCAAGGGACTGACTTTCAGGCGTAACAGTAAAATAATAAGCAATTCCCCAAGGAATTCCATCAAGAATCTTGACCGCCTGCCCTATCTCGATTATCACCGCTTGTCGCATTTGAAAGAATACAAGCAGGGAGCCATAGAGGGTGGACGTGGCTGCCCCTACCGTTGCGCCTTCTGTTCTACTTGTAAAATGTGGGGAAATCGCTTCAGGATAAAATCATCGCAAAGGCTGGCAAAAGAATTAAAATACGTCTCACGTCAATTCCCAGGTAAGGCATCCTCCCCAATTAAAATAATCCATGACAACCTACTTGCCAAGCGAAGCGTCATTCATAAGTTTTTATCCATAATCGCTTGCCGGAAAATAAATTGGACGTGCTCAGCAAGGTTGGACACTTTTAATTATGATTTAATCAAGAAACTAAGACTAGCCGGTTGTCAACACATATATATAGGAATAGAATCGGGTTCAGAAATAATTCAGAAAAAGATCAAGAAATATGTACCGCGCAGAAGGCTTTATTCTATCCTTCAAACCTTATCCGACAATGACATCAACTTAACACTTTCATTTATAATTGGCTTTCCTTACGAAATGAAAACCGATTTGAACAAAACCTTGCTTATGGCCCTGAAGGTTAAATTGTTCGATCTTCAACCAAGAATCCAAATTCATCCGCTGGTTATTCATAAGGGCAGCGAACTTTATCTTGCTACGAAAGATTCTCTTCGTAAGTCCGCGAAAAGTCTTACCCCTTTTTCCTATTTCTTGTCGGCGCACAAAGCCGAGCTATCCCTGGTGGAGAAACATCCCGATATCTTCCCTTCTTTTTATCCCAATTCCGCATGTCTCAGCGTGGAAGATTATCAAAATATTAGCGATTTATTTATTTTCTTGGCCAATTCCTTCCCGATTACCACGCTCATTTTACTCAAGGCCATGAAACAGTCGCCCCTTAGTCTTGCATTCATAATGCGCCACACTTTCAAAAAGATGGGTTTTAATTGGCGCCACCCTTTACAAACAGAAAGCTCTCTTCACCATTATATTCCATATATCCCATACCTAAGGAAATTCCTGAAAATACGCAACTTCGGCACGTTAATTAATGAGGTTGCAACTCACGAAGAAATGCTACTACAAGCTTCTTTTGTCCAGATCACCAATTGCTTTAAAAAGAAAGCATATATTTCCTTGTCTTCCATGCCTTATTTCTCTAAAAGCATAAATATTCAAACCTATAATTATGATATTTCAGAAATAACTTATAAATTAAGACGACATAAACATGATTTTAGTAAAAAGAAAACTACGCTTGCTTATATACCCGGAAAGATAACAAAAGTGCTCTCTCTCGGACCAAATGTCATAAAATTACTGTCTTTGTGTAATGGCAAAAGAACTGCATATCAAATCATTGAAAATATGATTAATAAAGGGCCTTCCCGCCAGCTCAAGGAAACATTTCAGAAGTTGATCTTAGAAACGCTGGGCTTTTTGCTTAAGAACGAAATAATTAAAATATAATTATTCATAACTTGTCTTGTTCATGCCATGGTTTTTCTTTCTTTATTTATTTTTGAAATATATGTTATAAATGTTTTAAAAGCGCATGATATGCGACTATGTGGGGCTATTCCTTTTGTTTGGAGTAGACCATTTTTGAGTGAAATTTTCCGAGATAATTGACGATAAAATATTAGGAGAAAACGATGCCTCAAAGATCCTGGTTTTATTGGAATGAGGCTTATTCTTTGAGAAAAAAGAAATGACAAAAGAATTAACGCCAGATTTTATTAAATATAGGGGAGCCGGAATGGGTTTAATGCGCCGATCAAACCCTTCTATCTTGCTGGGATATGAAAGGCGATTGGAGAAATTTGCCAGGGAGTTAATTCAAGAATTATATAATAATTATGCGGGCTTAAAAAGCTCGGTAGAAATCGCAAGAATATATAAGCGGCACCATAGATTATTTTCACCTGGAACAATAAATGAGCTCTCGAAATATAAGGACAGCTCCAGAAGGGCGAGGCTCCTCTTGGATTTTGTTGTCACGCAATATTTTGAAAATATATCTAGAGAAAACACAGAGATTATCTTATCTCACGAAACACAATCGACTGTGGAGTATGATGGTAAAATAATTCCTTGCCGCGCGATTCCGGCTCTACTTGCTAATGAAGGGGACATGGATAAAAGACATGCCCTGTCTGAATCGCGTATTGCCAGACGAAGTGAGATTAATTCGTTAAAACTTGAATATTTTTCTAAGTTAAATGCCTGTGCGCGTGAAATAGGCTTTAAAGATTATGTTGGTGTATATGAAGAAATTAGGAGGCTTTGTTTGCCCGATCTTACTCAAATTATAAGACCATTTTTGCAGCGCACAGAAGCAATTTATTTTCATATGCTTAGAAAATATCTTGCTGCGAATAGCGTCCCCCCTGATCAGGCAAGGCCCTGCGATATGCTTTTCCTTTTCCGCGGCCCTCAATTTGATCGTTATTTTAGAGTTGAAAGATTAAAGCCTGTTATTCGTTCTACTTTAGGTGGATTGGGAATCGATGTCGAACAGCAGGCCAATATTACGCTTGATGTTGAGAATCGCCCACTTAAGATTCCTCGATCTTTTTGCGCTCCAGTCCGTATCCCCAGTGAAATAATACTAGTGCTAGCGCCAAGAGGCGGCTTGAATGATTTTCGCTCTGCGCTTCATGAGCTTGGGCATGCACAACATTATGCCCACACAGATCACAAATTATCTTTTGCCTATAAATATTGCGGGGATACCGCTGTTACGGAAGCGTACGCTTTTCTCTTTGATAACTTACCATTTAATAGGCACTGGCTGGAACGGGAATTAAATTTTGACGAACCGACCAAATATCTTAAATTGTTTCAGTTCCGCTTACTTTATATGTTGCGATATTTGGCCGTGGAAGTGCTATATGAGCAGGAACTATACAGGAGTCCAAATATTTCGAAAATGGGAAAAAGATATGCGGATTTATTCGGTGCTTATATGGGGATTCATTTCGATGAGAGAGATTATTTAGCGGATATAGATAAGGGATTTTATTGCATTTCTTACCTGCGCGCAATGGCATTGGCATCCCAACTGCAACAATATCTTGAACGAAATTATGGCGAAAAATGGTTCAATAATTTGAAGGCAGGCGAGTTTTTAAAAAGTCTTTGGAAAAGCGGGCTGAAATATGACGCAATAGAATTGGCACGCAATTTGGGTTTTAGAGGCATTGATTTTGAATTGGTAATAGAAAAAATAACTGGGGGCCTGAGCGCATAAACTACCCCGAGCTTTACCGAGTTTGTTTTGTACAATTTCATCCAGAATGTGGTTTTTTTTAAAGATTAAACAAAATAGGTTCCGAAATGCCTTTTTTTGCTATAATTCCCCAGCTGTGGAAGTAGTCGTTCACAAATATGGCGGAACTTCGATTGGAACCCCGGAGAAAATCAAGGATGTTGCCCGCCGGGTGAAAAAAGTAAAAGACGAGGGTTACGATACCGATGTGGACAGTGTTTATAAATATTAGGCGGGGAAGATATAATTTTTTAAAAGATCAAACCACGCTCGCATATGTTCCTGGGGGAGAATTACAAAAATAATTTATATGAGACGCGCAACCCAAAAGCTACTTATTGTGTAAAATTAAATATTTCACAAATATTAAAGTTTGTAATCAGCACCAATCGAAGCAACCATCAAAAAAGACCATCTGCAAATCAATTCTAGCGGCCCTTAATTTTTTATTAGAAAATGGGATTCTAATAGTTTAACACAGCTATTTTCTTCCGGGCCGAATAATAAACACAAAAAAACACTTTGATCGGGCATCTTCTTGCCCACGGAAGAGACAAGGTATATACTATTAAACAAATAAAAATGCGCGAAAGATTAAAACTGCTGTTCAATTACCTCCAGCTCCTCCTCCCCTATTGGGACAAAAGCCTGCTTTCTTTGCTCTGCGTGGGGATCGGGGTTGTCTTCGGCCTGGCCAACCTCTTGACTAATTTATAGTACCAGTATAAAATGGCCATAATGTACAAAAAGCGTCACCTAGAGCAAACCCTTCTCAAGCTTTCCAAGAGTTTCCCGGTAATTATTCTTACCGGCCCCAGACAGGTAGGCAAAACTACTTTGCTTGAGCACCTGCGGAAAAAAAGCAGACATGCGTATGTATCTCTGGACGAGTTTGAAATTCGCTCTTCCGCCAAAAGAGATCCGGGATTATTCTTGGAGCAAAACCCGCCCCCCTTAATAATCGACGAAATTCAATATGCTCCCCAACTTTTGCCCTATATCAAGACCAGGGTGGATAAATCAAAAGGAAAATGCTCTTATTGGTTAACGGGCTCACAGCATTTTCACCTCATGCGGGACGTATCCGAATCCCTTGCCGGAAGAGCGGCAATAATAAAGCTTTTAGGGTTTTCTCAGGCGGAAGAAAGCGGCAGGCCTCAACCCAAAGAAGCCTGGGCCCCGGATTTAATCGCCCCTACCCAAGAATACCCGAATATCGAGTTAAAACAACTATTCAAAAAAATAGTTAGAGGAAGTTTCCCGCGGCTTCTGCTCAGAAATGCCCCTCCTCTCGCAACTTTTTACGGTTCTTATGTGCAAACTTATATTGATCGCGATCTTAGGGACTTAGTTCGAGTCGGCTCTCTTTCCAGTTTTGAAAAATTTATTCGCCTCTGCGCAGCGCGCACTGCCCAGCTCTTAAATCTATCCGACCTGGCAAGGGATAGCGATGTAAGCGTAAATACCGCCAAAGAGTGGCTGAGTTTGCTTGAAGCCAGCGGCCAGATATATCTTCTAAGGCCTTATTACAAAAACATCAGCAAACGCCAAATAAAAACCCCAAAGCTCTATTTCTTAGACATTGGCCTGGCGTGTTACCTGACCGCCTGGAGAACGGCCGAGACCGCCTTGAGGGGAGCTATGGCGGGAGCTCTCTTTGAAACCTTCATCCTGGCAGAACTAATGAAAAGCTTCTTAAACCAGGGAGAAGAACCCCCTCTCTGGTATTATCGAACCAAAGAGAAAGAAGAAGTTGATATTTTAATTGAAAAAAATGGAAAATTGTATCCAATTGAAATAAAATTGTCTTCTCGCGTGACAACAGAAGATATGAAAGGCATAAGAAGCCTCGAAAAATCAAATATCCCTTTAGGAAAGGCGGCTTTTATAACGGCTTCACCCAAACCTTATCCGTTGACGAGAAATACAACCGTGGTGCCGTATACTGTTATTCAAAATTTTTAAAAGGAAGTAAAGTTTAGGAATGCGCGAAAGATTAAAACTGCTGTTCAATTACCTCCAGCTCCTCCTCCCCTACTGGGATAAAAGCTTAATTTCCCTCTTGTGCGTCGGCTTAACCGTCCTCTTCGGCATGGCCACGCCCTTGATCACCAAGGTGCTGATCGACTATGTTTATCCTAATAAAGATCTACGGGTTTTAACCCTGCTCATTCTCTTTGGCCTGCTCATCTTTCTTTTCGACACCTATTTTTCCGGCGTGGCCGGCTACCTGGATACCTTTATCCACCAAACCCTCTCCATTGACCTAAGAAAAAGATTTTTTACTAAACTACTGCGGCTCCCCCTGGACTATTTCCACGAAAAACGGGTGGGGGACATAATGGTGAGGGTGACCGATGACATTGACGCCATCGTGGATTTGACGGCCGAGATCGTTCCGGTGATCATTAAAACGATCCTGCGTTTGATCTCCCTCCTGATCATTTGCCTGCTCATTGACCGGAACCTAACCCTGCTGGCCCTGCTGGGCATCCCGCTTTATTTTGTTCAAACCAGATTCTTTGCCAAAAGGTTTGAAGAGATCCAGGAGAGATCCCAGAAGCAAGAATCTGAAATTTACAGTTTCTATCAGGAAAAAATGAGCAATATCAAGACCATTAAATCCTTCAATCAGGATATTCATGAGGCCGGCAGATTGATCGACAAGCTCAATAAGATGTTTGCTTTGGCCAGAGAAAACCTTTTCTTGGGTTTGTTTAATTCTTTCCTCGATTCCACCTTGATAACCCTCTGGGTCAGTTTTATCGGCTGGTATGCCGGCTATCGGGTGATCACCGGGCATATTTCCATAGGCGAGATCATGGCCATTTTAGTATATCTGGGACAGGTCCATCAACCCTTCCTGGATTTTGGCGTTATTTATAAGTCCGCCGTCCGCAGCTTTGTTTCCATAAACCGGGTAAATGAAATTCTTTTGGCCGAGCCCGAGGCCTATCAGGATGTTCGGACTTTTGTCTTATATGAGATCGAGGGAAATATTCGCTTTGATAAGGTGAGCTTTCGCTATCCCGATACCGAGGAATATGTGCTTAAAAACATAAGTTTCGACTCCAAACCCGGGGAAATAACCGCCATTTGCGGCGCCTCGGGCGCCGGCAAATCCACTATTCTCGATCTAATACTAAGATTCATTAAGCCCTCTGAGGGAGCTATCTATATTGACAAATATAACCTGCAAGAGGTCTCACTTATGACCCTGCGCGCCAATATATCGATCGTCTCGCAGGATGTGGTCATCTTCTCCGGCACGGTGCGGGAAAACTTGCAATATGGCTGCATTCACCCCGAAGAAGAAAAAATGAGCTCGGCCGCGAAGGATGCGGAGATCCACGATTTCATCCTGACCCTGGCAGAGGGCTATGATACCAAGATCGGGGAAGGGGGCGTGGGACTCTCCGGCGGGCAGCTCCAGCGGCTTTCCCTGGCGCGGGCCTTTCTTCGGGACGTAAAAATCCTGGTGCTGGATGAAGCCACTTCGGCCCTGGACAGCATCAGTGAGGCCAAGATTTACGAAAATCTCAAGAGACGCATTAAGGAGAAGACCGTGATCCTGATCTCCCACCGGATCTCCACCCTCAGGCAGGCCGATAAAATCTGCGTAATATCGGAAAATCGCATCTCCGAATCGGGCACCTTTGACGAACTTTTATCCCGCCAGGGAGATTTTTATGAGTTTTACCGGGCTTCCGAGGAAAAAAATGAGGTCTAAAATTAAAGAATTCTTTGAATCCCTCTTTACCCAGGATATGGGCCGCCAGGCCCGCCAGGTAGAGGTCTTGACAATTATTGTTTTTATAATATTGCTGTTTGTGATAGGATTTCTTTGGCAATATAAAGTTGTCGACCAGTTGAACATTTTTGAATTGCTGTTATCGAAAAGATAGGAGGCGTTCTCTTTGGATAAAAAGGTAAGGGCCTTGGTCGTGGATGATGAGCTTTCAGTTCTCGAGTCCTTTAAAATGATCCTGGGGATTAAAGAATATGAAGTGGTTACCGTTCAAAATCAGGCCGAAGCAGAAGCCGCCGTAAAGAAACAACCCTTCGACATCGCCTTTATTGACCTACGCTTCGAAGGCCGGGATATCGGCCTGGACATACTAAAAAAAATAAAAGAGCTGGCTCCCCGGACCGAGGCCGTGATCGTCACCGCCTACGCCTCTGAAAAAACCAAGATGGATGCTTTGCAGTCGGGGGCCATGGAATATATCAGCAAACCCTTTATGATGGAAGTTATCTATGAATTGGTGGACCGCGCTTTGGCCAAGCATAAAAAATGAAACCAGGCAAAGCGGAGAATAAATTCTCGCTTAAATATTTAACCGCGACTTTAGTCGCGGGTTCCCTGCTTCTTTCCGTTCCCGCCCTAGCTCAATTTAAAGACCTTATGCCCGGCCACCCCGCCTACCCAATAGTGAAAAAGCTGGTGCAGGAAGGGGTCCTGGAGGTCCCTAAAAGCCAGAAGTTTGAGGGCCGGGTTTACATCAATAAATATCAGCTGGCCGTAGTGATGGATCGCCTATACACTGTCCTCCAT
>Ga0315274_10006426_pt1 | contig 17104 bp, 15 predicted proteins | sample YL17G02_20_MG_FD_203700 | JGI IMG/M metagenome (GOLD analysis project Ga0315274, IMG submission 203700) | Sediment microbial communities from Yellowstone Lake, YNP, Wyoming, USA - YL17G02_20 | ecosystem: Environmental > Aquatic > Freshwater > Lake > Sediment | place: USA: Wyoming | collected...
TCCCGGCTCGGGCGCGGAGATTATCATGCTCAGAAACGGCACTGGGTGCTGATCAGTAATGACACCGAACGCGGTCGCCACAGCCTCGCCGTGCAGATTTCCGACGACGAAGGGAAGACCTGGCGTTGGAAGCGCCACCTCGAATACCAGCCCCCGGGACCGGAGGCAGGATCGTTCCATTATCCCAGTATCATCCAGGCCAAGGACGACACCCTGCACGCCAGTTACAGTTACCATCTGGCCAATAAAAACCTGCCCAAAGACGTCGATGGCGACCCCGCCGCAAAATCCATCAAGCACGCCCACTTCAACGAGCCGTGGGTGATGGAGGGCGAACCCTGATAGCGGACCCGCGAAGTTTCTGCTCCGGACCCGCCGGAGGGCATGGCTCAGCCGCGGCCGAACCGAAAACGGGGTCCCAGCCGGTGACAACCGCCCTGCCCTGCCCGTCCCGAATCAGAACTCGAATCGCACGTCGCTCAGCCGGCTGGCCACCTCGTGCAACACGCGCTGCTCCTCCGCGCGGTCTTTCGCGACAAAGGTGACGCTGAAACGCAGATAAGCCCCGGCATCGTCCCAAGGCACAGTCGAGATCAGCTTCTCCGTGATCAGCCATTGGGAGACTTCCTCGGCCGTCTGGAATTCAACGCGCGCACCGTTCTGCCTCCTCGCCGCCCTGGGCGCTTTGACGTACAGGAAAAACGAACCCTTCGGCTTCGTTGCGTTGAACCCGACCGACCGCAGCGTCTGGACGAGCGCGCCCATCCGTCGCGAGTACTTGGCCGTGATGGCGGCCGTGATCTCCGGGTGATCGAAGCAGTATGCGGCCGCGTGTTGGATGGCCAGAAACTGGCCCGAGTCCGTGTTGTCTTTTACGTCGCCGTAGGCCCTGACCAGGAGTTCATTGCCCGCCACAAAGCCACACCGCCAGCCCGTCAGGTTGAAACTCTTGCTGGTCGAGTGCAGCTCCACCCCGACCTCCTTCGCGCCCGGGGTCGCGAGCAAGCTCAGCGGCCGGCCTTCAAACACCAGCGCGGCATAAGCCGCGTCGTGAATCACCACGATCCGGTGCTGCTGAGCGAACGCCACCACCCTGGCGAAAAACTCCGTTGTGGCGCTCGCGCCGGTGGGATTGTTTGGATAGTTGATCACCAGCGCCTTGGCCCGAGCCAAGACCTCCCTGGGCACCGAATCGAGGTCCGGCAGAAACCCATTCGCCTCGGTCAACGGCATTTGATGCACCTGTCCGCCGTAATACCCGGCATGCGTGCCGAACACCGGATACCCCGGCGTGGTCATGAGCACGTAATCCCCGGGATCCACCAACGCGGCGGGCAGGATGGACAACGCCGCCTTGCTGCCGATGGAATGGATGATCTCGGTCTCGGGGTTGATCCCGGCCACGCCACAAACCCGGATAAGATAGCGCGCCGCGGCCTCCTTCAAGACCGCGTCCCCGTTGTCGGCGTAACCGCGGTTCTCCGGCTTGAGCGCTTCCTTGTGTAACTCGGCCACGACTTCCGGAAACGCCATCTCGTCGGGTTCGCCCACGCCCATGTCGATGATCTCCGCGCCCGGATGCGCGGCGCGCGCGGCGCGCTTGGCCCGTTTGATCTTCTCGAACTTGTAGATCGCGGTCGATTTGCCGTACTGCCGTCCGCCAATGCGCTCGGCGAACCGGCTTTGAAGATAAGACTCAGCCATGTCAGTGGTTGCGCCGGGTCAGGGGACCCGGCCTACAAGGTCATGCAGGCCGCGTGCCCTCACGCGGCGGGACTTCTGACGTCGTGTATAACGGAGGGTTTCCCGCAATGCAAGAACGGGCAAACCCACTGTCAAAAGTCCGAACTTGTGGTTTGATCTCATACCCATTTCCCCATTCCGGCCGGACAAGTGAAGGACGGAAACGTGGCGATACCCGGAGCTGGCATTTGGAAGTCTGCGCTACGCAACGCGACGCTGCGGACGGCTGCGCTGCGGCGGGCTAGGCTATGGGGCGGCCCGGTTCGCGGATCCAGTTGAAGGCGAAGTTTACCAGGTCGGAGGCCCCCTTCAGACCCAGCTTGGTTTTGATGTGTTCCCGATGGGATTCGACCGTCTTGATACTCAGATGGAGCCGCCCGGCAATCTCGCGCGATCCCAGCCCGGTGCCGATGAGCTCCAGCACCTCCAACTCCCGGTCGCTGAGGCTTTCGACCGAGACGCCCTTGGCTTTAGCGCCGCCGCCCACCAGTCGGTCCATCATCTTGGCCGCCACGCGCTCGCTGAGGCAGAGCTTGCCTTGCATCAACAGGCGAATGCCTTCGACGGCTTTTTCGGTGCCTTCCTCCTTGGTGATGTAGCCGTTGGCGCCCGCATGGATGGCGCGGTCCGCATAGAACGACTCATCGTGCATGGTGAACACCAGGATCTTCACGGTGCGGTGTTGGGCGCGCAGTTGTTTGATCAGTTCCAGGCCGCTGCTGGTCTTGAGCGTCAGATCCACAACCACCACGTCCGGATTCAGGGCCAGGATTCGCTCCAGCGCGACAGGCCCGCTGTCGGCTTCCCCGCAGACCATCAGGTCCGGCTCCAGACTGAGCAGCAATTGGAGGCCCCGCCGCACGATGGGATGATCGTCCACCAGGAAAACCCGGGTTTTCGGAGTGGTATTGGCTCGTTTGACACCCATAGTCAGACCTTTCTTTTCATCCGTGTCTGGCGGAGCGGCAGCCGGCACAACACTGCCGTCCCTCCGCCTTCGCCGGGTTTCACCGCCCACTGCGCGCCGATCATGCCGGCCCGATATTTCATGGTGCGCAAACCCATGCCCTTGGTTTCTTTCACGTTCGGCGGAAGCCCGGCGCCGTCATCGCGGATCTCCAGGCAAACCTGGTCCGCGATCCGGGTCAAGCGGACAGCCAGGTGCCGCGCCTGGCCGTGGCGGATGGCGTTGTTGAGGGCCTCCTGGACGATCCGGAACAGATGCGAGGCCACGAACAGGTCGTCGATCCTGATGCCCTTCTCGGCGTGCACGCGGCACACGACCCCGAAACGTCTTTCGGTCTCCGCGGCGAGTTCCTGGAGGCCGCTGACGAATCCCGAGCCGCGGAGTTCCACGGGGCAGAGCCCGTGCGCGATGGACCGCGCCTGGGCGATGGATTCATTGATACACTGCACGATCTCCTCCGCCAGGGAGGCCTCGGGCAGCGAACGGGCGGCGAGGGTTTGCGAAAGCGCCTTGCTCATGAGGGCGGCCCCGGCGAGCTTCCCGCCCAGCGAATCGTGCAGGTCCTGCCCCACGCGCTGGCGCTCCTGCTCGCTGATCTCGACGACCTGTTTTTCCAGGAGCTTGCGCTCGGTGATATCATGGATGATCGCAAACAAGAGCCGCCGTGCCTGGACGAGGATGGGCGAGGAGTGCACCTCGACGGTGCGCCGGGTGCCATCCGACAAGCGGGTGGAAGTCTCGAAGCAATCCTGGGTCTCCTTGTCGCGGCGCCGGTGCGAATTCGAAGCCGCGCCGGGCAGGCCCATGGCCAAATCCCGCAGGCTCATCGCCCGCAGGCGCTCGCGGGGGTAGCCATAAAAGGCGGCCGCCGCCGGGTTCGCATCCACCATCGCCCCGGAGCCGGGCTCGACCAGCAACATGACGGCGTGATTGTTTTCGAACATCAGGCGGAAACGCCGCTCGCTTTCGTGGAGGGACTCCTCGACCTTGAAGCGGTGGAGAGCTTCTCCGAGCAGTGGGGAGACCGATTCGATGAACTCGATGGTTTCCACCGTGAACTTGCCGGCCTGCTGGTCGGTCATATGAATCGTCCCAATGATCTTTCCGCAATAGCGAATCGGCGTGTGGGCAATGCTTTCGTAGCCGGCGTCCAGGCACGGGACCCGGGCCCGCCCACGCAGGGTGGCGGTGAGCAGCGCTTCGGATCGGCTGGCCTGGTTGCAGAAGAAGGATCGTTTGTGCTCCATGTGCTGGCGGTCCTGAGGCTGCGGTCTGCCAGTCATGACGCGGATGCAAGGGCAGTCCTGTGCCCCGAGGCACAAGGCGCCCTCGGCCTTCAGGAATTCGCGGCTGAATCCCCGGTACGCGGCGTAAGGCAGGCGCTCCTGTGGGTCCAACAAGCGGATGCCGGCGCACCGGCAACCCGACCATTCCTGCAGCAGCTTGACGAGCGAGTCCAGATACTTGACGCGCGAAGGCGTGGTGGCGAACAGCTCGAGCAAGGCCCGGATCCCATTGACATGCTTTTCGGCCTGTTTGCGCTTGGTCAGGTCCTGCACAATCGTGAGCAGCGCCTGCTTGTTGCGCAACTGGACTTGATCGATGTGCAAGGAGGCGGAGAAGGCCGAACCATCCTTCCGTTTCAGCCGCGTTTCGTAGTCCTCCAGCTTGCCGGATTCCTCGACCACCGCCAGCACCGCGCGTCGTTCCCGGTTGTCCACATAGAAGTCGGCTGCCTTGGCGGCTTTGGCCTCGTCCAGAGTAATCCCCAGCATCTGGCACATCGTCCGATTGACGGCGTAAATGACGCCTTCGGCGTCTGTGAGCCCGATGCCCACCGGGGCAAACTCGAACAGCCGGCGGTAGCGTTCTTCGGATTCGCGGAGCGCCAGTTCGGCTTGCTGGCGCACGTCGATCTCCATCCGAAGCTGCGCCACCGCCGATTTCAAGTCCGCGGTGCGCTCCTCCACACGCGCCTCCAGTTCGTCCCGCGCCTGGCGCAACTGTTGCTCCACCTGCTGCCGCTCGATCGCGTAGCGGATGGCGCGCGCGATCTGGCGCGCATCGGCCTGGCCCTTGACCAGGTAATCCTGAACGCCCTGCCGCGCCGCTTCAACGCCCACCGCCTCGTCATCCACACCCGTCAACACCACAATCGGCAACCCCGGCGCCGCGGCGCGGACCCGCCGGAAAGTATCGGGCCCGGTGCTGTCGGGCAGGGACAAATCCAGCAAGACTACATTGAACGACTCGGTCCGCAGGCGTGCCAGGGCCTCATCCAGACGTTCGACGAGGGCGAACTCAAAGGAGCCCACACCGGCTTCCTGGAGTGTCTCCTGCAACACCTGGGCGTCAGACGGGCTGTCTTCCACCAGGAGGATTTTCACCCGAGATGGGTTCATGGACCTGTGCGTCAAGGGAGTGTGGGGGGCGGCGGCTGGGGCGGCGAAGCTATTCGCCGCGCGGCAGCGTGACGACTGTGAGCCAGAAGCTTTCGATGGTTCTCACCACCTCCAGAAACTGCTGGAAGTTCACCGGTTTGATGATGTAACAATTGGCGTTGAGTTGGTTGCTGACCCTGGCTTCGCGCAGGGCCTCAATCGTCAGCTCGGCGTCGCTGGGGCTGTCTTCCACCAACAGGATTTCTATCGGCCGGCCCGCTTTCTTGCTCATACTGGTCTGTTGAGTCCGCTTCATTGTCCGACACTCTATCGCACCCGCCGCGCGGGTTCAAGCGGTCGGATAGCGCAATGGCCAGGCTGCCTTCAACCTTCCTCAAAACACCGCCTTGCCCGCAATCTGCCAGAGCTCGACGATGCGATGGGTGTGAAATCCGGCGGGCATCGTCCGATTGTCGCCCACAACCAGGTACTCGTCGCTGCCAATCTCAAAAGACTCATCCCAGGGCGCGGGTGTGAGTTTCAGGTACGGTTCGGCCAGCCGCAGGCCGTTGATCTCGACGACCCCTTTGCGGAAGACGACGTTTTCGCCGGGCAGGCCAATCACACGTTTCAGGAGCAGCGCGCGCTCGCCGGTGATGCGGATGGCGACCACGTCGCCCCGTTGCGGCGTACGGCGGCGATAGGACAGCTTGTTCACCAGGTTGAGCTGGCCGTCATGATAGGTCGGCAACATGCTGATCCCTGTCACGCGGACGGGAATGAAGACCACCGTGAACAGGAGGAGGAACAGGAGGATGGTCGCCACCAGCCGGACCAGCGTGAACCTGGGATTGCGACCGAAAGCCAGCCGGCGCCAACCGGAAAGGTATTGGTCATTCGTCGAGTCGCCGTTCATATACACAACGACATAAGTGGTTGCGCCGGGTCATGGGACCCGGCCTACAGAGTCATGTAGGCCGCGTGCCCTCACGCGGCGGGACTTCTGACGTCGTGTATAGAACGTCCGTCCGGGTTTCCATCAGCCGGGTTGGACTCTGAGAATCTGGTTCCGCAAACGCAGTCCCGCCGCGCGGCTACGGGATCGGACGTAGTGAAACAGGTACTGCTGGGCGTAACCGGCGTTGGGCCCGAAGTGTGTATCCGCAAACCGGCGCAGGGCCTTTGGCGTGGGTCGGCGGTGCGCGAAGTAAAGCTGACGGAGGGCCTTCATCACCCAGACATCCACCGGGAATGCGGCGGCGAACCCATACGCAAACAGGAGCACGCAATCCGCGATTTTCCTTCCGACGCCCGGCAGCTTCATGAGCTCGGCGCGCGCGGTTTCGATGGCTTGGCCGGCCAACGCCTCCAGTCGTATTCCTCCAGCGGCGACCTGGCGGGCGGCCTCCAGGAGATACCCGGCGCGGAATCCCATCTTGCAGGCGCGCAACCGGGCTTCGCTGGATTCCGCCAAACGGTCCGCCGATGGAAAGGCGAAAGCCGGAGTGCGATCCGACGGCACGGCGACGGGTTCGCCGTACCGTTTGCAGAGCTGCGCGACGATCTGCTGGATCTGGACGATTTGCTTGGTGGAAGAAAGGATGAACGAGGCCAGGCATTCCCACGGATCCTGGCGCAGCAGACGCAAGCCGCGACAGGCCGCCACGGCCGCGCGCATCGGCGCGTCTTCCGGGAACGTGGTCAGGATGCGATCCAAATCCGCATCGACTTGCAGATAGTCGGCGAGCCAGCGCCAGTCGCCGACGGGTTCCGCGGTCTCAGCCGTGATGCCCTGTTGATCGGCGCGAAGCCGGACCCACCGTCTCCCAATCACGCCTTCCCAGCCTTGCGCCTGTTGTTGCCAGCGAAAGACCTGGCCGGAGGTCAGCGTGGCGGCCAGGTTGTAGTTGGCGACCGGGAACCGCGCGCCGCAGTCAGCGTTCATTTCAATGCAAACTCCGGCAGGCAAAGATCTGCACCCGGCGCATGACGCGATCCCGGTAGGTCACGTCGAACATGCCGAGGTCCGAAACCGAGTCGAACTCCTGGCGCAGGCGTTCCGGCGCAGGCTTAGGGTCCCTGACCTGCTGGACGTAGATGGCATTCTGGCCGTGGCGGTCGGCATAGCCCGGCCAGAAGTAGAACTGGTTTTCGGGCGTCGCGGAAGAACGATAGTACGCGAGCGGTTTTTCGGGCACGCCCGCCTGGGCTTCCGGCAGGTAGAATGACACGATGCTGGTGGTGCCATAGTGTTCCCCGATGATGAAGACCGGTTTGCCCTCGCGCAACAGGGTCTGACGCGCTTCCCCGACCACCCGGGCCATCTCGGCCCAGCCGCGCAAGCGTCGGAGCGGGTCCCCGCGCGGAGGCAGCGGGTGCCCGGTGATTTTGGTGACGAGGTTCGTATCGTGGAAGAGGATACTGGCGGTTAAGCCCGCCAGGACTCCAGCGGTGAGCCAGCGGCGCAGCCAGATTGCTCCGTAGCGACACCGGGCTTCGCAATGGATGACCGCGAGGCAGCAAAGCGGGATGACCGACGGGGCAATCCAGTTCGGTTGCACCCGCGCGCGGAGAGTGTAGAGCAAGTAAAGCAGGAACAGCGGTGCGCCCATGCTGAAGAGGTAGAGTTGCAGCGGAGGGCGCTCGCGGCTGCGCCAGAGGACAACGATGGCCCACACCGTCAGCCCGAACAAGACCGGGTTGAGCATCAGCGTTTCAACGGCCAGGAAGTCCCCGAAGAAACGCCAGGTCAGTTGCCAGCTCTGGTCGAGCCCGCCGCGTTTGGCGAGATGCGTGAGGGTAATCCAGCCGTGCTGCTGATTCCAGATCAGCACCGGCAGCAAACAGAGGAGACTGATCAGCAGGGCCAGGTACGGACCGGGGCGGGTGAGTTGACGGCGGGCAGGGGGCCAGAGGACAAAGAACACCGCCCAACAGATCCATTGGACCAGCGCCGTGTATTTGCTCAGCAGGCCCAGGCCCAGGCAGAGACCGGTCCCAAGCCAAAGCGGCGTGGAATCGCGCTGCACCGCGTGCCAGCCGACGATCATGGCCGCCGTCCAGAAGGACACCGACAGGGTGTCGATGGTCATGAGGATCGAGCCGGCCGCCATGATCGGTGTGGCCAGGAGCCAAACCAGCAGCCAGAACGCCGCGCGTCCGTTGACTTCACGCGCCAGAAACCGGAGCAGGAACAGGGACAGGAGCCCCGAGATCACGGGTGCGAAAAACCGCACGCCGAAGGCGTTGTTCCCCCAGCAGGAAGTGGACAGGAACTGCACGTAAGCGATCAGCGGCGGCTTGCTGTAGTAGGAGAGCGCGAGGTGTTTGGACCAGAGCCATTGGTAAGCCTCGTCTTCGCTGAGGTCGATTTTTCCGGCAGCCAGATAGGCCAGGCGCGCCAGGAACAGGATGGCCGTCAGGACGTAGCCCAGCCGCAGCCAGTGTTGGTCAAGTGACACTGGCGAGTTGAGCGTTGCGGGTGGGGCGCCCGGCTCCGTCGCGGGTCCGGCGTCGCCGGTTGCGGGAACAGGCGCCAGCGAAGGCAGGCGGGTCCACCAGAGGGGCCACCAGCGTTGGCCGATTTTCTGCCAGAGTGAATTCAGCAACCCTATGGCCAAGGCGCCGTACCCTGCCCCGAACGCGGCCCCAGTCAGCACATCGCTTGGGAAATGGACACCGACATACATACGGGAGTAGCTCACTGCGATCGCCAGCGGCAGCATCAGATACAGGCTGCGACGATAATAGATGGCGGCGACCACGGTGGCGGCAAACCAGTTGGCGGCATGCCCGGACGGAAAGCTGGCGGAGGCGCCTTTGCCAACCAGCAACCGCACGTCCTGGAGCGCCGCGAACGGTCGGGGGCGGCCGACCAACAGCTTGATGGACCTGATGATCAGCTCGTCGCCCAAAGCGACGACCAGGATCAGCATGAGCGCACAGAGGCGACCGCGCACCCCGCCTTTCCACACCAGGATGATGCCGAGCAGGCACAGGGCCGGATAAAAGAACGGGTTGCCGCTCAAAAAAGGCATCACCGCGTCCAGCAAAGGCGTGATGAGCGTCTGGTTGACAAACCGAAACGCGGCGAGATCCTGTGCGTGCAGCCAATCCACGGTCGAGGGTTATCAGGGTGCGCCCTTGCTTATGGCAAGTCTGAAGTTGCCAAAGCGAGGCAGAGCGGCATACGGGGCGACGGGGGCGCGCCCGGTGCGCAGTTCAAAATACTACCAGGGACCGGACCGGGTATCCGGCGAGCTTCTCGCGACCGCGCAGGTAACCGAGCTCGATGAAGAAGGTGATTTCGAGGATCTGCGCGCCGAAGCGTTTGACCAACCCCGCCGCCGCCGACGCGGTCCCGCCGGTGGCCAGCAGGTCGTCAATCAGCAGCACCCGGCTCCCGGTCTTCAAGGCGTCCATGTGGATGGCGATGGTGTTGGAGCCGTATTCCAGGTCGTAGCTCTGCTCGTAAGTCCGATACGGCAGCTTGCCTTGCTTGCGGATGGGCACGAACCCGGCCTCCAGCCGCGTGGCCGCGGCCGCCGCGAAGATGAACCCGCGCGCGTCAATGCCAATGACGGCATCCACCATGCCGGGCCGGAACTCGCCCATCAACAGGTCCACGCAGCCGCGGAACAACCGGGCGTCACCCAGGACTGTCGTGATGTCTTTGAACTGGATGCCAGGCTTTGGGAAGTCGGGCACAGTGCGGACGGCGCAGGCGAGCTCAGCGGCAGTGACAAGGGACGGGTTCATGGTTATTGCTTTTGAGCCTCGAGCTTCTCGATCATCCGGCGCAGCTTGCGCAGGGCGATGTTCTGGATCTGGCGGATCCGTTCCCGGGTGACACCGAACCGGACGCCAACTTCTTCCAGCGTCTTTTCGCCGCCCCCGTCCAATCCGAACCGATAGCGTAGAATGGTTGCTTCCCGGGAATCGAGCGTCTTGATCATTTCCTGGAGCATCTGCGTGACGGTCTTTTCCTCGAGCTGTTGGTAGGGGGTCTCGGCACTTTCATCCTGCACAATCTCCGAGAAGTTGTTCGAGTCGTCGTCGCCGATCGGGGCATCCAACGAAGCCGGCCGGATCGCGGCAGTGCGGAGTTGGGCGACGCGGGCCGCGGTCATGCCCAACTCCTCGGCCAACTCCTCATCGGTAGGCTCCCGGCCAAACACCTCCTGGAGCTTCATGGCCAGGCGGCGCATCTTGGAGATCTTATCAACCAGGTGGACGGGCAGACGGATGGTCTTCGACTGGTTGGCCAGGGCACGCTTGATGGATTGTTTGATCCACCAGGCCCCGTAGGTCGAGAGCTTGCCGCCCTTGGCCGGATCGAAGCGCTCGACCGCCTTCATTAAACCGATGTTGCCTTCGTTGATCAGATCGAGCAATGGGAGGCCGAACCCTTCGTAGTCGTGGGCGATCTTCACGACGAGGCGCAGGTTGGCTTTGATCATCTGTTCGCGCGCTTTCTTGTCGCCCTTCTTGATGCGCGCTGCCAGATCGATCTCCTCCCCGGGCGTCAGCAGTTTCACCTGGCCGATCTCGCGCAGGTACAGCTTGAAAGCCGTGTCGCCGTCGTACGAACCCCGGCGGTCTTCGGGCAAAAGCCCCGGCGGTCCTGCGATAGGCGGCGGCGGAGCGCGCAGGGGCTCTGGCGGCGGCAACGCCGGCTCCTCTGGCAGGGCTGCGCTCCCGGGCTGGCGGACCCTTTTGGGGATGGCGGGCTGGGTTGCCTTGGTCGGTCGAGAGTGCTTTATGGGTTTGGTCCTGGCGGCCATACCGGTGCGCACAGGTTAGATGGTCGGGTCGGGTGCGCAAGCAAATTGCTGCCTCACACACAACCGCCGGCTAAACTTCGAGGGTCTTTTCGAACTTGGTGAGGTTGCGCGGCGTTGATTTGGTGACCAGTGCCACGTCTTCCAGGCGCACGCCCCCCAGGCAGGGATAATACAGACCCGGCTCCACCGTCACCACGTTGTCGGGCTGGAGAACATCTTTGGTGGTGGCGCTGACCCGCGGCGGTTCATGGATGTCGAGGCCCAGCCCATGGCCGGTCCCGTGGAAGAAGCCTTCCATCCGTCCGTTTTTCCGGTGGGTTGGGTAGCCGGCCTTGGTGAAGAACTCCAGCACCGTGTTATGGATTTCGACGCCCGGGCTGCCCGGGCGCATTTTACCGAAGGCCAGGTCCAGGCCCTGGGCCACGGTGTGGTAGAGTCGGCGCACGGCTTCGCCAGCCCGACCGCGCACCACCGTGCGCGTGATGTCGCCGAAATAGCCGGTCTTTTGTGAGCGTGGGAAGATGTCCAGGATAATGGGCTCATTCGCGTGGAGAGGGCCGTAGCCGGTTTCGTGGGGATCGCAGGCCTGGCGTCCCCCCGCGACGATGGTATGACACGCTATGCCGCCCGCCTGGAGGATGGCAATGTCGATGATGGCGCGCAGCTTCTCGGAGGTCATGGGCACGCCGTGGTAGAACAGCCGGGCGCCTTTGCCGATCTTCGAGTTTTTCAGGGCCTGCATGCCCTCCGCCATGCCCACCTCCGCCATCATCAAGGCGGCGCTGATCTTCTTGACTTCCGGCGCGGATTTTCTTTCGCGTTCAGGGAAGAAGCTGCCTTGCTTGAGCTTGAGCTTGACGCCCAAGTGCCGCAACTGCTGCGCCAAGCCATGGGGAAAACTCATCGGTACGAACAGCTTCTTCACGCCGTGCTCGCGCAGGATCTCGCGGACGATCTTTGCCAACGTCGGCGTTTTGACGTTGCGCCGCTCCAGTTTCCTTTCGAATCTGCTGAGCGAGAGGATCCGGCAATGCGGGGCCTGATTTCGGGCCCGATCGAGTTCCAGGTCGCTCAGGAGCAGGCAGCTTTTGCCTTTAAGCCGGAGGCAAACAAACGGATCAGGCACGAACAGGCCCACCGCGTAAAGCATATTGGCGTCATGTTCGCTATCGGCGAACATGAGCAGATTCTCGGAGCGCATTTGAGCTGGGTCCAGAGATTGGCTGCCCGGCCAAAAAGAACAAGGAAGTTTTGCGTGGCGGGCGCCAAAGTGTCGCGCGGCAAAACCCGGGATCAACGCAGTACCGTCCCCGAAAGGAAGTAAAGCCGGCCGGCCTGGAGTTTGGGAAATTCCATGCCCAGATCCACCTTGAGCGTCGCGCCTTCGGTCTTGCCAAACAAGCGGAGGAAACTGCTCAGGTCAAAGGGTCGTTCATAGCGGATCAAGTTGGCTTTGGGTATATGGGCGAGCTTGGAGGCGCGCGCGACCGCGGTGTCCAGGCCGCCGATTTCATCGACGAAACCGAGCTTGTAGGCTTGGTTGCCGGACAAGACCCGGCCGTCGGCGTATTCCTCCCAGCTTGACGAGAGTTCCCGCGCGTTGTCGGCCTGGTGTTTGGCGTAGGCCTTGTGGCGGCCGTCGGCCACCACGGTTTTGAACTTGTGGTGGGTCTCGTCAACCAGGGCCTGGAGCATCTGGCGTTCTTCGGGCAGGATTTCGTTTTCGGATCTGGACCCGCGCAACATGTCTTTGAACTTGCCGCTCTTGAAGACCTCCGGCCGCACGCCGACCTTGTCCAGCAGGCCGCGGTAGTTGAAGCCGTACATGATCACGCCGATGCTGCCCGTGATCGTCAGCTCGTTGGCCACAATCCAGTCGCACGGCGCCACCACGTAGTAACCACCCGAAGCAGCCACCGCACCCAGCGACGCGACCACGGGCTTGCGCGAGGTTTCCTGGCACTTTGCTACGGCGCGGCTGATGTCGTCCGAGGCCAGCACCTCGCCGCCGGGCGAATCCACCTTGAGAAGGACTGCTTTCACGGCATCGTCCGCCGCGGCCTGGCGCAACTGTTCGCCGATGAGCTCGACGAAGGTATTCCCTTGGTGATCGAGCCAGTCGCCCGTGATCACGCCAGCGATGTCGATGATCGCCACTTTCGCGTCAGCGCCGTTATCCTTGACCAGCACTTCGCGCAGCAGCGACGCCTCATGCGCGCTGGCAAACCGCCTCGCCGAGAGCAGGGACGAAACCAACCCTCCCACCCAGGTCAGGCCGAGCAAGGCCGCCAGCACCAGCGCCAGCACCATCCAACCCCTGCCCGAACGCGAGGGTCGGCGCGGCGTTGGTAGTGACGTGGTCAGTGGCGGTGGTGGCGGTCCGGCGATCGGAGGCGCGTTGGGTGTGACATTCTCTTCCATATGCCGCATAGACTAACGGAAGCTGGCCCATCCGGCAAGCTCGGTGAGGCCCCGGCGTCGGCCCGGGCGACGCCTTGCGAGCGCTGGGCACGCCCGAGGGCGAAGCGGAGTTGAATCCGGAACTGGCGCTCCCGAAGGGCCGGTTTTGGGCTGGCCAATGGGACGCCTGTTGGGGAGTATAGCGTGGATGGCGTTGCGCCGGAGTCATCACACCGCAAGTCGGGGCGTTCCTGTGGAACGTAGTTCACGGGATCGGACCTGACCGATGTCCATGTTGCACCATCAGCCAGTGAACTTGCTGGGGGCGACCTGGAACGAGGTCACCAACGAGATTCGGGCTGCTCCCACCATGCCGAACCGGGAGTTCCTCGAGATGTTCGCACGGCCCGGACGGGTGGGGTTGGCGGGCGAGGCAGCGATCGCCGTCGCCGGCTCGCGATGCGCGTCATCGACGCCCAGCGCGGCAGTCGCCAACGTGTGGACACATGCGTTCGTCTTCGAAGGCCGCCGCCTCGATGGCCAGCATTGGGTGATCGAGTCCGATTTTCAGAGTGGCCGCCAAGGGTTCTGCCTGGGGGTGCAGGAAAGCCGAATGAGCAAATACTTCGACGAAAGGCTGTACCGGTCGCTGGCGGTCCTGGATTTCAGGATCTCGGACGATCAGATGATGATGCTGCATCGCGAAGGCTTGGAGCTGGTGGCGTGTCGCAGTCGCTGTTCATTGCGCCAGTTGTTTGGACCCGCGGCCCTGCCGCGGCGGCTGGAAGCCTTCAACCGGACCCGCAAGCCTGGCAGGAAGCGCTCGGTGTTTTGTTCGGCGTTCATCCGGTATCTCCTGGCCCGAGCGGGCATGGATTTGGGGCCGGCGCTACTGGCGAACCCAGACGTTCTCGCCGATATCACGAGGATCCCCTTGCCTCACATGACGTACCTGCTAAGGCGTTCGACGCCCGCTGGCAAGGGCGACACGCGGGGCCCGGGTGTGGACCGGGTCCCACGCGGCAGGCGACCGGACTAAGAGCGAATATTATACTCGCCGTGGTAGCCCCCCTGGCCATGGCCGTACCCGCCTGAACGCCCGGAGCGCTCCTCGCGTGGGCGGGCTTCATTGACCGTGAGGGCGCGCCCATCCAGGGGCTTGCCGCTCAGGGCTTGGACCGCGGCGTCGGCGCCTTCCTTGGTTTCCATGGTGACAAATGCAAAGCCGCGCGGGCGTCCGCTGAATTTGTCCATGATCACATCGACGCTGGTCACGGGACCGTGCGCGCTGAAGAGCTCACGGAGTTGGGTTTCGGTGGTGTTGTAGGAGAGGTTTCCCACATAGAGTTTTGTGCTCATTAATGACTTTCTGACCTAGACCGAATACTCTTTCCGAGACCGTTCCCGACCACCGGGTTTCGAATCATCATTGAACACATGCTCACCTGAAGATCCACCAAGCCTTGAAATCGACTCGCTATCTAAGACGACTCGAACCTGCCTCCGCCAGGCTCGGAATGCAAGCACTCTCTGCAATCGGCACTGGCCTGAAGCTGCCCTCAGGCGGCGACTGCAGCTATCCGGGTCTGGCATGGCAGGCCGGCTTGCTCCGGGTGAGCTATTATTCCTCGCACGAAGGCAAGACCAGCATTTACCTGGCCACAGTGGCGCTCCCGGCGAAGCGTGTGGACCGCATCCCGGGGATGACTTCGCGCATAAAGCCGTCCGCGCGCCAGCTTCCTTGCGGTCATTGAATCGGGATCCTCGGCACCGTTTCGTGGATTCGCTGGAGATCGCGATCGGCGCCGGCAACGCCCGAGACCTCGTTGATGTACCCCTGCTTCCGGGCGATGGCCAGCGTGTTCGGTTCCACCCAGCGCCACGCTTCGGCATGCCCGTCGGCAAAGGTGAGGGTGCAACCGCTGTTATGACGTGTCCCCGGGAAGTCCACCCAAAACCATTGGCCCGGCTGGCTGATCACAAAACGCGCGTTCTCGATGCTGCCCTCATGCTCATCCATAAAGACCAACGCTCTGGCCGGCGGCGGCTCCCGAATCTGGGAACCGCGGTGCCAGCAGGTGGGATCGTCGGGATCAGGCTGATCGTTCATGTAGGAACTAATCGAGACGCTGCGGACACGGGGAATCCTGCCTTGGTCGCGGACAGTGGATTTGTCCGCGGGGCATTTGTAAAGGCGAACCGACTGGTTGTAGCGGAACAGGACACCGTGCTCCAGGTTGGAGGTGGTTGTGTCTGTCCAGGCGTTCCCGCTGACCCAGGTCTGGGCTGTAGCGACCCAGCCGTCGCGGCTGCCGCCAGTGCTGGTGGCATTGGGCGGCAAGAGGTCGCCGTGGTCGTCCACGTACATCAACCAGCACACCTGCAACTGGCGATAGTTGCCCAGGCACAGGCTCCGTTGTGCCTTCGCCTTTGCCTTGCCCAAGGCCGGCAACAGCAGACTCGCCAGGATCGCAATGATGGCCATGACCACCAGGAGTTCGATCAAGGTGAAAGCAGGAGGAAAGCTTAACTTCGTTGACGCCTTCACGGTCTGCTTAGGAAAGCAGATCCGATAGTGCCTGTGAAGGATTTAGCGTCCTGTCCTGTAATGCCTCAGTTGAATCCAACAAGGCGCACGAACCATTGCCACAAATTGGCGCGCCGTTACTACTCCCTGCCGATGAGACCCACTGCGCGCTTGGTGTTCAGCATGGTCGGTGCCAAATGCAATTATCCGAAAAGCATTTGCCGGCCGGAGTGTCTTGCGTACGATGCGCCGCGATGAAGCCGACGGCGCGGTTGGTGTTCAGCGTGGTGATGTTCTGTTTGTTCGTGTCGGGCCTGGCCGGACTCGTTTATGAGATCGTCTGGGCCCGCTACCTGGGTTTGTTTCTGGGCCAGACCAGCTATGCGGTGATCGCGGTGCTGGTGGCATTCATGGGCGGGCTGGCGTTGGGTAACGCCTGGCTGGGCCGGCAGGCGGATCGCGCGCCACGCCCGTTGGCGTTGTATGCCTGGCTGGAGATCGGCGTGGGCGTGTACGCGCTGGCGTTTCCGAGCTACTACACGTTGTGTGAGAACCTGTATCTCGGCCTGGCCCGGCACGTCCCAGCGGGCAGCGCAACGCTCCTGGCCTTGAAGTTCCTCTTCAGCCTGCTGACGATTTTCCTGCCCGCGGTGCTGATGGGCGGGACGTTGCCGGTGGTTACGAAGCTGGTGACGCGTTCGTTGGGTGAACTGCGTGAGAAGGTGGCCGCACTTTACTTCATCAACAGTGCCGGAGCCGTCGCGGGGTGCTGGGTGGCGGACTATTGGCTCGTGCCTGTGTTCGGCCTGCAGGCCGCGGTCTGGATCGGCGCGGCGCTGAACCTGGGCGTGGGGATCCTGGCGCTGCTGGTCAATAACTGGCTGGAATCCTGGCCGGGCGTGCTGGGCGACACGGCGCCGTTGCCGCGGATCGAGCCCGAGCAGTTCCGCCCCGAACAACTCCGGCTGGCCTTGATCGGCATTGGCCTCTCGGGTTTCGTGGCGATGCTCTACGAAGTTGCCTGGACCCGGCTGCTGGCGTTGGTTTTAGGGTCCAGCACGCACGCCTTCTCCTTGATGTTGATGACGTTCATCGCCGGCATTGCGGTGGGGGCTTACGTGGTCTGCCGGTGGAACAAGCTGCGGCGGACCCTGGCGATGTTCGCTTGGATGGAACTAGCCTTGGCGGTCACGGTGGGGGCTTCCATGTTCTTCTACGAGTGGCTGCCGTTCTGGTTCGCCCGATTGGCGGCGCTGCTCTCCCGGCGCCCCGAGGCCTACCCGTTGTATGAGTTTACGCAAGG
>Ga0315274_10006427_pt1 | contig 17104 bp, 18 predicted proteins | sample YL17G02_20_MG_FD_203700 | JGI IMG/M metagenome (GOLD analysis project Ga0315274, IMG submission 203700) | Sediment microbial communities from Yellowstone Lake, YNP, Wyoming, USA - YL17G02_20 | ecosystem: Environmental > Aquatic > Freshwater > Lake > Sediment | place: USA: Wyoming | collected...
GCGTCGCGCGCCTTGACCACGCCCTTAACGCCGATCACGTCCTCCATCCGGAGCCTCTTGGCCTGCTCCTGGAGCGCCTCGTTCCCGGCCGGGATGACGACCTGGACCAGACCCTCCCGGTCCCTGAGGTCCACGAACAGGAGATGCCCCATGTCGCGCAGCCGGTTGACCCAGCCGCACAGCGTCACGGACTTGCCGGCGTCCGCCGCCCGCAGCTCTCCGCAATAACAGGTTCTTTTCCACTCGGACGGATGTTCCTGTGTCATGGGCTTATCCTTTGCCGGGGGATGGATGCGGCCTATCCCCGGATGATTTTGACGACGTCGTCGGGCGAGGCGTCCCGCTGCTCGCCCGTGGCCATGGATTTGACGGCGCAGACACCCTTCCGGACCTCTTCCTCGCCGATGATGACGACCCAGGCGGCGCCGAGCTTGCTGGCCCGCCCGAGTTGGGCCTTGAGGCCTTTGTCCTTGTACTCGATCAGACACTCGACTCCGGCGGCCCGCAGCCGGCGGGCGAGCTCCATGCCGGGCTTTTTGGCGGCGCCGCCGATATAGGCCAGATAGACGAACGGCTTCTTCTCGGGCTTGAGGCCGGCGGCGGCCAGCAGGCGCTCGATGCCCATCGCGAAACCGGTCGCGCTCAGGTCCGGGCCTCCGAAGTCCTTCACCAGGTCGTCGTAGCGGCCGCCGCCCAGGAGGGCGCTCTGGGCGCCCAGGCTTGAAGCGACGACCTCGAAGGTCGTCTTGGTGTAATAGTCGATGCCCCGGACGAGGCGGGGCTCGACCTCGTAGGCCAACCCGTAGAGGTCGAGGCCGGATTTGAACTCGGCGAAATGCCCCGAGCATTCGGCGCAAAGATGGTCCGTGATGGCCGGGAAGCCGGCCGCCGCTTCCTTGCAGCCCTCGACCTTGCAGTCGAAGATCCGGAGCGGGTTTGTCTCGGCCTTCCTCTTGCAGTCGTCGCAGAGCCGGTCCTTGACCGCGGCCGCCCTGTTCCGGAGTTCCTTGAGGTAAGCGGGGCGGCAGGCCCGGCAGCCGACCGAGTTGACCAGGATTTCGGTCCCGGCGACGCCGAGTTCGCGCAGGAGTCGATCGGCCATTTCGACGATCTCGGCGTCGATGGCGGCGTCTTTCTCGCCGAAGACCTCGATGTCGACTTGATGGAACTGGCGGTAACGGCCCTTCTGGGGCTTGTCGTAGCGGAACATCGGGCCCATGTAATAAAAACGGAGAGGGTCGGGCTGGAGGTAGAGCCTGTGCTCGAGGATGACCCGGACGACCGAGGGCGTGTATTCGGGCCTCAGGGTGATGGACCGCCCGCCTTTGTCCGTGAACGTGTACATTTCCTTGATGACGATGTCCGAGGTCTGGCCGGTTCCCTTTTCGAAGAGCTCGGTCGGCTCGATGATGGGCGCTCGGAGCTCCCGGTAGCCGTAGAGTTCGAAGACGCGTCGGCCGGCCGCCTCGACGGCCTGCCACTGTCCGACCTCCTCGGGGAGGATGTCCTTGGTCCCCTTGACGGCCGCGATCTCCTTCGAGTCCCGCTTGTCTTCGGTCACTTTTCGAAAAAGACTCCCATCTTCCTGTATTTCTGGTAGCGCTCCTCGAGGAGTTCGTCCACGGGCTTCTGCTCGAGCTTCTTGAGGTAGGCACTCAAGACCTTGTCCACGTTCTTGAAAGTCGTGTCGTAGTCCTGGTGGGCGGCTCCGGGCGGCTCCGGGATGATCTTGTCGCTCAGCCCGAATTCGAGCCAGTCTTTGGCCGTGAAGCGCAGGTTCTGGGCGGCTTGAGCGGCCCGGCCGGAGTCCTTCCAGAGGATAGCGGCGCATCCCTCGGGCGAGATGACCGAGTAAAAGGTGTGTTCGAGCATCAGGACGGCGTCGCCGACGCCGATGGCCAGGGCGCCGCCGCTTCCCCCCTCGCCGATGACGACGTTGACGATGGGGACCCGCAGGGTGGCCATCATCTTCAGGTTATAGGCGATGGCCTCGGCCTGCCCCCGTTCCTCGGCGCCGATCCCGGGGTAAGCCCCGGGCGTGTCGATCAGGGTGATGACGGGGAAGCCGAATTTCTCGGCCAGTTTCATGATCCGGAGGGCTTTCCGGTAGCCCTCGGGGTTGGGCTCTCCGAAGTTGCGTTCGATCCGGGCCTTGGTCGTCCGGCCTTTTTGATGGCCGATGAAGGCCGCCGTCCGCCCCTTGTAGAAGCCGAATCCGGCCACGATGGCGGGATCGTCCTTGAAACGGCGGTCTCCGTGGAGCTCGATGAAGTCTTGGGACAGGGCTTGGATATAATCCAGGGTGTAAGGCCGCCTAGGATGACGGGCGATCTGGACGATATGGAACGGCGTCAGCTGGGAGGCGATTTTGGCCCATTCCAACTCGACTTCCTGCCTGAGGACGGCGATCCTTTCCTTTTTTCGGGGGTCCTCGCCCGTCTGGAGCTCGTCGATCTGCTCCCGTAGGGCCGTAATCGGCTTTTCCAGCTGATAAAAGTCTTCGTGGTTGGCCATGGATACCTTTTCCCGGTCAGGAGTTTTACCCGCTTATTCTAAAGGCTTGAGCGAATCCCTGTCAAGCCGGACAACCCGCAAGGTCTGGGCCGGGATCCCGAGGCTTAAAAGATTCCCATCGCCGTCGGTCTCGAGCTCGATCCGGACGCCGGCCATGGCCAGCATCAAGCGGCAGGGGGATCCATCCTGGGGCTCTACGGCCAGCGGGATCTCCATCTGGGGAATGATGTAGGCCATGCATTCCGCTTTCTCGGCGAGGCCGCACCGGAACTTTCTGGCCAGGACGATATAGGGGGAAAACAGCGGGTTGGGAAGGAGAAAGGCGTCGCGCCGGACCTGGGATTCGAACCGGGTTTCCCGGCCGGACACGATTTGGACGGTGTTCGCCTTGCCCTCCGACAGGGAACTGGTTACCTCCTGGCTGAGGCCGCCGATGGTGCCCTTAAAGATATACGAATAGGGAATGAAGCTCTTATTGAGGTGAATTGTCAGCCGTTCGACTTCGAGGTCCAGGGGCTTGGTCATTCGGCCCGTGACCTCCAGGGTGTATCCGAATTCGTCCTCGGACCAGGAATAATCCTCGAATCCGACCATCTCCTCCCGAAAATAGACGGATAATCGGCCCTTCTCGGTCGAGGCCGGGCTCACCGCTAGAATGGAATCCGTGCGGGCGGGAACCTTCAGCACGGTCAGGAGGGATAGAGCGGAGAAGAATGCGGCGGCGGCGGAGCTGCGGCTTAAATTCATGGCGGCATTACTCCTTCCGGTAATCCGGCTTTTTAATCTTCTCCCCGGACTGAGCGGCTCCGGACCTCTGGCGGGATACCTCGAACATAAAGACCGAAGCGGCCGAGGCGACATTGAGGGAGCCGAGAGAACCGGCCAGGGGGATGGAAAGGATTTTATCGCACTTCTTCCGGATCAGGGGCCTAAGTCCACGGCCCTCGGAGCCGAAAACCAGGCCGACGGGCTCGGTATAGTCGAATTCGTACCAGGGGTCCGGGCTTCCGCCTTCGGCCCCGATCAGCCAGATCCCCTTTTCCTTGAGGTCGTCCATGGCGCGGGCCAGGTTGGGAACCCTGGCGACACGAATGTGCTCGAGCCCCCCCGCCGAAACCGTCTGGACCGTGTCCGTGAGTCCCGCCGAGCGCCGTTCGGGCAGGAGGATTCCGTCCGCCCCGGCGCCGGCGGCGCTCCGGACCAGGGCCCCCAAGTTCTGGGGGTCCTCGACCTCGTCCAGGAGGATGAGGAAAGGACGTTGCGACGCGGCCAGGATGTCCTCGAGGGAAGAAAACTCCTTGGCCCCCAGGAAGGCCGTCACACCCTGATGGCCCGGACTGAGGCGGTCGAGGGTGGCCTTGGGCACGAATGAATAGGGGATGCGGGCGGACTTGGCCAGCCTGACGATCTCGCCGATTCCGTGGTGTCCGCTCTCTTTCTGGATGAGGACCTTGTGGACCCGGCGCGGAGCGATCCGGAGGGTTTCGCAGAGAGGGTTGATGCGCGAGATCTTGTCCATGCGATCCTGCCGTCCGCCGGCCGGCAGCGGCGGCTCGAAAATAAAAGGGGGGAGAGCCCTCGGTCGGGAGGGGTCTTCCCTCTTAGGGAAGGCGGCGCTCAGCGCTGCTGCATCTGCTGCATGGAGAACCGTTCCATCTTCTTGTAGCCGGCGGGAACGGTGAAGACGGAGGCCGGGGGGGTCTTCTTGCCGATTTCGACGACCTCGGTCGTGACCCTTATCTTGGCGCCCATCATCTCGATCGAGGTCTCGCTCGCGATCCACAGGCCCTTGATCTTCAACATCTCCTTGGCGGCCGCGTCGTCGAGCCGGAACTGGGCTTTGAGGACGTTCCCCTGAATCTTCTCCATGAAGCGGCCCAGGTCGAAGGGGACGTCGGTCGTTGCCCAGACCTGAATCTTCATCGGCATCATCATGTTTAGGGCGACGTTGTAGCCGGAGCAATTCCAGCTGCCGATCGTCTTGGTCTGTCCGGACGGGGTGATGGTCACGGTCATCTTCATCATGGCCTGGGCCATGCCCGCCATCTCGGCCGGCATGAGCTTGCTGTAGTCGAGCGGGAGACCGGTCTCGACGTAGCTCCTGTCTTTGTGGTTGATCATGAGCATGACGTTCTTCTTGAGGTCGATGATGATGGTCATCCCCTCCGTGACCGTGGCGGACACGTCATCCCCGAGCCACTGCTCGGAGGTCGTATCCGAAGCGGGTTGGGTTTGACCCATGATGCTGACGGGATCGCTGTGTATCTTGGACTTGATATAGATTTCGGCCTGGGCCGCGATGACGAGGAGAAGAATGCAGATGAGGGCGGTCGTAAACCTTTTCATGAAACCTCCATGTTTCCTTTTTCTCGAGACATCCCGAACGCTTATTATACCAGAAATCAAGCATGCGCAATCCATTTTCCGACGGGCGCGGTCTACAGGACGATATAAACAAGGAGCTCGGCGGCCAGGGCCGGCTTGTCCCCGCCTTCGACCTCGACCGTGTTCTCGATCACGGCCAGCAGGCGCCGAAACCCTTTTTTTTCGATGCTTTTGAGGACGGCCCTGTTCCGGACGCGGGCGCCGGCGCGGACGGGCGATAGGAACCGGACGCGGTTGAGGCCGTAGTTAAAGACGTATTTGAACTTCAACCCGGAGATTTCGCTCTTCATATTGAAGGTGGGCAACAGGGAGAGGATAAGGAAGCCGTGAGCGACCGTCCCGCCCAGGGGGCCCTTTCGGGCCCGTTCCTCGTCGACGTGGATCCACTGCCGGTCTTCCGTGCACTCGGCGAAGGCGTTGATCCGCTCCTGTCCGACCGTGAACCAGTCCGACAGGTTGATCTCGCGGCCGATGAAGTCCTTGAGCTTGGAGGCGGGTCCGCGTCCGAACATGGAATTATCTTTTCTCCGCGATCCCTACATTAACGCCGCTCTCGACCCGCGTCAATCCCCTTCGCGGAATTCAACGCTTCGGGGACAGAAGCTCCAACGTCTGCAGAGGGCAGATCCCGCGGAATAAGTTCGTGGAGCTTCAGGTCGCGGAACTCAAGCGGGACGGGTTTGATCAGAGTATAGCCGGAGGGTCTCATTTCATTTAGAATAGTGGGCATGACGGGACAGGGCGGAAAAAATCGACCGGCCTTTCTCAAACTCGCGGCGACGCTTCTTATAGTGTTCGCCGCGGTTTCGATTCAGGCATATCAGGCGCCTCGGGCCGATCAGGCCGCGGAGCGCTGGTATCTTGTCCGGATCGGAGGACAGGACGTGGGTTATCTCCATGACACGACCGCGCCTCGGGCCGGCGGAGGAGAGGCGGGCTTCTTCAGCATGTCCGAAATGTCGGTCGCCATCAACAGGCTGGGCGCCCGGGTCGAGCTGGCCTTCCTGACCGCGGCCGAGGAATCGGCTTCCGGCCTCCTCCGAAAGCTCAGCTTCGACCTCAAAGCGTCCGTTCTGACCATGAAGACGGAGGTCGAGGTCAAGGACGGCGTCATCGAAGTCAAGAGCGGCTCGGCCGGGACGCCCTTTGTCAGGAAGGTTCCCTACTCGGGCGACCTCCTCGGCCCGGAAGGAGTCCGAAGGCTGACCCGGGACAAGCTCAGGAATCCGGGCGACCGGGCGGACTACCAAACCTTCGAGCCCTCGCTGGGCAAGGTCGTCAAGGCCGTCCGTGTCCTTCTCGGCCGGGAGTCGCTGACCTTGGAGGGGACGGCCCTGCTCGCCCTCAAGATTGAAGAGACGAGCGACGCCCTTCCCGACAAACGGACGTTTTGGCTGGGGGAGGACGGCGAGATCCTTAGGGATGAGGAGCCGGGTCCGTTCGGGCTGACCGAGATCGTCCGCGTCGATCGGGAGAAGGCATTGTCGGCTTCGGGAGGGGGAGAGCTCCCGGCCGAGTTCTACGAACGGACGCTGCTCAAGAGCGGCATCCGCCTGCCGCGGCCGCGCGAGGTCGAGTTCCTCAAAGTCCGCCTCAGCCACCGCCGGCCCGAGCTCGGATGGCCGGAGATCCCCGGCTCGAATCAGAGGGTTGTCGCCAAGACGGAGAGCACGCTCGACCTCGAGGTGCATAGGACCGGCCCCGGTCGCGGCACGCCTCTTCCGGTCGCCGCCTCCGATCGGACCCGAGTCTACCTCGAGCCGAATGCCTACCTCCAGTCGAACGATCCCGAGCTGCGCGCCCTGGCCGCCTCCGTCATAGGGATGGAGAAGGACGCCTGGCGGGCGGCCTTAAGACTCCGGCGTTGGGTGGCGGACAACATGACCTTCGACCTGGGGATCGCGTTCGCTCCCTCGGTCGAGATCTTCAAAAACAGGCGCGGCACCTGCATGGGCTATGCGACGATCTTGGCGGCCCTGGCCCGCGCGGCCGGGATTCCCTCGCGCGTCGTCGTGGGCTATGCCTACACGCTGGGGATGTTCGGCGGCCATGCCTGGACCGAGGTTTTCATCGGCGACGGCTGGGTTCCGATCGACGCCGCCATGCCGAGCGCGGGGGCGGCCGACGCGGCCCGCTTCCATCTTGCCGAGTCTTCTCTCGCCGAGGGGGCGGGCGCTCTGGCCGGCGGCGCCCAGCAGCTCATGGGGTATTTCGACGTCCGGATTCTCGAGTACCGGGTCGAGGACGGGAAGACGATCACGGTCCCGTCCGACGCCAAGCCCTTCATTGTCGAGGGCGGTATCTATCGGAATCCCTGGCTGGGTTTGGAAGTCGCCAAGCCCGAGGGTTTCAGGTTCGGCCGGCTCGACGCCGCCTGGCCGTCGACGCTCCTGGTTGAGATGAAAGGCCCGGACGGAAGCCGCCTCGAGCTCCACGAGATTCCGGTCGATCCCTGGGAAAAGTTCGAGGAGGCCTCCTGGAACGTCCTGGTGAAGCTCGGAATCGAGGGCGCGCGCCGGACCGTAGATCTTCGAAGCGGGAAAGCTTTTGAGGTCAGGGGTGAGGCCAAGGCCGGCTTGGCCGTCCCCGGCACGAGTGAAGTCTGGGTTTTCAGGGCCGAGGGAAAGGAAGCCCTTGCGGCGTTGGACGATATCGCCCGGACAATTCGTCTCAGACAGTAGCCTCAATTCATAATACGACCGGCGTTTTCAACGGAAATAAACGGATCGCGAATAGGCTTGACCGAAGCCTCTGGGAAATACTAATCTAAACACAAGGGGAATTGGCGTTGCGGCCTCAATGACAAGGAGGACAGGTGCCGTCATGAATAAATTAAAGGCAATCCTTCTGAGTGCTTTGATCTCAGGCGGCTTTACGGCCGCCTTGGCTCAGGACGCGAATTTAAGGGACCTGAAGAAAAAATTGAGATCTTCCGAACTATCCGTTCGGATCGAGGCCGTTAACGCCATTGGAGAAATGAACGATCGGGCGGCCCAAGAGTTTTTAACGGCCGCCATGGACAATGAGAGATGGGAAGTGCGGCAGGCGGCCGTCGAAGCCCTGAAAAAAATGGGCGGTCCGTTTGCGATCGATCTCTTGGTCTCCGCGCTTAGGGACAACAATATGAATGTCTGCGTAGAGGCGGTCAAAGCCCTGGCCGCCATTGGGGGGCCCGCTGTTCTGCGGAAAATGGCCGCCCGTTCCAAGGATAAGGATTATGGCCTCCGCGTCAACGCCATCGCGGTCATGGGAATAATGAAGAGCCCGGAGGCCTTGGAGACCTTGATTCAGGCGGCCAAGGATAGGAAGCCGATCGTAAGAGAGAGCGCGGTCAAAGCCCTCGCTAATATTGACGATAATCGGGCGACAGGGCCGATCATAGGGGCACTCAAAGACGATCATAAAAATGTCAGGGCTTGCGCGGCCTTTGTTCTCGGCCTTCGGAAAGAGCCCTCGGCGGTCGAGCCCCTGCTTGCGCTTCTTCAAGATGACAATCGCAAGGTGAGGATCAACGCGGCCGTGGCCCTGGGCAGGCTGGGCGATTCGAGGGCCGCCCCGCCCTTAATCGAGATCCTCGAAAACCCCGAGGATGGGGCCGCCAGGCTTCCGGCCATGGAAGCTTTGGGAATACTCGGAGACCCCCGCGCCGTCGAGCCGTTGATTCTATTCCGTAAAGACGACAACCCCCTGATTCGGGCGGCCGCGGCTAAGTCTTTGGGAAGGACGGGCGACAAACGGGCCATTCAGCCCTTGATAGAAATGCTCCAGGACAAAGAATATCTCGTTCAGCTCGAAGCCGTATTGGCCCTTAAAGACATGAATGATCATAGGGCCGTGGAGCCGCTGATCGAGTCTCTCAATGCGAACTGGCACGCGATTAGATATAACGCGTCTCAAATACTTCAAACCATGACCGGCCAGAACTTTGAATTGGATTATCAAAAATGGAAGTCATGGTGGGCCGAACATAGATCGGAATTTGAAAACAAGCGATAAACCGTCGGGAAATGGGGTCACCCCCACAAACGCCCTATAATCTTTTAATCCAGGAAAGCTCTTTATGAACGGCGGCGTAGAGGCGATCGTCGGCTGTGATCAGCGGGCATCCTTCGGCTTCGGCTACGGCCAGGTAAGCGGCGTCATAAATCGAGATGCCGAAAGCCCGCGCGAATTTCAGGGCGCGCGCGGCGTGGGCGCTCGGTGGCTTAAGCTCGATCCCCAGCCCGGCCAATCCCTCCGCGGCTTTTCGGATGATGTCTTCCTTGATGCGGCCCCTCTTCCCGGCATAGAGGAGTCCGTTCAGAACCTCGTATTCGAGGAGAGAGGGCGCGACCAGTTGAATCTCGCCGGCCAGATGCTTCTCGAGAAACTCCAGGGCCATCTGACCTTCCTCCTCGTCGGGCAGGAACCACTTGAGGACAACGCTGGCGTCGAGGACGACCCTCTTCATTTGCGCTTCTCGATCTGCTTTTTAGACTCGCGGTAGGCTTCCCCGGCCGAAACGCCGCTCTTGAGGAACTCGGCCCTGGCCTCCATGATCTTGCGAAGTCCCTCCTTGCGACGGGACCTCAGATAGTCCTCGTAAGACACGATGGCGGCCACGGGCTTTCCCCGCTTGGTCACGATGAACTCGTCGTTGCGTTCCAGCGCGTCCTGAATCAGGCGGCTGAAGCTCTTTTTCCCCTCGGCGACGCTGACCGTCGTAGGACCCATGGTCTCTCCTCTATGGTCAAATGAGATGACTAATTATATGGTCATAGCGACGCCGTTGTCAACCGAGCTTTAGGGGAGACTCCCGTTTTCTTCGACTCCCATGGGCTGGGCTTCGTTCGGGGCGTGGGGTTCAGTTGAAGGTCCGGCCGAAATGGGTTACATTAAGATTAATCGCAATGGATCTGACCCCCCATCTCCGCGGCTTGGGAGCGCCCAAGAAGTATGCAAAGGGAGAATATCTGTTCAGCGCCGGGGAGAAGGCCGAAGGGTTCTATTTCGTGGTCGCCGGCGAAATCCGGGCCTTCACCATGGACGAACAGGGCCGCGAGGTCGAGGTCATCCGGCTCAGGCCGGGCGATTTCCTCGGCGAGGCGGTCGCGCTGGCGGGCGGATCTTATCCCCTTTACGCCCAGGCCGTCCGCGATTCCCGGGTCCTCTATTTCGACAGGCGGCGGGTTCTGGCCGGCATGAGCAGGGATCCCGCGGCGGCCCGGTTCTTCGTCGAGCTCCTGGCCCGCAAGTGCCTGGTCCTCAACGAGCGGATCGAAGCCCTCGGCCTCCGGACGGTCCGGCAGCGGATCGTTCAATATCTTCTCTCCCGCTGCTCGGGGCGCGGCGCCTGCGTTGTCGAGCTTGCCGTCAAGAATACCGATCTGGCTCGTCTCCTGGGGACCGTCCCCGAAACCCTCTCCCGAAACCTCCGCCGGATGCAGGAGGAGGGGCTGATCGAGGTCAAGGGGCGAAAAATCCGCGTTCTGGATTGCTCCAAGCTCAGAGGCGGCCTCGCCGGTTAAATGCGAAATTCAGGGGACACGATCCCGATTTCTTGAAAAATCGGGTCATGTCCCCCGAATTTCCCGGTCTTGACCTAAGTCAAGGAATTCCGCCCGCCCTACCGTTATCCTATCCTTGAACCTCGAATCAAGGAGTCAGAACATGGCCAAGAGAAAAATCATCGAAATCAACCGGGACCTCTGCAACGGCTGCGGCCTGTGCACGACGGCCTGCGCCGAGGGCGCCCTGGAGCTCGACGCGGAGAACAAAGCCGTCCTGGTCAAGGAAATATTCTGCGACGGCATGGGCGCCTGCCTCGACGTCTGCCCGACCGGGGCCCTGCAGGTCGTCGAGCGGGAAAGCTCGGAATACGACGCCCAGGCGGCCTACAAGCACGTCCTCAAGACCCGCGGCAAGGAGGCGGCCGCTCATGTTCATGGACTCGCCAAGGACCATGGACATCACCATAAAGCGGCCGCTCCCCTTGCCTGCGGCTGCCCGGGGAGCCTCGCCCGCGAGATCAAGCCCGCGGCCGCCGGCGCCAAGGGCGGCCGGAGCGTTTCCGGCGCCTCCGAGCTCAGCCAGTGGCCGATCCAGCTTCACCTCGTGTCGCCGATCGCCCCCTATTTCAAGGAGAGCGACCTTCTGGTCGCGGCCGACTGCACGGCCTTCGCCCTGGGCAGCTTCCACCCCGACCTGCTCAAAGGCAAGAAGATCGTCATCGCCTGCCCCAAGCTCGACGAGACCCAAGGCTACGTCGAGAAGCTGGCCGAGCTCATCCGCTTCAACGACCTCAAGTCGCTGACGGTGGCCATCATGTCCGTTCCCTGCTGCTCGGGCCTCTATCGGATGGTCCAGGCGGCGGCCGAGGAGTCGGGCGTCGATATCCCCGTCAACAAGATCGTGATCGGGATTGAAGGCAAGATCGCGGCCTGAGGCCCGAAATCAAGGGACATGTACTCGTTACGTGTCCCTTGATTTCGCTGTTATATCGACGCAGCGATTAATATCTGCGCCGCGAAATACGTCCCGAGGGTCAGAAACTGGCCGAATCTACGTTTTCTAACGAATCGGTTGACGGCAAGCGATGCGTCCGACGCGAGGAAGAGCGCGGCGCCGGCCAGGGCTAATAGAGACTTGGAGTCCTTGAGCTGAAAATAGCGGTTCGCCGCGAGCGCGGCCATGCCCGTGATTATAAGAATGTAAACGGCGACGGGGATTCTCATCTTTCCTAAATGGGGCGAGAGGACGCCGAAGGCAGCGACCGCGAACGCCGTCAAGAGCAGGAGAGGCCCAACAGGCGGGCGGAGCGCGACTCCGGATAGAAACCCGGCGCCGTAAAACAGATGGGCGGCCAGGAAGCAGACGAGCCCTTCGATAAAGCGCTTCTTCTTGAGCATAAGAAAAATGTCGCCCGCGAGCGATAAGAGCAAACCGGCTAGAATCAGCCGGCCGTAGAGGGACCTTTCCGGAATATATCCGGCGATTGCGATGCCGATGACCGCCGCCATCGCCAGCGGCTTGAATATATAAACGAGCCCGTACCGCCCGCGATAATCGGCCAAGATGGTCAGGGCTCCGGAGATTAAGGCCACGATCAGGAACATAGGAATGAGCGTCACTTGGTCGACGCCTCTTTCTCCCGCTTCAGCTTCTCCCGCGCCTCCGCGAACATGGGCTCGGCGTAGCTCGAATGCCAGGTCCGCTCCTCCCAGCTCCGCTTCTCGACCATCTTCAGAAATCCCTCGAATTCGGCGAAGTAGGAGCCGTAGATATGAAAGCTGTCCACGAGGTCGGCGTAGCGGCCGATGCGGACCGGCCGCCCGATTCTTTCTCCGATCCGGGCCGCGATCAGGCGCTGGAGGTCGGTCAGGGCGAACACGTTCATATAAGCGGCCTTATAGGCGTCGCGGGAGCGCCAGTGGCAATTCATGTTGAGGACCGGCTCGCCCTTTTCGTCGGGGAGGATCCGGCACCAGATCCGCTGGAGGCAGGGCGGATCGAAGGTCGGCGGATCGAGCTTCGGGTTCCAGGTGATGGCCTGGGCCCGGCGCGTGTGGCCGGTTTGGGCAAGTTTATCGATGATGGCGTTGATCTGGTCGATCGTCGCGCCCTCCATTTCGTAGGCGAAAAGGCGCTTGTGGTAGGTGTAGGTCCACTTGCCCTCCTCGGGAGCGATCCAGTGGTCGTGGACGCCCTCGACGACCTCCTGGCGGTAGATCTCGAGGTCCTCCAGGCCGCCCGGGAAGGCGCGGTGGATACGGGGCTCGGCGAAGGGGTCCTCGGCCACCCAGAGCATGGTGCAGTCGCGGCTGGGCGGATCTCCGGGCTTGTCGTACTCGGTCGGGACCGCCACACCCTGGGTCCAGCAGGCGAGGACCGCCTTTTCCCAGGCCTCGGGCAGGGTCCGGCCCTGGACGTACAGCGTGGGGATGTTGCCGTTCATGCGCGCCTCGCTTTCATGACGGGGGGTCTTTACTTTCTTATCACAGGCCTCCGCCCCGGTCAACGCAGGCGGGATGGAATGAGAGGATTCCCGGGGTTGACACGTCCCTTGAAAAGATATAATAATAATGTAAATGACCGCATTTTCATATATAAGGGAATAATTGAGGAGCTCTTATGAGTGAGATAAAAAATCTTTGCCTTCGTCTTCCTGATGAGGAGTATGAAGCCTTCGCGGCGATTTGCCGCGAGCGCGGATACAGCAAGACCGGAAAGATCCGGGAGCTGATCCGGACTCTGATTAAAGCGGAGATCAAAGAGGCCGCCGTAAGCTCGGCCGAATGGGAGCGGATCGCCTCCGGGCTCCGAGAAATCGAGAAAGGGGAGTCCATCGCATTTGGCGACCTCAAACAGCGGATCCGGGAAAGCGCCCTGGACCATCGCCAGGGTCGCAAAATCCGCAAGCCGGAGGATCGAAGGCCTTGAGCCTCAACTCCAACGGCGGATCATCCGCCGACTGGAGGAAATGGAAAGAGATCCGTTTCGGGGTGATATCAAAAAGATAAAAGGAACGGAAGATATCTTCCGTTTACGTTGGGGTTCATATCGGCTCTATTTCAAGCTGGATTTCGATTGTAGGACGATCGTTATTCTTCTTTTTGAATCCCGAAGTCGGATCAAGGACAAGATGATCGGAAGAATTTGAGTCGGCGGCTGAGCGCGTTTACTTGAGATGGAACCTGAAGCTGACGATGAAATTCAATCCTTTCCCTGTCAGCTCGTCGTGGACGCTCTTGCGGGTGGGATCGCCGATCGGGATATAGGTCGCGAACCCCCAGAACATGCGGTAGACGACGCCGGCGCTGATCGAAATATACCGGGGCAAATAGCCCGTCAACCCGGCGCCGAGATTCAGGCCGATCGTCCAGAAAGTCCCGCGGTCGAGAGGGGTGCGGGTAAAATCCTCTTTTTTCTTCGGGCTGAACCATTGGGCGCTCGCTCCAAGGAGGAGATAAGGGCTGATCGGTTTCTGCCCGAGAATGTGGTAGCGCCCGTCAAGGTTGATCTGGTTCCAGGTGACATCCCCCTTGAGGCTCGGGTTGGTGAACGTGATGGTGTGCGCGGAGCTTAAGTAGCTGAATTCTATAACCTTGGATCGGCTCCCCCATCCGATGAGCGCCCCCCAGCCCATGCGGCTGTCGACCTCGACGTCGCCTTTTCTGGTCGTCGTGACATTCCTTGAATAGTCTCCCTGGAAACTGTTGAAGGGCAGGGCGAACCCGAGGTAGAAGGTGCCGCCTTTGCGCACCGGCTCTTGTGCGAGCGCCGGCGCCGCGGTCAGGATCAGAATTCCCATGATTGCGCGATGGATTTTCCTGGGCGATGTGTTTTTCAATTTGCGATCTCCTTCGTCTAGTAGGCCGGCGGGAATTATAGCCGACGACCGACGATATTGAAATACTTATGTCAAACGGCGAGAGTTCCCGCCGAGCGAGTATATCAAAAGAATATTGTTAGCCGAGTTGACCCGTTCGCCGACGCTAAGCCCCGCCTTTCAAGGCGGGGACGAGAAGCGAGGCTCAGGGTTAACCCCGAACAAGCCCCGGCATTCATGCCGGGGAGTCGAGGGGTTGACAAGCCTAGGCTTCTTAAGGGAAGAAATCTGGGGCGGCCCAAAACCCTTTTGCTATTTGACAGGGAGTCGGGGTATCATGGGACTGAAAATGAATACCGCCAAGAACAGGGGTCATCATGATCGAACAATTCACGGATGAAGCCCGCAAGAAAATCGCCCTCCTCATCGATGGGGACAACGCCCAGCCCTCGCTCCTGGGGAAGATGCTGGCCGAGGTCTCCAAGCACGGCTTGGTCACCATCCGCCGCATCTACGGCGACTGGACGACGGCCAACATGAGCGGCTGGAAACAAGCCCTCAACGAGAATGCCATCCAGCCCATCCAGCAGTTCCGCTACACGATCGGCAAGAACGCGACGGACAGCGCCATGATCATCGACGCCATGGACATCCTCCACGGCCACCTCGTCGACGGGTTCTGCCTCGTCTCGAGCGACAGCGACTATACGCGCCTGGCGACCCGGATCCGGGAGATGGGCTTCTTCGTCATGGGAATCGGCAAGGAAAAAACGCCCCGGGCCTTCGTCAACGCCTGCAACCTTTTCATATACACCGAGAACCTGATACCCAAACGCCAGCCCCGCGAGCACGAGCGTCCCTCCCGGAAGGCCGAGCGGGCCGAGCGGACGGAGGGCGAACGGCCCACCCGGCTCGACCCGGTTCCGCTCCTGCGCGGCGCCGTCGACATGGCCGTCCAGGAGGACGGCTGGGCCAACCTGGGCACGATCGGGTTCACGCTCCGCCAGCTCGACCCGGGCTTCGACCCCCGGACCTACGGATACAAGCAGTTGTCCCAGCTTTTCAAGGCCAACCCCACTCACTTCGAGCTCAGGCTCGAGGACGAGGGCGGACGGGCCGACATCTACGTCAGGCTCAAGGAATAGCGGAAGCGTCGATTGCGGTGACAAAAACTTCGGTCTTTTTCGACTCGCCCCTCGGCCTCCTCGAGATCGCCGGAACGGAGCGGGGCGTCGAGGCCGTAAATTTCGTCGAGCGGCGTCCCTCGGCCGGCGCGTCGAATTCGAACCATGCCCCCGCGCCTCTGGTCGAATGCCGCCGCCAGCTCGACGAGTATTTCCGGGGCTGCCGCGCCGAGTTCGACCTTCCGCTCGACCCGTCGGGGACTCCTTTCCAGAAAGAAGTCTGGCGCCGGCTGCGCCTCGTCCCGTTCGGCGAAACGACGAGCTACGGCGCGATCGCCCATGCCATGAAACGGCCCAAGGCCGCCCGCGCCGTGGGCGGCGCCAACCACCGGAATCCCGTCTCCATCATTGTCCCCTGCCACCGGGTCGTCGGGAGCGGTGGGGCGCTCGTCGGCTACGGAGGCGGGCTGTGGCGGAAAGAGCGGCTTCTCAACCACGAACGGACGATTCTGTCGCAAATCAAAAAATAAGCCGGGGCGGCCGCGCCCCCGCGAGGAGGCGAACACCATGGAAACCCTCAGCCGGCTCATCCTCAACACCGTCAAGAGCTACCCCAAGGACAATTTCCTGTCCTCCAAGCATGACGGCCGCTGGATTCCGATCTCGACCGCCGAAGTCGGTGAAAGGATCAAGGCGATCGCCCTCGGCCTCAAGGAGCTCGGCGTCGCGAAGGGCGACAAGCTCGTCATCCTCTCGGAAAACCGCCCCGAATGGCACATGACCGATTTCGCCAACATGTGCCTGGGGGGCGTCACGGTCCCCGTCTACACCTCCCTGATGCCCGATCAGATCCGGTATATCATCGACGACTCCGACGCCAAGGTCGTGGTCTGCTCCGGCCTCGCCCTCTGGGGGCGGCTGGCCGCCGTCCGGGGCGCCCTGGCCAAGGTCCGCCATTTCATCGTCATGGACGGGCCCGCGCCCGAGGGCGCCCTGGCCATGAGCGATGTCATCGAAAAGGGCCGGGCCGTTGCCGCGCTCCAGCCGCGCCTGTTCGAGGAGCTGGCCTTGGGCATCAAGCCCGACGACCTGGCCTCGATTATCTACACTTCGGGGACGACGGGCGTCCCCAAGGGCGTTATGCTGACCCACGGTAATTTCGCCAGCAACGTCCGGACCATTACGGCGCTCGTCGAGTTCAACGTCAAGGACACGGTCCTGTCCTTCCTCCCTCTCTCCCACGTCCTGGAGCGGCTGACGACGTTCTCTTTCCTGGCCAAGGGCTGTTCGATCGCTTACGCCGAGAGCGTCGAGACCGTGGCCGAGAACCTGCTCGAGGTCCGGCCCCAGATCATGGTCAGCGTGCCGCGCCTGTTCGACAAGATCTACGCCAAGGTCATGGATGCAGTCCTGGCCGGGTCGTCCCTCAAGAAGGCGATCTTCTTCTGGGCCCTGCGGACCGGGAAGAGATTCAGCGCCTGCCGGCTCGAAGGGAAGCCCGTCTCGGCCTTCCTCAAGGCCAAGAACGGCCTGGCCCGCAAGCTGGTTTTCGGCAAGATCCTGGCTAAGACGGGCGGCCGGGTCCGCTTCTTCGTCTCGGGCGGGGCGCCCCTGTCCAAGGACATCGCCGAGTTCTTCTTCGCGATCGGGCTGACCATCCTCGAAGGCTACGGCCTGACCGAGACCGCGCCCGTCCTGGCCGTCAACACCTTCGAGAACCTCCGGCTGGGGACGGTCGGAAAGCCCATCCCCGGGATCGAGCTCAAACTCGCGG
>Ga0315274_10006428_pt1 | contig 17103 bp, 16 predicted proteins | sample YL17G02_20_MG_FD_203700 | JGI IMG/M metagenome (GOLD analysis project Ga0315274, IMG submission 203700) | Sediment microbial communities from Yellowstone Lake, YNP, Wyoming, USA - YL17G02_20 | ecosystem: Environmental > Aquatic > Freshwater > Lake > Sediment | place: USA: Wyoming | collected...
GCTGGCGGAACAGTATCAGTGGCAGGCGGCCGTACAGAGGATGCGCGAGGCACTGGCCATATATCGAACGATGCCGGGCGGAGACGAGGACCTCAGGCGGATCAGGGAGAGGGCGTATCGGTATTATCTGGACCGGACGCAGCAGCGGCTGTGGGAGAACGATCTGGAACGGGCCGAAGCGGAGGCACAGACGGCGCTGGCGTTTCAGGAGGCCGGCAGGGAAGCGAAAGACGTGCTTGGGACGGTGAAGGACCGTCGCGAGGCGATCGGGTGGATCTCGCAGGGACGGACGCTGCTGGAGAAGGGAGATGCGGAAGAGGCATTGCACGCCCTGGAGCGGGCCGCGAAATTGTACCCATTGCACGCCGATCTGCCGGATTTGCTGGGCCGCGCCCGGCGGGCGGTCTGCGACCGCTGGCTGGAGCAGGGGCGCCGTGAAATGGACGCCCGCGAATACGCCGCGGCGATGCACCTGTTTCTCAAGAGCCGGGACTTGCTCCAGGGATATGGCGGAGTCGACGCCTTGCTGTCGAATGTACGGTCCCGGCTTGCTGAAGTCCACTTGGAGGTCTCGCGGCAGGACCAGCAGAACGGCGACAACGGCTCTGCCGTGCTGCATGCGACGGTCGCACTGGGCTATCGGCCCGACAGCTTTGACGCCAGGCGCCAGCTCGGACAGTGCGCCGAGCAGGTGCGCCAGGAGGTCGGCTACACGATTGGGTTCATCGGCTTTCGCGCGGCGCCGGGCTACGAGAATCTGGCGGCCATGTTCGGCGCGGCCACGCTGGAACACCTGACACGTACCCGGCCCGCGAACGTGACGTTGGTGGAACGCATCGACCTGCAAACGATCCTCGACGAGCAAGACCTCAACATGAGCGAGCTTGTCGACGCGCGTTCCCGCGTGGCGACCGGCAAGCTGCACGGGGTCGATGCGTTGATCGTGGGCCAGATTCTCGATGCCAAGGTGCTGACGGAGAGCAAGCAGGCGGGGCATGGCGAATCGACCTACCAGGACGGGTACCGGACAGAGCCGAACCCGGACCACGTCCACGCCGCCAAAGAGCTCGACGCCGCCGTACAGGAGCTCGAACACACGCGCCAACGGCTGGCCGAGGCGGAGGCAAGGCTGGCCCGGTACAGGCACTTCAATCCGGACAATCCTGATGAGGTCGAGAAGAGGCGCAGGGCCCAGGCGGAGGTGGACGAGGCGAAGCAGCATCTGGTGAACGCCGCGACCAACGTCGGCACGGCGAAGATGCGCCTCGCCGGGATTCCGCCCGAGGTGCTCGTTCCCAACATGGTGAGGCACGAGTACCCGATTCAGATGGTCAGCAAGTCCGCCCGCGTCAACTGCATGCTCAAGATGCTCGACACCGCCACGGGGGAGGTGCTCGTGGCCGAGCGCCTGGAGGGCCGCCACGACCAGTCGGACCGCGTGATCTCGGGCAATTCCCACCGGAACGTGCCGAACGACCCCCTGGAGCTGCCCGACGACGCAATGCTGCTTGAGGCCGCCGCCGATGCCGCGACGACAAGGCTCAAACAAGTTCTGGACCAGGCATGCACGAAACACGGCCGGCGATTCGTGGTGGAAATGCAGCGGGCGGAAGCCGTTGGCGACACGATCCAGGCCGTGGATAGCTGCGTCAAGTACTTATTCGCCTATCCCAAGGGCGACGGGGAAACGAGCAGAATGCTCGACTTCCTGCACAAATACCTCGCCGACGAGAACAGCCTCATAGACATCCGGCAACTCCTGCAAACCCACTGCCGCGTGCTACTCAACTGAGCGAAGTCATCGCGCCCGCAGAGCAGAGGCAGGCGGAGCCGCTTTTACTCTTCAGATTGGCCCCGCTGCTGAGAAGTGAGCCCACAACATACACTCGCAATCTGACAGCTAACCGCCGAAGGTGTCCGGATCGTGAACGAGGACAGAATCATTCTTGTTGGCCGGAACACAGGCGGCGCCACCCCGGGGCCGGACACCCGTCATGTCGCCGTGGACCGTGTCCGACGAGATCGAATATACATTGTCCCTATCGACTCCGCAGTAGGATCGTCTTTCAAACTCCACCCGCCCATCCAGAAACAGCACATTCTGACCATCCTTCCCGTGAGTGGGCGAGTTGCCTATGCGTGCCTGATCACTGGTCCCCCAACGGCTGCCATTCGGCCCGACATCCGGCCTGAAATTCTCCCAGATGCTCGGGTCCGCCGCCGGGCTCACGAACCAGGGGCTCCGATCTGCGGCCACGGCAAGGTTCGGGTCACGAGAAGTGCTTAGTGCATACAAGTTGTAGGGTATGTGATATGCGTAGCTGCAATGCTTGAATGAATCATCGGGCGGGCCGAAGTCCCAGGCGTCGTCCAGCTCAAAATTCGAGGGGATATCCGTACGACCGGAGAGCTTGAACTCAGTCGTCCCGAGATCCCCCTTGCAGACAAAGACCCGCGGCGGCATCTGGTAGTACCTGACGAGCAGGTAGAGACTCGCACTGATGCTTGCCTGACCACCCTCGCCGGACGATGACACGTTGAACGCGATCCTGCGATCCGGTGCCTTCCAAGCGAGACTGTAGGGCATCCCCAACCACTTCGTGCGTGGTCCGCCGGCGCGGGGCAGTGCGCCCTCGTACTCGCCTGCATAGACCAGCATGGCTTTGCCGATCTGGGCGAGATTTGCCGCACAGAGCCTGCGCACTGTCCGCTCCCGCGGCCGAGCGAACAGCACCGGCACAAGGAGAATCAAAAGCAGGCATGTAATGGCGGCAACCAGAACATCCGCACGAGTCAGTCTTCTCGAACTACGTTGCTCCGCCATTCTCGTCCTCCCTCGCAAAGGGCCTTTGACTGAAACATCCCGCGGCCAGTTCCGGCACCCACAGGACAGGTTCCGCATCGACTACGATTATACCCGATCTCGGCACGGCAGACAAGACGCGTCAACACGCGGGTGGGCGCATGGATACCTATCTCACTTCTGTCCGGCGAGCGGGCGCGGGTCGTTCACGAGAAGTGAATCCTTCCTGCTGCTCGGCTGGCTGCCGAGCTTGGGCGGCGTGCCCAAGGGATCGCCGGCCGTGGGGCTGGTCGAAATCGTGTAGATGTTGTCGTCATCAAGGGCACAATAGGCGTGCTTGGCAAACTCGACGTGGGTGTCGAGAAACACCACGTTCTGACCATCGAGCTGGTGCGTCATGGCGTTGCCACGCCGCGCCTGATGGCTGGCGCCATTGAAGGGGGCGATGTCGGGCTTGAAGCGGGAGAAGTCGGCCCCCTGGCCAGAGGGCGAATCGATCCACGGGTTGCGGTCGGCCGCGACCGCCATGCCCGGCCTGTTTGAAATCGTCAGGGCAAACGGGCCATAGGGCATGTGGTACGCGTAGCTGCAATGTTTGGAGGACTCTTCCAGCGGGCCGAAGTCCCAGGCGTCGATCAACTCAGTGCCGGAAGGAATACTCGCTTGGTCGTACAAGGTAAACTCCGTAGTCCCCACGTCGCCCTTGCACACGAACGACTTGGGTGTCACCTGAGCATACTTTACGAGCAGGTACAGACTGGCGCTGACACTGGCTTGGCCACCCGTGCCGTCGGAGGCGAGCCCGAAGGCATCCCGTCGCGTCGTGGCTCTCCAATTGGGGATAGTCGGGGCCCACTCCGTGTTGGGGCCACCCGCCCGAGGCAGTTTGTCCTCGTAGTCGTTCGCATAGACCAGCATGGCCTTGCCGATATTCGACAATTGGTCATGACATGCGACCATAAGAGACGTTCTCCGCTCACGACGATAACCAGGCGAGAGGATGACAAAGACAAATCCCAGGACCACAAGGATCACCACGACCTCAATCCATGTGAATCCTTCCGATCCGATCGGCCTGCGCATTCTCGATCTCCTTTCGGGCACTGAGGCACACACGCTCGGCAGTGAGAACCTGCCTTCCGGGCGAAACGACGCTCACGCTGATTCCTGTTCGCCTATTCTGCCCAGGGTCTCGCACAGAAGCAAGAGGCCAAGAACACATCAGGGCCGTATCGCCATTTTGCTATCGGCGATACGGCCCTGCAAGAATCACTCATTGAAGCCCGGCAGGACAGATGCGCTGACGGGATGAGGCGTCGCTATTGAGGCGACACCGGCTGCGTCGTGCGCTGCAGCTCGGCCAGGGTCGGCCGGGGCACTTCGACGATCTTGTGCGCGGCGGCCTGGACGGCGAACCGGTCCTCGGCAGCACGCAGGATCGCACTGAGCATCTCCGTGTAGGAGATGCCGGCGATCTTGGCCATCTTGGCCATGTGCCCGTCCCAGCACCAGCCGGGGTTCGGGTTCACTTCGAGCAGTCTCGGGTGGCCCATGCCGTCGAGCCGCCAATCGAACCGGGCGTAGTCCCGGCACTCCAGCCGCTCAAAGAGCTTCAGGCAACACTCGACCACGAACTTCTCCGTGGACTCCGGCAGCAGGGCCGGGACCGACTTGAGCTGCCAGTACGGGGAGTCCGGCAGCCACTTGGCCTCGTAGCCGCAGATCCTCGGCAGATCGGGCGGCAGGGCCGAGTAGTCCTCCTCGATAATTGGCAGGACCGTATACGATTCCGGCGGGTTGCCGATGATGCCGACCGTGAAGTCCTTGCCAGTCAGGAACTCCTCCACGAGAATCGGTTTCTCATACCCGAACTTCTCGCGGATCTCGGAGATGGCGTTGACCAGGTCTTCGATGGTGTTGGCGACGCTGCGCTGTGTGATGCCGAAGCTGGAGTCGCCGAAGTTCGGCTTCACAATCGCCGGGAACGGGAAGTACAGCTCGAAGGTGCTGTCCTCCGCCTTGATGAAGAAGCCTTCCGGCACGGGGATGCCTATTTCCTTGGCGATTCCGCGAACGAGCGACTTGTCGTAACAGAAGGCCAGGCACTGGGGGCCGCTGCCCGTGTACGGGATGCCAAGCATCTCCAGCAGCGACGGGATGTGCAGCTCATTGCGGGGGTTGTTGTCGAAGCCCTCGTCGCACAGGTTCAGGACGTAGTCCGTCTTGCCGACGGTTTTCTGCAGCTCGTCGATCAGCGTGTCGTGGTTGTTCACATAGGTGTATCGGTACCCATCCAGCTCGCGCAGGGCGTCCTTGAGCTGATCGACGGTATAGAAATCGTCGTCATCGAACACGCACAGGGGCTTGAGCGGATCGGGCTTGTTCGGGTCGCCCAGGAGAACGGTGACGTTCTTCACGTCCTTCTTGCGTTTTCGCGGCGTCCATTCCTTTCGGACGGCCCCCGTCACCATGATGCGTTTTTCCATCATGCCCAGGTCCTGGTTGCGCTGGGAGTCGCCGGAGATCTGGCCGTGGATCGTGACATCGGAGAAGCCAGCCTTGGTCAGCAGCTCCTGGATGCTCTTGCTGTTGTACAGCCGCTCCGCGTAGAACTGGTCGGCGACCACGCCCTTCTCCACGTGCGTCACCACTTCCCGCGAGATCAGCCGCTGCTTGTCCAGCGAGAGCGAGCGCTCCCGGCAGACGAAGTAGTTCTTGTCGATCCACTCCCACGACCTTGGCTGGTACTTGCGGCGCAGGTACTCGCCGTCGGCCACGTCGATCAGCATCCTGCCCCAGGGCTTGAGGACCCGCAGCACCTCTTTGAGCACCCGCATGTCGTCCTCGATGGTCTCGAAGTAGCCGAAGCTGTTGCCAAGGATCATGACGACGTCGAAGCTGTCGCTGGCGTATGGCAGCTTCCGGGCGTCGCCCTCCTTGAATTTGACGCTGAGTCCCTCCTTCTTGGCCTGCGCCCGGGCCCGCTGGATCAGGTAGTGGGACCGGTCGAGGCCCTCGACGTTCAGGAAGCCGCGGCGGACGAGCTCGAGCGAATCCGGACCCTGTCCGCAAGCCAGGTCGAGAATTCGCTGATCCGGCCGAAGCCCCAGGATCTCGCAGAACGTATCGACCTCCTTCGAGGTCACCTGCTGGTCATCGACGACGTCGCCGTCCGTTTTGAGGTACGTCGAGTTGAAGATTTGCCGCCACCATTCGGCATGCACGTGCTCCTCCAGGTTGGGAACCGGGCCCAGGGATCGCACTCCGCCGGGAGGCTTATGGTTCTTCTGCGGCGGTTTGTTGTTGTCGGCGCTGTGCCTTTCCATCCTCTAATTCTCCCTTTCGTGATCGCTTGCTTCCAGTAGATCCGGCCGCCATTGTTTCGTGCGTTCGAGAGCCTGTCGCCGGCGCCATTGAGCGATCTTGCCATGATCCCCGGACAGAAGGACCTCAGGAACCTTCATGCCGCGGAACACCTCCGGACGCGTGTACTGTGGGTACTCCAGTAGGGCTTCGCTGAAAGAGTCCTCCTTTGCGGAATCCTCGTCGCCCAGCGCCCCGGGCAGCAGCCGAACCACGGCGTCCACGACGACCATGGCGGGCAGCTCGCCGCCATTGAGGACGTAGTCGCCGATGGACAGGGGCTCGGCCCCCAGGCCGATCCGGATGCGTTCGTCGAACCCCTCGTATCTCCCGGCGATCAGCACCAGCCGCGGCTCCTGCGCCAGCTCGCGGGCCTTGGCCTGCGTGAATCGCTCGCCCTGCGGGGTCAGCAGAATCACGCGGCCCCGGCAGGGAGCGAGCCGTTCGACGTACTCGAAGCAGTCGAAGACGGGGCCCGGCATCATGACCATGCCCGGCCCTCCGCCGTACGGCTTGTCGTCCACTTTCCGGTATTTGTCGATCGCAAAATCTCGAATATGGGTGAGCGAGATCGCGACCCGCCCCTGCTCCTGCGCTCGCTTGAGAATCGAGTAGTTCAAGGGAGATACAAACATCTCCGGAAACAGTGTGAGGATATCTATCCGCATCACACGTATTCAGTTAAGCGCCGGCGCCCTCCGGCTTGGCCTCGGTCCCCGCAGCCTCGGCTTCCTTGGCCTTCCGTTTCTCGGCGGCGATTCGCTCGGTGGCCGTGAAGAGCTTGCCCCTGGCGTGAGCGATCTTCCGGGCCTGCGCCCGGCGCGCCGCCTTCTCCTCAGCATACTTGTGCCGGATGCCGTTTCGAAGCAGGATCTCCGACACCGTGTCGGAGGGGACCGCCCCCTGGCCGAGCCAGTACTCGATCCGGTCTCGCTTCAGGACGATCTGCTTGGTGACGTCCTTCTCGATCGGGTCATAGTGGCCGAGTTTCTCGATGATCTTGCCGTCGCGGGGGGTGCGGGAGTCCACCGCGTTGATTCGGAAAAATGGACGGTTGCGCCGCCCCATCCGCGTGAGCCTGAGTTTTACTGCCATTCCGTTCCTTTCTTCAAAGCGTATGATGAATATTCGTGATCGGTCGTGGAGTTCTGCAAAATGGAAGTTAGGCTTACTTTAGGAAGGAAAAATCGTTTTCTTGATTTTTCCTTTCTAAAATGGTAAGCGCTCAGGGCACAATCGGTTACGTGGATCATTCAAGGAAATCCCAAAGCCGATTTCCTTGAATAATATAAGCCTAACTTCCATTTTGCAGAACTCCACATCAGTTCTTCACGGATCACGAAACACGTTTACACAATAATACATAGCCGTTCACAAAGATCGCGAAGTTGGCCGGATCGATTCTCGCATCTACGGCAATCTTCTCGATTTGTTCGTCAGAGAGCCGGTCGGCGGCGTTCTTCTCGCCTGGCGTCATGATGGCGACCGCCCTTCGCAACTCCTCCAACTCCTGTGCCGTCGGGGCCGCCAGCATGGCCAGTTCGCTCGTCCCTCGCAGATCCCGGAACCGGCTGCGAACCCGACTACCATACTCAGTGTCGCAGAAGAGGGCAACCTCGTCAAGGTACTGTTCAATAGATATTCTTTCCTGGGTCCGCAAGTCCTGCTCATTCATGTCCACACGTGATTTCGACAGCGAATGCTCTCCTGCTGCAAAAAAAAATGACACGCAGAGGTCATGCCCCCGGTGCATGGTGATGCGACGATCCAATCCTGCAAGTTCTCTATCCCGCCTTTCGGGGCCTCCCGCGTCGTCAGATGCGTCTTCCATTATTGCCTCTTCTTGATCTTGCCATGGCGTTTGATGACGCGTTTGCGTTTGGATCGCTGCTTGATCTTACGGCCCCGGGTCATGGCGGCGTTCATCGCTTCCATATTGAACCCGCCGGAGACGAGGGATTTGAGCCCGCCGAACCTGCCACCGCTGATCGCCTTCATCATGTCCCGGCTGCGTTTGAACGTCTTGACCAGGCTGGACACATCGTTCGGCTCCATCCCGGAGCCTGCGGCGATGCGCCGACGACGGGAGGAATCGATCAGGTCCGGATCGCGCCTCTCCTTCGTGGTCATCGAGTACACGATGGCCTCCATCTGCGTGAGCTCCTGACCGTCGAGATCGACATCGGGAATCTGGCCGCCCATGCCCGGCACGAGCTTGAGCATGTCCTTGAGGCCGCCCATCTTCTTGACCGCCTGCATCTGCTTGAGAAAGTCGTCGAAGCCGAAGCTGCCCTTGGCCATCTTCTGCTGCATCTTCTCGGCTTCCCCGCGGTCGAACTGCTCCTGGGCCCTCTCGACGAGCGTCACGACGTCGCCCATGCCGAGGATTCGCGAGGCCATGCGGTCGGGGTGGAACTCCTCGATCTTGTCGAGCTTCTCGCCGACGCCGATGAACTTGATGGGCTTGCCGGTGACCGCCTTGACGCTCAGGGCGGCGCCGCCACGGGCATCGCCGTCAAGCTTGGTGAGGATGATGCCATCGAGCTCGAGCCGCTCGTTGAACTCCTTGGCGGAGTTGACGGCGTCCTGGCCGGTCATGGCGTCGCAGACCAGATAGATCTGGTGCGGCGTGACCGCCTTGGCGACGTCGGCCACCTGGGTCATCATCTCCTCGTCGATGTGCAGCCGGCCGGCCGTATCGATCACCACCACGTCCTGGCCCTGCTCCTTCGCGGCCTTGACACCGTCCCGCGATACCTTGACGGCATCCTTGGTGGTCTCATCGCAGTACACCGGGATACCCGTCTGCTCGCCGAGGATTCTGAGCTGCTCGATGGCGGCGGGGCGCTGCAAGTCGTCGGCGACCAGCAGCGGGTGCCGGCCCTTCGACACGAGGTACTTGCCCAGCTTGGCGGCGGTCGTCGTCTTGCCGCACCCCTGCAGACCGGCCAACAGGATGACCGTCGGGCCGGGCGAGACGAAGTAGATCCGCGTGTCCACCGGGCCCATCAGCTTGACCAGCTCGTCGTTGACGATCTTGACCATCATCTGGCCCGGGTGGAGGCTCTTGATCACCTCGGCCCCGAGGGCGGCGTCACGCACGTCCTTGCAGAACTGCTTGACGATGTTGTAGTTGACATCGGCCTCCAGCAGCGCCTTGCGCACGTCGTGCATGGCGTCGGAGACGTTCGCCTCGGTGATTCGCCCCCGGCCGGACAGCGACCGGAAAACTGCGTTGAACTTTTCCGTCAAAGACTCAAACACTGAAATCCTCTCAGCACGCTGAGCAAACAGGGTAATCCACACAGATTATACGACGGTCCACCCATGGGCGATTCATTATAGCGGCTCGAATTGCCTCTGCAAGATCAAAGTGTGCAGAATGTGCACCGAGGACACATTTGTCTTCGCAGACGTAGTCCCAGTTTGACTCGAACCTGGTCAGGATTGGGAACCGCGGCGGCAGGACACCTTCGGCTGGGGCGTATCCTCCATGACTGCCTGTGTCTCCCGCGATGGATCTGAAAAAAAAGACGTTGCGGCCGCGATGCCCGCAACGTCCTGCGTGCCGTCCCGAAATACTCGGGTCGGCATCAACGAATCACCTATCACCGAACCACCGTTACCACTGCCCTGGGGTCTGGCCGATCGGCTTGCCTGCCGCGTCAAACTGCGTGTCGGTGAACTTGGTCCCACCCAACGCAATCACAAGGGCATGGATCCATGGTTTGCTTCGTAACGCCTTCATATCCCAGCTTTTCCCGTGCACAGTTCTCTTTGTGGGTATTGCCCACCGTTACAATATGCTTTGCTTTTTGGATGTACTACGTGGCATGATCGTGGGAGTGCGAAGAATCACTCAGATTGTACGCCCGGCGGCCCCATCAGACCCTGTCATTGACCCACGGGGGCTATTCGCAAAGCTCGGCAGACAGCGACGAATTCCCGTGCCCAGCCCAGCACCTCCTGAGCCTGCTCATCGGTCAGCCGGACGACGGGCTGGTAGTCACTCTCCTGGCGGAGGTCGAAGGCCTTGGCAAAACACTTGTGGAATCTCGCCTCAAAAATCCCCGGTTTCACAAAGGTCTGCCCGAAGGCGGCGATGATCCCTGGTGCGACCGGCGTTTGATGCCTTGATGCAACAGAGCCGCGGTGGCGGCGTGAAACATGGCATAATAGGACCTACTCACTGCGCCGCCGGGATACGAGGAAGCTAGCAGTAGTCTCGCCGGAGCAAGGCAATCGTCCGCCTCTTCGAGGTGCAGTTCTACATCTTCAGTCACACCGGAATCCCTTCCTCTTTGATAAACTGATGGACTGCGAAGCGCCTCGCTGTGCCTGCTCTTGATCGCCGCGATTTGGTCTTCTGTGATCTGGTGCGCCTCATCAAGAACCCAGTTTGACGTGATGCGAGCGATCAGCAGTAACGCGGCACTCGGAGAACATAGGGTGTCTCCCCTAGACAGATGTGTCCCCTATATTTTCCCGCCATCCACTGTCTCCAACGAGCCCAGCAGCAGTTGGGAGTCTTCACACCCGAGGCCTGCAAGGCGGCGTCATCAAATCCTGACTGCCAAAAACCTCGCACAACGGCTCTCGCACCCATTGGGCCGGCTGCGAGCCTCTACCTTGATTATTGATTATGGATGCAGGACACGGTTGGCCGTCAATGCGAAAATGTAGGAGACGAATGGTGGGCGAAGCCTGACCTATCGCTGTCGCCCTTTCGCGTGGTTTGCGGAGAACAGGCTGTTGTCGATGATCAGTGTGCTATAACCGCAACCAGCTCGCTGCGTTCTGCCCGCGGATCTTCTCCCTGTCCGGCTCGCTTGCGTCCAAGACTTCCAGCTTCACCAATGCGGGGTCCGCATAGTTGAAGGGCATGCCAGTCCCGAACATTATGCGCTCGGCACCGAGGTTTGTGATGAGCTGGCCGATCTCGTTGGCCAGGACAGCACTCAGGCGGGACAGCTCGATGGCATAATTGGACGGCAGGCCGTTGTCTTTTCGACCCAACGGGCTCCCCGTGTAGCCGAGGCCGTTGAGGAGGATGAAACGCGATTTTGGGTGAGCTTTCACCAGTTCTACGATTTCTTCCAGCGGTATGTCGGGGATGTTCAACAGCCAGCTTCGCTGGCGGTTGTCCTCTACGCGAATGGGAATGGAAACGACCATGCCTCGCTCCGTCGCGGCGTTCACGAGCTCCCGGCAGCACGGGCTGGAGAAGCTGTAGTTGTGCCACTTGGGATAGAGGCGCAGGCCCGTCATGCCGAAATCCTCATGGCAGGTTTTCAGATCATCCTGCCAGCCGGCATAGAACGGATTGATGACGGCAAACGGAATCAGCCGGTCGCGATGACCACTGGTCTCGGCCGCCACCTCCTCATTGCCGGCCTGTGCGTTGCGGTAGGCGATGGCGCCGGCGCTGGAGACGACCGCCTCGTCGATCTTCTTGGAGTCCATCAAGGCGAGCAGTGACGCGGCCGTGTTATGCCGCAGCCGACGGAACGCAAAATGGCCGAGATAGGCATTCACGTCAATAATCATGCTTTCCGCCTCCGCAAGAGTCTCATCATATTCCCGCCGAGGATCTTCTCCTTGTCTTGCGGGCTCAGGTCCGCCCCGCGAATCTTGCCGATCCCCGCCGTCATGGACGAGTCGCAGCCGAACACGACCCGCTCCACGCCGACCACGGCGGCCGCCATGTCCACCGACCCGTCGTCGGTTACGCTGCCGCTGGTGTCGAGCATAAGGTTCGGCGCGTGGCGTGCGGCCTTGACCGTCCACTCCCAGTCGCCGCCGCCGGAGATGTGGGCGCAGATGAGCATGGCCTCCGGATAGCGGCGGGCCAGCTCCGCGAGGCGCCCGCTGTCGGTGAGACGCGGCTGGTCCTCCACAAAGTAGTGGGAATGCGACGCGTGGTGCAGGATCGGCACGCCCAGCTCGATCGCCAGCTCCACGATGGGAAAGACGACCGGCTCCGTGCAGGTGTACTCGTTGTAGAGCTTGATGCCGACAAACCCGCCGTCACCTACGTAGCGGCGGATTTCCTCCAGCGCCTCGCGGCCGTAGCCGGGATTGACGTAGCAGTAGCCGAGCACCCGGCCGGGGAACCGCCGCATCCCGTCGGCCGTCCACTGGTTGCATTCCCGAAAGCCGTCGAGGCTCGCCGGCCATCGCGGCGTGAGGGTCGAGCAGCACAGTTGGTCGATTCCCAGTTTGTCCGCCGCCTCGATGAGCTTGCGGTCATCCGCCTCCCAGGACGCGCGGCTGTGATGGTTCAAGTGCGCATGACAGTCGATGACCTTGTTCTTGCGGGGCGAGCCGCTCGACGCGACGGGTGCGGGCTGCTCGACGACCGCCCCGCTCGCCAACGGCAGTGTTGCCGCTCCCAGCACGACGGCCGCGGCCGAACCCTTCAGGAGCGTTCGCCGCGAGACGCGACGCTGAGGTGCGGGTGAACGCGAGGTTGTCTGGAGGATGGTCATGTGCTTCTGCCTCCTTTTTGTGGTTCGACGCGTGGGCTATGAAGTGGGGCTCTGCAAAATGGAGATTAGGCCTACTTTAGCAGGGAAAAACCGCCTTTTTGATTTTTCCTTCCTAAACGGCAAGTGCTTGGCACACAATCGCTTAGACTCATTGTTCAAGGAAGTCCCAAAACCGATTTCCTTGAATAATATAAGCCTAATCTCCATTTTGCAGAACTCCACCTAACCCACCCTACAGGGCTCGCAATAACATAGAGCGGTACATCGGCCGGCGGGCTGCGGCCAGTAATTCAGCTATCGCTTCACGCGGGCGTTGCCTTGCCAGATGCTCCAGATCTGCTCCTCGTCGGCCGGTTGGGCGTAGTCGGTCAGGAGCGTCACGACGAGGGCCCCGGTCGCCCAGCCGAACTGCACCCACTTCTCGGGCTCCCAGCCCCGGAGGATCGCGTAGAGCATGCCGCCGACGAAGCCGTCGCCACCGCCGATGCGGTCGAGCACGCCGATCTCCCGCGGCTCGATGACGTGCCAGTGGTTGCCCTCGGCCATGAGGGCGCCCCACCGATGGCAGTCGCAACTGACAACTTCACGCAGGGTGGTCGCGAAGACCGAGGCGTCGGGGTAGGTCCGCCTGGCCCGCTCGATCATGGCCTTGAAGCTGTCGATCTTGCTGCCCAAACCCTTGCCGCCCGCCTCGGGGCCCTCGATGCCCAAAGAGAGCTGGAAGTCCTCCTCGTTGCCGACGAGGATATCGGCGATGCCGGCGATCTCATGGAAGATGGCGAGAAGCTCCTTCTCACGGCCCTTCCAGAACGAGGCCCGGTAGTTGAGATCGAACGCGATGCGGGTGCCATGCTTCTTGGCGGCGCGGGCGATCTCCAGACAGAAGGTCCCCGTATCGGGTGACAGGGCCCCGATGAGGCCGGACAGGTGCACGATCTGCACGCCCTCGCGGCCGAAGATACGGTCGAGGTCGAAGTCCTTGACGTTCAGAGTCCGGCCCACCTCACCGGCGCGGTCGTTGGACACGCGCGGCCCGCGCGAGCCGAAGCCGCTGTCGGCCAGGTTGAACTGGTGCCGGTAGCCCCACGGGCCGCCCTGGTCCACTTCTTTGGCTTCGTAATCCATATGCCGGCTGGCGAGGTCGTCCTCGATGAAGCGGGCGATCGGGCTGCCCTTGACGAACGTCGTCAGCACCTTGACGGGCAAGCCGAGGTACGACGCCACGCTCGCCACGTTGGTCTCGGCACTGGTGGCCTGCATCGTGAACCGTCGGCTGCAATGGAACGGCTGGCCGGCGTCGGGGGTCAGGCGAACGCCCATGCTACTCGGCACGACCAGGGCGTATCGGCAATTCTTTCTGAGTTCGACACTCACAAGACTCTCCTTTCGATAGCAAGAGAGTTTCACGTTTGAAGTGTCGAGTGTGAAGAAGGCTCTTCCTACTTCACACGTCACACTTGAGACTTCACACGTCAAAACATCCCCATGCATACCAAATCTCACGGGAAATCGCAACCCGCCGGCCCTGCAAATCTCCGGAGAAATATCAGAATAGACGTGACTTGCCGTGCGGATTGTGTTACAAACGATCGGCAGAGGCTGGTCGCGCGAACGCTACAGCCCCGCACTTGGCTCGTTCACGAATCGGAAATATCCGTATAAGGAGGCTGTTTTGGCACGCAACCAGTACACGTTCGAGAAACGAAGGCGAGAGATCGAGAAGAAACGCAAGAAAGAGGAAAAGAGTCAGCGTAAACTCGACAAGCAGGAGCCCTCGCCCGGCGAGCAGGCGGAAGCGCCCGTCGCGGAGGCCGAAACCGGACCGAGTCCGCAGCAGTAACGCGAGAGCCGCGACAGAGACAAAAAGGCTCCATCCTCGCAGGCAATCATTCCGGCAAATGCCCTGCCTTCTGGCGTGACTGGCTGTGCAAATGACATGGGAGCAGCATTCGATCTCACGATGCCAGAGACCCTGCGCATAGTCGTTTCACTCCGGAGTGTTGCGAGGGTGGCGGCCATAGGTGTATTGCCTCTCGGCTTTGCCTTCGCGATCGTGCACGACGAGCAGGCTGTATTCGTGGGTCTTGGCCAGGTCCCGCCCGGCGAGAATAGCCTCCGTCCTTGTCGGACGGCTGCTCATTACCTTACCGGAGTTCTCCTGCTGGACGTCCCAACCGCCGTGCTCGCCAGGCATCACGTGGTAGGTAACACGTTCGGTCATTTTCCACACCTCTTTCTCTCCGTTCGTCAGCGACGGCCGCCGCTGTCAATCAATCATCAATCCCAAGCATGACCGGCCGCCGACCCACACCCGGCCCCCGGCGCAATCCATCCCCCCATTTTCCAGACCCACGCACGCACGTCAATAGCGTACTTGCACAACGATCCGGCGTGGACTCGCCAATCGCTGCCCCCCTGCTCTGGATGAATGCTCATCCCTGCTCCTTGTCTCTGGCGGCGAACCGGGATCCCTGGATCAGGTACTCTTCATACACCCACTGGCCTGGAAAGGCAATGCTTTGGCGACGGCCAGCCGATTTTGTATACTTTGCTTCAGGGTGGGTTATGAAGACCTTGTGGCAGCACACAAACGGGCAGTTGTACGCGGTCGATCACGACACCTTCGGCCATGTTATCGGGGCCGTCGGGCCGCTCGACCCGGACAACGTGCGGGACCTCACGGAGTACCGCTACGGCCCGGGGATCATCAACTGGATCGAACAGGCCCTCCGCCGAAACGCTCTGCACAGAATCAGCCTGCAGTCATCGAGGGTTTAGTCACCGGGCAGTCCTGCCGCCAACATCTCTTGCGGCGTCAGCACAGGCAGGTCGGACTTGGGGAACGCCCGTGCGTCCCGGCTGATGATACAATCCGCCCCCGCCCGCACGGCACTGAAATACTGGATGGCGTCCTCCAAGTCGCTCAGGCTGGCATCAATGGCCTGGTCCAAGATCTGCTTGTCGAGCGCCACCGGCGTAAATGTATCTCGCAGCAGTACCATCATGCGATCCGCCACCTGACGTGTCCGCATTCAATGTCAGCTTCGCCATATAGTGCTTGTCCTGTCCTGTACGTAACCTTTCAACTCAGATTATACGTACCACTGCATCCGCTGTCAAGCCAGAAGCAAGGGCCAGTCCGATTTCCTTCTGCGTCGTACTCCGTATTTCGCACCCCCTGTGCGCCCTTGCGTACTTTTTCTTTGCTCTGCCGCGGATTTCGTCCATAATGCTGCAGAGTATGGCAGTTGACAGATCGGAAGAACGCAGGCTGTGAGTGACACAGGGATGACATCGTCTCGATTCCGCGTGCCGGCGCCGGTTTTGCTGGTATTGATCTGGCTTGGCGGGTGTGGGCCCCAGAACGTCGCCGACCTGCGCAAGAGGCCGCACAGCGTGTATTCGTTTGAGGCGCCGGCCGATTGTGAAACCGCCTACGATCGTATCGCCCGCCGGGCGAGAGAGCGGTACAGAATCATCCCTATGGCGCCCCACCAGCCCGGCGTCAGCACCAGGCTCGCCGAGTCGCGCCAGTCCGCAACCATCACCCTGTGGGACAGCGGACGCATCGGTATCCGATATATCCTCACCGCCGATTTCCGGCAGATCGACCCGTCCCGAACACAGGTCGATGTCTATTGCGCCTCACGGGCCGACATCAAGGAGGCCAGGCTCTGGGAGTTGTGGGCGAACACACCGCTGGGAGACTGACACAGCCGCGCAACGCGCACGCCACGGGGCCCCAATCGCCGCCTGCCGGGCTTGCCGGCGCTACCGGACGTTAGCCCATCTGCTCGACCAGGTAGTTCTGGATACCCATTTGCTTGATCTGGTCCAGTTGGGCTTCCAGCCAGTCGATGTGCTTCTCCTCGTCCGTGAGAATCGACTCGAACAATTCGCGCGTCCCGTTATCGCCAAGCTCGACGGCCAGCCGGATATCGGCATTGTAATCCTTGATAGCCGTCTCCTCCGCCTTCCAGTCGTTCTTGTGCATTTTCTCGACGTCGGGGCCGATGTTGATCTTGTTGAGCTTGCCGACCGTCGGCCTGCCATCCAGAAAGAGGATGCGGCCGATCAGCCTCTCCGCATGTTTCATCTCCTCGATGGCTCGCTTCTGAATCGCTTCATGGAGATGGTCATACCCCCAATTGTCGCACATCTCGGCATGGACCATGTACTGATTGACGGCCGTCAGCTCGTCGGCCAGGCGGGCATTCAACTGCTCGATGATTTTCGCTTGTCCTTGCATGTTCTCGGATCCTCCAAACTCATGCATCTCTTGGCATCATAGCACGGCACACCCCTGACAGGCTGCAACACTATCACGGATGCAGGCCGCCGTCAAGACCCGATTCCACAAGTCCGTTCAAGAAACGGGGAGGTTTTGCGGCTGGTCGAGACATGATGCGCCGGTACAATAGGCCGGACTATGAAGATCGTACTGGTACG
>Ga0315274_10006430_pt1 | contig 17101 bp, 16 predicted proteins | sample YL17G02_20_MG_FD_203700 | JGI IMG/M metagenome (GOLD analysis project Ga0315274, IMG submission 203700) | Sediment microbial communities from Yellowstone Lake, YNP, Wyoming, USA - YL17G02_20 | ecosystem: Environmental > Aquatic > Freshwater > Lake > Sediment | place: USA: Wyoming | collected...
CCTTCTCAACCTTCTGCGGGTCGATGCCTTGGCCCCAGAAGCGGTACTCGATCTTGATTTTGGTGAAGACTTTCGGATGATCCGCGGCGCGCTCCGCCCCGAGCACGGTTTCGCAGCGGTCGAAGGTGACGCGCATTTTCTGAAGGATGGACACGACATCCATGCTCGTGCAGCCCCCAAGCCCGAGCAGAACCATCTCGAGGGGTGTCGCCGATCCGTCGGATCCACCGGACGATGCATCGGTGTCCATGACGACCCAATGGCCTGAATCGGCCAGTCCCGCGAAGGACAGCCCGCCGATCCACCGGATTTTTGCTTCCACTTTTTACTCCAATCACTGTTGTTCCGTGGTTGTTTTATGTGATCAAACATCCCTCGAGTTTCTTTGTGGTTGCGAAGCACCTTGCACGTCTCACGCCTTACGATTCACCACTCACGTCGTCTGCAACAGCGCGTCCAGCTTCTTCGCAATGACCTTCTTCGGAAGCGCGCCGGTGACCTGATCGACGGGCTTCCCGTTCTTAAAAAAAATCAGCGTCGGGATGCTGATGACCCCGTATTCGCCCGCCAGGTCCGCCTGCTCCTCGGTGTTGACTTTTCCGACCTTCGCCTTACCGTCGTATTCGGCTGCCAATTCATCCACAATCGGACCGATCAAACGGCACGGGCCGCACCAGGACGCCCAGAAATCCACCAGCACGGGGACCTTGGAATCGAGCACCTCGTTTTTAAAATTATCCTTGGTCAATGTAATTTCTTTCGACATGAAAGACTCCTTGAGGGTTTGGAAGGTTACTGAGACAATGCGTCCAACAATTTCAGGACCACCTGATTTTTTATTTTGTAACACACCTGGTTGCCCTCCCTTTCCGCCTCGACCACCCCGCTGTTTCGAAGCAGCGACAGGTGCTGCGACAGATTGGGCTGGGAGACGCCCAGAATGCTCCCCATGATTTTGACGCAGGATTTCTGCTCGCGGATCAGCATGACGATGTGCAGACGCGTGGGATGGGCAAGCGCCTTTAACAGGCGGGCATTTTCCTCAAAACGGGCCTGGATCATAAATCCCATGCATTCAACGTTCGAGGGATTCGAGGTATCGGAGAGCGGATTCGGCCGCCGTGGTGGCGTCGCCGACAGCGGTTGAAATCTGCCGGACGGTTTTGGAACGGACGTCGCCGGCCGCGAAAACGCCGGGCACGGAGGTAGCCATTTCGGAATCGGTGACGACGGCGCCATAAGGGTCCAACTTGATTTTTCCACGGAGGAATTCCGTGTTGGGTTTCAGCCCGATCCAGACAAACACGCCTTCCGCCCGCAAATCGCGGGATTCCCCGGTCTTGTTGTCTTTGACCGTAACCGACTCCACTTTCCGCGTCCCGTTGATGGAGACCACCCGGTGGTTCAGGAAAAAGGAGAATTTCGGATTTTCGCGGGCGCGATTCTGGAGGATCTTTTCGGCGTTGAGGTGGTCCATGAATTCGACCAGCTGGATGGATTTGACGAATCGGGTCAGGTACAGGCTTTCCTGGACGCCGGAACTGCCTCCCCCGACCGCGACGACATTCTTGTCCTTGAAAAAGGGTCCGTCACAGGTCGCGCAGTATGACACGCCGCGGCCTTTCAATTCCATTTCTCCGGGAACGTTGAGCTTCTTGGGATCGCTTCCCGTGGCGATGATGACGGTTTTGGAACGGTACTCCTTCCCTTCCACGACGACCGTCTTGGAATCTTGATCAAAACGCACATCCATCACCGGCTCCGAGACGATTTCCAATCCGAACCGCCTGGCCTGGCTTTCCATCTTCGACATCAAATCCGTGCCGCTCACACCCGGATCGAATCCCGGGTAATTCTCGATCCATTCCGTGCTTGCCGCCTGTCCGCCGGGCATGAGCCGCTCCAACAGCAGGGTCTTGAGCTGGGCGCGACAGTTGTATATTCCCGCGGTAAGGCCGGTCGGACCGCCTCCGAGGATGAGTACGTCATAACCGGTCATTGGTTGAATTCTCCACGGATCATTAAAGGGGATCCAATAAGCATATTCGAATATCTGAATATAATGGGGATTTTTTAAAAATGCAAGCGTATTTTTCCGACGTTCGTTTTCCCGTCAGACTTCCACTTTCAGCTTTTTATGATGCTCCGCCCCCACCGATGGATCGATGCGATGCGGCTCGGTGGCGTACCGGATGGCGACCGATTTGGAGATTTTTCCGCTTCGCACAAGCTGGAGAAGGTGGTCGTCCAGCGTCTGCATGCCCATCTGTGAACCGGCCTGCATGATGGACGGTATCTGGTGGATTTTTTTCTCTCTGATCATGTTGCGGAGCGCCATTGTGACGAGCATGATTTCGACGGCTGCGATCCGGCCGATTCCCGAGGCCGTCGGCAGAAGACGCTGGGAGATGACGCCCTGAAGGGATCCGGAAAGCTGGGCAAGCACCTGCCCCTGCTGCCCCGCGGGAAACACGTCGATAATGCGGTTGACCGTGTCCGGCGCGTTCCGCGTATGGAGCGTGGAAAGCACCAGGTGTCCCGTTTCCGCGGCGGTCAACGCGAGGTTGATGGTCTCGAGGTCCCTCATTTCGCCGACGAGAATGACGTCGGGATCTTCGCGGAGCGCGCTTCTGAGCGCGTTCGCGAAGGAAAGCGTGTGATGCCCCAGCTCCCTCTGCTGAATGAGGCAGTTCTTCTTGGGATGGACGTATTCGATCGGATCCTCGATGGTGATGATGTGCGAGTGCCGTTCGGAGTTGATCAGGTCCAGCATGCCGGCGAGGGTAGTGGATTTGCCGTGGCCCGTGGGACCCGTGACCAGGATGAGCCCCTCCATCGTCCTGGCCAGTCGGACCACGCCCTCAGAGAATCCAAGCTCCTGGAGGCTCCGGATATGATCGGGAATGATTCGAAAGGCGATGCCGAATCCGCCCATCTTGGTGAAAACGTTGGCCCTGAAATTCGCCACGTCCTGCACCTGGTAGCGGAAATCCAGCTCCATGGTCTGCTTGAACTTTTCCATCTGGTAGTCATCCAGGATCTGGACGATGATGTCTTCCATGTCCAGCTTGGTGAGGACCTTGCCCTTGACCTGCTGGATCTTCCCGTCGATCCGGACGATGGGCGGGTAGCCTTCGCTGAGGTGGACGTCGGACGCCTGGCTTTTAACCGCGTGGGAGAGAAGCTGGTTGATCTGTTCTCGGTTGATCATGCAGAATTCAGCCGGAAGTTGCCGGCGTTATGGTCGGCGTGATGAAAATCATCAAATCCGTCTGCGATTCGATCTTGCTGTCGTGCTGAAAGAACCTCCCGATGAAGGGCAGGCTGCCCAGCAGCCAGACCCGCTTGGTGACCTCGGTCAGCTGGTTTTTAACCAATCCGCCGATGACCACGGTCTCGCCGTTTTTCACCGTGACGATGCTGTTGACGGAACGCTTGTCCGTGACGGGCGCCTCGTTTCCCCCGTACACCTTCCAATCCACGATTTCCTCGATGATGGGATTCACGTACATGGTGATTTCATTGTTGGATCCGACGTGGGGCGTCACGTTCAACCGGATGCTGATCTCCTTGTAGTCGAACGTCACCATATCGCCCGACCCGCCCATCCCCCGTTGAACCTGGGCGACGGGGACGGTTTTCCCCACGCTGATCGACGATTCCTCGTTGTCCGTCGCGAGAAGCCGAGGATTCGACATGAGTTTGGAATTGGTCTTGGTTTTCAGAAAATCGATCATGGCTGCGTACTGCGAGGCCGTCAGTTTGCCCATTTGGATGCTGCGATCGACGCCAAAAAAGGGCATTGCAGCGGTGGAACCGGCATTGACGACCGAGCTTTCTTTTGTTTCAGTCGCGGCGTTGGAGCTGAAATTGACCTTGAACGTCTTGTCCCAGTCGATGCCGAGCTGGTTGTTGGTGCTGGGTGTGATTTCGACGAGTTTCGATTCGATCAGGATTTGATACGGAGGCTTGTCCAGCTCCTCGATCACCCGATTGATTTCCCTGACTTTTTCGGGAATGTCGGTCACCACGAGGATGCTCGAACGGCGGATTCCCTGGATGGTGCTCAGTTTATATCCGGTCCTCAACTTACCGGCCTCTGCGTAATCCAGAAATTCCGCCTGAAAGGCTTCGACGAGCGAATCGTTCGTGGCAATCCGCTTCACCACCTTGGCCACGTTGACCGCGTCCGCGTAACGCAGGCGATAGATTTGGGTGATTCGTCCGGCCTTGCTGGCGATCGCCATGGGACGGACCGTGAGGATGTTGCCGTCCACGTAATAATCACAGTCATTGGTGAAAATGATTTTATCCAGCGCCTGCTTCAGCGTGACGTTATCGAGTTTCATGGTGGTCTTGCCCTTCACGGCCTCGCTGATGACCATGTTGAGCGAATTGGAGGCGGCCACCAGCCGGAGCGCATCCCTCACCGGAGTCGAATTGAATTCGAATGAAACCTTCTGGTCCCAGGGGATTTCCGGGTCTTGGAAAGCGGTCAAGCCTTCGGATGAAGCCGTCTGTGGCGGCGCCGCTGCCGGCATGGACTCGGGGACGGATGTTTGCATGATCTGGGACGGCGAGGATTCCTGCAGACCCGGCTGGGAATCCTGCGCGAACAGGTTTTCCGTCTCCCGGGCCGTTTTCGGGGATTCCAGCACCAGGGCGTTTTCCTTGATGGCGATGTTGAATTTGGAGGACGGAAGCACGCTGAACAGGACCTTGATGCCGGGAACCTCGCCTTCGAAGGCGGAAAGCTGCACGTTTTGAATGGCGCCTCCCGAAACGGCGTACTCATTCCGTGAAACGCCCAGTTCCGAATTTCGAATCAGTACGGCCGCCGTGTTGTTTCCGTAGTGCACATATCCGGTCCAGTCGAACCGCCCCTCGAATTTCAGGGAAGCGTTGACGCGGTCCGGGCCCTCGATCGGCGTCACCGACACGAGCCTGGCGGGAGTGGAAGCCCCCTCTCCGTACAATATCTGACTTCCATCAAGGAGGCGTTCGTCGTTGAACGCGACCACCACGTGTCCGCTCTTCTTCAGAACGGAAAGAGGCAGGTTGGTTTCGTATACGACATCGGCCCGGAAGATCGGCGGCCGGGTTTTTACCTGTTTGACGAGCACGCTTCGGTTGTATTCGGGATCGACGGTCACCACGGACCCGTCCATCACGCCCGCATCGCCGAGAAAATATAGCGAAAATTTCCCTTCTTCCTCCTGCGAAAGGCCGATCCAGATCGCGTTCCTGTCGAAGGCGAGAACGGCCCACGATTTGTCGCCGCGGTTTCCCTTCTTGATGGAAACGAGCGAGCTCTGCGGCCACAGCGACGTGGCGCAGAGGATAGAGGCGACAATCAAGGAAGGCAACAGCTTGGTTTTCATGGCGATTTACTCCATTGCAGGTTGTACGACTTTCCACCCTTTCGGCAATACACCTTCCTGCCCTCGATTCTTTCGACCCGTATCCCTTTTTTCTCTTCGCCGGCCGTCAGAATAACATCGTTGATCAGCACATAGGGTTTGCCTTGCATCCAGATGATGCCTTTGACGACAATGGGAACGCTGGCTGCGGCGGCTTCGGCTTGAAGCACATATTCCGGCTTCGAGAACGGATCCCTCTTCCCCCAGTCGTTGAATCGAAGCGAATCGGCCTCGGATGCGTACTTGAACGCGGTGGCCGGCTTATGGGAGGTCAGTCTTTCCGCTCCCAATTGACCGGCGGTTTTTTCGACCAGGCCTTTGACGCTTTTCGCCGGTGTGGACTTTCCGCCCGACAGCACCTGAAACAATACGGCCACGACGACAACACCGCCCAGTGCCATCAACATTGTTTTTTCCCGTTTTTGCAGCGCCATCATGTCACCAGTTTCTAATTCCGGTCTGGCTGATGCCGATCATGATCTGATAATCGGCTTTGTTGAATCCTATCGCCTCGACCGTCAGGGAGTAGTTCTCGGGAAGATCCACCTGGATCCCGAACAATCCGCCCGTCCAGAGCCCGCTTTGATACGTGGCTTTTGCATCTCCTTTGAAGATGGGCTCGGTTGAAATGCCGAGAAGATACTCTTTTTTGGTTTCCGGCCTCTGAATCGCCCACCCGACGCCGCCCGCGTATATTTTCAACATGCGGTACGGAATCACGATGCCCGCGTGTCCGGTAATCTCGCGGCAATCGTAAGTCATCCTGTATTCATGGACCACGGTTCCGCTGCTCAGGTCGTAGACGGCTTCAGCCGGATAGCGGATGATGTTGCCCCCTCCCCAGAAACCGATCCGGGTTGGTGCGGCGGATCCCATCGATCCCCGGGTGGAACGTTTCGGTTTGGGCGGAGAGGGATTCAGGAGGAAATTGAATCCCGCGCCGTATCCAAAACGGTGTTTGTCTTTGAATTCGGGGATGCCGGTTAGGGTGCTTTTCATCCTGACCTGGGTTGTGCCCGCCAGTCCGTAAACGTCGAGCCAGGGCGCAAGCCCGACCATCGCCTTGAAGAATATCCTGTTTGAAACCATCTTCTGTTGGCCGTCTTGATGGATCTGGTAAGCGCCGCTCATGCCCATGGTCGTCTGCCCCTTGCCGGCCGTTCCGGCCGGATTGCCGCAGGTCTGCGACTGCAGGACGCATGCGGCGAGCCACACAGATACCATAAAGACGACGAGCGCTCGATTGTTCATCTTCGATTTCCTGTTTGATGGACGCATCATGGCCTCGATCCGACGCGGACAAAGAATATACTACCAGTCTCAAGAAACCCATTCTGGTTGGCATTGCTAAATTCGACTCGGATGCCGGTGGAGAGAGATTTTGGCTTCTCGGGGTCAATGGCGTTCGAGATGGTGATATAATAATAACTCGTGCCCATTCCGGCGCCGGTATTGATAAATGCCCAGCTTAGCTTGGCTTGTGCCGATGAGTTCGTCAGGGACGCCTTTAAATCTGTTCCTGATGCAATGGGATTGCCGTTGTCGTCCATGACCGTGATCCGGATTGTGGCCGATTCCCCTTCGTAGAGCATACCACCAAACCGGGCGGCCACAGTGGCACCATTGTGCTCAACGGTATGCATCTGTCCGCTCAGTGCTACCGCTGTCCAGTCCCAAGGCCTCGCCGAGGCTCCCGTTGCGTCCATCCCCTCCGTGTATGCGATGATCCTGGCGATCCCGTCGTTCTCACCTGTATTGCCTTCGCTGTTGATAATCCTCCCGATGCTGATTCCGGGATACGCCTCTCCGGGCCCCGCGGATTCAGGATAGGCGTCGAAATTGGGCAGCCGGGTCAGGCCGCTGGCCCCGTAATACACGAAACCCGGTAGTATCTGTTTCGTATTCGGATCCTGCAGTCCGATGTAATTGTAGAACCTGTCTATGGTGGGCTGCGGATTGCCGCCGGTCAGAATCACGCTGGCCTTTCCGTATTCGTTGGTATAGGCGGTGTGCGTACTGACCACACCGCCGGAAGTGGTCAGGTAAACGGCCGTGCCTTTTTCAACCGGATTATTGTACTTGTCACCGACCATGATAGATATTTGGGTGGTGTCGAGCAGACTCCAGATGTTTAGCCTGGCGGCCGCCACCGTCATGTGGGTGGTTTTCAGATCGTTCACATTTTCGATGTACGGGGGCCCGGCGTGCACAAGCACCTGAGTGGAGGTGGCGTTGACCGGAGGATTGACCGGTTGCCCCTGGGAGTTGACCACGTCAGCGCGGACGCGGATGCTTCCGCAAACGGTTCCGCTGGTCAATGAAATCTGCGCGGTCCCTCCGACTGTCGGAATGGACTGGAGGGTGTTGAATTGGGATCCCAGCGAACTGCCGATGAAACCGAATCTAACGAGGGTTCCGTCGATAACGGGTTGGTTCTTGCCGTCCCTGATGTCCGAAAAAATCGTCAGGGTCTGGTTTTGCCCGGTATCTTTGACGCCGATCCAGTTGGGTTCAAACCTCAGACCCATGGAATTGGAGGTCCCGGGGAGCAGCTGAATGTCCTTGGTTCCAGACAGCGGCTTTCCGGAAGATCGTTGGACGGTCGCTGTGATTGAGGAATTTCCGATGATTCCGCTGGAAAAATGAGCCGTCGCTATGCCCTGCGCATTGGTCGGGGCTGTCGGCGTCACATCACCGATGGAGGCGCTGAACGTCACGGTAATGCCGCTGACCGGATTGCCCTGCGCGTCCAGAACCCTCGCCTGCACGGTGGCCACCTGGATTCCATCCGCCGGCATGGATTCACGATCCGAGGTCACGAGAATCTGAAACGGTTCGCCCACGGTGTAAACCACCTGGACGTCCTTGGACAGAGAACCGACCGAGATGCGGACCGTGACGCTGCCCGGAGTCGTCCCTGAAGTCAGGAGCGTGCTGGCGACTCCGCTGGAGGTTGTCTTCTGGCGTTCCAAAGTTCCTGATCCGGATATAAGTTCGAACAACACCAGCGTGCCGTTAGGGACCGGATTCCGGTTTGCGTCGCTCACCGTGGCCTTCAATGTGGATTGGCTCTGACCGTCCGCCGGCAGAACGGGTGGCGTCACCGAAACGTCGAGATACGTGGGTATGGATTCCTGGAAATTCACCGCGGCGCTCCCTCGGATCGAGGTTCCGTAAAGGATATTGACGTGCGCCGTTCCCACGGTCGTACTGCTGGTCAGAATCGCCTGCGCCACGCCTTCCGCGTTGGACGTGACCTCGGCCGGAATGGTGCCGAGATCCGCGGCCAGACGGAGCGTTGCATTGGCGATCGCGATCTTGCTTGTGCTCCGTTTTAGAATGGCTGAAATGGTGGAGGTGCTTCGACCGTCAGCCAGTATGGCGAGCGGTGATGCATTCACGGTCATCTGGACGCCTTCAAACACGACATTCGTGGACACGCTCTGATTTCCGAATCGGGCCGTAACCGTCGTAACTACGTCGGTTGTGCTCTCGCTCGAAACGAGGGGAACCATGGCCACGCCGTTTGCATCCGTCACGTCCTGGGTCTGGATGTTTCCCGCAGTGGCCGAAAAATTAACGGGTGCTCCCACAACCGGGCTGTTGCCCGAATCGACAACCTTTACCGAAATAAACGCCTGGTCGACGCCGTTGGCGAGAATGTACCCCGGATTCGCCGAGATTTGCTGTATTCCGGCGGGCACCGACGAACCGAACTGGACGAGAACGGTATCCATGAAAAGGTTGCCGTAACGCCCCACGATTTCCGCGGTCCCCTGCGTCGTGCTGCCGGTCAGGAGCACGCGCGCGATGCCCTGAATGTCCGATTCGGCCGAACCGGGAACGGTACCCAGATTGGTTCCGAACTGCACCTGCGCCAGGTAAACGCCGGTTTTATTCGTCGTTTCCCGGATCATGGCGGTGATGGACGACTGGCTTGAGCCGTTCGCAATCAAAAAACTCGGGTCTGCGGTCAGTGAAAATTGCACGCCTCGGAATAGGACGGTGAGAGTTTTACTGATCTCGTTGACAGTCACAGTCACCGTTGCGGTGCGATCGGTCGATCCGGCGGCGCTGATCAATTTGGCCTTGGCGGAACCGGCGACATCGGTTGTTCCAACATAGTCGATGTCTCCGGCGGTGGTGGCGAAATACACGGACTGATTTGGCAGAGGTCGGCCTGAAGCGTCTTTCACCACCGCTTGAATGGTGGCGAAATCAATGCCGTTGGCAAGAATGGAAGTTGCGGAAGCGTTGACGTTCACGGAATAGGAGGCCTGCCTGAATTCGACCCGTACCGTGTCGAGCAGGGTTCTTCCGTAGCGCGCGATGACCATCGCCGTGCCCGGGGTGGGTCCGCTGATCAGCTGCGCTTCGGAAACGCCGAATTCATTCGTCTGCATCTGCGCCTGAACGGTTCCAAGAGTGGTGCCGAACCGGACCGTTTCATTTGAAATGCCGATACGCGTGGTGGTTTCCCTGAGAAATGCGCGCACGGTCGAGGCGCTTGTTCCGTCCGCGAAAATCACGGACGGGGCGGCTTCGGCGTAAAATTCGACGCCCTTCATCCGCACGTTGCGGACGACGACCTGGTCTTCGTAGGTCGCCATGACGGTCGCCGTAAGGTCCTGATTCTTGGCCTCGGACGTCAGTATCACTTCCGCGCTTCCGCTTTTCCCCATGATCACGGATAAGGGAATTGAGCCGGCCGTGGTGGAGAGGGTGACGGTCTTTCCCATGGACGACAGAGCGCCCCTCGAAACCAGTTGAACCGTGAGTTTTGCGGCGCTGCTTCCGTTCGCGTAAAGCTCATCGGAGTCCGAGGACAGTTGGAGCGCAAAACTGGTGGTATCGGCCGATGCGGAGAATTGCACCGAATCGACGGTGGCGGTCTGCTGATAACTGGCGGTGACCCTGGCCCACCCCGCCGCAGTGCCGCTTTGAAGCGTGTCCCTGGCCCAGCCATTGGCGTCGGTGACGGCTCCGACGCGCGTCAGGCTGCCCAACGTCGTCTGAAACGTGATGGTTGCCCCGCGGATGGCCTTTCCGTCCTCGTCCTTCAGGCTGACCTGGATCTGCGATTTCTGTCCTCCCGTCTGGATTATGGCCGGCGCCGCCGACATGTCGGCCAGAAGGGAAAACTTGCCTCCGAGCGAGCTGGTGGGATCCATCGGATTCTGCTGGGTGCAAGAGAGGAATAGAAGAAGCGCCGTCAATATTCCGTATTGAACGCGGTTTCCTGAAACGGTATGTCGGTGAACGTTCATTTTTTCCTCCAGAAGACCTCTACCGGGGGGGTTGTTTAAAAATCGGTTCCAACCGCACCCTTCGACTTCGCTAAGGTTGCGCCCTGAGCGGAGTCGATGGGCCGCCTCCGCCCCCGCTGGGTTTCACCACCGCTTTCCTCAAGAAAACCACCCCTTTGATTTCAAAATTGATCTGGCCGGTCTGTTTGTCAATGCGTTCGATGAAAAATTCGTCCACGCGTAAGGCGAACGGAAGCACGGACAAATCGTTCGCGAATTTCGCGAACGCCTCGAATTTGCCCTCTGTCTCGATGGAAATCGGAAGTTCGCAGATCTCCGATGTATCTGATTCGAGGACGGAAAGGCTTTTATAATCCGGCTTCAGGGAGACCAAAGTCAGGCCGTATTTTTTGGCGACGGGTTGCACCGCGTCCCCGAAATTGATCAAATCCGAGTACGGAAAAATGCGCCTCTTCCTGGATTCCAGAGCGGCGGAAAGGCTGTCCGATTGCCTTGCGACGCTTTGAATTATTGTTTCCGGAACGTCCTTTTTGATCTTTTCTTTGAGCGCGGTCAATTCCCTTTTGACGTTTCCGATCTTTTTCTGCGTCGGTTGATGGTAGATGAAAAACCATGCCACGGCCCCCAGTAAAACGATCAGAGGGAGGATGAATCCGGTTTGTATTTTCATGGATTTCATGATCAGTACTTCACCGTTCCTTCAAGGTTGAAAATGTATTCGTCCGTCTTTTCGATGATCTTTTCATCTTGCAATTTAACATCTGTTAAATAACCTGACTTAGACAGGTCAAGCATAAACTGTGCCACGAATACGCGAATGTCCGGTATGGAGGGTTTGCTTTCCCCTTCGATTCTCAGCAGTACCGGCTCCTTTGCGGGCGTCGTTTCCGCCGTACTTCCGGGGGCCTTGTTCTTCGCGGCGGATACGACCGGTTTTTGACCCGCCTGCAGAGCGATGTCCGTGGCCGTTCCGATTTTGATGGAAACCAGGGACAGGTTCTTCGGAAGGGAGTTTGAAACCATCCTCAGAATGCGCAGGTTGGCGGGATTCTGTTTGATCTTTTCCTCGAAGCGGGCCGTTCCCGCCTTGAGTTCGATCCGCGTTTTCAAATTCCGCTCGTACCGAACCACTTTTCGGGTGACGACCTCCGCATGTCGGGTGTCGATAACTTTTTGGGATTGCACGTTTTTCAAAATTAAGAATTCGAAAGCGGTAATGATGCCGACGGTCAGAAGAATGATCGCCGCCGCCCAGTTGAGGCTGCGCAGGATCAAGGCCATTTTGTGCAGCCTCTGGAACTTCTGCGGCAGCAGATTGCCGTCCGCCTTCGTTTCCAATGCAAGAGAGAGGGCGGTGCCGTATTCGAGGTACCGGCTGCGGAACGCCTGTTCCTGTTTGGCTCCTCCTGCAATGCGGATCTCTTTCGCCTGCTGCAGCAGAGAGGTGCGGATATCGAGCCGCTCGGTAAGGACCTGGGAAAGGTGTTTGAGTTGCGAGCCTCCTCCGACCAGGTACAATGCCTTGATGGAACCGCCGCCCGATTTTTCCTTGTAAAATCCGACCGAGCGGTGGATTTCACCGGTCAGCCTCTCGACGACCGGACGCATCATGGCGCCGACTTCGGTGAGCGGCGCCCCGCGGAACATGAGGCCTTCGGCGAAGCCCAGCGGATACCCGTGCTTGAATTTGAACTCGAGCGCTTCCTTGTTGGTGAACTGGATGGCGCGTCCCTCATGGAAAATCGTGCCCGTGATGGCCTTCGTGAAGTCGTCCCCGCCGATGACGATTTCCCGGTAGAAATCCACGCGGCCTTTCTTGAAGAACGTCAGGACGCTTCTTGCCGCCCCGATGTCGAGAAAACAGACCGTATCGGAGGAACCGGTTTGCGGAATCAGGTCGAGCAGGTTTTTAAGCGCGAGGATGCTGGGGAGGATTTTGACCGGAATGACGCCTTGCGAAGCAATCACGCCGGCTTTTTCGGCGACGGTGGATTCTTCCGTGCCGAAACAGAGGTATTCGGTGTGGCCTTCCAATGCGGGGTCCGGTCCGAGGTTTTGAAAGTCGGTGACGATCGCGACTTCGTCCCCCTCGCGGCTGAGATCCTTCTGGATCCCGAAAATGAGGGTCTGCTTGAGCTCCTTGTTGGAAAGAGGCGGATAGCTTTCCTTTTTCAGGATGACTCGGTCGGTGCCGAGTCCGATGACGATTTTGGCTTTTTTGAACTGCCGTTCGCGCAGAAACAGGTCGTGAACGGATTGGGAGATGTCGTAGATGGCTTCGGGAGTGTCGGCGGAAATGGCGATCCGCCCGAACGTTTCGATCTGCAGCTTCGATCCCACCGTCGGGCGTCGAATCAGCACGTATTTCAGGCTCGAACTGCCTCCCCAGTCCAGTCCGAGAACCAGCGGCCAAGGTTGTGATGTTTGAATGTTCCCCTCCTAAGGCTTTCCTTCGTTATCCGCGGATCATCTCATATATAGATCCAGCGGTTCATGTTGTCCTCCAGCTTGTCGCTGTATTTCTGGAAATTGTCGCAGAACAGATTCATGTACAGGGGCCTGTGCTTGACGTTGGCATGGCTGCCCGTGCCCGTGATGGCGCCATGGCTGATCAGCGCCCCTTCAATGGAGTTTTCGGTAGGCGCGCCTCCGCCGTGGATGAGCGTGGACTTTTTATTCGGAAGGTACAGGATGCCTTTGAGTCTGGCGTTTCCATCCAGCCTTGCATCCCCCAAAACAATAACGATTCCTGCGATGTGATCGCTGCCGCCCAGCAATAGATCGCCCGTGACCCAGTATACGTTGGGCGTCTTTCCATCGGGCCTGAAAAAGTTGTTGGCGATGTTGGCCGTGGTGCCGTTGCCGACGATGACGTGCCCCTGCCTCGTGGCCCAGGCCAGCAGGGAATCCTCCTTGATGCCGGGGATGGAATCCGCCTTCTGCACGAGCCGGTTGGGGTCGTTGCGGTTGAGCGAATCGCGGGCCGAAACCCCGTTGTCCACGTCGGTGGTGATGATCGCCTTGTCCCTCAGGCGCATCCCTATGTCGAATTCAATGAGGACCTTGCGTTCGGCCTTGCCGTATGTGGACGCCACGGTCATGACCATGGTCCGGCGGAAGCTGTCAGTCCAGCCGGTGTCCAGGATCACCGAGGCGCCGCCGATGCTGAGCGTCGTCGTTTCGGTCTGGCTGTTGAACGTGCCCTTGAACAGCGCGTTCAATCCGAAATGGGCGCCTGCATTCACCGAGTATTCGGCCTGAAGCAGTTGCATCTGGCTGACCGCGTTGCGCGATTCGGTCCGCATGATTGAGTAGGCGCCGAGCCCGAGCAGTCCGAGCGTGATCAGGAACACGAACAGGAACGCCGACCAGAATCCCTGCTCCTCCCGGATGCGTGTTTTCAGTTCAACCCAATGCATGAGTGACCTCTTGGCTGAAGCCGGTTTCATTACTTGAGAAAAGGCAGAATTTTCGGGTGGATTTCCTGGATGAAGGTCACGGCATTGGCTCCAGTGCCGGCCGTCATGCTGAGCCGCATCCTCCAGACTTTTTTCGCCTCGGTGGCGATAGCATCGTCCCTGTCGAAATATTCAAGCTGGAACGCGGTGATGTTGTTCACCAGGACGATGTCTCCGGACGACCGGTCGAGGTCGTTCCTCGTCACAGTCTGGGCCGAGGGATCATAGGTCAGCCGCAGGTTCCGCGAATACCAGACGTCATTCTTATAAAAAGTTCCGGTGTAGGTGATGGTCGTGCCGCTCAGATAGCCTTCGATGGTATTGGGATTCTGTATGCGTTTGAGCTCAGACACCATCCGGTTGAATCCGATGCGCGCCATGTCCATGTTCTTCTTGCCCGACTGCACCGTGACGTACGACATCAGGTTGAGCCTTAAGAACGGAGTGATGGCAAGAATGATGATGCCGGTCACGACGATGGCGATGACCAGTTCGACCAGCGAAAAGCCGCGCGACGGTTTCCCGCCGGGTCGGTTCTGGAAGGCTGTTCTCGCGTGTGGGTTCATGGGATTTTCCACCCTTTATCAGTACAATTCATTTCGGATGATCAAGGTCAGGACCGGTTCATTGTTTGGAGATCCAGGTCTTCAGCGACATCGCCGTCGTGAGCCCGCCTCCTGAAACCGTCACGGTCACCAGCGCATAGGTGATGCCGTTCGCCGTCTGGTCCGCGCCGATGGTCACGCGGTAGTTGAATTGATTGGAATTGGTACTGCCGTATTTCCCGTTCCACTTCGTCTTGCAGGCGTCGTATCCGAGCGCGCCGAAGTCGGCGATGCATTGTTCCATCAGGCTCTGGATGTCGTACTGGGCCTTCTCGATGGTGGCGTAATTGCCGAGGCTGATCAGGTTGGCCCTGGCGAGCTTTGTCAGGGGAAAGGCCACGATCGCAAGCATCACGATGAACAGGACGACCTCCACCAGCGACATGCCTCGCGTGTCACGGGGATTGGGAAAAGTTCGTTTCATGTTCAATCTCCTGCGGCGCATGGCGTCATTCAATTTGGGCGAACCCGGAGGACAGCAGCACCAGGCTCATTTTTCCGTTCAGGGTCATGAGGGTCAGGGGAGCCGTCAACTCGCTGGCGCCTTGATAGGGAATGCCGTCGCTGTCGAAAGTGATGGAACCCGAATAACCGCCGGACATGGTGACGCCCTTGGTATCCCCTGAGTTCAGCGTCACCGTCATGTTCGCGCTTACGTTCTGCGAAGATTTGAGGTACTGGCCCGTGCTCCTGTAGGTGGCCGAATAGGTGTTGGTGCCTGTATTGACGGTGAAATTCACGTCCTTGTTTTCGGCCATGGCGATTTCCTGTACGTATCGAAGGTCCGAAAGCGCGTTCTCCGAGGCCACGGACAAACGCGAGCTTTCATTGATGGATTTGACCGAAAGTCCGACCACTGCGGCCAGGATGCCCATCACGACGATGACGATGATGAGTTCCGCGAGGCTGAAGCCCCTGTCGTCCCGAACCTGCCGAATGGTGAACATCCTCTTTCCGTTTTTCATTACTTTTTCCTTGATTCGTTTCCCTATGAAGAATGATTCTCATGGGAATCCGCGAACTTGAGCTCTTCGGAAAACGGATAGCAGGGAAGGATTCGCATCCTTCCCCGCTACGCTCATTCAACTCGTTAATCGCGTGATGAACCGCGAAATCTAACGAAGATGGGTGCCGCCGTTCGGACAAGCGGCTTTGCCGGTCACCTGCGTCCAAGTATAGGCGCCTCCCGACGGACAAACGGGTTCCACATCCAGATAAGTCGGGACCATAGCCGCGACAGTCGCCGGATAATCCGGGGTCCCGCCGGCAACCGCTACGCCCGCGTAGTACAGCGAGGCGGCCGATTCAATCGCCATCTGATTCTGCTTGCACGCCGCGGCCTTGGACTGGTTGCTCAGATCCAGAAACTTCGGCACGGCCACAGCGGCCAGAATGCCGATGATCACGATGACGATGATCAATTCGATCAGGGTGAAACCCTTTTGAGACCTGGAGAACATTATGTTCCTCCTTCTTTCTGTTTTGTTTGTTCAGTGAGCGTTAAAAAATTCCCTTTCTCTTCATCCTCAAAGCCCTCTTTTAATGTTATCGGTCAGCCACCTCCTTTCTGTCTCTTTATTTTTATCGTTGAACGTTCTTTTCTTCAACCGTGAATCCTGTTCGGATGATTTCATCCTCGTTTAACGTGAATGGAGCGCGATTCCGCTCGAGCAGCTCGTCTTTCCGGTGACCTGGATGTAATTCGTGGAATAATCGCCGCCGGATGGACAGACGGGCACTTCCTCGAGAAAAGTCGGAACCAGATCAGTGAGCGCGGGGGGATATTGCCCTGTCCTATTGGAAATGGCTTCACCCGCGAAATACAACGAGCACGCGGATTCGATGACCGCCTGGTTTTCCTTGCATGCCGCGGCTTTGGTCTGGTTGCTCAGATCCAGAAACTTCGGCACGGCCACAGCGGCCAGAATGCCGATGATCACGATGACGATGATCAATTCGACAAGAGTAAAGCCCCTTGCCGATCGGAACGCCGTGTGAATCAGCCGACTGTCCTTTACTTTTTTCTGTTTCTGGCCGTCATTCATGCAGGATACCCTATCTTGGGTTCATATTAAATATTAAATTTGTATTTTTGCATTTTAACCTTCGGTCTTTAATTTATTTTATGGCTCCGATCATATTCCACATGGGGAGAAAAATTCCTAAAGCCATGATGAGCACGGCTCCGCCCATCACGACGGTCAGAATCGGTTCGATCATCGAGGTCAATCCCTTGATGGCATATTCCACCTCGAGGTCGTAATGGTTCGCAATATTTTCCAGCATGGTGTCAAGCGAACCCGATTGTTCGCCGATGGCGATCATCCGGTTCACCATCGGGGGGAACAGGC
>Ga0315274_10006431_pt1 | contig 17100 bp, 16 predicted proteins | sample YL17G02_20_MG_FD_203700 | JGI IMG/M metagenome (GOLD analysis project Ga0315274, IMG submission 203700) | Sediment microbial communities from Yellowstone Lake, YNP, Wyoming, USA - YL17G02_20 | ecosystem: Environmental > Aquatic > Freshwater > Lake > Sediment | place: USA: Wyoming | collected...
AATCCAGTTTTCATGGTTTTTCTGGATTCCCGTTTTCACGGGAATGACATTCGAGAGAGGGTACGATTTGATAAATTTATTACCCGATTAATTTCTTAACATTCATTAGGGTGCGCTTCCGCAGGCTAAAGCCTTCGGCTACCAAAACAGGTAATATTAAGATAATGGATGATGGTGAATTTCCAAAAAGGAGGTTTATTAAAATGAAGAGATTTGTAATTTTAATGTGTATTTGTTCATTGTTTCTGGGGCTGATGTTTATGGTACAAAGCTCTACTGCTGTTACTATGGATGATGCTATAGGGGTCTGGCTTTTTGACGATGGTAAAGGGGAGACAGCCGCAGATTCCTCTAAGAATGGGCACCCAGGGAAACTCATGGATGACGTCCAATGGGTTGATGGTAAATTTGGTGAAGCCGTAAGCTTTGATGTTGAGGGGCCTTTCGTAAGGATAGAAGTGCCTAGCGTCAATCTGAGTTCCTGGACGGCGATGCTATGGATTAATCCAAATAATCCACAAGCCGGACATTATCAGGGGCTTATTCAGGCGTGGCCAAATGGGGGTGAGTTTCAGATTGACACCGTTGGAGCAGTGGGTGTTCATCCTGTATATGGTGGAACCTTAGAAGCGAAAAAATGGTCGCACATAGCGGCAAGGGTAGATAATAATGCCGCGCAAATCTATATTAATGGTAAGGTAGCGACAAATGGGACAATTCCTGCCGTAACTTTCGGGAATATTGGCATTGGTGATCTGTATGAAGTCCCTGCCGGCTTCAATTATAAGTTTAGCGGTATAGTGGATGATGTTGCGATTTTCAATAAAGCCATAGATGAAAATGATATTCAAAACCTTATGAATAAAGGGCTTGGAAATGTATTAGGTCTAGCGGCTGTTTCTCCATCAGATAAAATCGCTGCAACATGGGGAAAAATAAAAAGCTACGAGTAATTTTGACATCTGATCGTGAGTTTAGTGATAGACAGAAAATAAATTCAATCAATGCTTAAAGTAACACCCAGAGATAATATCACCTGGCGGGCAATCTTGATCGGTGCCATACTCATTATTCCTAACAACTACTGGATAATGCAGGTTGAGGGCGTATGGAATACCGGACATTCCACCTGCCTTTCGCTCATGTGGCACGTAGTGATAAACCTCCTCGTTATCATTTTGATAAACGTGCTGCTGCTGAAAAAACTCACGCCTCAATATGCTCTTAGCGAGGGTGAGCTGATAGTGATCTATGCGATGCTTACTCTGGGTGCAAGCCCCAGCGGGCGTGATATGCTCCAGATTCTTATTCCGGTGATGGCGTGGGCATTCTGGTTCGCCACACCGGAAAACGAATGGGTGGAGCTTTTTCAAAGATATATCCCTAAATGGCTTACTGTTAGCGATAATCGTGCTTTGAGTAACTTTTTTGCTGGCAGGTCATCATTATACACACACGAAAACCTTAACGCATGGCTTACTCCTGTATTATGGTGGTCGCTGTTCATTGTCGTGCTTGGTTTTGTGATGATCTGCCTGAACATAATAATCCGAAGGCAGTGGACGAGGAACGAAAGGCTGAGTTATCCAATAATCCAGTTGCCTATGGCTATCGTTGAAGAAGGCGGCACTACAAGGTTTTTTAAAGATAGGTTACTTTTAATTGGGTTTGCATGTGCGGCAGGACTCGACATACTGAACGGCTTGCACTTCCTGTTTCCCGTTGTGCCGAACATTCCAGTATCTTACCTTGACTACGACATCGGCAAATATTTCACTTCAAAGCCATGGAACGCAATAGGCTCTTTGAGGCTTCCTCTATATCCATTCGCCATAGGGCTTGGTTTCTTTCTTCCGCTGGATTTGTCATTTTCTATATGGTTTTTCTATCTATTCAGGAAAGCTCAAGAGGTGCTTGGTTCTGCTTTAGGGCTTCAGGCACTGCCGGGGTTTCCGTATCTGAATCAGCAGTCGTCTGGTGCGTGGATAGGATTGTTCTTTGTCGCTGTGTGGTTGAGCAGGAAGCACTTGAAAGAGGTTATGAAAAGCATATTCGGGCATGAAAACGCTGATGCAGACGAACCGATGAAATACAGGACAGCTTTAATTGGCATAATAGGGGGCATGACGTTTCTGACGGTATTTTGTTACAGGGCGGGAATGTCTCTTGGTATTATTCTGCCTTACTTTTTGCTGTTTTTCGTGCTTTCGATTGCCATCACCCGTATGCGTGCTGAACTGGGTCCGCCGACACACGAGTTGGTGAATATGAACTCTGGCAACATATTGGTTGACGTGCTTGGTACCCGTAGAGTCGGTGCAAATAACCTGAGTATTTTTCCTTTGTTCTGGTTCTTCTCAGGTAGAGGTTATAGAAGCCACCTGATGCCGCATCAGCTTGAGAGCTTCAAGATGGCAGAAAGGGGTGGAATTGACAGCAGAAGGCTCGTTTATGGGATGATTATTGCGATGGCGTTGGGAGGGCTTTCTTCATTCTGGGCTTTGTTACATTTATCATACAAGTGGGGAATGGGAACGATCCCTATTGGACACGATTCGGGTGTGTTTACGATGCTACAAGGGCGTTTGATGAACCCGATAGGAACTGACGTGCCTGCGGTTATCTTTATGGGCGTTGGACTGGTTTTTACCTTTCTGCTGATGTTTGTGCGTACATTATTCCTTTGGTGGCCGCTTCATCCGGCAGGATATGCACTTTCTATGAACTTCGGGATTGACTATATATGGTCTTGTCTGGTATTCAGTTCTATTATAAAATGGCTTGTGCTTAAATACGGCGGGCTTCGACTGCATCGAAAGGCAACCATTTTTTTCTTTGGGGTAATACTCGGAGAATACTGCACAGGCGGTTTCTGGAGCCTGATGAGTGTAATTTTACAGCAAAGGACTTATGATTTTTATCATGCGTGACAAGATATTATGTTGGGATTTGTTGCTTGATCTAACTAGCTTGATTCTCTATCCAAGATCGGTTCGGCGATATATAAATGAAATCGGTTGGATTGAGCAAAGCGAAATAGCTCTAAAGATAACCCGCCCTCAGGAAATAATGAGTTAAGAAAAGCACTTACCAAAACGGTGGTATCAAAAACAGCTTTTATCATGCTCTCTTTTTCTTTCGTATCTCATGGACAGCCATCAAGACATCCTGTTCAACTTCCTTTGGATCAAACTGCTCATTTTTGGAATGAACACGATCCATAACCTTAAAAAGTTTTTCCCATGCTTCGGATTTATCAACTATTATCTTAGGTTTCAAGACTATCTGATCATTTTCAAGTTCAGCTTCTAGTATATCGCCAACTTTAAGTGATAGCTTGTCACGAATCGCTGAAGGGATTGTGACTTGATATTTTTCTTTTATTTTTACTAATGACATTATCATATACCCTTTCGTAGTAAAGTTAGAAAGTTGGAATTTACAACTATGATTATAGCATAATAGCTTTGCTTGTCAAGGGATTTGCTAATTTTTTGGGAAGTAAAAGATATAATGGTTGGATTCTATGAGATTGGCGAGATTAAAGTTGGAATGGTGTTGACAAACCCAACATCAGGCGATGATAATCGTGTTTCTACAATAGAAGCATAGGGCATGACCTGTTCAACAGCATAAATGATGGGAGCAGAATCTAAATAAATCCGCACTTTTATTTCTCCCAACTATCCCGTTCAGCCTGCAAATAAGAATCTACATCCTCTCGTGTTGGAGATTTATAACCACGATTTAGCTGTCGCTTGCGAATCTCTGCTATAATATTCTGATATGAATACTGAGTTTTGTGTATTTCGGGTTCAATAATTACACGCACTTTTGCATGTTCTTGTATATCGAGGGGTTCAAGAGGTTTTAATACCCCTTCTTCATATACTGCATTGATGATCTGAGTCATAATTTTTCACACCTTTTCATTTATATTTGATTTATGTTTACATTAGCTATTATACTGTCATCTATGCTAATAGTCAAGTATACTTTTCAAGATTTGCCTTGAACACTTAATCTGACTTAAAGTTATAAAATCGGTTTGACAAACCCAACATTATGCTATGGATATTATGTTGAGTTTCGTTCCTTAGAACAGCCTACCGACTAACAAAGATAAATTTGGAATCTCTCTCAAGCTCACTGAGAAGATGGAGTTCCGTAAACTATTCCTACCTGTTTTACAAGCTGACCTATCCACTGACATGCGGTGTTCCCTTCCTGTGTTTCCACATCAGGTTAGTCAGTTGCTAGTAGAAATATCACCAAAATTCCGTATTCACTCAAATTCCTTTTACGGACGCACGAGTCTTATTGCAGCGTCAGTTCTGTTAGTCCATTTAGTAGCGGATAGTCTCATTGCTCCTTTGCCCAGGTCTCATAAACTCCGCGGTAGGTGCCCTCCTCGAATTCCATGATGGTTGTTTCCAAGTGTGCCTGCATATACTTGTTCATTTCCTCAGTAAGCCGATCACGCTCTTCGAGGATAGGGGCCTTGATGGCAGCCACTTCTCCCTTTTCTTTTTCAACTTGTTGAAGCTCTTTCCGTAGCTTGCTTTTTTCATCCTCTTCTGTTGCTACGTTTATAGCGTCTTTAAGCTCCATATCTCTCTGGCAGAGCTTACCATATCTGTCATCAAATGGCTCATTTTCTTTATTGAGGGTTCGTATTTTATCGCGATAGTCTTTGTATACTTTAAAAGCTGATTCTAACTTCGGACTGATAGTTATCTTACCGTCCTTTGTTTCAGACACTTTTGCCTTAGAACTGGCGTCAGAAGCAGCTTCTGGCTGTGAAGTTCCCATCGTCTCTTTTGACTCATCTGTCTCCTGTTCAGGTGTCTTATCCGCAACAGTTACTTTGGCATTCATAGCATTAATAGATTTTGCAGGTATTTGTTTAGAGACATTTTGCGTTATTTGGTTGACTGAATTATCAGATAAATCAGTTGTCGATTGATGAGAATGCCATATAAATACACCAGTTCCACCTAAAATTATTATGAGTGCTATTCCAGCAACTATCAATTTTGTCTTTATACCTATTTTCACAGCCTCCACTCCTCCCAATAGCATTTTATTCAATGCATCATGCCAAGAGAATATGCCAATGCCGGCAAGTAACTTCTCCACTCTTGCCCGCACCTTCTGCTTTGCCCTGAGCAGACGCATATTCAATGCCTTGTATGATAAACCATGCTTTGCCTGCATTTCTGCATAAGATGAATCGTCAAGATAACGCTCTTTCAATATCTGCTTTTCCGTCTCCGGCAGTTCATCTATCGCCTGCATAATCCTTGCAAGTGTCTCTCTCAGGATCAATAATTCATCCACAGGATAAGCGTCATCCGCAGTTTTATCTGTCAACTGTTGGAATTCAGCTTGATTCTTTCGCTTCCAGTCCTGACACTGATTTCTTGCAAGCTGATAAAGCCAAAAACGAAACCGCTCCGATTGCCTTAATGACGAAAGCCCTTGATATGCTTTGAGAAAAACGTCCTGCATAATCTCTTGAGCATCATCGGGATTTCTTACGTAAGACAGGATCAAGGAATATATTGCAGATTGATACTTAACTGCCAAGTGATGAAAAGCTTGCTCATCACCGGCAAGGGTCTGCTGTATCAATAGCGTATCTTCCGACATTGTTCCCCCTATTCAGCGGAGCTGAAAATTGTATTTCTCCATGGAGCATTGGTTTTATAATACAAGACGTAAAAAATGCCATTTTTCCACAAACTTTTTTGCTTTGTGAAAATAAGCCTTGAAAGACGAACACCTATATTTGTATACTTAAACAGAAATATATCAATAAATCTGGTTTTCTTCAATGAGGAGTTTGATCATGAAAAAATATCGTGTAGCTATTGTAGGACTTGGGCGGATGGCAAGTACGATTGATGACGAGGTTAAGGATTCGCTTTCTGACTGGGTGCCTTATTCCGTTGCTTCGTCGTGTCAGGTGATAGAATCTGTTGAGCTTGTGGCGGGTGCAGACATACTGCCTGAGAAACGTGAGGCTTTTAAGCAGCGCTGGGGAGTAAAAGCGCTTTATGAAGACTACCTTGATATGATTGACAAAGAGAAACCTGACCTCGTGGCAATCTGTACCCGTGGGGAACTTCATGCGGAGATGGGCACCCGTGTCGCAGAAGCCGGTGTGCCGATGATCTATCTGGAAAAAGCTATCGCCTGCTCAATGCGAGAGGCGGATATGCTCTTGCTGGCTTGCAGGGAACGTAAGACACTCCTGAATACAGGCGTATTAAGGCGATTCAACCGTCAATACCACAAAGCACGACAGATTATTGAGAGCGGTGAGATCGGTCAGGTGCGGGCGATTGCACATTATGGTGCGACTAACCTTTTACACGGTCACATACATTCTGTGGATACTATAATGTATCTGCTTGGTGACCCAAAAGCAAAGAGTGTTTGGGGTGAGTTACTGCCGAGAAATACGAAAATTGAAAATAACAGACTTGGTAATGACCCATCATCTATCTACCAGATTGAGTTCGATGGCGGAGTTGAGGCATATACGATCAACGCAGGGAACTGGGATTTTGAGGTTTGGGGAACTGGCGGGTCAATCAGGGCAACTGATAACGGTATCGGATGGGCCATTCGGAAGCCAAATCCTGATAAGAAAAACACCATAATGGATATACCTTTCCCTGAGTGTGAGGGATCAAGTGCTACTGTCGCATGTCTTGAGGATTTAATCAACGCTCACGAGGGAGGGCGCCAAACAATCGGGAATATTGAGGTTACGCATCATGCAACGGAGATATGCCTCGCTGTTGCCGAAAGCCACATTCAAGGCAGGCGTGTTGACGTTCCGATTAGCAACCGTGACCTTTACATCTGGCACGTGTGACGGTATAAAGCGAAACAGATACGAACCATGATTTGCACTTGACAAAAATAGTCATTTCGCATATCCTTAAAATGTATTGTCTTAAATTTTAATTAAAAAAATAACTGACGTTTAATATAGCAGGATGTAGCCATGTTTGAAGGTCTAGCAGGAAGGCTTCAGGACGCCTTTAAGAAACTGGGCGGTAAAGGTAAACTGTCGGAAGCAGACATCGAAGAAGCTCTTCGGGAAGTAAGAGTCGCTCTTCTTGAGGCGGACGTAAACTATAAGGTCGTCAGGAAGTTTACGGAGGACGTTAAAGTCAGAGCCATCGGTCAGGAAGTATTTCAAAGCCTGACGCCAGCACAGCAGGTAATCAAGATCGTCAACGAGGAAATGATCAGCCTGATGGGTAGCACTTCAAGCAAGATAAATATGTCCACAGATGGAATAACGGTTATCGCTTTGGCTGGTCTTCAGGGATCAGGTAAGACGACTGCCGCAGGAAAACTCGCAAGGCGATTCGTTCACGAAGGACGGAGTCCACTACTCGTTGCCGCTGACATTTACAGACCTGCCGCTATTACACAGTTGCAGGTGCTAGGAACAAGCATAAACGTTCCGGTTTTTACTATGGGTACGGATGTTTCCCCTGTGAATATATGTAAGGCGGCGGTAGAACACGCATCAAAGAATGGTAATGACCCTGTTATTATAGATACTGCCGGAAGGCTTCACATTGATGCGCAGTTAATGCAGGAAATGCGGGATATTAAACGTCAGATCAATCCTACGGAGATCCTCTTCGTTGCAGACGCAATGACTGGCCAGGATGCTGTGAACGTTGCCAAAGAGTTTAACGACACCCTTGACATTGATGGTGTCATCCTGACAAAGCTAGACGGCGATGCAAGAGGCGGTGCGGCGCTTTCGATTAAGGCAGTGACTGGCAAGCCGATTAAACTCGTCGGTGTCGGTGAAAAGCTGGATGCTCTTGAGGAATTTCATCCAGATAGAATGGCATCGAGAATTCTCGGAATGGGCGACGTTCTGACATTGATTGAAAAAGCAGAAGCCGCTATTGACGAGGAAAAGGCTAAAGAGCTAGAGAAAAAGATCGTTGAACAGCGTGGATTAACGCTTGATGATTTCCTCGATCAGCTTCAGCAACTCAAAAAGATGGGTTCTCTGGAACAATTGGTTGAAATGATACCGGGGCTTTCTGGAGCGGGCAACCTTCAGATTGATGAGTCTAAGCTGAAACAAACAGAAGCAATTATAAGGTCTATGACGATTCAAGAAAGACAAAATTCCCGAATTATAAATGGAAGCAGAAGAATGAGGATTTCTAAAGGAAGCGGGACGACTGTTCAGGAAGTTAATATGGTATTAAAACAGTTTGACCAGATGAATAAAATGGTCAAGCAGTTTGCGGATACAGGTAAAAAGGGAAAGAAGTTTAAGCGTCGTTTTTCTTTTCCTTTTATGAATTAAATTTATTTTGAAAATTATTTTTTGTAACATTGAAAGGGGGTGAAGTTTTGCCGGTAGCAATCCGTCTTAAAAGGTACGGTCGTAAGAAAAGACCATTTTACAGAGTTGTCGTAGCTGATACAAGAGATCCCAGACAGGGGACCTCCGTAGATAATATTGGCTATTATGACCCACTAACAAACCCATCACAGATACAGATCAATGAAGAAAAAGCATTGAAATGGCTTAATGATGGCGCCCAGCCAACAGATACAGTCAAAAGTCTTTTATCAAAGGCTGGGATACTACAGAAATTCCACGAACAGAAGCATCCTGTGAGTAACGTAGAAAAAACAGAACAATCGGATAGCGAACAGGAGGTGGGATCCTAATGGCTTTGAAATCCCTTGTAGAATATTTAGCTAAGGCACTTGTTGATCATCCGGAGAAGGTTTCTGTAAACGAAGTTGAGGGCGAGAAAACAACAATCCTTGAATTAAGCGTAGCTGAGGATGATCTTGGAAAAATAATAGGGAAACACGGACGTACGGCACGAGCCATGCGTACAGTTGTAAGCGCGGCTGCCAGTAAAGAGCGGAAAAGGGCTGTTCTGGAGATTCTTGAAGGGGATCGCTCTGAAAGACAAACTGAAAGCGATACGTAACTATAACTTGCTAAAATGCGAATAGACCTGTTAACTGTATTCCCCGATATGGTCGCTCAAGCATTTAAGTTTGGCGTGATTGGGCGTGCCAATGAAAAAAGTCTGCTGGAGATTGTCATCCACGATCTTCGGGAATTTACTCATGATCGGCATCATTCAGTAGATGACTATTGCTACGGCGGTGGTGCGGGTATGCTCATGAAACCTGAACCACTGTTTGAGGCAATTGAGTCCATCCATTACGACTGTAATAGCAGAAGAATTATTCTTCTTTCTCCGCAGGGTAAATTATTCAATCAGGAAATGGCTCGACAACTTTCTTTGTCGGATCATTTGATAATGATTTGTGGGCGCTATAAAGGTGTGGATGAAAGGGTCAGTGAGTATCTGGTTACGGATGAAATATCCATAGGGGATTACGTGCTTTCTGGCGGTGAAATTCCTGCTCTGGTGCTTATAGATGCCATATCAAGGCTTGTACCGGGCGTGCTTGGGAACTATGAATCTGCTCAGGATGACTCTTTTTCTGATGGAATTCTGGATTGTCCGCATTATACTCGTCCCGCTGAATATAGAGGTATGTCTGTTCCTGAAGTATTGTTGAGCGGCGACCCTTTGAAAATCAAGAAATGGCAGAGACAGCAGGCTTTGATGCGTACTTTACAAAAAAGACCGGACCTGCTAAAACCGGATGTGCTGTCTGAGGATGACATTGAATTCTTAAAAACATTGGGATTGAAGATTGAAGATTGGAAGATTAAAGATTGGATGCTGTTTTAATCTTTATTGATACGAAAGAGGAGATTCGATAAGTGGACTTAATGAGATCGATAGAAAACGAACAGTTGAAGAAAGATGTTCCTCCTTTCTCAGTGGGGGATAGGGTGCGCATTGGCATTAAGATAGTAGAAGCAGGTAAGGAGCGTACCCAGGCTTTTGAAGGCACTGTCATTGCAAAAAAACACGGCGGTATAAGTGAAACTTTTACAGTGCGACGTGTTACTTATGGCGAGGGTGTAGAGAGAACATTTCTTTTACATTCACCTGCCGTTGATAGTATTGAGGTACTCACGAGAGGTAGAGTAAGGCGTGCTAAACTCTATTATCTCCGTAGTAAAAGTGGAAAGGCTTCAAGGATCAAGGAAATACGTCAGTGAACCTTCAGCACTCCTCTATCGCTCAGATCAGAAATTACATAGAGCAACTATTTCCAAAAGGTTGCTTTATCCCTTCTGAGAAAGATAGCCGCTATGCAATCCTCAATGATATAATCCAGCGTCTCGAAACAGACCAGCGAAAAAGTGCGAAGGAACTTCAAAAATTCGCATATAGAATCATTGAAACACAACACAAAAAAATGGAGCGCTGTCAGCAGATGCTGGTTCACGAAAGGGAAAGCGGTTATCGTCTGATCGCTGGAGTAGATGAAGCTGGCAGGGGACCATTAGCGGGTCCTGTCGTGGCGGCATCGGTAATCCTTGATCCTGACGTGCTGATACCTGACGTTGACGATTCCAAAAAGCTAAGTGAGTCAAAGCGTGAATCGTTATACTGTGAGATTCAAGAGAAAGCTATTGCAGTAGGTATTGGCGCAGCCAATAACGAAACCATTGATCGCATAAATATACTCCAAGCATCTTTAAAAGCCATGAGTCAGGCAGTGAGAGGGTTGTCTGTCCAGCCTGATTATCTTTTGATAGACGGACAGCATTGCCCTGACGTTAATCTCCATAAGAAAGCCATAATTGGCGGAGATGGTTTAAGCCTGTCAATAGCGGCGGCGTCTATAATAGCCAAAGTGACCCGTGACCGCATCATGAAAGAGTTTGATAAGGTTTATCCTTGTTATGGGTTCGCTAAAAACAAGGGCTATCCGACACCAAACCATCTATCTGCTCTTCAAAAATTCGGGCCCTGCGATATACACCGAAGATCATTCGCTCCAGTAGCTGAAGTGATACGCCAGCTTGAAATTCAGTTTACATGATTTTTTATCTTACCACAAAAATTCTTGTCAATTCAACTTGCATAACTCTACTTTTCTGTGTTAAAATATCCGCTAAGGATTCATGGTTAAATAACTTCCCTATTTTGAGATATTTAGATATATGACTTATTTAATCAAATCCCCCCTTCCCCCCTTTAGCTAAAGGGGGAATTAGCCTAAACTCCCCTCTTGAGAGGGGTTAGGGGGTGTGTTTCCTATTAGGGAAGTTATTTAATCATGAATACTAAAGTGATTTTACCTGGAGTCTTAAAGTCTTACTTCACCAATAACACAAATGGACACTACATATCATAATGAAACGACTATTTGATACCGATTGCGAAGGGCCCATATCAAAGAACGATAACGCCTATGAGATATCACAGAACTATATTCCGGATGGCGGGAAATTTTTTGCGAAACTAAGCAAATACGATGATCTTCTAGCAGATATAGACAAAAAGCCCAAATATAAGGCTGGAGATACGCTGAGACTGATTCTGCCGTTTTTGAAGGTTTATGGTGTTACCGAGCAAATCATACAGGAATATTCAGCAAAAAATATTATCATCGTACCGGGTGCTGATGTTGCGTTGAAATATATAAATGCAATTATGCCTGTTTTTATCATCAGTACGAGCTATCGCCCATATATAAACTCCTTGTGTAAGGTAGTGGGTTTTCCCGTAGAAAATACTTTTTGTACAGAGCTATCACTTGATAAATATGAGTTACGAAAACCTGAGGCGAAATATCTGAAGGAACTACAATATGAGATACTAAAGTTGCCTGAAATTTCTATACCTGCTTCTGCACATACACGAAGCGATCTTGATGATGGCACTATAAAATGCGCTGAAAGGCTGGATCAGATTTTCTGGCATGAGTTTTCTGATATGGTAGCGGGAAAAATGCTCGATGAGGTTAATCCAATAGGCGGGTTTGAGAAAGTAAATGCTATAAATAAAAGCTGTGAGATAACTGGTATACCGTTGTCTGAGGTTATGTACGCAGGCGACAGTATAACTGATGCGGAGGCGATGAAGCTGGTCAGAGAAGCAGGCGGCGCCGCTGTGTCTTTCAATGGCAACCGTTATGCTATTCAGTCCGCTGATATTGCCTGCATGTCTCCTAATGCACTGATACTGGCTGGATTTGCTTCACTTTTTAATGAAGGTGGAACTCAGGCGGTACGTGAGCTTGCGTCGGAGTGGGAACAGCGTAAGGATGAGTTTGAGAGGAATATAAGTCAGACTATATCAGGTTTTTCTGTCAAAGATGTCACATTCAGCATTATAGATGATTTGAATATTAATGAGCTTATATCCAATAGTGAGGATTTCCGCAGAATGGTAAGAGGGGAGAATATAGGTCATCTTGGTTAATTTCAATATAAGGATTAATGGCTAATGAAGATAGCTTTTTCTCCATCTGTATACGAACATGCGGCGTTTTTGATAGGTATGACGCCGTGGGAAGTTTCGAGGAATATGGAACTGCTCTGTAAGGCTCACCGCACTGCTTATGAAACGTATAACCATTCTCCGATTGTTGTGGGAATTGATATATATAACGTGGAGGCGGAAGCCTACGGGTGTGTTGTGCGAAAGCCTGATGGATACGGTATCCCTGCGATCACTAAGGGTTTATTCAACTCCATAGAAGAAACGAAGTCGTTGAAGCCATTTGACATTCTGATTGACGGAAGGATCAGGATGATCATTGAAAGCGGAATACAGCTTGCGAATGAGTTTCCTGATGCTGACGTGCGAATACCTGTGAGCGGCCCATTTTCTATTGCAGTCAGTCTTATGGGATTAAGTGATCTTCTGGAAAACACTGTCTTATCTCCCATTCAGGTGCGTAATTTTCTGAAAAGTCTTGTTGAGGGACAGGTTCGGCTTTGTCAGGCTGTGGTTGATGCTGGACTTGACGTAGCCTTTTTTGAATCTGCGGCGGCGCCACCTTTGCTCTCGCCTAGATATTTCCATGAGGTAGAGCTTCCTGCCCTGAAAGAGACTATGGAGCGTGTTGGGGAAGTTGTCGGTCACCCTGTACCGTGCATAATCGGCGGAGATACGGAACCGATCCTTGATGACATACTCAGCACAGGCACAGGATTCATTATCTGTCCTGCGGAAACTGATCAGGAAAAGTTTATGGGCAAGTTCGGTGAGTATACTGACGTAAAAGTTAGGATCAACATGAATCCCCATATCGTAGCAAGCGGATCAAAAGATGAAATCATAGCTGAGATTGACAGAATACTTGCTCTTGCTCGTGGGCGATCCAATATATTGCTCGGAACAGGTGCAGTACCTTATGAGACACCGCCTGAAAACATCCTGTTGATAAAGGAGTATGCAAGTATATGAAATGCCCAAAGTGCAGTCATGAGAATCCCGTAGATGCTAAATTCTGTATGGAATGCGGAGAAAAGCTGGAAAACCTTTGCCCTAAGTGCGGTGCAAAACTCCCGCCAGAAGCCAAGTTTTGTAAGGAGTGCGGAGAAAAGGTCATGGTGGGTACAGATTTCAAACCTGCCCAAATTACCATACCAAAACTGGAAGACATGCACGCACAATTGCAAAACCTGATACCCACTGCACTGGCTGAGAAGTATCTCTCAGCAGAACAGCAGACAGAAGCCGGCGAGAACCGTCCTATAACTGCTCTCTTTGCTGACATATCAGGATTTACGCCACTTTCCAACACACAGACTTCCGAAACCATGTTCCAGCTTGTTCAGGACTGCTTTAAGGATTTAGTCAGCATTGTTGCTGAATATGAAGGCAGTATAAGTGGTTTTAGAGGTGATGGCTTGCTTGCCCTGTTCGGTGCGCCTATACTCCACGAAAACGATGCTGAACGTGCTATCCTTGCAGGATTGGATATGCGTAACGTCATGCACGAAAAAGGGCTTGAGGTTTCAATCGGGATCAACACTGCAATGATGACCGTCGGCGAGATCAAGACAGTGTTGCACAAAGAATATACTGCCTATGGAACTGACGTCAACCTTGCCAAAAGGTTACAAGAGTCAGCGAAACCGGGACAGATACTGGTTGGTTCTGGAACACACCGTCTGACACGCAGGGCTTTTGACTTCGAGATAATATCTGACCTGAGCGTTAAAGGTTTCTCTCAGCCTATAACTGCTTATGAAGTTAAGCAGGTGAAATTACATCCAGAGAAGCTCAGGGGCATTGAAGGCTTGCGGGCAAGGATGATCGGCAGAGAGAAGGAATTTTCAGAGCTAAAGGATGCAGTTGACTTGTGGCTTTCTGGTCAGGGACAGATAGCCTCAATCGTAGGCGAAGCAGGTATCGGCAAGTCAAGGCTTGTGAGTGAGTTGAAGGCTTATCTCTCCCAAATTCCCCTTAATCTCCCTTTACTAAAAGGGGAATTACACACCCCCGGGCCCCTCTCAAGAGGGGAGTCTTTGTCTCCCTTAACAAAGGGGGATCAAGAGGGCTGTGATTTTCCCCTTTTGGAAGGGGTGGGTTATAACTCCTTTGAAAAAGAAGAAATAACAATTTCCCCTTTGGAAAAAGGAGAAACTAAGACTCCCCCTTTGGAAAAGGGGGGAAGGGGGGATTTAAAATCTCTTACACTAGAAGGACGTTGCGTTTCCATAGGTCAGCCAATCAGCTACTTCCCATTCCTCGACATACTGCGAACCTACTTTAACCTCAGCGAAGAAGATGATCCTACCACAATAGCAAATAAAGTGACAGAAGGCATAAAACAGATATTTCCACAAAACGCTGACGAGACACTTGTATTTATGGGTCACCTGATGTCCATACGCTTTGGCAGTGAGCTTGATGACAGGCTGAAGTTTGCCACACCGGAACAGATCAGGCATCAGACCATGATGCAACTTCGGGATTTATTCAGAACAATTGCAGAAAGACAGCCATTAATGCTGATACTAGAGGATTTGCACTGGGCAGACGACATGTCATTGGATTTAATCTCATATCTCATAGACGAGTTGTCACATACAGCGTTGATGATTCTGTGCGTATACCGTCCAGAGAAAGAACATAAAGTATGGAAACTTGGCGATCAGGCAAGAAGGAAGTCGCTTGACAGATACACAGAGATTACGCTGAAGCAGTTATCCAGCCACGAAAGCAGACTGTTGGTGGAATCGCTTTTGACGATAGAGAACCTTCCTGAAATCGTTAAGGGCATGATACTCACAAAGTCAGAAGGCAACCCGTTCTTCATAGAGGAAGTTATACGTTCGCTCATAGAGCAGGGATTAGTCTATCGTGAAGGTGATAGGTGGAAGGCAAAGGCAGAAATCGCAGACATTCACGTACCTGACACCATTCAAAGCGTTCTTTTGGCAAGGGTAGACAGATTGCAGGCAGAGGCAAAACACGTCCTGCAATGTGCATCAGTGATAGGGCGTCTATTCAAATATCGTCTTTTAGAGCATCTTACAAGACAAGAAGCAGAGCTTGACAGATACATCAGTGAGTTTGAAGAAAGGGAGTTGATATATGAGGAGCGAATGGTGCCGGAATTGGAGTATGCCTTCAAGCACGCACTGACTCAGGAAGCGACCTACCAGAGCATATTGGAGAGGAGAAGGAAGGAGTTTCATCATCAGGTAGCGGTTAGTATAGAAAGGCTATATCAGGAAAGGCTTGAGGAATACTATGATGAATTGGCACATCACTATTCAATGAGTGATGATGCAGAGAAAGCCATCGAGTATTTACTAAAGTCGGCAGATAAGGCAAAATCAATGTTTGCAAATGAATATGCGATCCATTGCTTCAACCAAGCTATTTCCTTAATAGAAAAAATGTCCGATACAATGCATAAAGAGCAAAAACTGGATGCCTTGATGAAACTAGCTAAAATATATTTCACAATCGGTCAAAATGATAAAGCAATTGAAGTAGCAGAAGATGCGATCAAAATAGCCGAAGAAATCTCAACACCAAGGATGGTTGCACGATTATGCTATCAGATTGCCGATGCTCTACTTGCTCTGAACAAATTCGATGAAGGGCTAGTGTGGAGTGAAAAAGGATTGAAGGCATTAGGTGATGATATGATATGTCCTGAAGCCGCGCTTCTGAACTTTTGCGCATGGCTTGCCTATCATATGCTGGAAAATGAAATAAAATCTAAGGAATATCAAGCCAAAAATGTTGACATGATCAGAAAGATTGGCTATTTCGATGAAATTTATAAGATTTACTTGGGAATTAGCTATGGAAAAGCAGAAGATGCGATCGCCTGGGAGCGCGAATGTATCGAGGTGTGTAGTCAACATAACAATCAACTAGGTCTTGCCGAAGGTTATATGTACTTAGGAATTGATCTTAGTATATGCGGTACTTTACCTGAGTCAATAGAATATCTTAGGAAAGGGTTGGCAATTGCTAAAAGAATTGGATATATGCTATTTGTATTGACGGGTAGCTATTGGTTGGGACGAATGCTTATTGAAACTGGAGACAAAATAGAAGCGGAACAGCGCCTTCGTGAAGCAGTGGGCATAATGGAGAGTTGGGGAAGGCAATTTGAGGGATGGCGGACTGTGTATGCCTATAAATTTTTGGCAGACATTCTAGCTGAACGAGGTGAGCTAGAGCAAGCTCATCATTATTTGGTAAAAGGGCTAAGATATTCCACCACAAAAAATGAGATTCAGGATTTCTTGGCATCTCTCAAAGATTCCTGCCAAACAATGGGAAAACCAGAAGAATTTATAGCTATATGTAATGCAGAACTAGAGCAACGAGATCAAGACGAAGTAAAACTGCTTATAAAGAACGCATTAGCTGATTTGCAGAAGTAAAAAAGATAAGAAAATAGGGATCAGTAGGTCGGGTTGAAGCAATGAAACCCGACTATATTATGTTGGATTTCGTTCCTCAATCCAACCTACAAAAAGATAAACAAATCTTTAACTTTTAGCTAGACTATTTAACGACTTGTGCTAGTTGCGTAAAATATAATAATAACAAGCTTGTAGCCCAACTAATATGTTAAACTAATAGTATGCTATAATATACACTATATCAAACAGGTCAAGCCACATAGAGGACCATAGCCCAACAGTGATTCGAACACCAGCGAAAG
>Ga0315274_10006433_pt1 | contig 17096 bp, 10 predicted proteins | sample YL17G02_20_MG_FD_203700 | JGI IMG/M metagenome (GOLD analysis project Ga0315274, IMG submission 203700) | Sediment microbial communities from Yellowstone Lake, YNP, Wyoming, USA - YL17G02_20 | ecosystem: Environmental > Aquatic > Freshwater > Lake > Sediment | place: USA: Wyoming | collected...
TCACCGTCGAGGCATTCATTGCCGCGGCCGAACGCTGGTTGCGTGAAAACTTTGCGGTTGAATCTGCTCCCGCCACGGAGGTGATCTCCGTAGATGGCAAAACCTTACGCGGTAGCCGCAAGCAAGGTGTGGCCTCGGCGCATCTCTTGAGCGCCTTCAGTCAACGGTTGCAATGTACCATCGCCCAACTGGGTGTAGACGACAAGACCAATGAAATCGGTGCCATGCCCAAGTTTCTCGCGGACTTGTGATTGCCGGGCGTATCTTCACGATGGATGCCCTGCTCACACAGACCGAAATCGCCGAAACCATTGTGAATCATGAGGGGGATTACGTCATGATCGTCAAGGATAACGAGCCCACCTTGCCGGCAGATATTGCCACGCTGTTCGAACCTGAAGTCTGCACGCCAGGGTTCAGTTCCCCGAAGAAAGATCTCCGCGTAGACGAGCAGACCAATGGCGGACATGGGCGCATTGAAACGCGGATGCTGGCGGCTAGCACGGCACTGAATGATTATCTGATCTGGCCGGGCGTACAACAAGTCTTTCGCTTGCAACGCAAGACCCGGCGCAAGAAAACGGGAGAGGTGGGACACGAAACGGTCTATGGCATCACCAGCCTACCGCCATCCCGCGCCAGCGCAGACCGCCTGCTAGAATTGGTACGTCTGCACTGGCAGATCGAGAACCGTAGCCACTGGGTGCGCGATGTCACGTTCGGGGAGGATGCCTCCCAAGTGCGTAAGGGAACATTACCCCAATTCATGGCAGCATTGCGGAATGTGGTCATCGGACTGATCCGTCAGCATCCATTTCGCTTGAAGGCCAGGACTTCTCAACCCAATCCGCGCAGGTGACACTTCTACTTGGTAGAAATAGGTGACATTTCTACTTTGGGCTAACATCCTTTGGTTTTGAGGGGTTCCACAAACGGTTCAGGTTGAACCTAAACTAATTCGATTTGTAATGCTCTCTGTGAGCGGTCACCGTGCGTCGCTTGGGATGATGGCAATGCAGTTGCTGGGCTTTCACTTTGTCCGAGCGCTCGAGAGTGGCTTGGATGCCTGGCTCCTGACATGCTGACGAGGTGTTTCGTCCGCAACGAAACACCCAACAGAAAAAGTGGAAAAGGAAACCGGGACATGAAGCGGGTCTACATACTTTCCAACCACCCATTGTTCGGCAAGTGCATCGAAACTCTACTGGGCAAGGAAGCCCCAATTCAGATCGTGGGTCACCAGAAGGATCCCGATCTCGCCATGGAACACATCCGCGCCCTCCAACCCGATGTTGTCATCGTAGACTCCAACGAATCCGAAGCGAATCGCGGCAAGATCATCGTGCAGGTTATGAAAGAGGGCTTGAAAACCCGGGTCGTCGGACTCAGTTTGCGTGACAACAGCGCATTGGTGTGCCATGGGGAACAAAAGACCGTCGAAGCGCTCGACGACTTTGTCGGTATGATCGTGTCAGGGAACGATGTAGCGAAGGAACTCTCTAGTCCGTCTCCAAGTATCACAACTCAGGATCGCTGGGGGCGAACGCTTGACTACCTGCGCATTTCTGTCACCGATCGCTGCAATTTGCGTTGCGTTTACTGTATGCCGCCCGAGGGTGTGCCCGCCAAGCCGCGTGAAGCGATTCTCCACTCCGAGGAAATCGCGCGAGTGGTTGAAGCGGCGGCGGGTATCGGCTTTCGTTCCATTCGGATCACGGGCGGCGAGCCGCTCCTCCGCAAAAATATCGTCGGCTTGGTCAGAAGAATAGCGACGATTCCCGGCATTGACGAAGTGACCATGACGACCAACGCAACTCTACTGAGCGCGTTCGCGCGGGATCTCGCCGATGCCGGACTCAAGCGCGTCAATATTAGTTTGGACAGTCTGCGCCCCGAGCGTTTTCGACGGATCACGCGCATGGGAAATCTGGAATCGGCTCGACAGGGCATTGCGGCGGTGGAAGCCGCGGGCTTGACGCCGCTCAAGATCAACATGGTCGTCATTCAAGGTTTCAACGACGACGAAGTGCCGGAGATGGCGCGCCTGACCTTGGATCATCCCTGGCATGTTCGTTTTATCGAAGTGATGCCAATCGCCGGCGTATCCGACTGGGGAGCCGATTGGCCGGGGGGCAACGCGCGGTTGATTACCGCCGGAGAGATCCAACAGCGCTTGCAAACCCTGGGGACATTGGCGCCGGACGGCGGACCGCGCGGGCATGGACCCGCGCGCTATTATCGTCTGCCGAATGCGCAGGGGACAATCGGTTTCATCAGCCCGATCAGCGAACACCATTGCGCTTCCTGCAATCGGTTGCGACTGACGGCGGACGGCTATCTGCGTTCATGCCTGTTCGCGGATCAGGGAGTCTATTGCAAAGCCGCGCTGGCTGATGGCGCGAGTCTGAGTACGCTCCAATCCCTCATCCGGCGCGCCGCCGAGAGCAAACCGCCGCAGCGACCTTCTTACGCAGAAATTGCAGTCCGCGGCGCCGCGATGTCTTTGATCGGAGGGTGATAGGAGCAAGTCCAATGAACACACACAAACTTGGAATGACTACATTGGCGAGCGTGATGCTCTTCGCGGCATTCCTGGGTGTTGCCTGCGCGCCCGGGCAAGCGGCGCGACCGACCGCGTTCGACATGCAAGCCACCCTCGATAAGTATTTTTCCAATTTGCCGGATGATTGGGGCGCAATTACTCCGGCGGCGCTAGATGAACAACTTCGATCTGCCAAGCCGTTCCTCGTGGATGTCCGCGAAGCGAAAGAAGTCGCCGATGCCGGTTACATCGCGGGCACGATCAACATCCCGGTTCGCACGTTCATCAAGAACCTGGACAAACTGCCTGCCAAGAATCAACCAATCATCGTGACGTGCGGCAGCGGTCACCGTAGCGCGCTTGGTATGGAGGCGTTGCAGCTCTTGGGGTACACCAACGTCAAGTCGCTGGCGGGTGGTCTTAGCGCGTGGAAAGCCGCGGGCTTGGTGGTCACAACGGGCACGCCGCCGGAAGCGAAAGCCGGTTCAGCGCCTGGGGTTGACAAGGATTTGCTCGCCGCGTTCGACAACTATTTCAGCAATCTGCCGGATGGTTGGAATTCCATCGCCCCCGCTACGCTGAAGGAACTGCTCGCTACATCCAAGCCGTTCCAGGTCGAGGTGCGCGAGACGAAAGAAATCGCGGGGAGTGGTTTCATCGCCGGCTCAACTAACATTCCAATTCGGACGCTCATTAGAAATCTTGACAAGTTGCCACCGGACAAAGGTGCAGCGATTATTACCGAGTGTGGTAATGGTCATGGAAGCGCGATGGCGATGATGGCGCTAAATCTCCTGGGTTATAATAATGTCAAAAGTCTTGCTGGTGGTTTCAATGCGTGGACAAAGGCGGGGTTGCCTGTCTCAAAATAGTAATCGCTGTTTCACCGATGCACTTTATGAAAATTTGCATTTCCCATCAATTCGTAGTCATGCCATAATCTGTGGCGTAACCCTGGAAAGGTAAGGCGACTAATGCTGTGGGGGCGACGAGTAGTTCCAAGATGGTTATGAGGGATGGATACCCGTCGCTCCCGCAGCGGCAACTTCCTATCGTTTTCCCCCAGTAAATCAAGCATTCTTGAAGTGGTGACATAGAGAACTGGGGGGCAAAAAAGTACTGCGCGAGCGAAGGTGGTACTAGTACCACCTTCGCTCCCGCAAGATTTTTCTCAGCGTCCGAACAGATTCTCTTTATTCACTCTCTGCGTATTTGTCGAATGTATCCCACTTTTGCGTTATACCCCTGATTGCCGAGCGCCATTTCCATCTCGACGCGCTTCTTGCCTTCCTCGTCCCAACGGCCGGGACCGACTGCGACGATCAAACCCTCCTGTGGTCCATCCTTGGCGGTTTCGGGCAACAGAATTCCTCTTGCCGTTTTCTCTTCCTGTTCGAGCGGCTCTACGATTACGCGATCCGCAAGAGGGCGTAGATTGAGTTTCTTGTCAGCCATATTGAAATCCTCATTGATGGAAATAACTCTCTCCGATTAGCTGTTTTGTTTACCCAAACAAATTGCGCGATTTGCACATTGATGACTTTGACGGTATTGTGAGAAAGGATAGAATCAACTGTCAGAATAGGTTTATCCACTGGTCCACTGAATGTAAATACAGCATACCATCTTTTGACTGAAAAAGGAATCACATGGATTCGTTCCTTCTTGTCGTAAAAGTAACGAACGCGTTGCCACATTTGGCGACAACGCGTTCGACAGGGTAGCTCCGGCATTCCCACAGGGATCCCGGGATCTACGATCTTCGACTTCCCCCGCCATCTTTCGCTCAGCGGCTCAGGGCATCCGCTCACGCGAAGCGCGCCCTGAGTAACGTCAGTTATTCACTCACCTTACGCACCATTGTCATTTCGAGGAGCGGAGCGACGAGAAATCTCCTCGGAAACCGAGATTTCTCGCTTCGCTCGAAATGACAGTGCGTAACATCAGTTATTCAATCAACCCGTTTTCGATGGCATGGCGCGATCGTTGTGCCGGACGAAAACTTTATCCGTGATTATTTTGATTGTCACGTGTCATTGACGCCCAGTGCGACTGGATATATAATGTGCTTGGTGTTCGCCCCAGTCCGCTGAGGAAAACCGGCGCCGCTCAATACGCGTATCAATCAGAATCGACAAAGCACTGTGCCTTCGCCCTGATCGGTGTGCGAAGGCATCCTTGTTTCTGGAAACGCAAAGGTCAAAACACCTGTTGTTCGGCGCGCCTGATGCGCACGCCAAGCGACAGGTTTATTGTCGCTAGAGAGGAGAAAGCCATGTTCAACCGAATCCTCCTTCCCGTGGATCGCTCGCCGCTCGCTGAGTGCGTGCTGCCCCACGCTGTCGCCGTCGCCCGCGCCTTCGAGTCCCAGGTCATGCTCGTGCATGTGATGGACACACCGCATCGGGCGAACTGGCGCCGCGCGGTGGACCCGCTGAATTGGCGGATCAGAAAAGCCGAAGCGGAAAGTTACCTGGGCGACCTGGTGCTTCGATTGCAGAAAGCCGGCGTGTCAACCGAAAAACAAATCCTAGAAGGCTACGCGGCCGAACGGATCGTCGAGTTTTCGCGCAAGACCGATGTCCCTCTCATTATGCTCAGCAGCCATGGGCAGAGCGGCTTGAGTGGCTGGAACGTGAGCAGTGTTGTCCAGAAGATTATCCTGCGCGCCCACACCTCGATCATGACCGTGCCGGCTTATCAGCCGATTTCGACGGATGTGACAGGGCTGCGCTACCGTCGGTTACTCGTTCCCCTGGATGGATCGCAGCGCGCCGAGTGTGTCCTGCCGATGGTGAGCACCCTCGCCCGTTCCCACGAGGCGCAAATCCTGCTGGCGCATGTTGTCCGGCGACCGGAAATGCCCCGGCGGACACCGCCCACAGCCGAAGATGTCGAGTTGGCTGACCGGATTGTGGAGCGCAATCGGGCAGAGACGATCCAATATCTGGATCAACTACGTTCCCGACTATCCGGGGAAACCCAAGCGCGCGTGCTGGTCAGTGACCATGTTGCCGTAACGCTGCATGAGTTAGTTGATCAAGAGAAAATAGACCTGGTCCTCTTGACCGCGCATGGCTATTCCGGTCAGACCCGGTGGTCTTACGGCAGTGTGGTGATCAGTTTCATTACGTATGGAACTACCCCGTTGTTGATCGTACAAGATCTTCCCCAGGACAAGATAGAGCCCACAATGGCTGAAGTGGCAGCGCGGAGGAATGGAAGTTGACCGTCGCTCGTCATCCGGCTCACACGCTTTCGCTCCTCGACCATTTGAGAGCGAGGGAATTGCTTATACGAGATGCGACCGCGCACTTTAGAGAAACGTCGGCGAAGGAACCTCTCTCCTACGCGGCGGAGTGGATGCTGGACAATTTCTACCTGGTGCAGCAATCCTTGCGCCAAATCCGCGAAGATATGCCGCTGGGCTTCTACCGCCAGTTGCCCAAACTCATCACCGGCCCCCTGGAGAGCTATCCGCGCATCTATGCCGTTGCACAAGAGCTGATAGTGACCAGCGGAGCGCATCTCGACATGGACCGCGCCAAGCGCTTTGTCCGCCTCTATCACCAAGGTGACCTCGGTCAAGACATCACGCCACTGACGATGGGGGAGTTGTGGGCGCTGCCAGCCATGTTGCGCCTGGGCATCCTGGAGTGTCTGGCTCAAGCCGTCGGCCGGATCACGCGCCTGCCAAGAGAAACCTCACTCCCCGCCATGACCTTGCCCCACGCGACAACAGACGATGAGATTGTCGCCAACTGCATCATCAGCCTGCGGACTCTGGCGACCCAGGATTGGCAAGTCTTCTTCGAGAGCATCAGTCGGGTGGAGCAGGTGTTGCGCGGCGATCCGGGAAATGTCTATCCCAAAATGGATAGGGAGACGCGCGACCGTTATCGCAAGGTGATTGAGGAACTGGCTCTGGCAACGGGATGGAATGAGCAAGAGGTCGCTCAAGCAGCCGTCAACCTAGCACAGGCCGAAATCGCCAATCGAGAGACTAGCAACTCTCCCGCAGGTTCGCGACCTGGGGGTTTGAATGTGCCCCGCGCCGCCCATGTCGGCTACTACCTGCTAGATTCTGGGCGCGCGCTGCTCGAAGCCCGTCTGGGCTATCGCGTTCCCGCGCGCGCGCGCGTGCGCCGCTGGATATTCGATCATCCGACGTTGGTGTACCTAGGCGGCATCGGGTTGTTCACCCTAATCATTTTGCTCGGTGGAATGGGCTACGCCAGAGACGCCGGTACGACTGTCCTGCAATTAGTTGGGGCAGGCGTACTCCTTCTTATCCCTGCCCTGACCGTGTCCATCAGTCTGATCAATTGGATTGTTACCCTTGCCGTCCCACCCAGGGTTTTGCCTAAACTGGAGTTTGAAGACGGCATCCCCGCCGAGTGCAAGACCCTGGTGGTCGTCCCATCGCTTTTGTCTAGCGCCGCCGAAGTGAGATCGTTGCTCGAAGAATTGGAGTTGCACTTTTTGCGCAACCAGGATCCGCATCTGTACTTTGCCCTACTCACAGATCTAGCCGACGCGCCGCGACAGCACATGTTGAAGGATGACCCATTGGTCGAGCAAGCCGCGTGCGGCATTCGCGCGCTCAACGAGAAATATCACCGGGAAACGTCCAGCCCATTTTATCTATTGCATCGCGACCCCAAGTGGAACCCGCGCGAAGAACAATGGATGGGCTGGGAGCGTAAGCGGGGCAAATTGCACCAGTTGAACCTCTTGCTGCGAGGTAGCGGAGAAACGGCTTTCAGCGTGCAGACGGGCGATTTGAATGTATTGCGCGAAATCAAATATGTCATCACCCTGGACACAGGCACGCTCATGCCGCATGGTACCGCGCACCGGTTGATTGCCACGCTCGCGCATCCACTGAATCGCGCCGAGTTCGATCCGCGCAGTGGCGCGGTCATCGCCGGGTATACCCTGCTGCAACCCGGAATTGAGATCACTTCGACCAGCGTGAACCGCTCGCGCTTTACGCGCATCTTTGCCGGCGACATTGGCTTGGACCTATACTCGCGCGCCGTGTCCAACACGTACCAGGATTTGTTCGGCGAGGGGATTTACGTTGGCAAGGGCATCTATGACATTGACGCGTTTGAACGCAGTCTCGCGGGACGGATGCCGGAAAATGCGCTGCTCAGTCACGACTTGATCGAAGGGATTCACGGGCGCGTCGGGCTGGTAACCGATGTCGTCTTGTTCGAGGACTATCCCCCGCATTACTTTGTCTACATTCGCCGGTCACGCCGATGGATCCGTGGGGACTGGCAGTTGCTGCCCTGGCTGCTACCGCGAGTCCCCTCAGTAGAAAAAGGAACGATCTCGAATACACTTTCCATTATTGCCCGATGGAAAATTCTGGATAACCTGCGCCGCAGTTTGCTTGCGCCGGCTTTGCTGATTCTATTTGTCGCCGGCTGGCTGTGGTTGCCCGGCTCGCCGTTGACGTGGACGCTGGCTGGGTTGCTGGTACCCGCCGTGCCTGTCTTCACTGGCTTGGTGATCGGGTTGATTCAAAGGGTGAGAGGGAAGTCTCGGCACGGCGAGCGTGTCTTCCACCCGCTCCAAAACGGCGCGGTGCGCTGGATTTTGGCGCTGGCTTTTCTTCTCTATGAAATGTTGGTCACGCTTGGTGGAATTGTAACCACGCTTTTTCGATTGTTTGTCACTCGCAAACGCCTGTTGCAGTGGACGAGCTACGCGGATACGGTGCGTGTGTTTGCCGGCGGGGTGACCTGGCAGCAGATGCTCACGGCGATGCTTTCGTCAGTGGTGCTTGCCTTGCTGATCGTCTTGTTCAATCCTGCCGCCCTCTTTGTTGCGCTCCCGCTCTTGGTCGCGTGGCTGCTTGCACCCGAGATCGCCTACTGGATCAGCCGTCCGATCCGCTACGCGCCCACCCCGCTTTCCGCCGACGATCACCAACGGTTGCGCCGCCTCGCTCGGCGCACCTGGCTTTTCTTTGAACAGTTCGTCGGTCCTGAAGATCACTGGCTGCCCCCGGACCATTTTCAGGAAGCACCGCGTGGGATTGTCGCGCACAGCACCTCGCCCACGGACGTGGGGATGCTACTCCTATCCGACTTGGCGGCTTATGACCTGGGTTACATTGGAGTGTGGGATCTGTCCGCGCGATTGCGTGATACCTTTGAAAGCATGGAGCAGCTCGAAACCTATCAAGGTCATTTTTTGAACTGGTATGATACGCGCAGTCTCGAGCCGCTGTCTCCACGTTACGTATCCACCGTGGACAGCGGCAACCTGGTCGCTTGTCTACGTACGCTGGGGCAGGGTTGCCAAGACTTGCTTCACAAGCCCGTCCTGCGCTGGCAAAACTGGGAGGGCTTTCTCGATATCCTGAATCTCCTGGACGACATCCTGAAGGACCTTGTTGCCGCCGGTCTCAAGTCGGCCGTCGCGCCTTGGCAGACCCGCCTAACGCATATGCGGCAACAGGTTCTGGCGGTCCAGGATGATCCTGATGCATGGGCGTCGCTCCTACTTGGGATAGCCGACGAGTGTGAAAGTCAAATGACCCAACTGTTCGCGTCGCTGGTCGAATCCAGCGGGCAAGCCCTGAGCGCCGAGACGTTGCGCCGGCTGAGCCTCGCTACCGACCAGGTGCAGAATCACCTGTACGGTATGCAACGCGAGATAGAGCAACTCTCCCCCTGGCTGTTGTCTGTGAGTCAACTTCCCGATCTCTTCGCGCGCTCCAATGCGCCTCCCGCCATGCGCGACGCTTGGCAAGCGTTGCGAGACGCCTTGCCGACCGCGCCAAGTCTGGAAGAACTGGACCAAGTCTGCAAAGCAGGACTTGCCCGGTTGGCTGAACTGCTAGGTCAATTGGACAAAGACGCTCTGCGAGGATCACCCGAACAGGCGCAAGCGCGTGAGTGGTGCGCGCGCCTCGCCGAGAAATTTGAATCCGCCGCGACGACTGCCAACGCTCTGTTGATCGGCTTTCGAGACATAGGCGAAAGGTCCGAGCAGTATTTCCAAGCCATGGATTTCGGCTTTTTGTTCGACCCGCAGCGCCAACTATTTCACATCGGCTACAACATCACGGCAGAAAAACTGGATAACAACTATTATGATTTGCTGGCGTCCGAAGCGCGGATCGCCAGCATTGTAACCATCGCCAAGAATCAAGTCCCCCCAAGCCACTGGCTGCACTTGGGTCGTCCGCTGACCCAAGTAGACGGCACGCGTGCGCTTTTATCTTGGGGTGGAACGATGTTTGAGTACCTGATGCCCGCTCTGATGATGCGGAGTTACGAGGGGACGCTATTGCAGCACAGTTGCCTTACTGCCGTGGATTACCAAATCGCCTATGGCAATCGGAAGAAAGTGCCGTGGGGCGTTTCCGAGTCGGGCTACTATGCGTTTGACGCGAACCAGAATTATCAATACCGGTCCTTCGGCGTGCCCGGACTGGGCTTCAAGCGTGACCTGGATGAAGATTTGGTGGTTGCGCCCTACGCTTCGCTGCTGGCTCTCTCGATCCGCCCACGCAAGGTGATGGAGAACATCGCGCGCTTGATCAAATTGCAGATGCTGGGCATGCACGGCTTGTACGAGTCGGTTGATTTTTCGCCGACCCGGCTCATGCTAGGGGAAACCCATGCCATCGTGCGTTCGTATATGGCGCATCACCAAGGGATGATCCTATTGGCGCTCGTCAATTACTTGCACCATAACGTAATGGTGCGGCGCTTCCACGCGGATCCGCTCGTGCGAAGCGTCGAAATGCTCCTTCAAGAAAAAGTGCCCTACGACGTTCCTCTCGAGTTGGTGCAACCGGAGGATGCGCGCACTACCCAACGCGAGCCCGCTCACCGTCAGGTTGTCGCCCCGCCCTGGAGCGTGCCCGTGCAGTCTCCTGCGCCCCAGGTTCATTTTCTGTCGAACGGGCGTTACGGTGTGCTGATTACGAGCGCGGGTGCCGGGTATAGTTGCTGGCAAGACACTGAAAGCGCTTCTAGCATTGATCTCACGCGCTGGCGCGCCGACACGACACGAGAGGATTGGGGAACCTGGGTCTATCTTCAGGACACGGAAAGCGGCGATCTGTGGTCAGCCGCCTACCAACCGACGGCCGCACCACCCGAAAGCCAGGATGTGCAGTTCTATGCCCACATGGCAGAGTTCCGGCGCAGCGATCACGGGATTGGTCTGACGATGGACATCACCATCGCGCCGGACGATGATGTCGAGATCCGCCGGATCTCGTTGACCAATCACACGGATCGCGTCCGGCACATCGCGCTCACGAGCTATGGCGAAATCATCCTTGCGCCGCAAGCCGCCGACGCGCGCCATCCGGCATTCAACAAGATGTTCGTTGAGAGCGAGTATCTGCCCGAAACGAACGCGCTGCTCTTTCGCCGTCGTCCGCGTTCGGTGAGCGAAGAACCCATCTATCTGGCGCACTCGGCGGTTGTCTCGCCGGGGCACAAAACCACCGGCGCGCACGAAACCGACCGAGCCCGATTCCTGGGTCGGGGACAGACGCTTCGCGCTCCCGCGACGTTGGGTCCGAAGGGTGGCGGGCTGCCTGGAACTACCGGCGCAACGCTCGATCCGATCATGGCGCTTGGTCAAGAAATCGAACTACAACCTCACGCGTCGGCGCAAGTTTGCTTCATCACGCTGGCATCCAAGTCGCGTGAAAAAGCGTTGGGCTTGGCGCGCCGCTATCAAGATAGACGCGTGATCGTGCGCGCGTTTGAGCAAGCCCGCGACCGCGCTGAAGTGGAACTGCGCCAACTCGACCTGACGACGACAGACCTGGAACGCATCCAGCAACTCTTGTCGGTCCTCCTTTATCCCTACGCCGCGTTGCGCGCCAGCCCCGCGACCCTCGCGGCGAATCGTAAGGGACAACCTGGGTTGTGGCCCTTTAGCATCTCCGGCGATCATCCCATCTTCCTGGTGCACATGGATAAGTCAGAAGACCTTGCGTTGGTGCAACAAGCGCTCCAGGCACACGCGTACTGGCGCAAGCGGCACATCAAGATTGACTTGGTCATTCTCAATCAACAAGGGACAACGTACGGCCAAGAATTGCGTGGGCAACTTCACCGCGTGCTTGTGCACCAGAATAGTGAGGATTGGTTTAACCGGCGCGGCGGCATTTTTATTCTGTATGCCGATCAACTGGGCGAAGGCGAACGCGTGCTGCTGGAAACGGCGGCGCGCGTCGTGCTCGATGGAGCCAAGGGGTCGCTGGCTCAGCAATTGCAAGTGCTCCTCAAGCAACCGACTCGCCTGCCCCCTTTTATTTCCGTGGCTCCCGATTCGAAGGTGGAATCCACGCCGCCGCTTGCGCGTCCCAGCGATCCCAAAGGGACTTTTAGTCTGCTCTTTGATAACGGACTGGGTGGCTTTAGCGCGGATGGGCGCGAGTATGTCATTTATCTTGAGCCGGGTCAGTGGACGCCAGCCCCGTGGATCAACGTCATCGCCAATCCCGATTTTGGTTTCACCGTTTCCGAAACCGGCGCGGGCTATACCTGGTTCGGCAACAGCAGCGAAAACCGGCTCACGCCCTGGTCAAACGATCCGGTCGCCGATCCACCGGGCGAGGCGCTTTTCTTGCGCGATGAGGAGACGGCGGAGGTCTGGTCGCCGACGCCGCTGCCGTGCCGCGCGCCGGCTCCATACCTAATTCGCCACGGTGCCGGTTATTCCATTTTCGAGCACAACAGTCACGGACTCGTCCAGAGATTGCGGCTTTTCGCCGCGCCGGATGCGCCGGTCAAGGTGATGCAACTCCGCCTGGAAAACAAGTGGATGCGCGCCCGACGGATTACCGCGACCTTTTACGCCGAATGGGTATTGGGCATCACACGCGACGCCACCCAACAATATGTGGTCTCCGAATTTGACGGCGACCATCAGGCGCTCTTGGCGCGCAACTGCTACAACACAGAATTTGGCAAGCGGGTTGCGTTCGTGGCGGCGAGCAAGCGGCTTCACGGCTTGACGGCGGATCGCACCGAGTTCCTGGGTCGCATGGGAAGCATCAGTCATCCCGCCGCGCTTGACCGCATCGGACTGGCGAGCGCAGTGGAGCCGGGTCTCGATCCGTGTGCCGCGCTGCAACTTCACTTTGACCTCAAGCCAGGCGAATCGGAAGAAATCTTTTTCTTGGTCGGCGAGGGCGCGAATCGAGAAGAAGCGTTGCGATTGGTTGAGCAATATCAAAACGTGGAGCAGGTCGAGACTATCTGGAGTCAGGTGAGTGAATCCTGGGACAAGTTATTGGGGACCGTCCAAGTAGAAACGCCTGATCCGGCGATGAACCTCCTGCTGAACCGCTGGCTGCTCTACCAGACGCTGGCGTGCCGAGTGTGGGCGCGCTCGGCGTTCTATCAGTCGTCCGGCGCGTTCGGCTTTCGCGATCAGTTGCAGGACGTGATGGCGTTGGTTCACGCCGCGCCGCACCTCGCGCGCGAAAACATCTTGCAAGCCGCGCGGTATCAGTTTGAAGCTGGAGATGTGTTGCATTGGTGGCATTTACCTTCCGGGCGCGGTGTGCGCACGCGCTCTTCCGATGATTTGCTGTGGCTGCCGTTTGTCACCGCGCAATATGTGACGGCTACCGGCGACGTATCGATCCTTGATGAGACTATGCCATTTCGCAAAGCGCCTCCGCTGGAGGCGGGTGAGGCGGAACGCTACGACCAATACCCGACCACCGCCGAAGTTTTCACACTCTACGAACATTGCCGACGCGCCCTAGAGAAGGGAACAACCACCGGCGCGCATGGCTTGCCGCTGATGGGCAGCGGCGACTGGAACGACGGGATGGATCGGGTGGGCATCGAGGGTCGCGGCGAAAGTGTGTGGCTCGGTTGGTTCCTGTGCGCCACTTTGACGGGCTTCGCGGAGTTGTGCGACGGCAGAGGCGATAAAGAGCAAGCCGCCACATATCTGCAACGCGCCAGTGATTTGAGCAATGCGATTGAAGCGAACGCCTGGGATGGCGCGTGGTACCGGCGCGCCTATTACGACGACGGCACGCCTTTGGGATCGGCGACGAACGGTGATTGCCAGATTGATTTGATTGCACAATCCTGGGCGATCTTGTCCAAGGCGGGCGACCCGGCGCGCGCGGCGCAAGCGATGGAATCGGTCGCCAACCGCCTCGTGCGCCCGGACGAGCGACTCCTGCTACTCCTCACGCCGCCATTCGACAAGACACTGCGCGACCCAGGTTACATCAAGGGGTACCCACCCGGCATTCGCGAGAATGGTGGACAGTACACGCACGCGGCGTTGTGGGCAGTGTGGGCGTTTGCAGAACTGGGTCAGGGTGATCGCGCTGAATCCCTATTCCATTTGCTCAACCCGATCTACCACAGTGATACGCCGGAAAAACTCGCGCAGTATATGGTGGAGCCGTACGTCGTCGCGGCGGATGTTTACAGTGCACCATCGCACGCCGGACGCGGTGGTTGGACGTGGTACACCGGGTCGAGTGGTTGGATGTACCGTGTGGGACTCGAGGCGATCCTGGGAATTCGACGGATGGGGAAACTGTTGCAGATCGATCCATGCATTCCCAAACGGTGGCGGAAGTATCACGTGACCTATCGCGCGGACGAAACGACCTTTCACATTCGCGTGGACAATCCATCGGGCGTTAACCGAGGTGTCAAGCAAACGACCCTGGATGGCAAGGTCTTGCCGGAAAACAAGCTTCCATTATTGGGCGATGGCGGCGAACATGAGGTCCATGTCCTGATGGGCTAATGGCTGTTTTTTCCATCGCAAGCCAATAAATGAACTCAGCCACGGCACATGCAAAAGCGCAAGCATTGCTGGGGATGTCTCGCGATGTATTGGACGCGGTGACCGATCATTTAATTCTTGCGGAAAGTATGAGCCGGGACGAATTGAACCAGTTCATTGTGCCACCGGCATCGGCGCTAACGCCGTCGCGGTGAGACAGGGAAAGAGGTGAATGCAATGAACCAAAATATTTCGATGAATGAAAAGAATCGATTTGCTGACAGAGACGATTCGGAAGAATGGGTGGTGCCTGCCCACCCAGGATGTTCGAGTGGAGGTATGGTCGAGATTTGATCAAGCGCCGGATCTGCTCAAGAACTATTTGTGCAAGGATGGCTGTGGATACGTGCGGGGGTATTACGATGGGGTCGGCATCTTTTATGTGATGCGCTATCACCTGCGTGATGAAGAGTGGAGAGATTCGCCATCAGCCCCCGTCTAAAATCGAGATACCGGATGCGACGCGATTCAGTATCGTACAAGCAATCAGGCAGGGCTAGACAGTCCTGCCTGATTCTTGATGTACTCACAATTTGCCGCGCGTTTCTCTGGGAGAACAAGTGCTTTATTCTTCTTTGATCCTAGCAGTAAAATTGTGTGGACCCATTTCACCCAGCGAGACTTAGCTCACTTTGGTGACTTGAGTCGCCTGGGGACCCTTGGGGCTTTCACCAATCGTGAATTCGACTTGGTCGCCCTCGTTCAGGCTGCGATAGCCGTTGCCCGCATCCTGAATCTCGGAAAAGTGGACGAACAGGTCTTTGCCTCCCTCATGGGCAATGAACCCATAACCCTTTCCCGCATTGAACCATTTAACCGTTCCGGTCACTCGATCAGCCATTTTGTGGCTCCTTTCGTAAGAACGTTCCGAAACTTGGCAACCTGACAAAAGAAAAAGCACTTGGGCTCCACATTTCCTGACAGCGCCAAGTGCCCATTCAAACTCAGAATTTGCTGTTCCGTACTAATTTCAGTATACTCACTTTAGCATTTTTGTCAATGTCGCCATGGAAAAAGCGTTGACCTTCTTGGATGATCGCTTGCTTGGGGCGACCTCCAACGCTGTGGAACGCGCCAATCGGCGCTATCGCAAAATGCAGAAAACAGTGTATCGCGTGCGGACGTATGCCCACATCGTTGCGCGTTTCGCACTCGACTTGTTCCGGGAAGCCGCGACGCAACCCCGGGCTACCACCCTAGATTTTCTACACTCGGCGAGAACTGGACCATGAACATTTCTGTAGACGTGCTACAGTCTCCGAAATGGCGCCAAAAAATCGCGCGCAATAGAAAACCATGCAAGGGTTTGTCGCTCTTGCATGGTTTTGTCTGACTAGTAACGACCGACTCCTGTTTAATACTCCGGCATCTGCGGCATGGGGGCTGATGTCCCCTTCTCCGGCATGTCCGTGATCAACGCTTCCGTCGTCAGGATCATCGCCGCGATAGATGCCGCGTTCTCCAGCGCGCTGCGCACTACTTTGGCGGGGTCGATGATGCCTTTTTCAAGCATGTCACCATATTCTTCCGACATGACTTCAAAGCCGATGTTGAGGTTGTTCTTTTCTTTCTGAATACGGCGCACGTCTTGCAGGACCACCGCGCCATCATGCCCAGCGTTCTCCGCGAGTTGGCGCAGTGGCTCTTCGAGCGCGTGTCGGAGAATCTGCACGCCAGTTGCAATGTCACCGGTGCCGCCAACCCTGTCGAGCGCAGGAATCACGTTGAGGAACACGACCGCGCCGCCGGGGACAACGCCCTCTTCGACCGCCGCACGGGTTGCACTCAACGCGTCTTCGACGCGATGCTTTTTCTCTTTCAACTCAGTCTCGGTCGCTGCACCGACGCGGATTACCGCCACACCGCCGGCGAGTTTCGCGAGTCGCTCTTGCAGTTTCTCTTTGTCGTAATCGGACGTGGTCTTGTCGATCTGCGCCTTGATCTCGTTGATACGACCCTTGATCTCCTTGTCCGCGCCTGCGCCTTCGATGAAGGTCGTGTCGTCCTTGGTCGCGATGACCTTGCGGCACTGACCCAGGTCGGTGATCTGCGCGGTCTCCAACTTGCGGCCCAGTTCCTCGGTGATGACCTGACCCCCAGTGAGGATTGCCATATCGCGTAGCATTTCCTTACGGCGATCGCCAAAGCCGGGCGCTTTGACCGCGATCACGTTCAGCATCCCACGCAGTTTGTTCAGTACGAGCGTTGCCAGCGCCTCCCCGTCCACATCTTCGGCGACGATGACGAGTTCGCGCTTGCCCAGCTGCACCAGTTTTTCCAGCAAGGGAACGATATCGGTGTGCGCGGAGATTTTCTTGTCCGTCAGGAGGATGTAGACGTTCTCGAGGACCGCTTCCATCCGCTCCGGGTTCGTGACGAAATAGGGCGTGATGTAGCCACGATCAATCTGCATCCCTTCGACGTATTCGGTTTCGAACGCGATGCCCGTCTTGCTCTCTTCGACGGTGATAACGCCGTCCTTGCCGACCTTGTCCATCACATCCGCGAGCAGTTTACCGATTTCGGGATCGGCGGCAGAATTCGCCGCGACGTGGGCGATGTCTTCCTTGCCCTTGACCTGCTTCGCCATTTTCTTGATTTCTTCGACGAGGACGGCGGTGCCCTTTTCAATCCCGCGCTTGAGCAGCATCGGGTTCGCGCCGGCGGCGACGTTCTTCAAGCCCTCGTTCACAATCGCTTGCGCGAGCACGACCGAGGTAGTGGTGCCATCGCCCGC
>Ga0315274_10006434_pt1 | contig 17096 bp, 15 predicted proteins | sample YL17G02_20_MG_FD_203700 | JGI IMG/M metagenome (GOLD analysis project Ga0315274, IMG submission 203700) | Sediment microbial communities from Yellowstone Lake, YNP, Wyoming, USA - YL17G02_20 | ecosystem: Environmental > Aquatic > Freshwater > Lake > Sediment | place: USA: Wyoming | collected...
CACGTTTACAAAAGCTATGGGCTTTCTGAAAATCCAGCCCAAAGCACAAGGGCCAGTGTTTGAAACAATCATGAAATAACACTTAGCACCCAAGTATATATCCATAAAATCGCTGCGTCTTTTGGTTGCATAATCAATGATTTTTGGGTTGGCAGTCCGCAGCGCATCCTTGACGATTGCTCCTATCCTAACGGCGTAATACCCCCGGCGCACCAACCCTTCGGCCGCTGGAATATAGTTCTGTATACTAGAGTCCCGGTAGTCATGATAGCGCCACAACAAATGGCTGCCGCCAAGCATAGTATCCAAGTAAACCAAGTCCCGCGCGTGAAAGCAGACAAAAGAAGTTCCTTCCAGTATTCCCATTTCTTGGAGGGCGGACCAGCCCTGAAGTTCCTCTTCTTCGGTGAACTCCAGATGTGGTGGAAAGCGTTCCAATAGACGATCTTCATCTTGGTGAACAGATGAGTGTAAAGGGATTACGTGTGGCTGAAAGCCCGGCAGAAGACGATTGAGCTGATCAAGCACAGACCCAAACTGCCAAACTCGAAGCTTCCGCTCCCACATCTTTTTCAACTGCTGATTCGAGAGCGGCTTGGAATGGTAGAAGATATTCACCGCTCCCGGCGGGTGCATTCCTGCATCGCGTTCGCATAGATATAATTCGGGTTCTAACGCGAAGTGACCAAGCCTATTACTAATCAGTCTCCCAAAACGGATCAGCACAAACGGGCGAAGAGCGCGAACGCCAAGGACGAGCGGTAATACAAAAGGTATAGAGAAAATAAAGGCTACCGCGCTCAACAGCCTGCGGCCCTTGCGCAATGCGACAGTTGGTCCGCCTTCGCGGACTTGCCTGATTTGGCACTGAAAATATAGGAAGATTCTTGTTAGCCCCGGTACTCTGACCACTACACATCACCTCTGAGAAATTAGCTCTCTAATGATGTTTTGGCATATCAATAAGGGCCCTCCCTACTTTCCCTTGCTTCAGATCATCAAAAGCCTGATTGATGTCTTTAAGCTTATACTCATGCGTAATCAGCGCCTCAAGCTTAAGCTTTCCTGCGAGATACAGGCCAACGTATAGGGGAATATCTCGATCCGGCTGGGTCTCGCCGCCCCATGTGCCGATGATCCGCTTGCCTTTGATCAAGTCAAATGGATCGATCGAAATCCGCTCACCTTGGGGGAGGTTACCGGCTAAAACGCACAACCCGCCGCAGTCACGCACCGATTGAAACGCGATTTCCATCGTTTTCCGCTGCCCCGCGGCTTCAATCGCATAGTCCACGCCACGCCCTCTTGTGATGTCCATTATAGTTGCCAATGGGTCTTGTTGGCGAGCATTGATCCGGTGAGTTGCACCGACCTGACAGCCATGCTCAAGTTTGTGGTTGAACACATCAATGGCAATAATGGTTGTGGCGTTCATTAAGCTGGAAAACATAATTGCACTAAGGCCAATACCGCCGACGCCAAACACGGCCACGCTGCTGCCTGGTCGAACCTGAGCTGCGCGCATGACAATTCCGGCACCAGTTGGAATGGCACAGCCAAGAAGTGCTGCTTCCCGTAAAGACATTTCTTTCGATATTGGAATAAGACGGTTTTCAGATATAATTGCATACTCCATAAATGTGGAAATTGGTCCAGAATTGACTGTCAAGCCCTCGTTTTTGCTTCTGTACTGCGTAGACGGAACGTCAGCGCCACCAGCTTTGATCCACGACATGACCACATGGTCACTTGGCTTTACTTTCTTCACTTCGGGACCAACCCCCTCAACAATGCCAGAACCTTCGTGTCCAAGAGTATGCGGGAGAAACTTATCTTCGCCTTTTAATCCACGAACTTCATTCAATTGGGAATGGCAGACACCGCTATAATGAATACGAACCAGAACCTGCCCTGCCTTCAGATCTGGGATTATGAGTTCTTCGATTACAAGAGGTTTGTTGATTTCAAATAGTACCGCTGCCATGGTTTGCATGAAGGTACTCATTGCTTGCTCTTCATACGGTAAGCGAGAAGTGCAATGATGGAGAGGCTATCGACAATCTTTTGTGAAAAAATCATCTCGATACAATACACAAAAGGAATCCATACCCGGCGATTCAGGTCATCAGTTGCTATTACTTCAAACTCGTTTGAATAAAAGATATGGGTATGATTCCTCCAGATTTCAAGGCTAGGGTGGAAGCTGATCAACTGTTTCAAGTTGGAACACTGAATTCCTGTCTCTTCTAAGCACTCACGGATTGCGGCTGCTTCAGGGTTCTCACCCTCGTCCACTTTCCCGCCAGGAATCTCTAAGGCTATTCCGTTGACCAGAAGCCGGTATTGTCTAACAAACAATACTTCATCGTTGTTCCGAACAACCAAAAGTGCGGCACGTTGACCACGATCTGACACATAGTATTCTTTAGCGAACCCATCGAATTCAACAACAACCCTGTACAGTCGCTGAAATGGATCTTGATAAACAAGCTCCTGGGGGCCTATGCGTCGTGGAAGCAAACATGTTTCGATCATCGACTGTATCCCTACATATTAAACCCTATTCAGCAATGAACCAATAATAGTCACCCGTGTAGCCAACCTTTTTAAATAGCTTCTTCCAGTCATCCACATGCATATAGGTTAACGCGGTTAGGTTCCATTTCATGAGACGCTCCCGCTCCTCCTTTGTTCGCCAAGCATCAACCGTGACAAATGCATGAGAGCGCGACACTCGCTGAATCTCACGAAGGGCCTGTTTGCACTCTTCCAACGGCAGGTTGTGAACAGTGTTGATGGAAATAACTAAGTCAAAAGACCTGTCCGGATAAGGAAGCTCCTTGGCGTTACCAACGTTTGTAAAGGGTTTTATGTCTTCTATTGCGTGGTCGTAAGCGTACTGGGACACATCTATGCCTGCTATGGTCATCTTGGGCATCAGTAACTTAAAATCGTACATCATGAACCCTTTTCCGCAACCGACATCCAAAACTGCTGAGTCCTCTGCTAAACGATAATAATCGCGGAATCGCTTCACCGTTTCCGTCCAGAAGCGGGGATGATAGTAATAACCACCATACCCAAATAGTCGGTCTCCGTCGAAATATTCACGGCCAAATTGGCGAGCTACCTCACGATGCTCCCCCCTGATTACTTTAGCACGCTCGTCGATTGGGCGTTTGAAACGTGGGTATCGATCCATCAGATTGACTTCTGCCATGTATTTTCATACCCCCGACACGAATTTAGCAGCAAATTGTTGGTACGTTTCTTGGAGCCCCTGTTCCAGACCAGTGAAATTGAAGCCAGGAAGAGAGGTCAATAGTTTTGAAATATTAATCCGCTGATCCACCTTTGGTTTGTCTGGAATCAAATGAATCACTTCAAAATCCTGTTGAATGATCTTTCGAAGGCACGCGATTATCTTCTGAAAGGAATCGCTTTGGCCTGTCCCCAAATTGTATATGCCATGCTGGTCACTCAATGCAAGTTGAATTGTTATTTGCACAACGTCACGAATAAACACGTGATCCCTCAATTCAGTGCCCTCACCGAACAAGTATGCTTTCTTCTCCTCAAGGATAGAGCGGATAAATCCCACAGGGCCATATGTTTGCTGACAGTCTCCAGGACCATATATTTTGCAAGGACGCAGTATGACCCAAGGAATCTTTTTCTTAGCAGCAACTTGACGAATTATAGACTCGCCAGTAAATTTAGCAATCCCATAAAGAGAAGTCGGAGCAATTGACGTCTCTTCGGTGATATCTAAGTTTGTCTGAGCATCTCCATAGACGGACAGAGTGCTGAAATAAACACATTTCTTGACGCGCTTTCTGGACAGACACCTCGCTATGCTCATAGCGATTGCAACATTATCCCAAAACAATTCGAGTTGGTCTTGCTTTTGGTGCGCTCGGGCTGTCACGATTAAGATTGTTTTTTCGTCGGCTATTTGGGTTAATCTGTCTGCACAGTCTGGAGAAGTCAAATCGAGAGTAGAAGAATGGTATCCTTCAACCACAAGACCATTATGTTGCTGCAATTTCTCCAAAAGTGCTGCGCCAACGAAACCGGTACTTCCAAGAACTACGGCTTTCAAATTCATGGGGTCTGTCTCACGAGCACTATTCTTTATGAATATACACAAGTGGTTCCTGCTGAATCAGAACCCAATTGCTCTCAATCCACTCAATCACTTCCCTCACACCTTGCTCGAAGGGAACCTGAGGAGTCCAATCTAGCTCACGCTTTGCTTTCGAACAATCCAGCCAGTAACGAGAATCCTGTCCCAATCTCTCACCGACGACACGGGTAGCGCTCTCAAATTCATATCCCATCCATGCGCATATCTGACGAACGATATCAGCCACAGTGTGGTCGCTTGCTATAGTAAAATGATAGGTTCCTGATCTGCCTTGTTCGATTGCTAACCTTAACCCAAACACCACGTCACGAATATGAATGAACGACTTAATGGCATTTCCGCCCCCGTGTAGTTCGATCGCCTTGCCAAGTTTGAGATAGATCACGGTATGTGGGATGATCTTAAACAATTGCTGATGCTTACCATAGACGTTGGTCGATCGGATAAGCGTCGCTGGGAACCCGAAGTTCTTCAACAGCGTATTCAGGTACATATCGGCAGCAGCCTTGGAGACCGCATATGGGCTGGAAGGGTTAAACAGCGTCTCTTCAGTGGCTGGCTTCTTACACGACCCAAATATCTCAGCCGAAGAAATGTGAACATAACGTTCAAGGTAGGGGGACGTGCGAAGATAGTTACAAAGTTTGACTACGCCCAGGGTATTTGTTTTGAAGTACTCCACTGGCCGTTCATGACTTAGTGCCACCTCACTAAGTGCTGCCACGTTGATCACAACATGTGGCTTTATTTCGTCGAGCAGCCCGACAAGTTTGTCAAAATGTCGCACGAGGTCGATCTGATAAAACTGAAAATTGTTTGTTGCCCGTTGTTTGTAAGGTAAGAAGAGGTCTCTATATTCTGGCGAACGACTTACCCCAATCACGTGGTTTTCTGGGTCATCCAGCAAGGCATCAACGATGTGGCTGCCTGTGAAGCAGTTACTGCCGATTACAGCGTAAACTTTCATAATTTCTGCCCCGATTTGTTTTGATAGAATAAGCGAACTTGCTCAATCACATATTCAATTTCATCAGAGGTCAGGTGTTGATGAGCAGGCAAAGTGATAATGGTTCGACTATCTTCCTCGCTTACTGGAAAGTCGTTTTCCTTGTAACCCAAATATTGTGCGGCTTTCTGCAAGTGTACTGGAATGGGATAGTGAACCTTAGCCTCTACACCATTTTTATTTAGGTAGGCTAACAGTTCATCCCGTCTCTTAACCCGAATGACGTAGAGGTGAAATACGTGTCTTACATTGGGACGGCGTTTTGGGATGCGGATAAATTCACCCATATCAGCAAAGGCTTCATCAAATTGCTTTGCATTGGTGATGCGCTGGCTGGTAATCCATTCGACCTGCCCAATGAGGCGGTTGCCAATTACGGCCTGAAGCGTATCAAGCCGAGAGTTGCATCCAAATATTGCCGCCTCATCCCGGGTGATGAGACCGTGATTGCGATATAATCGCAGTTTTTCGGCCAACTCTGGCGACCGGGTAACAACTACACCACCATCACCCCATACATTTAGGTTCTTGAGCGGGTGTAAACTGAAGCAAGCGGTCTCTCCCCAAGAACCCACAGGTTGGTCGTCGAACGACGCTGCGATGGCCTGGCATGCGTCTTCGACGACAAACAAGTTGTATTTGTGTGCAATCTTCATAATCGTAGGCATGTCCGCCACGTTCCCTGTATAGTGAACAGGTAAGATGGCTTTTGTCTTAGGTGTAATAGCCGCTTCGATCTTTGTAGCATCAATAACAAAGCCGTTTTCGCTATCCACAAAGGCGGGCCGCGCACCGGTCATCACGATAGCGCCTACCGTTGCAATGAATGTTGTTGGCGTAGTAATCACTTCGTCGCCCGGACCAATGCCGAGACCTTTCAGGGACAGAATCAGTGCATCTGTTCCGCTTGCCACTCCTATGGCATAGGGTACCTTACTCAGGTCAGCAAATCGTTCTTCAAACTCACGAAGTGAGCGTCCTAATGTAAAATCGCTGGTTTTGACCAATTCCTTTACATCATTTATGTAAGTATTAATATCAGCAAATTGCCGATCTAAATATGAGAACTTCACGAGCATCGATTTATCCCTCGGTCATGCTTCGTAAAATGCGCGTATCGCTTGAACAACATGCTCGAGATCCTCCATTCGAAGCTCTGGATAAACAGGTAGGCTTAGGATCTGTTTTGCTTGTTGCTCAGCTACTGGGAAACTCCCCTGTCTATACCCAAGATCCTCCGACGCTTTCTGCAAATGGATCGGGATGGGATAATGAATGGCAGTCTCCACACCGTTTTCAGCTAAGTACTGCTTCAGCTCGCCTCGCCGCTCTGCTTGAATAACGAATGTGTGGTACACGGCCTTTTCAAAGGAGCCGTCAGTTGGCACTTTCAAACCGGGAACCCCAAAAAGTGCACTCTGATAGAACGCGGCATTCGCCCGGCGTTTGTCAGTCCAGATATTGAGGTACTTAATCTTCACAAGCAAGATGGCAGCCTGGGTGGTGTCGAGCCGAGAATTGATACTCCAGACCACGCAATCATCACGCGTCCGCAGTCCATGGTTGCGCAGGATTTTGAGCCTTTCATAAAGCATTTTATCGTTCATCGTCAACACGCCCCCGTCGCCGCAAGCGTTGAGCGTTTTAAGTGGGTGTAGGCTGAAGCAACCGATGATCCCAAACGACCCAACACGCCGCCCCCGGTATTCCGCTAATACAGCTTGAGCGCAATCCTCTACTATATGGAGCCCATGCCTTTGCGCAATCTCCAGAATTGGGTCCATGTCGGCCGGTCGACCAGTTAGGTGCACCGGGAGTATGGCACGAGTGCGGGATGTGATCGCCTGCTCAATCCGGCCAGGGTCTATATTGTAGTCATCGCGTACGTCTACGAAGACAGGCCGTGCTCCGACCAGTATGATGCAACTGGTGCTCGCAACAAAGGAATTCGGAACCGTAATCACCTCATTTTCCGGGCCGATCCCCAATGCGCGCAATGCCAAAATCATTGCATCAGTGCCAGAATTGACCGCTACTGCAAATTGTACACCGCATAAATCAGCGAAACGTTGTTCAAATGCATTAACTTCATCGCCCAGAATAAACTGCCCCCCTTCAATAACGTCAGCTACGGCCTGCAACAATTCTGCTTTAATAGACGCATGTTGGGCAACAATGTTTATATACGGAACCCTGGCTTTTAGCATTCTTTTATTACGTCCTGACTTTCTTGCTAAAAAGGACCGGTGAAGCTCATATCTGGGACATCAAGGGGGACAGGTGTCCTGTCCGGCGATACCGGTAAATCTGCACTAAGCCCCAACATCTTCCTGGCAGTGGCTACGATGTGAACCGCTAGCGGATAGTAGCGGTTGGCCAATGCCGGAGTAGTCGGTGTTGGGCAATCAGGTAGGGCCACCCTTATAGGGGGACACTTCAAGTCATTGAGTGCTTCTTCTGCAATCCGAGCCACGATTTCGGCACTGAATCCGACCATCTTCCAGCCAATGTCAGCGGCAATCAGGCGTCCTGTCTTACGCACTGAATCCAGAATGAGCTTCTCGTCTAGCGGCTTTAGCGTGCGAATATCTACGACTTCGGCGCTGATGCCATCTTTGACTAGCATCTCTGCTGCCCGAAGTGCTTCTATGGTCATATACGATGTGGCGGCAATGGTAACATCGGTTCCTTCTCTGGCCACTCTAGCTTGTCCGAGGGGCGTGCGATACGTCCCTTCTGGCACATGTCCCGTGATGTTGTGAAGCCAGCGGTGCTCAATGAAAATCACCGGGTTGTTGTCTTCAATGCTGGCGATGAGCAGCCCCTTGGCGTCATAAGGCGTTGTTGGCATGACCACTTTTAGACCGGGCACGTGGGCAAACCAAGCTTGAAAGCTCTGAGAATGCTGTGTGCCTTGCCCCCACCCACGACCGATGACCATCCGGATAACGAGGGGTATGCTCTTCTGCCCACCAAACATGTAATACCAGTTGGCGGCTTGATTGACAATCTGCTCCATAGCCAGCAGGGCAAAGTCACCACGCTGGTGCGTCATGATTGGTCTCATCCCGACGAGAGCTGAGCCGATTGCAACCCCGGTCATTCCATTTTCAGATAACGGCATGTCCATCACCCGTACGCTTCCATACTTTTTCTGTAGCCCAAGCGTGGTGCCAAAAACGCCGCTCGGGTCGGGTACGCCCAGCCCCATGATATAGACCGAAGGGTCCTTCTCCATACACAGATCAATGGCTTCATTGATAGCTTGGAAGAATCTAACTTCTCTGTTCATCCTTTGATGTTTCCCTCCAACACCTATGGGGCGAAGATGTGTTCAAGAATAAGATGCTCTTCTGGGAATGGGCTCACCTTAGCGAACACGACTGCATCCTCAACTTCAGCTTTCAATCTGCTGACCATTCTGTCAATATCTTGATTACAGAGGATGCCTTCTTTTAAGAGGTGTTTCTCTAGCCTTTCTATTGGGCAACGTTGCCTCCACGCTTGAAACTCGTTTTCGGTTCGGTAGCCCAATTGGTTGTCATAATTAGGCCCACAGTGTTCCCGCCAGCGATAGGTTTTGAACTCCAGAAACGTGGGACCACCACCCTGCCTCGCCTTGCAAATGGCTCGTTCTGCCAGGTTGTAGACTTGGATGGCATCATTACCATCACCCTGATAACTCTCTATGCCATGCCCTTTAGATAGCTCAAAAATCTCCCTGTCTTTAGGCTGGCGAATCGAGATATGTGAATATACAGAGTAGAAGTTGTTCTCACAGACAAAAACAACTGGCAATTTCTTGAGCATGGCAAAATTAACGCTCTCGTGAAACACACCCTCTTCAACCGCGGCATCACCAAAAAAAACGACCGTCACCTGTTGCCCGCCACGCATTACCGTCCCCATTGCTACGCCGACGGCAATGGGAATGGTGCTGCCAACGACTGGGGTGGCACCAAGAAACCCCACGGAGAAATCCACCAAGTGCATGGAACCGCCTTTGCCCTTAGAGCACCCAGTCACCTTCCCATAGAACTCCGCCATCATCGCTTTGAGATTCCCACCTTTAGCAAGGTAATGCCCGTGCGACCTGTGAGTGCTCAGAACGTAGTCATCACGAGACAGGTTGGCACAGACACCCGCAGCAACGGCCTCTTGCCCGATGGAGAGATGCACGGGACATCTCATCTCCTGCTCCGAATAAAGTTCAGCAATCTTCTCCTCAATCATTCTGATCTGGAACATCACACAGTACAATCGCTTCAATGCTTCAGATTCCATTGATCTCCATTCTATCTCAGTTGAAGATGCTGCATAGTCTTGATGTTGTAATAGCGAATGTCGGTCATCGGGTTGGGGATTTTGCCGGTTCTAAAAGCAACTAAGAGGTCGCGTACTGCATCCTCAATGGTATGTTTTGGAATAAAACCTAATTCGCGTTTAATCTTTTCCGATGAAATGTGATAAGAGCGGTTATCATCTGTTGGCGTGGTGACGGTCTGTACATCCGGCCCCACAACCTGGCGAACCATTTCCGCTATTTCAGCAACCCGGTGGTTCTCACAACCCGCATTAAAAATCTTACCATCAATTTTTTCTTCAGGCCACTCCAAGGCACTCACGTAAAGGTCTGAAACATCTTCAATGTGGATATTTGCGCGCATCTGCTGTCCGCCAAAGACCTTTATTAGTCGATTATTTACTGCATGATTAGTCAAAATATTGACCGTTAGGTCAAGACGTTGGCGCGGTGAGTAGCCACAAACAGTCGCTGGGCGCAAGATTAAAGTGACAAAACCAGGGCCTCGTTTCTTAAGAAGGACCTCCTCACATAGCGCTTTGTATTTGGAATAGTCCGTCAGAGGTTTCAGAGGTAAATCTTCGGTTACATTGTCCCCTTCTTTGAAGCCATATACGCTAGAGGATGAAGCATAAATGAAACGGCGCACCCCACTGTCCTTGGATAAATCAACCAGGCCAAAAAATGCATCGTAATTTATGGACTTGCCAAGTGGAGGATCCAGTTCAAAGCTCGGATCATTAGAAATGCAGGCTAAGTGGATAATAGCATCGCACCCTGGAATGATTTGCTCCAGTAACTTTCGATCGCGGATGTCGCCTTTGATCTGCTCCAAGTTGGGATGATGTTTGACAGAGTCCAATACATTCTCTCCATAAATATATAAATCAACCACTTTTACACAGTAACCTTTGCCTAAAAGTTTAGGTACCAACATAGCACCCACATAGCCTGCTCCCCCTGTTACCAGTACTGTTTTCAAAAGTGACATTTTTTCTTAATCCCCATTTTCTTTATTGGATTGGGTAGTCTCAACCATCTGATCCATCCAGTAATGCAGGATGGCTGCATGGCAAGTCTCAGCCATACTATAGGTTTTAGCAGGTACATAAAAGTTGAGGATACCTTGTTTCCGCAACATGTTATCAGGCTTCATCGCAGAAAGCGTAACCACAAATCCATTAAGCCTCTTTGTTTCTTGAACGGCCCGGAGGATGTTAGACGACTGACCTGAACTACTAATAGCCACTAACAGATCACCATGATTCATCCTTCTGCGTAGTGGTTCTGCATAGACTTCTTCATATGAGAGATCATTTGCTAGTGCTGTAATTAAGGATAAATCCGTGAATACCTGGGTATGAACCTGAGCATTTTTGGCTAAATCGGCAGCAACATGACTGGCCATGGAGGCACTCGCTCCGTTTCCTATCAAATAGACTGTTTTTCTGTTGGTACGGACCTGGCACGTTATGTTCGCCCAGCGAAGAAAAGCGGCATCCAATTCAAGCTTTTTCCCGGAATCGTCATGAACAGATAACGCTTCTAAAAGAATTTTGAGTTTTAAAATATTTTGAACCCAATTTGACATTTGGTTATCACTTTATTTTGGGGGAAATGTTAGGGCCGTCCAAAGTTCAGGTATTGTCTGCTCATGCCTTCCCTGAATATAATAGCTTTCTCCTCCGTCTGCAACAGTGCGTACGAGCATAGTTTTCCAAGGTCGGAAGTAGTAAGCAGGGTTATCGCGTGAAGCTTCTTCATGATAGTTTACCGGTAGATTCACCAAATCGCACACTAAAGTTGTGAATTTGGAAATGCTCCTACCTTCCTGATGGGTAACATTGCGTACCATGGCAAGAGCCTTAAGGTAAACTTCCGGAGCCATCACCGCACTCCCAAAATTCATGATCACCCCCCCCTCAAGGGATTCCAGAACTTTCGTAAAACGCAAAAAATCCCTATAACTGGTTGCTCCATAGGCCGCCCCATCACAATTTGGGTGTTCGTGTACGATATCATACCCAATGCCAACATGAACTGTTATTGGAATGTTTAATCGGTAACCGGCAGCCAGAATGCTGATTTTGCGATGAGGAAACTCCTCTTCTTCGATAACACGGCCTACAGATTCCCCCAAACCAATCTTCTCTTTAGCTGCTGCCGAGACAATATCATTGATACGGCTGGTTTCCTGCCATAATCCAAAACGACCTTCCTTGATGTAATATGTAACACTCTCGGTTGTCCCACCGATTAGAGCGAATTCATAGTCATGGATTACTCCTGCACCGTTCATGGCGATACAAGACAGATAGCCTTTTTCCATCATATCAATGAGGTATCGTTGAACGCCTGCCCTCAACACATGGGCTCCCATCATTAAAACCACTGCTGCAATATTACTTCTTGCAGTAATGATTCTGGAGGCAAGAATCTTGAATGTTTCTCGAACGGAAGAACAAGGTTCAAGAGTTAAAATATCCCCTAAGGTTAGGTTGTTCTTACGTTCTGAAAGTGGGGCAAGCATTAGGCAAGAACGATCGAATCCGGAAAAAGTTTTGTATGTCAAATGATAAAGCCTCTAATTAATTACTTCAGAAGTGATATTATATATTTTTTAGCGCATAGTTTGTCAACAGGCTTTTGATTTCCTAAAACCTCAACAGCTAAGGAGCCCGCTACATTACCAATAAAACCGAGTTCTTCAATGGGGACCCTTTGAACAGCCGCAAGAGCAGTTAATGAAAAAAAGGCATCACCAGCACCCACTCGATCAACAACCTTTTGGGCAAAAGAAGGGACTGCAATAAAAGCCCCTTGATTATCACAAACTAAGCACCCTTTCCTGCCGCGTGTTACAACAAGATATCTGCAACCTAACTTCTGTGAAATGAGGTCCATCATTGGTCTCAAATTGCCGTTAAGATCACGCATCTCGAGACGTATTTCGTGCTCTGCAAGGCAAACATAATCCGCCCGTTTATATCGTGTCATTGTATTAAAACCGCGATTTCCAGCATTTGCTTGGGTATTAACCGCCAGGAATCGTGCATGATCAACAAGAATGTGGACCATATTTTTACTTATAGTTCCATGGCCAAAATCCGCTGCAATTACAAGGTCATACTTGGGCAGTTCCTCTCTAAGCCAAGCACACACCTGGAGATCCTTCTCAGGCGGAAGACCAGATCCGTCCATGACATAAATTTCAAAAAGCTTGTTAAAAGAATAGCCATCAATAAAACGCCTCTTCATGAGCGTAGGGGCGTTGGGTTGAATAGCAAAGTAATGCGAAATATTGGGATGAAGTTTTGACAGTATAAAATCTTCATAACTGTCTCGATCGCCTAAAACAGTTACAAGCTGTACCCTGTTTGCAAAATTAGCTACATGGTTAGCCACAGCAAGAACTCCTCCGGCAAAAATGTCATGGGATTTATACTTCAGGGCCAGAACAGGGTCCTTAGACGATTTGCCGATGGCATCACAATATTGATACTCATCCAGTATCGTATCACCGATTACAAGGACATTGAGCGAAGACATTTTCTCGAGGATTTCCAAAATTTCCTGATATTCATAACGGCGCTGGAAGAGATTAAGATATTCCTGAACTTCTTCTGGAAAATTAGACAGATAGCGGTTAATCAGGTTGGTGGAACTAAAGGTAATGTCTTCGGTAAACGCCAAAGTTGCGCCAATTTCTTGAACAACCTGTTCCTCTCTTCCAATCTTTCCGGTCATATCTGAGGAGATATTCTTGAATTCCGAACCCTTAACATAAAAATCTGGCCGCAATAACCGCAATGTTTCCTCAGCCGTTGGCCATTGATTTATTGCTACATAGTCAACACAATTCAAAGATGAAATTGTTTCAGCGCGGAGTGTCTCTGTAAAGGCTGGGCGATGAGGGCCCTTATCCACATAGCAATCAGGAGTTATTGTCACAACCAAGATATCTCCCATTCTTCTGGCCTGTTCTAAGTATCGAATATGCCCAATATGTAGCAAATCAAAAACGCCATGGCAGTGGACAACTTTTTTATTCTCGGTACGGAGTGAAGCGATTATTCCTACTAATTCTTCAATTTTCTTTATTTTTAATTTTGCCACAAAATTAGCCTCCTTTTAAATCCATAATTTCTCTTAAAAATTCAGTAAAAAAACTTCTTTATCTTTTTATATTTTAGGGTTTTATATTAAATCCGATATGAATTTAACAAAATATTATTGTCCTTTGAGGTAACACTCGTCAAGAATAGAATGTTAAAAAGTAGTAAAAAGGTTTAATTAAACAAGAGGAATTATCGTCCAAAGAACTCTATCACTTTGGATAGAGCTTCTGCCTTTTGCTTAGCTATATTTAGACAGAAATAATTCGTCTTGAATTGTAGCAATCGAGGTTGAATAAACTCTGCCACTGGGCAAATACCGTGTGAATATACCTGTGACTGGTCCATATGAAAAGAGTGATTGCAGAAGGCCAGTTCCAGGTAGGTTAATTGCCAAGCAGCATAAATACCATCTCCACCCAATTCTATGTACTTTTTCCTGAAACTGTACCAATCTACCTTATTAGTATCAAGCTTCACCACATAAGCCCAATATGAATGAATGTAATTTTGAGGGACAGCTTGGGGAACAAGCCAACTGCATTCCCTCACTGCTTCAGCATAGAGTTTCGCTACTTTTATACGCATATTAACTAGGTCTTGTAAACGCTCCAGCTGCCCCAATGCCACGGCTGCGCATAACTCGGGCATGCGATAGTTCCAGCCTATAGAGACGTGGCGTTCATATTTGGGGTCCTGGATGATTTCCTTGGTGATCTTGCCTTTGCCAGCCGCCGCCCCTACAGCTCCATAGCCCAGGCTATTAAAGCGGCGGATTTTGTTAGCCAAATCTTCATCTTTTGTTATGATCATTCCCCCTTCGCCGCTGCTCATATGCTTAGAACTCTGGAAACTAAAGCTTGCAGCATGGCCAATGCTGCCGACAATCCGACCCTTGTAATATCCCAGGAAACACTGTGCATCATCCTCCAAAACAAACAGATTATACCTCTTTGCGATGTCCATAATAGCATCCATATCCGCTGGTAACCCATAGATTGCCACCGGGATAATGGCCTTTGTACATGGCGAGATACGTTTCTCAACAGATTTCGGATCAATCGTCCATGTATACGGGTCAATGTCCGCAAAAACAGGTATAGACCCTGCGTGCAGCACAGCAAATGAGGTACTGGCCATCGTCAGGGGAGGAACGATCACTTCATCACCTGGACCAACACCAGCAGCTGCCAACGCTGCATGCATCGTTGCAGTGCCATTAATAAAGGAAATAGCATACCTGGATTGGAAAACCTCGGCAAACCTCTGCTCGAGTCGTTTTGTCATATTGCTTCCAGCCGAAGTGCGAAATTGAGAATTGAGTACCTCCAGCACGTAAGATCGCTCCAGATCAGTAATGCGCTCCATGGTCTTACCCTTTCCTGTTACCCTCCTGATCGGAATCTTTCTGTAGAGATGCCTTATAACCCGCGTATCGCTCAATGCCCTGGTTAATCTTTGTCAGTGCCGGTTCGGTCTGTAGAAGAGCAAGGACATCCTCCATAAGAAATATACCCTTATGAAAGAGGCGCGCATACACCTCCCGAGCAAAATGCAGGTCTTCCTCGTAATCTAACGTCCACCGAAGGTGAGACAAGTCTACTTCATGCCTAACATTGGCGATGTTGAATCTGGTTGGATTCTTCCAGATGTAAGGCGTAACGTGTTCTCTTTCTGAAGGCAGTCGGGCCTCTTTCCAGGCTCGCTCCAAGGCCCTAAAGGAGAATACCTCGATGTCCAGTCCTTCAGGAAAGGTCGGTTCGATAGTATTGCTGGCGTAGTCCAACTCCCGATGTACAAGAAAGTATTCGACAATCTTATCCAGTACCTTTGGGTCTTTGAATGGGTCATCAGCCCCAATACGCACGATTATGTCTGCGTTCACTTGCTTAGCAGTTTGGTAAAAACGATCTAATACATCGTCAACGCTACCTGTGTATGCTCGAACACAATGTTGAGCCGCAAGTTGCAGTATTGCCTCATCTTCAGGCTCTGTAGTTGTTGCAACGACAATCTCGTCAATTGTTCTACTGGCTTTTGTACGCTCAATAATGTGTGCTAATAATGGCCTTCCGGAAATATCTGCCATGGTCTTGGCAGGGAGGCGCGTCGAGCCCATACGTGCCTGTACAATTGCGATAACTCGCTTGCTTATGTTGAAATTCTCCATCGAGCTATAACCTTTGCCAGAATCTGCTCAGCCGCGAAGACCGATAATGAGCTGTGGAAAACTTGAACTCAATATCCATTACCTGTTCTTACCACCCAAATTTTAAAGCTAAACAATCAAGCCAAGAAATAAGTAGAGTTTACACATTCCCCTTCCCTTCTTTTTTTATTAAATTCTTGTACTCACTGTCACGCTCTATCCCTTGATTGATCTGAAGAAGCTTAGGATCCCGTTCAAGAACTTTTAGAACTTTGCTCATTCGAAAGGTTCGTTCTTTTCCATCACCTAAGTGGCGGTAAACCTCCCTGACAAATTGTAAGTCACGTTCCTCATCAACAGTCCATCGCATTGCAGAAAGATCTTCTGGATAGTTAATTCGTCTCACCCCGAAGGTTTCAGGGTGCGTCCAAATATAAGGGGTTACGTGCTCCCGTTCCGAAGCAAAAGTTGCCTCTTTCCAGGCTCTTTCCAGACCCTCGAAATAAAACACCTCAGAATCTAGCCCATCAGGGAAAGTAGAGATTGGGCGAGCAAGGCTTGCATAGTCGCAGTCACCCTCAAGAAATACCGTTAAAACTTTGTCGATGAGTGTTGGATCTAACAAAGGGCAATCTGCAGTAATTCGCACCACAATATCAACACTGTAAAACCTGGCTGCTTGATAGTACCGATCTAAAACGTCATTCTCACTACCGCGGAATACCTCTACACCCAATGTCTTTGCGAATGTCGCTAATTCGTCATCTGATTTATCCACCGTCGTCGCCAAGATTACCTTGTTCACAAAAACAGCTGCTTTTACTCTCTCGATCACCCATTGCACCATTGGCTTCCCTGCAATGTCGGCCAACACTTTCTTGTCCAAACGTTTAGAGTTGGTTCTGGCTTGAATAATGGCTGCTATCAAGGAAGAATCTCTACTTACCTCTATCGCAATTGGTCGCTTAACCAAGCTCGATTGCTTGACCGCTTGAGCTATTTGTAACACTTTCTTCCCCCCCCACGCACTACACTCAATTTGTCCAACGCCTGAAAGACAAGTCAAAAAATGACGCAACTCAGCTACGTACATATCATCGACGTTATATAGGGGGAACTGTAAACTCTGCCATTTGGCTTCGGTCTCGAGGTACCAACGTACACTGTGATCCTTATAATTCCACTGAATATTCCCTTCTTCCCCAAGAATCTCCAAACTACAATCGGATTCGCGCCGTATATAATCTAGGTGAATAGAACCAATAGCGCCGCTATAGAAGCGAAGCAAGATTTCGGCCGTATCTTCACAATCTATTTCGAGATGACTAAGATGGCCCATCATGGCATATACCTCAGCGACTTCACCAAGTAACCAA
>Ga0315274_10006435_pt1 | contig 17093 bp, 19 predicted proteins | sample YL17G02_20_MG_FD_203700 | JGI IMG/M metagenome (GOLD analysis project Ga0315274, IMG submission 203700) | Sediment microbial communities from Yellowstone Lake, YNP, Wyoming, USA - YL17G02_20 | ecosystem: Environmental > Aquatic > Freshwater > Lake > Sediment | place: USA: Wyoming | collected...
TGGGAGCGTTTAAGAGGGGGCGAAGCCCCCTCTATAAATAAAATCTCCCCTTCCCCTTATCAATTTTTCCTAAGGGGAAGGGGATACAAAGGGGATACAGGGGATAGGGTTGTTATATCTCCACTTGACATAGCTACTTTACATAACTCTAAAAACGAATACTTGAAGCTAACCACGCTCGATTCGTTTCCTAAAAATTTATTATAATGTCACCCCCCCCTGAGCAATTTGCCCCACAGCCTCAGCCGTGATAAACTTAATATTGAATAAGGATTCTGAATGAGAATATTGGCAACCAACGATGATGGCATACTAGCCGACGGACTTTGGGAGCTCGTCCGAGAGTTAAAAAACACTGCAGAGGTAGTAGTCGTAGCACCAGACAGAGAGCAGAGTGCAACAGGCACTGCCGTTACCCTGCGCCAGCCGCTCAGAGTACAAAAGGTCATACCCAGGCTGCCAGGTATAGAAACTTACTCGGTAGAAGGCACCCCGGCAGATAGCGTTATTCTGGCATTAAGTAAAATAATTAAACCGAAGGTAGACCTTGTTATCTCCGGTATAAACCCGGGACCAAACCTAGGTGACGATGTGCTTATATCAGGAACTGTAGGTGCAGCGCTGCAGGGCTACCTTCGCGGTTTACCTGCCCTCGCCGTCTCAGTAGATGTCGGGACAAGCCGCTCCCTGAGCGCCGCTGCCAGACTGGCAGCACTATTAGCCCAAAAGATTGAGACAAATATACTCCCCGCCAATATTTTCCTCAATGTAAACCTGCCTGACTTGCCCACTACGGAAATCAAAGGAATCAGTTTTACCCGCCTGGCTAGTAAAAGCCACATCAATACAGTCGAGGAAGGACACGACGGAAGAAGAGAGTATTACTGGCTGGTGCGCCAGAAAATAAATGACAAGATTGCAGACAGGAAAACAGATATATGGGCGATAGAGAACGGCAACATATCCATAACCGCCCTTTATACTGACCTTTCCAACAGACCTGCGCTGCCTCTATCGGACGGTTTTTGCTCAGACCTTCTGCGTCAACTACAAAGCTGTTGACAAACTGATTTGAGTCATCTAGAATAAAACTAGCCATCGACCATTTTGGCGGTGAGCTGGTTCAGAAAGTACGCTTAAAAGATTAAGTCGCTTGGATCGGATACGACCGAGACGGCAAAAGACAGAGGTTTTTGTAATGCCCTCTCTGGCTGTATCGGAGAGGGCATTTTTGTTAGATGAAGGGTAAAATAATTAAAATAGGCTTTATCGGCGCGGGCACAGTTGGCACTGTTCTTGCCAATGGATTGAGCAAAAATGGCTATAAGGTAGTAGCCGTGTCCAGCCGAAGTTTATCCTCAGCCACAAATCTCGCTCAGACCCTCAATGGCTGCCGTGCCTCTACCAATAATCAAGATGTATCTGATGCCGCAGAGCTTGTTTTCGTCACCACTCCTGATGATGCCATTGCTCCCGTAGTATCTAAAGTGCAGTGGCATACCAGGCAAAGCGTGGTACATTGCAGCGGTGCCGATTCCACTATTATTCTAGAGCCAGCCAAAAAAGCGGGGGCTCACGTTGGTGTCTTCCATCCCCTGCAGACCTTCGCCAGCGCCAAACAGGCTATGGAGAATATGCCCGGCTCGACCCTTGCTATTGAGGCTGAGGAACCACTGTTAAGCATTTTGAAAGATATGGCTGACGCCCTCGGCGGCCACTGGATAGATATAAAATCGAGCGACAAGGTACTCTACCATGCAGCGGCAGTCATTGCCTGCAACTATCTGGTAACTCTTGTCAAGCTGGCCACCGACCTCTGGCAGACCTTCAATATCCCTCCTCAGCAAGCTACCCAGGCACTGCTCCCGCTTATACGTGGGACGATTAATAATATTGAGACTATCGGCATACCCAAATGCCTTACCGGACCAATTGCCCGTGGGGATAGCGGAACCATTAAGAAACACATGAACGCATTACAAGAAACAGCTCCCAGCCTGCTCTCCACCTATCGAGAGCTTGGCTTGCAAACTATTCCTCTTGCTCTTGCCAAGGGGAGAATAAACGAGCAACAGGCGCAGGAGCTTAAGACTTTGCTAAGACAAACTGAACCAATAACTAAGGGGGAAACACTATGAGGACGATGCTTAAAAGTAAGATCCACCGAGCGCATGTTACTCAGGCAAATATTGACTACGAGGGCAGCATCACTATTGATAAGGAGCTGATGGAAGAAGCTGACATTTTTCCTTATGAGCAGGTGCACGTGCTGAACGTCAACAATGGCGCTCGCTTCACCACCTATGCTATTGAAGGAGAAAGCAGCGAAATTTGTATAAACGGCGCTGCAGCAAGGCTAGTCGCTAAAGGTGATACCGTCATCATTCTCACCTACTGTCAAGTCAAAGAGGATGAAGCTCGCAACTATATGCCCAAACTAGTATATGTTAACGACAAAAACGTCATCACCCATGTTAAACGAGCCATTGAGGCTAGTACTATTTAATAAATGAGGCAAAATAACTCCTTCATCTGAATGAGAAGGGAATAGAAAAGGGTTAGGTAGATGCCAATGAAAGTTATAGAAACAGTCGCAGAAATGAAGCGAATCAGACGGCAACTTGCCGAACCAGTTGGCTTAGTTCCCACTATGGGTTATCTCCACGAAGGCCACTCGACCTTAGTTAGAAACGCCAAATCCGAAAACGCCTCGGCAGTCGCTACTATATTTGTCAATCCAACGCAGTTTGGCCCAAAGGAAGATTTTGCCAAATACCCCCGCGACCCGCAGCGCGACCTGGCTATGCTGGAGAGAGAAAAAACAGATGTCGTCTTTATGCCTCCGGTAGATGAGATGTACCCCCCGAAATGCAATACCTGGGTGGTTGTTGAGAAAGTAACCGAGAGACTGGAAGGTGCCGCCCGTCCCGGTCATTTTAGAGGCGTCGCCACCGTAGTCGCCAAGCTATTTAACATTGTGGAGCCTGCCAAAGCCTACTTCGGCCAGAAGGATGCCCAGCAAGTGGTAGTCATCGAAAAGATGGTGGCTGACCTGAATATGAACATAGAAGTAGTTGTTGTATCCACAGTTCGCGAACCCGATGGCCTGGCAATGAGCAGCCGTAATGTCTACCTCAATCCTCAAGAGCGACAAGGAGCAACAGTCCTCTACAAATCACTTAACCTGGCCCAGCAGTTGTGGTCAAAGGGCGAAAGAAGTTCCGAGCGGATACGCCAGCAGATGACTGCACTTATCAAAAAAGAGCCGCTGGGAGATATTGAGTATATCAGTATAGCCAATGCAGAAACTCTGGAGGAGTTGGATACAGTAAAAGTCCCAGCAGTGGTATCTATGGTAATAAAATTCGGCAAGACTAGGCTGCTGGACAATATAATATTGAAATAGCTTTTTAAATTCTTTTCTCTTTTACCAGTGTCCTAATACCTATCGTCGCCAGAAAGGCAAGTCCACTCCCAAAGAAAAAGGGCGCTGATGGACTATAAGTCTGCCATAACCAGCCTGCAATCAGGCTAGCTGGCAAAAGTACAAGACCAACTACTCCATGATATAGACCATAGGCAGTGCCTCTCTTGTCTGCAGGGACCAAATCGGCCACAAAAGCTCGAGCCACCCCTTCCACTACGCCGGAGTAGACTCCGTAACAGGCAAAAAGCACCCATACCTGCCATAGATTTGATGCGAAGGCAAATCCGAGATAAACCAGACCATAGGTAAGCCAGCCGAGGGCGATGACCCGCTTCCTGCCCAGCTTATCCGATAGTATACCTGCTGGAAGAGAAATTGCTGAATAGGTAACATTGTATAAGATAAGCATCAAGATCACATATAGAACCGATGCCCCCAGATTCTGTGCTCGCAGTATAACAAAGAAATCGCTCGATTTGCCCAGTGTGAAAACAGCCATAATCACCAGAAAGAGCTTGAACTGGGTATCAAAGCCTGCGGTTAATTTGCCCAGACCTAACCCGCCATGAGAACTGCCATCTGGAGGATGTTTTCTCTCTTTCTCACGAACGAAGATGACCAGCATTAACACTGCCAGCACCGCCGGTACTACTCCCACCAATACCAACCAGCGGTAAGTACTCAAACTTAGCTCCAGCCTTCCACCCTGCACATGATATATAATAGCGGCTGCTATCCCCAGCCCGATGACAGCGCCAGCGGTATCCATAGCGCGGTGCAAACCGAAGCCTTTTCCTCTCTCCTCACGTGAGACGAAATCGGCTACAAGAGCGTCACGGGGCGAACTCCGTATTCCCTTGCCAACCCTATCGCCAAATCGAATTGCTAGCACGCTGCCCCAGTTAGCCGCCACATACATAAAGGGCTTGGCTATGGTCGAAATACTGTAGCCTAACACCGTCAACGATTTGCGCTTACCTGCCCTGTCGCTGAGCCAACCACCAAATATCCTGAATATTGCATCCGTGCTTTCTGACAGCCCGCCGACAAGTCCGATGACAGTTGTGGTTGCCCCCAGCACATTGGAGAGAAATAAAGGAACAAGAGTAAAAATCATCTCGCTCGAGACATCATTCAGCAGACTAGCGATTCCAAGGAAAAATATATTGGGGTGCAGGCCCCAGATTTTCTTGCGGCTTTTAACGTTATTTAAGATTCCTCTTCACCCACTTTTATCGTGTCAGCGAGCGACTTCTAATCAAATATCCTGTCGAGGAGCAGCTCTGACTAACAACAGCGGTGTTTTTCCTTCATGTAAAATCCTGTCGGCAACACTTCCTAAAACCAAACGTCCGAGGCCAGACCGCCCGTGCGTTGACATAGCTACAATATCGGCACCAATTTCATCAGCCATCGTGATAATCTTTTCAGCCTCGTTTCCCACTGCCACTTCTAGCTTTGCCGTAATACCTTTTTTCTTAAGTCCACCGGCGACCTTGTTCAGGTAGTCCTCAGCGTTTGTCTCGAGTTGCTTTATTTCCGCCTCAGTGTATTTAACCTTAACAGCACCTCCCTCTGCAGCATAAATGTAATGACTTGGTGACAGCACGTGAAGGAGGACAACCTCTGTTTTGAGCGTGGAGGCTAGCTCCTCAATATAAGGTAGTATAGTTTCACTTTGCTTTGAGCCATCCAAAGAAACAAGCACTTTGTTAAGTATGCCCCTTTCACGAATATCAGGGCGAACGCCCTCGGCTCTGATGAGTGCCACTGGTCGCTTTGTTGCTCTTATTACCTTGTCAGCCACGCTGCCCAGTGCCCAGCGTCTTATGCCAGAGCGTCCATGAGTTGCCATTATAATCAAGCCGATGTTTTCCTTCTCTGCATAATCTACAATTTCCTCTGCGGGATGGCCGACAGCAATCACCGACTCTATCTTGAGTGGTTTCACCCCGGATTTTATGGGATATCTTTCTGCACCTTTTCTTGTTGCCTCAAGTATTTTTTGGATGTACGGTTCCATGCGGCGAAGTGAGTCCGCTGATTCACCGACATGCATCAAAATAATTTCAGACCCTAACCTGCCAGCTAGTTCTTCAGCACAGGGTAAAGCTACCTCGGCTACTTCCGAGCCATCCAGTGGTACAAGTATTCTCTCGTACATTTTCCACCTCCTGTTCCTAGTGGTCGTATTATAATATATCTGGCTAGTTTGATAGGTGTTTGAAAAACTTTAGTCACGGCCCTGGTTTCTCCTAAACTATAGATTAATTATTTGAGATAATCGTTTATTCCTCTAATAGCCATATAACAAAATGTCACTCCAGGCACATCTACATTTAGCTCGCGTGCCTTTTTCAACACATATCCTATCGTTCCCTCGACCTCTGTCTTACGACCACTGAGGATAGTTTGAAGCATTGATGATTTGAAACCGGTTTTCCCGGCTTTTTCAAGCTCAATGCCAGCCTTAACTACTAATTCCACGGCAGTTTCAAAATTAGCGTCAGCAACCCCTTTGATTATCTCCATACCTGCATATTTTTTTACTTGCACGCCTTCCTTTGCCGCCACAGACGCACATTCCTTGACCAGCTGAACAAAAAGGCGGGCAAGCGAAGGGCTTCTCATTACCTTCTGATTCTCGACACGGGTAAGAGAAGATAATGCCATGAAAGCAACAGCAAGCGTTAGTTTAGTCCATTCTGCGGCCCAGATGTCATCAACTATCTCAGTCTTCAGCCCAGCATCGTTAAATATTTTGGCGATACTTTCAATTCTCTCTGTTTTTCTCCCATCTAACTCGCCTAGAAAGGTAACCCCCTCAAGAGCATATTCTACATGCCCATCACCAAGTAAAGCCCCTCCCACCATGGTAGTTCCCCCGATAACTTTATTGAGCCCGAATCTTTTCGTAAGTTGCTCATCCTTCTCCATTCCGTTTTGCAAAGAAAGCACAGAGTTCACGTTTTTGTATAAGTGTTTTACGCTCTCCAATGCTTCCGCTGTCTCCATTGTCTTAATAGTTAAGATAAGAAATTCTGCATCCTTTACTTCAAGTGGGTTATAAGTAGCCAGAACTTTCACGACATGCCTTCCGCAGAAACCAGTTATTACCAGGCCCTTTTGATTTATCGCATCTATATGACTTTTTCTTCTTCCAATAAGAATGACGTCATATCCGGCCTCGGCAATAAAGCCACCAAGTACACAACCTAATGCCCCGGCACCCAGGATAGCTAATTTCACGGCTCTCCTCCGACATAGCGCCGCATCGTTCTACTCCCCGATTAGTGACTCTTGCTTTAGCTAAATATTAGTTTACAGGGAATGTATTACAAATCAGCCTATGTTTGAATGAGCGTATCTACGAGCTAGATTCCTTTCAAAGTGGCTAGCTGAGCCAACGCATCATACTGGAAATCAACTGCCGAAGCTACACATGACTTGCTTGGCGGGGCAATCGGAGGTTCTCCCTTGATAGATTTGACCAGCTCGAAAGCTTTGATTACCCTCTCCTCATCTCCCTCCAGAGCTAGAACCACAGCTCCCTCCGAACCACCAACACCACCAGAGGCGAGTGCATAAGCTCTAACACCAGCCAGTATAGCGAAGGCTTGAATCTCAGTGACGACCTTGCCTGTCGGCACCGGAATAATCTTTGTGGGCAGGCCGGTACTGTATTTGAAGCGGTAGATGCCGGAGTGCTTGGCAGCTTCCATTACCGATGGTATCATCTTCTCCAGTCCAGTCGGAATGATAAGATGCGAGTCACGTGGTGTTATTATGGGCCATGCCATACCGATGGTGCCACCTTTAACCGAAGAGCTACAAATACCGGCGTTACCCTCGTGGTCAATGGCATTGGCCCCCTTGATAAAAACATCATTTGGCCCGAAATTAAGTATCTCTTTATTGGAATCGGCATTTTCTACCACCTTCCCCTGCCTTGTAACATGCCAGGTGCATGGTGGTAGAGTGGCGTTAGCATCAGTAATCCCATTACAGATTATGCCCACAGTCTGACTGGCTTTGGGATTGACCTTGATTCCGAATAGTTCCTCGCTAATATAGGCGCTGGTAATACCTCTGGCGATGATAATCATGCCATGTTTGTAGGCGTACTGTACCTCAGGCAGAGCTACAGTAGCTTTAGCTATTAGTCTTCTGGATTCGGCAGGAGTCAAGACAACCTGGACGGAGAGTTGCTTCTGACCAGACCGCGGTTCGGGAATGTCAACTTCGTAAAACAATTATCTACCTCCTAAGCATTCTTTTTTATTACCTATCTAATTTAACCAGTTGAGAGAGAGCCCTGTCAACAGTTGATGAGGGTCTTCTAATTATATATTCTCTCTTTGAGATTATTCAGGGGGTGACATTAGAAATAGCTTTTTTTCAGAAACAACTCGAAGCTAATCGAGGCTAGGAATTGTTTTTATAGTTATGTAAAGTCGTTATGTCAAGTAGAGATTGGGGGTCTATCTCCCTTGCCCCCTCCCTTTGTTAAGGGGAGGAGGATTTTTTTCTTAAGGGGCTGGCTTACTCTCAGACACCCCGAACAGGCATTAGTGAACACTCTCCTACCCTTTGCTTGACAGGACGACTCTATCCTTGGTAAGGAAACGGGCGATGAAAATGATGACAGCTGCCAGCAAAATTACAACTATGGTAAAAATAAGAGTTAGATTCCAAGAAGACGTTGCACCTGTGATGGTAGTAAAATAAACCCCGAAAAAGACAACAGTAAAGATAAAGTTGGCTATCCTGGGGTTAGCCCATATCAACTGAAGGAAGGTGACCAGAGAGACCACAAGGAATGCTATCACAGGTACAATCACCAAACCAATAACAAAAGATATGGGGCTGGGTATAATAAAGCTGCCGAAGGCGGGTTTAACGATTGCCAGATTCATGGCTAGTATTGTCAGAAGCGAAACGGCGAGCGCAATAATGACACTAGGCAAAGTTACGGCTAAACTTTTTCCGAGCCAGATTTGTCTCAAGCTGACCGGCGTTGCCAAGAGAGATTCGAGGGTTCGCTTGGACTTGTCCATAATTATGGAGTAGGCAGAGAAAACCCCGCAGATGAGCATAGTCAGCACCAAGGGTAGAGTATAGATGGCGCTATCGATAAAAGACTGACTAGCCAGTTGAAGCTCATTCTGGCTTACCCCTTGTCTTAAGAGTCTGTAAAACGTGCTGCTGAAACTACCGAAATAGGGTGCAGCGAGGATACACAGCAGTATCACAAATAGAAAGGTGGTTTTGTTTTGAAAGGCATCCTTCATGTCTTTTCTGGCGATAATAAACACTTTCCCCATTATTGCTCCCTCTCCTTCAGGATGACAGTGTATATCTCCTCAAGAGAAGCCTCCCTCCGTTTTACCTGTTCTATTCTCACGTTACGCTGGACAAGGAAATTAACAACATCGGGAACAAGGGCGCTCTTTCCCAGAGAGAGGATGAGCGTATTATCCATCCGATTCTGGATACTGACCTCGGGTAGCCCTTTGAGTTCAGCCAGAATTGTGTCAGCGATGGTCTCAGCAGTTTCAATCATCACCTCTCCACTACTCATCTCCCGTTGTAATCTATCCAATTCCCCATAGAGCTTTATCTCGCCCTGGTCTATGAGGGCAATACGATTGCATATGCGCTGCACTTCATCCAGATTATGAGAGCTCAAGAAAATCGTCTTTCCTTCCTTGCGAGTCATCTCAAGCATGATTTGTCTTACCTCTATCTGCCCAGAAGGGTCAACCCCAGCCGTAGGCTCATCCAAAATTAAAACGTCCGGGTTGTGCACTACAGCTCGAGCTAGTGCCAGCCTCTGCCTCATTCCCTTAGAATAAGTGCCGACCCTGTCCCCAGCTCTACCCGACAGCCCGACCAATTTTAGAACATCTTCAACCCGCTTCTTCAGCAGGTGTACCCCGTAGATTCGGGCATAGTAACCTATATTTTCATAAGCTGTCATGTTATCGTATAGTCCATCTGATTCAAGAACAAAGCCCACTTTTTCTCGTGTTTCATCCTCCCTGACATCGTGTCCCAGCATAGAAGCCTCACCTGAGGTGGATTGTAGCAAACCCAGAAGTATCCTTATGGTGGTCGTCTTGCCGGCTCCATTGGGGCCCAGGTAGCCAAAGATGTCTCCTTGCTTTACCGTAAAGCTCACGTTCTTGAGGATTTCACGCTTGCCCAGCCTTCTGCAAACTGCTTCAAGTTTTATGACATCGCTCATTCGATATACCCACTCAATTCCAGACGCTGTGCTTTGTCTAGTAAAAGTTATGATACATCGTAGCATAGAACTAAGCAATTAACGAGCAACCTTGACATCGGCATTATTGTAGTGATAATGTTTTAGAGTTTTGAATCTTCATAGAGCTAAAGGAGGTTTGAATGAAGATAGTACGCTACGTTAATCCAGACAAGAAGATTGAGTATGGAGTACTGGAAGACAGTATAGTCCGGGGCATCAAGGGGCAGCCTTATAGCCAGATTAAGTATTCCGGCACCAGCTATAAGCTGAATCAGCTTAAGCTGCTGGCTCCCTGCACGCCATCGAAGATTGTGGGTGTACATGCTAACTGCGAAAAAATCCTGAAAAAGTTCAATCTGCCTGTTCCAACACACCCGCCGACTTTCTTTAAACCACCTACCTCTATTATTAATCCTGAAGAGAATATTGTTTACCCCGACTCTTCAAACCGGGTTGACTACGAAGGAGAACTGGCCTTCATTATGAAGGCTAAGGCATATCGGGTATCCAAAAAAGATGCTCTCAAATATGTGCTTGGCTATACCTGTTTTAACGATTGCAGCGCTCTGGACTGGATATTCGACAAAGACAAGGTTGACTGGGCTGTTGGCAAAGGCTATGACACCTTTTCACCTTTTGGACCCTGCATCGAGACCGAGCTTGACCCATTGAATACCGAGGTAAAAGTCTATGTAAATGGCAAACTGGCGACAACGGGAAATACTAATGAGCTCATCTTTTCTGTCCCTGACCAGATAGAGTTCATATCCCACGTAATGACGCTTCTGCCGGGTGATATTATTACCACCGGAACTGCTGGTACTCAGGACCTGCTGAAAAGAGGCGACACGATAGAGGTGAAGATAGCGGAGATTGGCACGCTGAGAAACTACGTAGTTTAAATATGACTAGCGTCTGAGATTGCTTCGTCCCAATATTTTTCATCGGGACTCACAATGACGTATTGGTAACCTATCCCCCTCTCCTTCAAAGGAGAGGGGGAAATTTTTTGAAGAGGGCTAGCCCCCCCCTTAGACACTCTAATTTAATGTCTCTTAAGGACAGATGTTAAAGGCGACTCAGAGATTACAGAATATGAGCCAATAGGATTCTGATACCGATAGCAATAAGAATTACGCCACCGATAGCTTCAGCACGTTTCCCGATTAACTTCCCTACTTTTCCACCCAATAAAAATGCGAGTGCCGTAATTATAAAGGCAGTAACGCCGATAATCGAGACAGCCATTTTAATGTCAACTTCCAGAAAGGCAAGGGATAAACCGACGGCAAAAGAATCTATGCTTGTTGCGACAGACAAAGTTAGTAGCATGAGACCCTTTGTAATATCGGTGCCCTCTTTCCTTTTTTCTTTTGAACGAACTGATTCCCAAATCATTCTGCCGCCAACAGCAAGAAGCAGCGCAAAAGCTACCCAGTGGTCATATTTAGCAATTAAATCGGCAAGGGTTCTTCCTGCCAGCCACCCCAGGAGCGGCATTAGAGCCTGAAAAAAGCCAAAAGACAGAGAGACACGGAAAATTTGGAGAGCCGAAACGGTCCTCATTGAGATGCTAGCGCCGAGAGCTACGGTAAAACAGTCTGCGGACAAACCGAGAGCCATAACAAGAAGGGGGAAGAAATCCGAAGTGCTCACCGCTCAAGTATGCCACAATCCGCACTACACACTCAAATGAGCAAAGCACAACTAGAGCTAACACCCGTCTAAAACGACCAAATCCATCCTGCCAAAAAAAAGACGAACATATGTATCTTTAAGCGAGGCAATAAAAAAGACTGAGGCTGCTATCTGCATTATGCTGGATTTACAAGTTGACACTCCAAGCGCTAGTAGCTACAATAAACTTTGCGCCGAGGTAGCTCAGTCGGTAGAGCAGCGGACTGAAAATCCGCGTGTCCCCAGTTCGATTCTGGGCCTCGGCACCAAGTTGGGCGGAAGTAGTTCAGTGGTAGAATGCCTCCTTGCCAAGGAGGAGGTCGCGAGTTCGAATCTCGTCTTCCGCTCCAGAGGAGCCGAAGTGGCGGAATGGTAGACGCGGCAGTCTCAAAAACTGTTGGGGGGCGACTCCCGTGTCGGTTCGACTCCGACCTTCGGCACCAACAGAGAAAATAGTTTATAATAGTTGAGATAGAATGCCGAGTTGTGTAGTGGTAGCACAGAGGACTTTGGATCCTTTAGCCCAGGTTCGAATCCTGGCTCGGCAGCCAGAGCAGAGCGCTCCCCGATAGCTCAACGGTAGAGCGGGCGGCTGTTAACCGCTAGGTTCTAGGTTCGAATCCTAGTCGGGGAGCCAGATCTATTTTTATTTTCTCTTCCTCGTCACTTCAAAAACAGCTTCAAAAACTTCTGGTCCTTCTCGATAATACATTTCTTTAACTGCCGGAGAGTATTATTGCCACCCTGGTGAAGACCATACCGATAAAGATGACAAGCAGTATCCAGGTAAGAGTGGAAAACTTCGACCTTACCCTGCCCAGAACCGCAACACCTCCCCTTAGAGTCAAGTTAGGGCTTAATTCCTAAAAGATGAGCAAAGATATGAGAACCAGCACAGCAACTATGCCTACGTTAAGCCCCAGGTCAGCGCCAAAGGAGCTTTGATAGTAGGTCATGGAACTCATCGAGCTCATCACCGATGTCGAAAACGAGGCGAAGGAGACAAAACTCGACCATACCTGCGGAGGATATGAGGGCAAAGAAACTGCCTTATCAAAACTCCCCGAGCCGGATGCACCTTTGACCATGAAGTTGACCTGCTCACCCAGCTCCAGCGGATTTTCGTAGACATAATGGTATATCTTGCTGAATCCCGGAGATATCATGGTAGTCCCTTCTTTCCGGAGCTCACCGTTGACATAGAACTTGTAGCTGGTGCCCTCTGCCTCAGATGAAGGGTTGTCAATCTTGAATGTAGCCACGATTGGCTCATTTTCCCTGGGGACTTCGGGTATTACAGTCAAACTCAGCGGGGCTGCTCCGGTGTGCACTGTGAGCCAGAAGCTGCCCACAAATAATATTACTAACCACAGGATGACAATCTTGAGCACCATACCCTTATATCTTCTTGGTTGGCTTCCATCTCGATTACCTCTTTTCACAAAAATAGTGCCCATCCTGTTATTTATTCGGCCTGTTAACTTCGGCGTTTACAGTGTGTTGTGCTGCACCCTTATGAGAGATGGTTACTATTGCATCTATGGTGGCTTCATTACCAGCGTAGTCATGGGCGGTAAACCTGACGGTATAGGTGCGACCATCTTTGTCATTACCATTGCACCACCCTTCAACTGAGACCACGCCCCAAGGACAAGCACCCAAATCCTGGTTTAGATCGCCGTATTCATCAATCAGTACCGTATTGAAGGGGCTAAATGTTCCTGAACCGGAATCTTCAGCAGTACCCCTGTAATTAATCCAGACCACCTCGCCCGGTTTAACACTTTCAATCACGTTTGGGGTGACGGTCTCGGTCAGTGTAGGCGGTGTCTTGTCTATCTTGAACTCGGCAAGCGCCGGCGGTCCTTCGACATTGCCCGCATTATCCGATGACCTAGCTAATACGCTATACTTTGTAAGTTCTGTGGCGAAGGTGAGGGGTGAGGTGTAAGTATTCCAGGTTGCCCCACTATCAAGGCTGTACTCTGACCCGGCAACCCCGGAGCCACCGGGATTATCGGCTGCAGTGATTTCTACTATAACATCCGAGTGATACCAGAGTTTATTGCCTTTAAGACCGTTAAGGGTAATTTTGGTGATTGGCGGTATCACATCAGCAGATTCATTGCTGGTTGTTAATCCCATTGCCTGCGCTGCATTCACCAGCCCACATCCGTACCAGCTATCCCACCCCGATGGGCCCAAATCCTGGGCTGTACCTCGGAGGATTTGCCTTACCTCAACATTGCTGGTGATGCCAGAAGAAATGAGCAGCGCGGCTACGCCAGTGACGTGTGCTGTAGAAATAGATATCCAGGAAGGCTCGGTTGACGTAAAGGGTTTCTCCTTCAGCGGTAGCAATGCGAATTCCAAATGGGGAGTTATCCACAGAGCTACGAAAGTTCTCCTCCGAGACGCGGAGGGCTTCTTCCGACTGCCTACGCCTGCCCAGTTCTTGCTGTGACTTTTCATATAACCGTGCATTCTGGATAGCAACGGCGATTTGCTGGCCGATTGCGGTCAATAATCTCAATTCCGTTTCAGAAAATTTTCGCGGCACCTTGCTGGACAGTGTCATTAGCCCGAGAATCTCTTCCTTGGCTTGCAGTAACACCGGAATGCTAAAATCAGAACTTAATCCTTCCTTTTTCATCGCGGAAGTGAGCCTTTTCAACTCCGCTCGCTCTTTGAAAACTGCTTCTAATGAGAGTAAAAATTTACCTAGCTTTCCCCCTGCTGCCACCGCTTCCAGAGTCTTTTTACCCACCTTTAATGACTGTGTTGTGTGCACAAATTCTGGCGATACACCCCGATAAACTACCAGGTTAAGCTTGCGTCTCTCCCTGTCAGCAAGATATATTCCACCAACTGGCAGGCGCATTAGTTCTAACACCTTGTCCAGAGCAGCATTCAAGATTCCATCCAGGTCAAGAGATTGAGCCGTCACAGTGGCGATATCATTAAGAGCTGCAAGCTCAAGGTTGCGCTGTGCTATCTGCTCCTCTGCCCGCTTGCGCTCGGTAATATCCCTGATAAGGCCAATATCATGGGTAATCTTGCCCTTTTTCTTTAAACATGCAGCACTTACCTCGGCTAGAAATATTTCACCATTTTTTCTTCTAAACTTGCGCTCTGAACTTATTTTATCCTTCCCCATCGCCATGGCTTCTTCCATCTTTTTGCCAAAGGCAAGAAACTCATCCCTATCTCTGTAGAGAAACTCGGTGGTTCTGCCGATGCACTCATCGGGTTCATAGCCTATTGACCTGATAGAAGCGTTGGTCCACTCAATCACCCTCTCCGGCAGTTTTACGGAAAAAATGATATCCGGCACGGCATCGATCAGATTTTGAAAATACTCATGGCTTGACTTCAGCTCTGGAGGCTTCTTGCGGACAGTGGCATCATTAACAGAGGCTGTAGACGGGACCTGCTTTTTACCCTTCGGTGCTTTGTCTGCCATTTTGTCTCCTCCCACCATTTCTCGGCGGTTACCTGCCTGATGACAGGTGACCAGATGACTAAAAACAGACGGTTACACCTATATGAGCAATGACTAGCTGCCTTCGTTATAACTCTATTCCTGACGCATGTCAAGCCTCTTAAATAAAAAACTTGGCTTTTTGTGCTAGTGCCGTTGGACAAGCGGCACACAAAAAAAGGAGGGGGTCTGCGTCTCTGACACAGACCCCCTCAAAATGCAAAGGCTGGATATTCACATGTGAACACCCAGCCTTACGTACTCGAGTTTATACTTGTTGTTTTAACCTTTGCCTATTCTGAACATCTTGGTGTTGCATACCGGGCACACACCCTGGGTTGCCGGCTTGCCATTCTTCATGGTTATGGCTCTGGCATTTTTGATTTCCCTCTTGGCGCGGCATTTAACACAATATGCTTGCATCTTTCCCTCCAATTTTTTTATTATGAACGATAACCTATTCGCACAAGATTGTCAATACCTTTACGCGTAAATTACACATAATTTTTTTAATATACAATGAAATTATAAGAGATTTGTTTCTCATCATACCGACGGATATAATTTACTTATAGGCATCTTAAATTGGAGGTAAAAATGGCTGACAAAAAAGTGGTTGTCTACTCAACTCCTACCTGCCCCTGGTGCAAAAAGGCAAAAGAATACCTGACTCAAAAGGGCATCGCCTACACCGATATTAATGTAGCTACCGACAGAAACGCAGCCAAGGAGATGATTAAGAAATCGGGGCAGATGAGCGTGCCAGTGATTATGGTTGATGATGAAATTGTCGTCGGTTTTAATCAGCCCCAGCTAGATAAACTGCTCGCTAAATAATGCTAATAGATAGAAAGGAATAACCTTAGCCGGGAGGTAGCCATGTACGAAATGATGATAATAGGTGGCGGTCCCGCCGGGCTTGCTGCCGCCGTATATGCCGCCCGTAAGCAGCTAAAAACACTGCTTATCAGCGGTGATATCGGGGGACAGATAAATACCACTATGGGAATTGAAAACTACCTCGGCTACCAGTTTATTGAGGGGCCGGAATTAATAAACAAGTTCCAGACCCAGGTTAGCCAGTTTCCCATAGACCAGAAAATCGGTCAGAAGGTTACCGAGATTAAAGCAATTAAGAAGGGCTTTGAAGCAATAACTGAAGCAGGCGATAAGTATCAATCCAAGGTAGTAGTCTTTGCCGCAGGAAAGAAACACCGAAAGCTAAACGTACCGGGCGAGGCAGAGCTGACAGGAAGAGGAGTAACCTACTGCGCTATCTGCGATGGTCCCGTTTTCGCTGGGCAAAAGGTGACAATTATCGGAGGCGGCAACTCTGCACTCGAGGCAGCGTTGGATATGGTAAAGATTGCCGAACATGTCTACCTTGTCTCGCTAACACCGCTGACCGGCGATGCCATTCTCATCACTCAACTCGCAGATGCCAAGAACCTCACCGTTCTTCTTGAACACCAGACTGAGGAAATTATAGGCAAGAAACTGGTAGAGGGAGTAGCGATAAAAGACTTGAAGAGCGACAAGAGAAAACGGCTGGATGTTACCGGAGTTTTCATTGAAATCGGGCTGGCACCCAACTCGGATGCGGTCAAAAAACTCATCAAGCTCAATAAGTGGGGCGAGGTTCCCATAAGTTGTGCTAATGAAACCACTATGCCCGGCCTTTACGCTGCTGGAGACGTAACCGATGTGCCCGAGAAGCAGATTATCGTCGCTGCCGGCGAAGGGGCTAAAGCTGCTCTCCAGGCGCACCGCTACCTGCAACGGCTGGGAACATAGCCCGAAAAGGAGGCTGCGATGAAAAAACACCGCCGATTTCAATTGTTTCAATCGCTGTCATATTACTGCTGGCGATTTCCAGCACAGGTTGCACTGAAAAACCAGCCTCGCATGGCGTGCCAGTGACCGACTACGTCAGCCTGGTTGATACCCTGCGTGCCGCCGGCGCTACCGTTGAACCGAAAACAGAATTAGAACAGCCCTTCTTCTCGGTAAAGGGCCAAATGATAACCGTCAATGGCAACGACGTTCAAGTCTACGAATACCAAGATGCAGACGCTGCCGATGCCGAGGCTCAACTTGTATCGCCCGATGGCAGCACAGTGGGCACGACCAAGATAACCTTTGTAGCGCCACCTCACTACTATAAGGCGGGTAAATTGATTGTACTTTATGTTGGCCAAAATGGGGATTTGCTGGATTTGCTGGAGGACGTACTCGGTTCA
>Ga0315274_10006436_pt1 | contig 17090 bp, 14 predicted proteins | sample YL17G02_20_MG_FD_203700 | JGI IMG/M metagenome (GOLD analysis project Ga0315274, IMG submission 203700) | Sediment microbial communities from Yellowstone Lake, YNP, Wyoming, USA - YL17G02_20 | ecosystem: Environmental > Aquatic > Freshwater > Lake > Sediment | place: USA: Wyoming | collected...
TCCTCAGGCTCGAAATGATAGCCGAGAAAATCAAATCCTCTTTCGCTTTTTCCACGGACGCTGTCCGATGCACGCTTTCACTCGTTAATTGTCAATTTTCACTGCCCATAGATTTCAACGCTTTGTAGGTGAAAACTTGATGGTGTTAATTGAAGATCCAAAGTTTTCGCAGAAGATTGAAACGTTTCAGAAAATACAATTCCTCAGGTGTCATTGAAGAAGGAGAACTCCTCTGTTTTAGTTTCAGAAGACCGCCATAATCTACCCATCTGAGCATAGGAAATAGAAAACGGCGAGAGAGTCCCTTTTCTTTAAAGGAGAAACTGCTGTTAAAGTCAATGAGGAAGGGTTCCCCTTTTTCAGAGAGAAGAATATTCCCTTTATGTCTCAAATCCAAGTGGACTACCCCCCTCGAATGGACCTCACTGAGCACTTGTTCCAGGGCAGGGAAAAAAGAGGGGGGTAGAGATTCTCTCCTTTTGATGGGTCTCCCCGGAATGAATTCCATTGCAAAGGCGAAACGATCAATTCGCTCTACAGGCTGGGGTACACCTTTGATCCCAATCAATCGGGAGTATATCTTCCATTCTTTTTGAATCAACCAAAGGCCCAATGTCCAGCGGAAAAAAAAAGGCTTTTCCCGGACATCTTTGACCATGAGGATGCGTTCCCCCACTTTCACCTGATTCAGATCAGGCTTTCCCAAACTCCCCTTGGTAAGGCAAACAAGATTCTGTTCAATATCCTTCCGATTCACTGATCCTTCTAATCCAATTCCCTTTCCGTTTATTCCGCAATCCCTGCCCGTCCGGCAGGCGGGCGCATTCCGATATCCGCAATTAAAATAGGTGCCCCCAATAAGGTCTAGTCAAAATCAGAAATATTCCGCCGATGACAATCAGGAGGATTCCCTCCTCACTGTTTTCAATAAAGAATTTGAACTGCCAGGAAACCTTTTCTTTTGAGTAAGGAGTCCATCTGGGAAGGTAGTCTGGAACCTCTCGATCGTAATCCTCAAATCGACTCCCAAAAATCTTCCTCAACCGATCCCCTTCAACCCTCTTTTTGTAAGGGATATAATGGAAACAAAACATAAAGGTCGTAGCCGCGAGAAGATAAATATTATCCGCGAGGATACAAAAGCCTGCTGTAATGAGGATCGAACCAATATAAAGGGGATTCTTCACATAGGCATAAGGGCCTGTCACCGTCAGGTTCTCATTCTTCTGGAGATGACCCGTTGCCCAGATACGAACGGACTCCCCCATGATAATCAGGATCAACCCAACCACCAGCCCTGGCAGATTGGGTTTGGCAAAGAGCACTAATAGAATCGCTCCAAGAAATAACGGAACCCTCCGAATCTTTTTCATGCTCGACACCCTCTTACCCTCCACGGAATTCTCCATTTCCTATTTAATAAAGGAGCATGGAATAGTTTACATTTCCAAAGCACAGAGTCCGCCGTGGCGAGCCGGAAGGGCGTGGTCATCCCCCCCACCCTCTCCCTCCCCCTCGAGGGGGGAGGGTTGGGAGGGGGTGGGATTCTTTGCCCGACAAGTAGGACCCCTCTCAATGACTTGCTAAGGCTGATGCAAACAACATTGTGCTCCAAGTAATAATAGTCCTCTCTTTATCCCTGTTTAATAAAGGGGGAAAGAGGGAGATTTATCGATTTGAAATGAGGACAATATCGTTATCTCCCACTTTACGTCGGGATATCAACTGGACAACCGGCCTGCCCTCCATTGACTGAAACGAAGAAAAATTCTTGAACCTGAGGAGGCAGAAAACCCTCTCCGGGGATCGAAGATAATCAAAGAGATCCTCCTTCGCTTTCAATTCCAAAATGGGGACAATCCCTGTGTAAAAATTGTAAGGACCCGTCCCGACCCCGCCATAAAGGCATAATCTCTCACCAGGTTGAATCCGAAGCGTTATCTCTTTGCAAATAAAACGAGCTGATTTGTATGGATTGACGAGGGGGAAAACAACCCTCAAGGTATAAAAGAATCCGCCCGCCATCATCGCGATGATCAGAAGGAAAATACCGCTATGGTTTTTAAAACGACGGAGAACGAACATGGCGAGACTCCCCCCGACCATCAGAAAGGCGATGGGAAGACTATAGGGCAAGTAGGATGGAAACATCATCGAAACAACCCAGGGGATGGCTGCACCAGCCAGCAGAGCCAAACCCATAAATAAATAAAGCGGAAAAAAAATCCATTCACACCGGAAGTGCTCCATTGGGGAAGAAAGGAGATCATCCCAAAGTTTTCCGACCATCAGAGATGCCGCTGGATAAAGAGGTAAAATGTAAAGTCCCCTCTTCCCCTTGGATAAAGAGAAAAACAGAAAGATGACAGCAAACCATATCAGCAGAAAAAGAAACTCCTTTCTTTTTTCAAACACCTCTTTCGAATACCCATAAACCATCGCTGCAGGTAGGAAAAGGAACCAGGGCAAAAATTCCACCGGAAAATTATAGAGGTAATAGTAGATGGGTCTGGCATGGCTCCACCCTCTTGAATAACGATCGATGGTTTGGTGGAAAAGGGTTTCATTCAGGTAGGCCTTTCCTCCCTTCAAAACCGCTGGAAGATACCAGGACAAAACAATCACGACAAAGAGGAGCATTCCGGAAAGGAGCTTCATCTCCTTTAGTCCCTTCCAATCCTTTTGAATGATGAGATAGATGAGACTAACGAGAAGAGGGAGGACAAAGCCGACCGGCCCTTTCGTTAAGGTGGCCAATGCCATACTGATATAAAAACCATAAATGAAAAGGTTTCTGATCTTTCTCTGCCCGAACCAATTCCCCCTCACCCCCTCCCTCTCCCCAGTGGGGAGAGTCGATAAGACCCGACCACGGGGGGAAGGTCGCTTCGACTCGCTACCGAGGTGAGGGGGGGTATATCGGTGCCATTGGAAAAAACAGAGAAGAGAGGCTGTTGTGAAGAAGGTAAGGGTCGTATCGATATTCGCTCTGGTGGAGAGATAGGCAAATTCAAGGCTTGTCGCGAGGACCATCCCTGAGAGGAACCCTGTCCGTGAACCATAAAGGCATCTCCCAAAGATGAAAGTGAGGATGACGGTCAGTGTTCCGAAAAGAGCGGAAGGAAACCTCACTGAAAATGAGGTGAATCCTCCACAGAGATAGGAGGAAAGACCGATCAGCCAGAAAAAGAGCGGAGGTTTGTCCGCATAGGTCTTCCCATTAAAATGCATGAGAATCCAATCTCCCCTCTGAACCATCTCTCTTGCGACTTGGGCATAACGAGGTTCATCCGGATTCCAGAGATCCCATCGGCCCAGGTTTAAGAAAAAGAGGATGAGACAGAATCCCAAAAGAAGTAAAAGTTGAACCCATTTCTGAGGATAAATATTGGAAAATCTTTTTTCCACCCATGTTTGAATCATTCCTCTTCCTTCCTCTCTTTCAAGATCATTGGTTTGCGGGGATCTTCTTTCGATCAAGAAGAGAGCAAAACCAATTGCCCTTTCTTATATTGAAATTCCTGAATCAGGACCAATGGGGGGTTCCCCCGGCTTTGAATATCGTCATAAACCTTTTTCGGCATCAAGACCAATCTTCCCTCTTTTCCTCTGGACAGGGCAGAAAGGGAATCACGCCTCTTTAAATTCGGAACGACCCGGTCGAAATAATAGTTGATTTCCTCCAGTGTACTTACATCCAAGCGATACCCAAATAATGTTTCTTCTCTTAAAAAGGGTTTCAATTCCCCTACAAGAACCATCCCCGGCGAATAAGAAAGATCTCTTTTAATCCAAGTGTATTCCCGGATATGCCAAATAGAGATAACCAGCAATAAGGGGATCAGAAAATATATAAATTTCTTTTGCCACATCCCTCCTATCATTAGAGCCAACGGAGGAAGGGCCGGAAGGAAGTATCGGGACACTCGATACTCAAATAAGGTGAGAAGAATAAAAAGGACAATAAACCAAAGGAGGAAAAAAGATTCCTTCGAAGGCCAGAGTCGATTTCTTTGTTTCCAAAGATAAATAGAGAGAAAAGGGAGAAGAATAGACCATGGAAAAAATTGGCCCCAGATCTGAATGAAATAGAAGGTGAAGGGGGCTTTTCGTGTAAGAATGTGGGTTTCCATCACTAATGCGATACTTCGCTCCAATCCAACACGATGGATGAAGAGGAAGACCCAAGGGAGAACCGTCAGCGCTAAAATGGCATATCCGAGAATGAATCTCTTACTGACCAATATTCTCCATTGTCTCTCCTTAATAAGAAAGATGGCAATAATCGGAAGAGGTATGAACAATCCAAAGGGTCCCTTCGTCAATACGCCCATTCCCATAAAAAAGAAGCAGAGTCCGAAAAAAAGAGTTTGCCTCTTCTCTCGCCCCTCATATCCAAGATAGAAAAAGTAAAGAGAAAGGAGGATGAAGAGGCATAGGACCATATCCGTCTTCGCTAATCTTGCTTGGGAAAAAAACTGATAACTGGAGAGGAGTATTCCGCCTGTGAGGAGACCGGACCGGGCTGTCCCGTAGATCCTTTTGCCCCAAAGGAAAAGAATGAGGAGGCCTATCCATGCAGAGAGAGTGGATGGCAAACGGGCGATCAGCGGCGTCACAGACCCGTAAAGGGAAGAAGGAATGGCGATCAGCCAGAAGAGCAAAGGGGGTTTATCGATGAAGACCTCTCCATTTAAGTGCGGAACCGCCCATTCTCCGGATCGGATCATTTCACGTGATATTTCTGCATAACGAAGATAATCATGATTCTCGAGGCTTCTGGCCCAAAGGTTGAAAAAGAGGGTGAAACCACTGAAGATGATGAAACATCCAATGATCAACCTCTCCATCCCTTTTCGTTCCGTCACAATCTTTCCCTTTTCAACGGTTCTAATAAGAAGTTTCCGGATGGGTGTTTTTCTTATAGGTGAAGTACCCCGCAACAGAGCTGCGGGGCATCTAATTCCCTAAAAAACTTTCCTCCCCCTTGATGGGGGAGGATTAAGGTGGGGGTGATGATTAGATCATTTCCCCCTCACCCTAACCCTCTCCCCTGCCTTCGCCGAAGCGGCTTCGCGCAGGCAGGCCCCAGGGGAGAGGGTAGGCCATTCATCCCCCCAGCAGAGCTGGGGGTATTCTGGCATATTTTGATAAAGTAAAAGTTTCTAAAGTGGATGATGGGGTCGAGAAGATAAGCAGCGATGAAGACAGGGTCCATCTCAGATCCTTTCTTCAATTTCATAGTGAATATGACGGCTCCTCATCCATTTCACAGCAAGAAGATCGACGAAGGCACGCCACATCCGATTCCAGGTAGTATATTTCGATGCCCCAAACTTCCTGGGGTGATGGGCGATCGGTATTTCGATCACCCGAAATCCCTCCATCTTCACCAGGGTGGGCATGAAGCGGTGCATCCCTTTAAAAAGTTTTAGATTCTGAAAGCATTCCCTTTTATAAGCCCGGAAGGTGCAACCACTGTCTCGGATGATCTCCCCGCTCAACCAATTCCGAATTCTATTGGCAATCTTGGAGGTAACCCGTTTGACCCAAGAATCCTCCCTTTTCTCGCGCCAACCTGTCACCATATCATACTCTTTCAGAAGTTCTAACATTCTCGGAATATCTTTGGGGTCATTCTGGAGATCGGCATCAATCGTGACGACAATCTTTCCTCTTGCCTCTTTTAATCCTGCCGCACCTGCAGCGGTCTCCCCACAATTCTTTTTGAACCCGAGCACTCGGATCTCGGGATACTGGGGAACCATTCCTTTAAGGATCTTACGGCTTTCATCTGTGCTGCCGTCATCGACGAAGATCATCTCATAAGACTTCCCCAGTGGTTCGAGCACCTGGGCCAACTGGGGGATCAGGATCGGAAGATTCTTCTCCTCATTGTAAACCGGTACCACCACTGAGATATCGATCTCTTGTTTCGCTTTCACAGTCCCCCTCTTTTTATTTCTTTCGTCTCACCAAAACCCACAGCCATTATAAAAATTCTAAATCCTATCCAAGGATATTTGAAATTGTCCTCCCAAAAATCTCCCCTCCCCTGGTGGGAGGGAAGCTGTGAAAAGATCTAAGACTCAAAGCCAGGACGGGGGGATATCGGAAAAAATGTAGAGCGGTTACCTTTTCCAGTTTTATTCACAAAGACGGAAAGACCATGTAAAATAGATAACTTAAAAGCGTTCAGGACCATTAAATTAAATACCCGCATTCTACATTTTTGGAAATATTCCCCCGTCTGGGCTGCCCTCTCCTAATTTTTTCACACCTTCAGGGGATGAAGGGGAGGGGGGATTAAATTCTTTTGGTCCACCCCCACCTTTACCCTGTGGAGTAGCAGAACTTACTCCACAGGGCAAGCCCTCCCCCATCGAAGGGGGAGGGGAAAAGATGGGGAAATTTCAAATATCGTAACACTTTAGTTTTTTGAAAAAGAGGTCTAATCAAGATATCATAATATCTTAAATCCCCCTCAATCCCCCTTTTTCAAAGGGGGAAGTATTTCTCCTCCCTTTGGCAAAGGGAGGTGGGGAGGGATTTTATGAAGGCTTTTTCAAAGCGTTAAAATGATACCAAATATCTTTGTTTAGGATTTAGTGCTTCGAATTTCGAATTTCCCATTCCTCCGACTCAATTCCCATTCAGAGCCTTATTGACTAAAGAATTCTCTAATTGTTTTACAAACAAAATCCACCTTCTCTTTATCAAGTTCTGAGTACATGGGTAGAGAAAGGATCCTATTAGCTGCCTCTTCCGTCCTTTCCAGCTTTAGCTGTGGGCCCATAGCATTCCGAACGGCTGGCTGTTGATGGTTGGGAATGGGGTAGTGAATACCGGTTTGAATGCCCCTTTCCTTTAAATAGGTGGCCAGTGGATCTCTCTTTGAAGTTTGAATGACATAGAGATGGAAAACGGGTTCGGCCCAATCCTGAACCTTAGGGGTGATCACAGGAAGTCCTTTTAAACCATCACCGTACCAACGAGCAATTTGTCTTCTGGACTCGTTGAATCCATCCAGTCTTCGAAGTTGTAAGCGACCCACGGCAGCCTGGATCTCATTAAATCTCAAATTATATCCAACCAATTCGTGTTCGTATTTCTCCTTTCTCCCGTGGTCCCGATACATCCTGCACTGTTTTGCAAGGTCCTCATCATCTGTGACCAAAATGCCACCATCTCCAAAGACCGTGAGGTTTTTGGATGGGTAGAAAGAAAAACAGCCAGCGATCCCCATCGATCCAACCCTCTTCCCCTGATATCGTGCCCCATGGGCTTGACAACAATCTTCTAAGACGAAAAGCCCATAATGCTTTGCGATATCAAGGATGAAATCCATGTTCGCAGGATGACCATAGAGATGGACCGGCAGAATCCCTCTCATTTTCCTGATTCCAGGTATCTGGCTGCCTCGTTTTAAGATCTCTTCAATTTGCCTTGGGTCCATTGTGAAGGTTTCGTCGATGTCGATGAAGATCGGTTGAGCTCCTACATGGAAAACAGGCTCGACCGTCGGAAAAGCCGTCAGCGAAGGAACCAGAATCCCATCTCCAGAACCAACCTCCAAAGCCTTGAGACATAGGAAAATGGCCGATGTACCGGAGGAAGTGAGCACGGCATGCTTTACCCCAATGAATTGTGCAAACTCTTTTTCAAAGTTTCTGCAATGATTACCCAAAATATATTGTCCGGAATCAATGACTTCTAAAACACTCTCTTTGATTTCCTTATCCACATAAGGTTTAGATAGGGGAACCTTCATCATAGCTCCTTTCTAAAAGATCAGACTCTCTTCCAATCGATCTCAATTCTCCCTCCAATCCTGGAGGACTCATAACAGGCTTCAACGATTTTCAATGCCTCATAACCCGCTCGACCATCTGCAAGGGGTCTCGATCGATCCCTTATCGAATCAAGGAAGGCTTTCAATTCTTGCTGAAGGGGTTCCTCTGAACCGAGGGGAATTTCATTGACCTCACCTTCCAAGGCCACCCATCGTTCCCCCTGCTTCTCATGTCGGTTTTCATACAAGTGTAAGGAATTTTTTTGGAAGTCGCAATAGAGGCTGGCTCGATCTCCTACAATCGAAATGTCTCTTCTTTTTTCTGGCGGCATATAGCCTGCTTCCACAAAGACAACCTTTTCCCCGAACTCAAGGACAGAGATGGAGGTATCATCCAGGGGGAGATTCAGGTAATGTCTTACAACTGCCCTCACCGCTTGAGGGGGTTCATTGAAAAGGTAATTAAAAAGGTCAAAATAGTGGATCGCATCTGTCTGTGTCACACCTACATCGGTTCTGGGTCTTTTGAATCCCATGAAATGGCCATAGGAATATTGAACCTTGCCCACCCTTCCATCCTCGATCAAGCTCTTTATCTTCGAAGAAGCAGGATGGTACCTGTAAATGTGACCCACCTGAAGGATCACCCCTTTCTCTTCAGCCTGTGAGATCATCTCTTTCGCTTCAATAGATGTGAGGGCAATCGGTTTCTCCACAAAAACATCTTTCCTCTTTCTAAAGCAGTCCCTGCAAATGGCCAGATGGTTATCTGCTGGTGTAACGACATCGACCCCATCCACTCGATCGAGAAAATCTCTGTAGTCTGTTGAGAGATGATCTGACGGAATTGAGAATTCCTGACAGACCTTCAACTGGTTAGGGTCTGAATCGACCACGTAAAGTTCGTCCACCAAGCTCGTAAGAGCCTTCAAATGATTCTTGCCCCATCGCCCCATTCCGATCAATAAGACTTTCATATCCTTCCTTAAACTCCTCTCAGTTGATGATGCTCATCTCATTGAAACAGCTCAGTTCGTTCCATTCCCCTTCCCACGAAAGAAAAAAACAAAGGCAGAGTAAATGCCCAAAGATGAAAAGAGAATGACCACCAGATACAGGATCCAGCCTCTGTTTTGAATGATCGGAAAAAGACGGGTGAATATCCATTCGTTAAAGGCATCTTTAAAAAAGATCCCTCCCTTCAGGACCATCATTTCTTCGCTGAAGATATTCTTATCCACATCTACCTTCAATATATGATGGAACTTCACCCATTCAGGGCTCGACTTCTTGAGACGGCCGCCCCCTCCTCCTGAAATGATAATGTTGACACCTTTCTTCTGCCCTCTCCAATACCCGTGAAAATTTCCGAAGAAGCAGGCTGTCGCGTGATAAGTTTCTAAAAGGGAGAAAAACTCCTCGCCATAACCAAAACCGGGAATGAATTCGGCCAGCCCTTTCGGTGGCGTATGAGTAAAAACAAAAATATATTTTCTATCCTTCCCTTTCTTAGATAACGTATCCCGGAGATAATTTAAGTACCTGGGATGATCCCTTGAGTCGACCTCACCGATGATGAAGAGACAGTTATTGAAGATGAAATCAAAATTCCTCGCCGCGTAAAGTGATTCATAAACCTGCGGAGTCACCCTCCTTTCGCCTTGTCTTATTTTTGAGGAAGTATAATCAATATCATGATTTCCGGGAACCAGAAATACCGGAAAGGGCGGCTTAATTTCCATCGTCATCTCCGTCAGGAAGAAACGATGGTTCCATATATCGGGTTTCCTAACAATATCGCCTAAAATAATCATGAAGGAAGGAGTTCCTTCTTTGAGAGCCGTTTCAATGAGCTTTTTTGCTTTGCCCCGACCATGCGTATCTCCGATCACGAGAAAGGAAAAAGGGAATCCACTTTCCTTTAATTGGTTGACGTTAGAGGCTCTATTCCCGATCAGATGATCCTTTGGGATGCTTTGGTAATCTTTATACCATCCGATACTGACGATCATGAGCCCGGTGAAAAAGAGAGAGAGAAGGAAGCTGAGAAGCCAGAGGATCCTTCTTTTATTAAAAATACTCAACCCGCTTTTTCCATGGTTGTATGGCATAAATCCTTCTCTTCTACTCCTTTACCCCGTTAGAAAGCTCCGGCATTTATGCCGGGGATGTTATAAATAGAAAGCATCAGCTCCTTGTAAAGGCGGGGTCAAAGCCCCACCTTTCTAACGGGGTTTACTGGACGGCTTGATTGCTCACTAACCATAGTATCCGGTGTCCAACCTTTGCCCTTTCAACCAGATGAAAAGATACGTCCACCTGTCCTTTGAGTCTTTTAAAATCCTCTTCTTCTACCACCATGAAAACCCGATGGGGTGTGCGATAAACCTCGAGGAAACGGTCAACTTTTTTTATCTGTTCGATCTGCCTTCCCGTGTAATAGAGAAGTCCTGTCGATTGAAATCTCCAGATTTTTAGTTCATCATTTGGAGCGATTCTGAGAAGTATTTGTCGAGAAAATGGCTTCATTGACTTGACTTTATTGAACCAAGGAGGAACGGTCATTGAGAGATAGACTTGGGTGATGATGAGAGCTGTGAAAAGACAGGACACAGATAACCGGTTCCATCTTCTCAACAGGAAGATAAGCGATAATACTCCTCCAAAAACAATAAAAAAGAGCGGCCAAACCGCAAAGGGAAGATAAACATCTATTTCCCGAGGAGCCCCCCAAGGAACTCCCCAAGGAACCCATTGATAAGGCCTGAGCAGAATGATCAACCAGACAATGAGAAATAAAAGAGTGACCAAACCCATGGGAATCCACAATTTTCCATTCGTCTTTCCGGATTCTTCACTGGGTCCCCAAAAAATGGCTAACCATCTTCCCACTAAAATGGATGCTGCCGGATAGAGAGGAAGGAGATAGTTGTCTTTCTTTCCTTTGGAGAAGGTGAAGAAAAGAAAAATAAAAGCAAACCATACGAAAAGAAGAAGCTCTTCCCTTCTTTCATTTTTCATCTGGGACAATGCATAGCTAAAGGCCCAGGGTAAAAAAATGATCCAGGGGAAAAATCCTAATGGAAACCTGATGAAATAGAAATAAAAGGCCTCTGGATGAGACCATCCTCCTATAAATCTTCCTATCGTTTGGTGCAATACATTTTGGGTCCCATAAGTTTTACCGGCCATGCCAATAGCAGGTAAAAGCCAGGCCATGACAAGCCCAACCGATAAAAAAACTGCATAGAGTAGGTTTCGGTTCCAGATTTTGCGGAACTCCTTCATCATAATAGAACAAATGAGAAATATGGGGATAGGAAGATATCCAATGGGGCCTTTGGTGAGTGTTCCGAGAGCCATGAAGATGCAAGCCAATAGGAAGTTTAACCCTTGTTTCGCTGGTGAATTGATCCCCTGATAGAGATAATAAATGGCTAAGAGAAACCAGAGACAGAAAAGGGAATCGAGCATCATCCATCGAGAGATTTGTGGAAAGAAAAAACAGGTGCCCAGGACCAGGCCCGATATTAGACCGACTCTGGCACTGAAGAGCTTAGTGCCAAAAAGAAAAGTCATGAACATAGTAATCAATCCCGCCAAGGCAGAGGGGAGACGATTGGCCAACTCTGTCGTTTCCCCTAAAAAGAAAGTGGAGAGGTTGATCAACCAGAAGAAAAGAGGAGGTTTTTCAGTATAAATGGTTCCATTAAGATGTGGAACGACCCAGTTCCCAGTCTCTCTCATTTCCCGAGCAACCACCGCATACCGGGTTTCGTCAGGTTCCCAAAGATCCCGAAATCCAATTTTAAAAAGAAATATGAGGATCCCTATGCCGAGAAGGATGAGAAGATATTTTGTCTTTGTTTCCACAACTTTTAAATTCCTTTTGGACCTCAGTTAATGGCCGGATGATTTTTCTGGTCTTCCCATAGGTACCCATGACACCTTTTTACTTTCTTATTTAAATATCTCCATTTCCTTTTCTTCCAGATACCTACATTATTCCATAAACCAAAGAGTTCATCAATTGATGGTAAGCAGTCTCCTCAAGACCTAACCTGTTTGATACGAGCGCAATGTCTTGATCTCCCACTTTTTTTCTAACGATTAGGTGAGAAGGAATCGCTTAGAAAGATCAGTTTCTCCACGAAGACATCCTTCCCTTTTTAAAAACCCCTACTGTGCTAAGATATCCCCTATAGCCGAGAAAGAGAAAGGAAATATTTTTCTCTTTAGTGCATCGACATTTCAAACCCCATTCCGAATCAAATGGTTAGAAGGGATACCCTGATCATATCGATGAAATTTGATCAATAACCCTAAGATGCCAGTATTAAATAAAAAATGGCAGTTGCCTTATTTGTTGCATAACAACAATATGTTGTCAGAAAATAATCTTGATGCAGGTATTGCCTTATAAATAGTAAAGTCATTTTCCATCAGTTCTCTCGATATCTCTTGGAGCGTCATTCTCTTTTGGGCCGCTCTTTTGCTTAATAAGCATCCTATTCTACGAGCTATATGTTTAAACCTGTTTGGATAATTATAATCGATGAGCAGCCATTTCTTGGTTACCCTGTTCATCTCTTTAAGCATCTTATATCTTATCTCACCAGGGATATGATAGATAAATCTAATGGAGAATATGCAGTCAATGCTGTCGTCCTTGAATGGCATCATCTCCGCATCAAGACGGATATTCCAGAATGAGTCTTCAAAGCCCTTCATCCTCTTTCTTGACTCCATCATCATTTCTAATGAGATATCTGAGCCAATCCATCTATAACCATTTCTTAGGATAAGATTACTTAATCTTCCTGTCCCACAGGGGATGTCAAGTGCAAGACCCTTTCTTCCTGTAAAACTGGTTAGTTTTGAGATCACCCTTTGAGTATTCCAATTTTTAATTCTCCCATAGATCCCCTTAAATCTTGTCTTCTCATAGCTTGCCGCATATATCTTACTTTGATATTGATACTTTACACGATACATGATCTACATCCTTTCCCTCCCCCTCAGGGGGGAGAGTAAGAGTAGGGGTGAATGTCATTTCATTTAGTGCATTTGTATTAATTTATAAATATAACAAATTAACATCTAAAAAATAAAGATAAAACCGTTCTTTCCAGATTAAGATTTCTTAATTTTTCCAATAGAAAGAAACCAAATATGAAAAGCCAAAATATTTGGACCCAAATTTTGGAATTAATACAAACGCATTAATTCATAATACCCCCCACCCCACCCTCCCCCTCAAGGGGGGAGGGCGAGGGTGGGGGTGATGTAATTTTATTTATTGCGTTTGCATTAATTCTCTATCTCTTCACATATTCTTCCTTAACAATATATAAAATTTTCCTGAAATGGAATTACGATCCATGGGCAGCAGTGGACGGTATCTAAGCGAACGAGGAAATTAGGAATCCGAGGCAAATCAATCCAATGCCAACATAGCGCATCGTGGGAATGCTTTCAAGGAAGACAATTCGGGCCGAGAGCATCACCAAGATAAATATCAGAGCCGCAAAGGGATAAACAAAACTTAAAGTCGTCTTAGAGAGGGCAATGAGCCAAACGATTGTGCTGATGATATAAAGAACTAATCCCAAAAAAACGAGGGGATTAAAGACCAGTTTAATTAATTCGCCTATCACGGACCCCTTCAGAGTTATCTCTCCTGTCATAAAAACACCCTTTTTAAAGAATATTTGACCTAACGTGGCCGAACCCACTGATATCAAGAGCAACCAAACTGGTTTCATTTATTTCTCCTTTTTTAAGATCGTTTACAATAATGTGTAGCTCATCTGAGCCAAGAGAAACTAATGAACTACCCCGCCGCAAGCAGCGGGGTATCAAAAACTTTAAATTCTGTCATTCCGCACTTGATGCGGAATCCAGGGTTCCCGGTGAAAACCGGGACCCAGTCTTTGGGATGGTTCCCGACTTTCGTCGGGACGACGTCTGGATTCCGGCTTCCGCCGGAATGACGAACTCGCCGCAAGCGGCGGGGAATACAACCCGAAGGGAATTTAACGAAGTATCGATCTATACCGCGCATGGACTGGATCGCCCGGGTAATAGCTCCATACGGTATTTCCGAACGGGTAATGCTTCAGCCTCCAAAAGCGCCCGTATTCTAGAAAGAGGGAGTATTTGGAAATCCATGCTCTGGACCTTCTCACATAATTCGATGAAATACTTGTCCCATATCCCCCCTTCTACCTCGGCATGGACGGGGAGGATGTGCATTCCCCCATCCTTCAGAATTTGAAGGATCCTTGAGACGCCTTCAGGGACACCGATTTCTTCGAAACAGGGGAGATCCGAAGGGATCTCCATGAGACCTGATATTTCATGAATAAAAGGTCCCCTTGCCCGTGTACAACTCAAGTAATGAAAGGGGTATTCCCCTGCAATTTCTAACACCCTGTCGTCGATGAGCCAAGCAGGCGCTCCAAAAGAGGAGGGTTCCTTCTTAACCAATCTCCGATAGGCCATCATCCCCTTCTCAAACCAATCCATGATCCATTCAGAGGACCGTGTATAAAGTTCATCTTGCCAACGCCTGTGATCCCAAGCATGAAACTCCACTTCATGGCCTGCTGAGATAATTTGCTCGACAAGTTCCGGGAAAGAAAGTGCAATCATGGGTGAGGGAAGCAGACTGCCATATAATGCAGTCTTGATCCCATAAAGGCGCCCTGCATTCGTTCTTAACATTTTTTTAAGGAAGCGCGGGTTTTTTACCAATTGAAGGAGGGCCCTCCCTGAGGCATCCGGTCCCATGCTTAGATAAAACGTTGCTGGAATACCAAAGTGAGCTAAAATGGATAGAAGACGGGGAACACCTTGCTTCATGCCGACATACGTGTCGACGTCAATTTTAAGGCCCAAAATGTTTTGTCTATTCATTGACACTGACAAGGCCTTCATTTTCTTTTAGGAAAGCATCGAGCGTATCTTTAAGAGACTCTTCGAACCCAATCTTGGGTCTCCATCCAAGAAGTTTTTTGACTTTTTCGATGTTGGGTTTTCGGGTATTCATTGACCTCGACAAGGTTTTCATTTTCTTCGAGGAAAGCATCCACCGCATTTTTGAGGGATTCCTCAAGCCCGATCTTGGGTGTCCATCCCAGAAGATTTTTGGCTTTTTCGATGTTGGGTTTTCGGGTGGTAATGTCCTGGTAGCCTTTCCCGTAATACGAGTCCGAAGACGTTTCAACGATTTCGGAAACAACCTTGTCGTCTCTATGCTTCGGATGGGCTATAAAGATTCGTTTCAGAACATAAGCAAGTTCTCTGATGGAACATTCATTATCGGGGTTGCCAATATTGATGATTTGGTTGTTGCAACAGCCATCCTTGTTTTCTAGGATTTTCATCAATGCATTGATTCCGTCATCCACATGGGTAAAACATCGTTTTTGATTGCCGCCGTCCACCAGTGAGAGGGGCTTCTTCATTAACAATTCTGCTATGAACTGTGTCACCACCCTGGAGCTCCCCTCCTTTGCAGCATCCAGAGAATCTAATCTTGGACCGATCCAGTTGAAGGGCCTAAACAACGTAAACTCCAGCTGCCCCCGAGTGCCGTAGGCATAAATCACCCGATCGAGAAGTTGCTTGCAGCACGCATAGATCCACCGCTCTTTATGGATGGGGCCGAGGACGAGAAAAGTTTCATCCTCTTTGAATTCAGGATCGGAGGAGGCGCCATAAACTTCTGAGGTGGAAGGAAAGACAATCCTTTTGTCATACCTCACACATTGTTTCACAATATTGAGATTCATTTCGAAATCCAGGTGGAAGACACCAAGCGGATCGGTCAGATAGAGCTTCGGAGTGGCGATAGCAACCAATGGGATGATTACGTCACATTTTTTGATGTGATACTCAATCCATTCGCGGTTGATCGAGACATCTCCTTCTATGAAATGGAAACGAGGGCTGTGGATTACTCTATCCAGCCTGTCGAAGGCAAGGTCCATCCCGTAGACACTCCAATTCGTTGTATCAAGTATTCGCTGGGTTAAATGATGTCCGATGAAACCGTTGACGCCCAGTATCAAGATCTTCATTTAAAGATTCCTCCTTCTTGTTTTTTAAAAAAATCGAAAATCTTGTGGCCCTTCATTCTCTCCTTCCCCACCTCAATATCCAACAGTCTCAGCCTTCCCTCCGATGCCCTGACATACACATTGTCCTTTTCAAACTCTAAGGTACCCACAGGGCATTTCGAGACGCTGTCTTTTTCAGGAAGAGCCCACCAGATGAACAACTTTTCACCTTCGAGCAGATAGGTGAAGGCCCCGGGATAGGGGTCTGTGACAGCCCTCACCAAATTGTAAATTTGCAAGACCGGCCAGCTCCAGTCTATCTTTCCGTCCTCAGGCCTCCGCCCCCCATAATAGCTTCCATGCTTTAAGTCCTGTGCCATGCGGGGGGCTATTCCTTTTTTGATAAGCGGAAGCACCTCTCCAAGGAGTTCCCTTTCCTTCACACAAAGCTTTCGATAAAGAGTGTAGGCAGTATCTTCAAATTCAATGAGCACCTCTTTTTGCCCAACAATATCTCCTGCATCAGGCGCTTCGACGATATGATGTAGGGTAACACCCGTACGCTGTTCCCCATTCACAAGAACCCAGTTTACCGGAGACCGTCCCCGATAGGCTGGGAGCAAAGATCCGTGGAGATTAAAAGAGCCTGCGGATGGAATCATGAAGATGTCTTTACTCAAAAGTTTTCTATAATAGAATGAAAAAATAACTTCGGGCGAGGTTTTACGGATCCTCTCAATCCATTCAGGTGTGTTGACATTCTGAGGACAGAACACGGGGATCTGATTTTTCTTTGCCCATTCGACCACCGATCCAAACCAAATGGTCTCTCCCGGATCATCGAGATGGGAAAAAATCGCTTGAAGATCGAATTTTCCCTGCACTAAGGCCTCAAGGCCAACAATTCCTATATTATGATACGCAAATACGACGGCTTTCATCCGCGGGATAAATCCTCTCAATCATGTACTCTGGTCTCTTCCTGACCTCCCTGTATATTCGACCGATATATTCGCCCATCACCCCCAGAGCGAAAAACTGGAAACCTACAAAAGCAAAGAGGATGGAAAAAAGCGTGAAAACACCTTCGGCAGCCCAGCCAGCGCCATAAATAATCCGGGCAATACCTAAAAAGACACCAAAAGAGATTCCCAGGAACGCCATCCCGATGCCAGCATACATGATAAACTTCAATGGGAAATCAGAGAAGGAGGACACCAAGTCAAACTGAAGAT
>Ga0315274_10006438_pt1 | contig 17088 bp, 12 predicted proteins | sample YL17G02_20_MG_FD_203700 | JGI IMG/M metagenome (GOLD analysis project Ga0315274, IMG submission 203700) | Sediment microbial communities from Yellowstone Lake, YNP, Wyoming, USA - YL17G02_20 | ecosystem: Environmental > Aquatic > Freshwater > Lake > Sediment | place: USA: Wyoming | collected...
GGCCACCGTAGTTCGGAATTCAAGGATGATCTCATCCCGATCCCGACATCCCGGACATTGCGGCTCCGCCGACACCTACCTAACATCGGCTCGCCGCCGCGACCCACGATAGGAGTGAACGGTTACCAAAGAACGGGAACTTGTCCAGATCGTCGTAGCCTTGGACTTCCTTCCGCGGATCCCAGCCGAGCGTCTTGGCGTACTCCAATCCAGAACGGGCACCCCGTCTTGGGGTCGAAGTGCCAGGCCACGATCTCCCGCGTGTGGGCGTCGAGCCGGGCCTTGTCCTCGGTCACGCGCACGTGCGGCTTTACTGCGTCGGGCGGCGGGCACGCCGCTGTCACATCCTTCGCTCTTCCTCCGGCATCAACCATGCTCTCCATCGTACAAGGGTCGTTTTGGTACGTCAGGTTTCCGATGCCGCGAGGTGGGCTGTTCTGAAGGGGTACCCCGCCGCACAGGATTTGGTCCGAGAAAAAGCATTGTTGTTTCGGTTGTTATAGGACAATGTTTAGTCTGGGTTTACACGGCGCGGTTAAGCTGGCCTAACAGGCGTGCTCATTGATCGGTGAAGATGGGTATGATCCATCGCCGATTCGGTGGCCGAGAAGTATGCGGACCACGCCGGACGGTCGGGCGATGAAGCCGGCGGCGTTGGCAGGCCGATAGCCATTGGGGCGCGTCGAGCGGATGCGAGAGGGCGTTCGCGGCGATAGAGCTATGCCCGGATGACGGTTTGATGAGACTCGCGACCGAAACGCCGCGTCGCACGATCCCCGTCTGCACGCCGGTCCTCGACGGTCGGGAGGCGGAGTACGTCGCGGAATGCCTGGAGACGAACTGGGTTTCGTCGCTGGGTGCGTATATTCCGCGGTTCGAGCAGCGGTTCGCGGCGCTGGGCGGAGCGCCGTACGCAGTGGCGTGCAGCAGCGGGACGGCGGCGATCCATCTCGCCCTCGAATGTCTGGATATCGGACCCGGGGACGAGGTCATCATTCCGACGTTTACCCTGATTGTTTCCGCGAACATGGTTTGCCTGACCGGCGCGACGCCGGTGCTCGTCGATGTCCGCCCGGATACCTGGTGCATCGACCCGGCGCTCATTGAGGCCAAGATCACGCCGCGAACCAAGGCGATCATGGTCGTGCACATGTACGGCCACCCGTGCGACATGGACGCGATCTGCGCCGTCGCACGGCGTCACGACCTGTACGTGATCGAGGACGCGGCCCAGGCGCACGGCGCGACCTACCGCGGGCGGACCGTCGGCGGCCTCGGCGACGTGGGGTGCTTCAGCTTCTACGGAAACAAGATAATCACCACCGGCGAGGGCGGCATGTTGGTCACCCGGCGCCGCGAGATCGCCGAACGCGCCACGCTGCTGCGCAACCAGGCCTTCGGCGAAGAGCGATTCGTCCATCATGAGGTCGGGTTCAACTACCGCATGACCAACATCCAGGCCGCCATCGGACTCGCCCAGTGCGAGCGGTTCGACGAGAAGGTCCGGCGCAAACGCGAGATCGCCGCCGTCTACGACGGATTGCTCGCCGATGAGCCGACCCTTCAACGTCCCGCGCACGGCGTCGGCTGCGAACCGGTGTGGTGGATGTACGGCATCGTGCTCAAAGACGCCTTCGGTTGCATGAAAGCCGATCCTTCGAGGCTCAGGACAAGAGTCCAGGACGCGCTGGCCGCGCAGGGCGTCGAGACGCGGTCGTTTTTCGTGCCGATGCACCGCCAACCGGTCTTCCAGGGCGGACATCGTCGCTGGCCGGACTTGCGCGGCGACTACCCTGTCAGCGACGAGTTGGGTCGGAGCGGCCTGTACCTGCCGTCCGGTCTGGACCTGACCTACGACGACCAGGTCTACGTGGTCGAGCAGCTTCTGGCCTGCAAACGCTGAAGGCGCCGCCGGACGACCCTCACCCCAACCCTCTCCCTGGAAGGGAGAGGGGGTGATCAACGGAACCTCGTGACGTTGCGACGCAATGATGATGCAGCCGAAAGTCCTCATTGTTCAGACCTTCTACCCGGAGTTCCTTAAGGATATCTATGCCGCCGAGCCCGGTCTGGCGGACCTCGATTTCGACGCCCAATGCACTCGACTGTTCGGCTCCGCGTTCGGGACCGGCGACGCCTATTCTCACGGTCTACGGGCGTTGGGTTGCGAGGCGGCGGAGGTCATTTGCAACGCGGACGCCGCCCAAGCGAGGTGGGCCGAGGAGAAAGGGTTGCGACTCGCAAGCCTCCCATGCTCTTTACCCTCACCCCAACCCTCTCCCTTAGAGGGAGAGGGGGTAAACATCCACGACCGGCGGCGGCAGATCATCGCCGCGCAGATCGATGACTTTCGGCCAGACGTGCTGTATGTGTTCGAGTGGTGTCCGCTCGGCGATCGCTTCGTGGCGGAGATGCGATCCCGTGCACACCTGGTCGTCGGTGAAATCGCCTCGCCGCTTCCACCCGATCGGACCTTCCGCGGCTATGACCTGATGATCTCCTCGTGGCCGCCGATCGTCGAATACTTTCGGGGCCAGGGGATCGCCTCGGAGCACGTTCGCTTAGGATTCGATCGGCGGATTCTCGATCGGCTGCCGCGAGAATCGCCGCGGTACCCCGTGAGCTTCGTCGGCGGCTTTGCCCCGTCGCATCCCGACCGCATTCCGTGGCTGGAGGAGTTGTTGCGCGAGGTCGAGGTCGACATTTTCTGCTACGGGTTGGAGCGGACGCGGCCCGATTCGCCCATCCGCCGACATTACCGCGGACAGGCCTGGGGCTGGAGCATGTATCAGACCCTGCAGCAATCCCGCATCACGCTGAACCGCCACGCCCGGCTCGACGTGCGCGGCTCGGTGAATACAGAGTGGTCCAACAACATGCGGCTGTATGAGGCCACCGGCGTGGGCACGTGCCTTCTGACCGAGCAGCGAACGCATCTTCACGAACTCTTCGAACCGGACCGCGAGGTGATCACGTACCGTGATACGGCGGAGTGCATCGAGAAGATCGGGTACTACCTTGCCCACGAGGAAGAGCGGGCCGCCATCGCCCGCGCCGGGCAGCAGCGAACGCTCCGCGAACACCTGTACACCGATCGCATGGGCGAATTGCTCGATATCTTCCGCCGCTATCTTGGCGGTCGTTGTCGGAGCAATCAGAGCGTGGAGCGGGAGCGACACGACAACGTTCCGCTCCCTCACGGTCGCGGCTCGGGAAATCCGGGTGCTACCGCTCCCGGCTCTGATTTCACGGCACCAGCACGTAGGGTCCGCTGTGCGGACCGATCCGAGCCGCGTGAACAAGCGACCAGATGAAAAACCCCGAAATCGGGCGGTTTGGGGGCTTGTGCCGGGAGGGCGGGCAAGAGTAGAATGAGCCTTGGTTCTTTTCGATCGTCAAAAGTGAGTCCGGCAAGAACGTTCGGGAGGGGTTTATGAATCCGGCAATTCGAGAAAAAACGTGTCGTGGTCGTGGAACAATACGCGGGGCTTGCGTCCTCGCTCTCGCCTGCGTCAGCGGAACACTGACCCCGTTGGGCGTCGCTCGCGGAGGACAACCGCAAGGCGCCGTCGTGGCGTGGGGATACAACGGCTTCGGGCAAACCAACGTGCCTGCACCCAACAGCGGTTTCGTCGCCGTCGCTGCGGGCAGGGTCCATAGTCTCGCTCTGAACGGCGACGGGGCCATCGTGGCCTGGGGATACAACGACGATGGTGAAACCAATGTTCCCTCGCCCAATAACGATTTCGTCGGCATCACGGCGGGCTGGTTCCACAGTCTGGGTCTCAAGGGCGACGGTTCCATCGTGGCGTGGGGATGGAACGGCTCCGGTCAAACCAACGTCCCCGCGCCGAACAGCGGTTTCGTGGCCGTCGCTGCGGGCGCGACGCACAGTCTGGGTCTCAAGGGCGACGGTTCCATCGTGGGCTGGGGATACAACGACAATGGTGAAACCAATGTTCCCTTGCCGAATGCTAATTTCATCGCCATCGCCGCGGGCCAGGGTCACAGTCTGGGTCTCAAGGCCGACGGCTCGATCGTGGGCTGGGGATACAACGCTTACGGTCAAATCACTGTCCCTGCCCCGAATGCTAATTTCATCGCCATCGCCGCGGGCTTGTTTCACAGTCTGGGTCTGAAGGCGGACGGTTCCATCGTGGCGTGGGGAGCGGGCGGCGGCCGTCTAACCAACGTCCCCGCGCCCAATACCGGCTTCATCGCCGTCGCCGCGGGCTTGTTTCACAGTCTGGGTCTGAAGGCGGACGGTTCCATCGTGGCGTGGGGATCAGCCCCGGGCAATCCGCCGGCGCCCAACAGCGGATTTATCGCCATCGCCGCGGGCGAGGACCACAGTCTCGCCATTCGATCTCCGGACAAGGACTCTGATGGCGTAGCGGATGCGTTCGACAACTGTCCGACAGTTGCAAATGCCGATCAGTCGGACCGAGACAATGACCAGATAGGCGATTTGTGTGATAACTGTCCCTCTGTGGCGAACCCTGGACAGGAAAACCTCGACGGTGACTCTCTTGGCGACTTCTGCGACGACTGTCCTGAGTCCGACCTGGACAGGACCATCGTGATCGACGGGTGTGATACAGGCGTTGCCAACGAAGCGCCCGACGAGGGCTGTACGCCAGCCGACGCCGTAGCCGCTTGCGCCCACCAGGCTCGCAATCACGGGCAGTTCGTTCAATGTGTCGCGTTGCTCGCCAACGGCTGGAAGCGGTCCGGCGCCATCACCGACACGGATCACCGGCGGATCATGCGCTGCGCCGGCCGTGCGGACATTCCGCCTTCGGACGACCAACAGACTATCGGGTCTAACCGCGCGGCGCGTCGCCCGGATCGAGTGCTCCAGGCGTCGGACACCGAACAACCCTTGCCCTTGTCCGATAAGAAAGATGGAATACCTAAGGTTCCTGGGCGACTGGGTGGGGGGTCATGAACGACTGATTGGAGCCCGAGCAGCGCGTCGAGTGCGCCGTGACTTGGCCATCTGGCAGAACGCCTTCATGGGCAACTGACCCGTCGCTCGCGCTCGGGCTTAGGGTTGTCCGCTCCCTCGGGGTCGCGGCTCGGAAAATCCGGTCGCTGCCGCTCCCGGCTCTGATATTCACGGTCGCGGCTCGGAAAATCCGGTCGCTGCCGCTCACGGCTCTGATTTTACGACAACAAGGGGTCATCGGAGGTAAGCGAGAACATGCGGATCGGCATCCTCCCCGCGTTGAAGCGGCATGACGGCGGCATCTATCAGTACAGCGTCACCATGCTGAACGCTCTTTACGATCTCTCCACGGCGGCGGACTCGCCCTGGAATCACGAGTTCGTAGTGTTCGCGCACGAGCCAAGCGACCCGGTGTTGACGAAAATGGACCATTCGCCCTGGAGCGTGAAACCGTTTCGGCCGCCCTGGGCGCCGAAGCCGGCGATCGATCTGAACGAAGTCCCCGACCCGGATTCGCCCCAGGAACAGGGCGACATGCGCGCCTGGTTTCAGGAATGCGGGATCGATCTGATGCTCTACCCATCGCCCCATCGACTGTCGTTCGAATCGGGGATTCCCTTCGTGATGGCCATTCACGACTTGCAGCATCTTCTCCAACCGGAGTTTCCGGAAGTGTCGGCGGACGGGGAATGGCAGCGGAGGGAGTATGTGCTCCGCAACGCGGCGAAGTCGGCTGCCCTGTTTATCGCGGAGTCGCGGATCGGACGCGAAGACATCCTCGCCGCCTACGGGCCGTACGGCATCGAACCCGACCGGGTGCACGTGCTTCCGTATCTGTATGACGCAACGATGGATGCCCAAGCGGCCAGAGCGTGCCTGGATCGCGTGCGCGAGCGGTACGCCCTGCCGGACCGATACCTCTTTTATCCCGCGCAGTTCTGGCCGCATAAGAACCATGTGCGCTTGGTGGAGGCCCTGGGTCTGCTACGCAGGAAGCACGACCTCATCATCCCGCTGGTCCTCACGGGTTCGGGTAGGGGTGAGATTCGCGAGCGAGTCGTCGCCGAAATGGAGTCTCGCTGCGCCGCGCTCGGTCTCGAGGGCCAGGTGCGGACCCTCGGTTACGTGTCCGACGCGGAGATCGCGGGGTTGTATGCGGGCGCCGTCGCCTTGGTGATGCCGACCTTTTTCGGCCCCACGAACATCCCCTTCCTCGAGACCTGGTCGCTGGGCTGCCCCGTACTCACTTCCCGCATCCGGGGGATCGTGGAGCAGGTGGGAGACGCGGCCGTCACCGTAGACCCGAAGAGCGTCGAGGGGATCGCCGACGGCATTCGGGAACTCTGGACCAACGAACCGTTTCGGCAGACACTGATCGCCAAGGGTCGTTCGCGGGTGCGGGGCTACACCCCGCGGGATTTTCGGCGGCGATTGTCGCAGATTATCGACGCCGCCACGGAGCGAATCGAGCGGGAGCGGCATCGAGAACCTGCGCCCGCGGCGGCGGGGGAGCTACGGGCATGAGCGTCGCCACGACGACAGCGAGCAGAGTCGAACAGATTTGCGACGACGGTCGGCCGCTGGCGTGCATCGTCCACGCGGGTCCGTCGCCCGAGTCCACGGAGTTCGTGACCCCGGACGATTGGAATCAGCAAGTGGGGTTCGTCGTCTACCCCGCGGGCGGAACCATCCCACGGCACAGGCACCGCCCCATTGAACGGCACATCGTCGGCACCGCCGAGGTGTTGGTCGTCCGCAAGGGCCGGTGCGAAGTCGATCTGTACGATGAACGCGGCGCGCTCATCGCCACGCGCGAGCTGCGTACGGGAGACGTCCTGATCCTGGTCGCCGGCGGTCACGGCTTCCGCATGATCGAAGACACCGTGCTGCTCGAAGTGAAGCAGGGTCCGTACACCGGATTGACCGAGAAGGATTATTTTTAGTGCGGTTTATTACTACCACGCCTCGTGCGTTTTGTGATTGCGGAAGCGAGGTAATGGGCAACCCCGTTCACGGGGTTTCCCGCGCAAGCGGGCTTTAGGCCGGCCCTTGAGGGCCGGTTGTGCGTGACGAACGGTTTTCTGCAGCCCGTTTCAACGGGCTTGTCTCGGGTTGTTTGTGATTCGTTACGTGTGTCGATGAAATGAAGCCCGTTGAAACGGGCTACAAACCAGGGAGGGAAGCGACGCCGGACCAGCCGTAAACGGCTGGCCTAAGGCGGCGTAAATAAATAAAGGTTGCAGAAATAGAGCGGCACGCGTATGATCTCCGGGCATGTCAACCACGATCATCATGGTCGACTTGAGACCTTTATTTATTTACGCCGCCTAAGGTACTCCGGGGCAAGGCCGCTAAAGCGGCCTCACGCGCCGCCTGTCGAATGGTCAACGTTATAGTGTTAATGGTGCGGCACCCATTCGTCGGGTGTTGGGGCTAGGCGCGAGTGCGACGTTCTTCATCTGGGGTCACGATGACCGAACCGTTCGGAGCAACCTACGCCGAAGCCTACGACGTGATCTACCAGGACAAGGATTACACCGCGGAATGCGACCTCGTGGAGCGGCTGTTTTCCCGACACCGGGCCGGATCGGTGCGGGAGGTTCTCGATCTGGGGTGCGGCACGGGACGGCACGCCGAGTTGCTTGTCGATCGCGGCTACGAAGTGGTCGGCGTCGACCGCTCGCCCCACATGATCGCCCAGGCGAACCGGCGGGCCGCCGAACGGCACTCGTCGTGCTCACCCGCATATCACGTCGGCGACGTTCGCACATTCCGTACCGATCATCACTTCGACGCGGCCTTGATGATGTTCGCGGTGCTCGGTTATCAACTCGAGGACGAGGACGTGCTCTCGTCGCTCCGCACGGCCCGTGCGCTTCTCCGCGACGGCGGACTGTTGCTCTTCGACTGCTGGTACGGGCCGGCCGTTCTTCACCAGCAGCCGACCGATCGCACCAAGACGGTGGAGGGTTCCGACGGGCGGTGGGTCCGCACGTCCGCGTCGCAGCTCGATGTGCCGCGTCGCCGGATCACCGTGCGGTTCCACGTCGAGCGGACCACGGGGGCCGAAGAACGCCGCGTGGAGGAAACGCATTGCCTGCGGTTCTTTTTCGGGTCGGACATCGAACGCTTCCTGCGTGCGGCGGGCTTTTCGCTCCTGCGCATCGGGGCCATGCCCGATTTCGACACAGACCCCGACGAGACGACGTGGAACGTCCTCGTCCTCGCCCGAGCTGACCAACGCCCGGACTCGCGAGAAGCTCGCATCCCCGTGCGATCCGCGCGATGATGGACGCATGTCGGAGCGGGGCGATCCATTCGCAGGTACGCTTTCCACGGCACTTCGGCGTTGGGGAATGCCGATCCTGCCGAGAGAATTGCACCAATTCCGCGCCCACTTCGAGGCCGTCGTCGAAACCAACCGGGTGATGAACCTCACGCGGATCACGGAGCCGGTCGAGGCCGCCGTGAAGCACTACGCCGATTCGCTGGCGCTGCTGCTGTGGACGCGGGACCGTTCGATCACGGTGCGAACGATCCTCGATGTGGGGACAGGGGCGGGATTCCCCGCGGTGCCGCTTGCTGTGATACGGAGCGAATGGGCGGTGACGGCCATCGACGCGACGCGGAAAAAAGTGGAGTTTCTAACTCGCACCGTGGCGGCGATCGGCCTGACCAACGTGCATGTCGAGCACGCCCACGCCGCCCATTGGCGTCCGAAGAGGCCGTTCGACGTGGCTGTCGTCCGAGCGCTCGCTCCGCTGGGAAAATGCCTGGAACTGTGCGCCGCGTTCGTGAAACCGCGCGGATGGCTGGTGGCCTACAAGACGGCGTCGCTGGATCGCGCTGAACTCGCCGCCGCCGAGAAACTGCTGAAAAAGACAAGGATGCGCGTCGAGGAGCCGTTCCCGTATGAACTGCAAATGGGCGACCAAACGCTGCACCGCACGTTGCACTTGTTCCAGCGCGTTCGATAAACCGACGAGGGGTTACCGCGCCGGGGACAGGGTGACCTTGAGAGTCTGCTCCTGGCCGTCGCGGAGGACGACGACCTCGACGGTGTCGCCGGCCTTGTTGTTGCGCGTGGCGGCCATGTAGTCATAGACGTTGGCGACGGACTTTCCACCGACGCGGACGATGCGGTCGCCAGCCTTCATGCCCGCGATCTCCGCGGGGCCTTCGGGGCTGACGGCGTCGACGCCCATTCCCGGCTTGCCGTCGTCGGTGAATCCGGGCGTCAGGCCCATCACCACGCGATAGCTCGGCGTGCCCGCCGGTGGCTCTTTTTTCTCCGATTTGACGACTTGAAACTCGGGTCGGCCGTCGCGCATGGCCAGGTCCTTCGCCACGTCGTAGACCAGTGTCGCGATCTTCGCTCCGCCCGCGGCGTTGATCTTGTCGGCGTCGTCGGTGGGTTGATGATAGTCCGGGTGGTTGCCGCTGAAGAAGTGCATCGACGGAATCTGCTTGCGGACGAAGACGGCGTGGTCGCTTTTGCCTCCCTCGTCGACAGCGGGGGCGATGGTCAGTCCCGCGGCGCGACCAGCCGGTTCGAGGATATCCATGAACTCCTTCCCGCACCGGGCGCCGAAGACGGTCACGTGATCGTCGCCGGGCTTGAGTCGCCCGATCATGTCCATGTTGAGCATCGCCACCGTGTGGTCCACGGGAACCACGGGGTGTTCGATGTAGTACTTGCTGCCGTGTACACCGGACTCCTCGCCGGTGAAGGCGATGAAGACGATACTACGGTCGGGCGGCGGAGCCGAGGCGAACATGCGGGCGATCTCGATCAGCCCGCTCGTGCCCGAGGCGTTGTCGTCGGCGCCGTTGTGGATTTGCGCTGGGACATCTTCGGCCACGAGCTTGCCGGCCTTGAACTTCCGCATCATCGGTTTGCGGATGCCGAGATGATCGTAATGGGCGCCGATGACGACGAACTCGTCGGCGTGCGGGCCGACGCCGCGTCGAATGCCCAATACGTTCCGCGTCGGAGCGCTGATTTTCTTGAAGCTTGCTTGACCGCTGACCTGCGCGTGGGCCAACTCCGCCGAGGCGAAGCCTCCCGCGTCGAGCTTCTGTTGCAACTCGTCCAGCGTGCCGACGCGCGCGGCGGTCAGCCGGTCGTCGACGAACGCTCGGGTGATGTGGAAGGCGGGAATCCCGTAGGCGTCGGCGCCCTCGGCCACAAACTCGGTCAGGCGGTCGGCTTCGCCGGCAGCCGGCTTGGGGCTGACCATGAGGACGGCGACGGCCCCACGATCCTTGGCGTTGTAGACCTTGCTGCGCTGCATGGAGTGGCTGGTGGGGTTGCCGTTTTCGTCGGCCCAGGAGGCCGGCTCGCCATCCAGTATCAACGCGACCTTGCCCGTTAGATCAACGTCCTTGAAGTCGTCGAACGCCTTGTCCGGATTGATGATTCCGTAGCCGCAGAAGACGACCCCGCCACTGAAGCTCTCATCCGAGGAGAAGTTGAAGGGGATGAAGTCCTCGCCTTGGCAGCGCTCGACTTTGTCACCCGTGAACGCCAGGCGGCTTTCGTCGATGAGCGTGCGGCGAAGGGTCATAGGGAACGTTTGGAAGTACGTCCCGTCGTCCCCGGCGGGTTCGAGTCCGATGGCGGTGAACTCTCGGGCGATGTAGTCGGAGGCGAGTTCGATCCCGTGCGAGCCGACCCCGCGTCCCTCCAGCTTGTCACTCGCCAGGTAGTTGACGTGATTCTGAAATCGCTGTTCGAGGCTGCTCGCACACCCCGCGACCGACAAGATCACCGTGGCAATGGCGGCAAGCGCCCGACGTGCGACCGTTATTCGACAATCGACACTTGTCCTGAGCCTCGAAGGAATCGACAATCGACAATCCTTACCGGCCATGCCAACGGGTCAGCCGCGTGGGACGGTCGGTCATGAACAGCACGTCCAAGTCCTCAACGAGGGCCCGCGCGTCCTGGTCGGCCACAGCGGAAACCCGTTCACGATGCTCCTCGGAGGTCTCACCGAGAGTTTCCAGGCGGGCATGGGGGTCGTTCAACCATACGCCTTGGCGACCCATGCAGCCTGCGGCGGCCAGCGACGCCACCGCACAAAGAGCCAACGTCCATCGAGTCAGGCGGAACATCAGTGCTTCCTCCAGGGTAAACTTTACTCGCGCCAGGTAGGCGGCCAACCATCAGCGTACGTCATCGGGGATCATAGCTGGATGCGGAGGCACGTCAACCCATCGCCCGGAAGGTGTCGGCATTGCCGATTCCTTCGCGGCTCAGGGCAAGTGTCGATTTTCGACTTTGGACCACGAATCTATGGCCGGGCGTTGTCACCAAGTCGTCCTCGTCCGGGTGATTTCGATCTGGACGAAGGTATAGTGCTCCCCCGTGTTCATGCCGGGGCACTTTTTCCGGTTCGTTTCGTTCCATGCGTCAGGGGAGCGGAGGTTTTGGCTCCAGAACGGCCAGATGCGGCATTGCAGCGGTCGGACGGGGTAGATGGAGCAGCCCGTCTTGCCGTTTTCGCGGGTCAAGAAGATGCAATCGCCGCCGGGCTTCTCGGTGAGGCTGTAGTGGAGGCCGACGCGGCGGAGGTGCGTTTTGTCGAGCCGCCCGTCTGGTCGGCCCAGGAACTCCGCGATTCGACGAACTTCCTCTTTGGTCGCCCAGACGTACCCCGGGTCGCCGCCGCAGCAGTTGCCGCACTGCGTGCAGGTGAACTTAAGCCCGTCGCGATACCACTTCTCCTTGGCGAACAATTGCCGGCCCCTTCGGCGATACAACTGAACGTCCGAATATCGTAGGCCCGACGCCGCGCAGAGTCGATACGCCGCCGCAAGACGCGGCCATTCCCCCGAATAGAGTCGATGCGTGCAGCGTGGGCCGGGCCGTGCCGATTGACCCTAACGGGGCGGCGCTCGCATCGCAGAAGCCCGCTCCATTACTGTCGCGGTTCTGACGGTGGACCGCTCCCTCACGGTCGCGGCTCTGCTCGGGCGCGGCGACGGTTCTCGCTGGGTGACGCGGTATGATTCACAAGCACAGTTTGACGTGGGTGGCGCTGTTCGGGGTGATTGTGCTGATGTTCCTGCAGCTGCCGCCCATGGCGGCCAAGCAGGACTCGGTCATCCACACCTACAGCGCTCTCGTCGAGGTGGACGCCCTCGCCAAGCAGCAGTTCGTCGATCCCATCGAAGACGACCGTCTCGTGGACGGGGCGATCCGCGGGATGATGTTCCAGCTCGACCCCTACAGCGGCTACATCTCTCCCAGCGAGCTGTCGGCCTTCGAGCGGCGCAGCCGAGGCGACTTCAACGGGGTCGGGCTCGAGCTGGGCATGCAAAGCGGGCAGCTTACCGTGATCGCGCCCGTGGACGGGAGTCCCGCCGTTCAAGCCGGGGTGCTGGCAGGCGACACCCTCCTGTCCATCGACGGTCATAAGCTGGAAGGCCGATCGGTTTTCGACGTCGAGGAAATGCTCGTCGGGCCGCCCGGAACGCGGGTGCATCTCGAGGTTCGCCATCCCGGTCAACACGACGCCCAACGACTCACCGTGGTCCGCGGGCCGGTGCACCTGAAAACCGTCCGCGGATTCCGGCGCGATCGGTCCCGAGCCTGGGACTACATGATCGACCGCGAGGCGCACACCGGCTACATCCGGGTGAGTAGCTTCCGCGACAACACCATGCGCGACTTCGACGCGGCGTTGACCGAGCTGCTCGACGGCGGCGCCCGGGCGATGGTCCTCGACCTGCGTTTCAACCCCGGCGGCGTCATGCCCCAGGCCGTGGCGATGGTGGATCGTTTTGTGAACGACGGGTTGATCCTCTCAACGGTCACGCGCCGTCGGGCCATCGATGAGTACATGGCCGTCCGGGAGGGGACGGTCGAGAACCTCAAGCTCGTCGTGCTCATCAACGGAAGCTCGGCCAGCGCCGCGGAAATCGTCGCGGGATCGCTTCAGGCTCGAGGGCGGGCGGTGGTCGTGGGCGAGCGGAGTTTCGGCAAGGGCAGCGTCCAACACCTCATTCACCTCGCTGGGCACAAGGCCGCCATCAAGTTGACCGTCGCGTACTATCGCCTGCCGGACGGACGGATTATTCATCGCACGGACAAAAACGCCCTCACCGACTTGTGGGGCGTGACGCCGGACGTCAAGGTCACGCTCAGCGAGGACGAGGTCCAGGTTATCCAAGAGTCACGGCGTAAACTGGATGTGTCGTTCTCGGAGTCCGCGCCCTCGACGCCCGCCGCGGCGGGGGAAGTCGTCTCTGGGTCGCCTCTGCCGGAGCTCATCCGTGACGCCCAACTCGAAGCGGCCATGTCCGTCGCCCGGGCGCCGACCCTCCCGAGGAGCATGGGGAGCCCATAGCCCGCCGCGGCGCGATCACAACTCCGCCGGCTGAGAGCATCAGCGCCGCCATCGCCATCATGCCCCATTCCTCACGGCTGGAATGTACCGCCCCTCGGCACTGACATTCTGCACAATCCGAACCCCAAGCGCCAGCGCGGGGCCAATGTCCGAACCCCAAGCGCCAGCGCGGGGTCTTGGCCCGTCGCTCGCGCTCCGGGTTCGGATTACGCCGCCCGCCGCCGGGCGATCACCACCCCACCGGCCGAAAGCATCAGCGCCGCCATCGCCACCATGCCCCATTCGGACAGGGTCGGAATGCACTGCCCGTCAACCTTCGTGTTCGTCGGATCGAACGGACACTGATCGCAATCGTCCGGTACGCCATCGCCGTCAGTATCCGTGTCGCATTCGTCGGGGATGCCGTTGGCGTTGCAATCGGCGCTGGTGCCGCCGGCGATGTCGCATTCATCGGGTACATCGTTGCAGTTGCAGTCGTTGCCGAATCGTTCGCACTCATCGGGCGTTCCGTTCGTGTTGCAATCCTTGCTGAACGCCCGAGCAACATCACAAGCATCGTCGAGTCCATTGCAGTTGCAATCGACAATCGAAACCGTGGGCCCGATGTCGAGGGCGTCAACGTTGTCGGTGGGCAGCAGGCCAAGCCTGTCGTGCGAGACAAAGATGCTATGTGTGCCGTTGAAGTTCGAATACAGAATGTCCGCGGCCGAAAGATCATCCCCCAGTCCCGTCTCCGTCACATCGTCAATGACACTGTTCCCGTCGTCATCCACGCCGACCAAACCCGGCGCGCCATCGGTCCCGAAAAGCGTCGGCGAACCCCGCGCCAGGGAGAACAGCACCTCATCGACTCCAACGTCCAGGGTCCCGTTCGGCGCCGCAAGCCCCGTAGAACTCGTGATGTCGGAAAGCGCGAGCGCGTCAATCACGTCGCCCGCCTGCAATCCCAACTCCGCTCCGGTCGCGAAAACGACCAGATTTGCCGGCTCAAAGGGATGTCCCGCCGGATCGCTCAGGTCGTCGTAGACGTAGATCGTGGCCGGATCGAGACCCGCCGCCACAAACGTTCCGTAGAAACGATCCCCGACCGCACGAGCGGACGCCTCCAGCCCCGTGAGATTGTCCTGTCCGGTCTGGGCCACCAACGGCCTCAGCCCTAGGATGGTCTGATCTGCCAACAGACAGTTCCCTTCACTCTGCGGACAGGTCGGCAAAAACGGACCGGAATACGCTCCAAAGGAGAAGGCGTTGCCGACATAGATGTCCGCCGCCTGTTCCGGATTCGTCTGCTGCGTCCCGAACAAGCCCACCGCCGAGCACGCCGACCCCGCCGTCTCCCGATCCACAGAGAACAGCAACGCCCCCAGCGTGTGCGACCCGTCGGGCCCGCGCGACCCGTCGCGTCCGAAGCTCAAACTGTTGATGGCATCGCCCGAAGTAAACTCCGGCGGCACAAGCCCCCCGACGCTCCCCACCGGCCCCGGCGTCCGGGCGTTGGTCAAATCCGGTGCGGCCCCCAACGTCGCGCCCGAAGAGCGATAGACCGTCAAAGGCTGCACGGGCAACCCCTGATCGTCCATAGCGTGATTGGGAAGAGACCCAGGTACCGCGCCCGTGCCCAGATTGTCCAGGGTGAACGATACCGGCGACGCCAGGCGCGTCAGTGGGTCGCACGCCGCCGGGGGAGGCGTGACGCCGACGGAGCCGTGTCCGGCGCTGAGCAGGAAGGCCACGTGGATCCCGTTGGCATCGAAGAGCGGCGTGGGCGGAAAGCTCGGATCATGAAGATAGACCGAGCGCGGCAGCGAGAGGTCCGGCGGGAACTGCGTGATTTCCGCCCGCAGGACCGTCGGCGTCTTGTTGTAGAACTTTAACGGCCCGACGGTGACCTCCACGAACACGTTGAAGAAGCTGTCGCCGGGGAAGTCGTTGTCGAGCCCCTGAACTTCGCCGAAGCTGTTGCGATAGAAGCGCTCCTGCGGCGTTCCCACGACCGAGTCGTAGAAGGGCTGTCCCGCCTTCACCGTGTTGCCGTCGGGGTCGACCAGGTTCAGTGACAGGATCTCGGTGTGGATCTCATGGCCCCCGGTTGAGTCTTCGGGAAACCCTGCTGGGAAGACGCACGGGTCACCCCATCTCAGAGCGGTGTTGGCATAGGGCGGCTGCCCTCCACCGCAGATAAGAGCCCCATCGTCCTCGGGGTCTCCCTCAAAGAACGGATCGCTCCTACCGATGATCGTGTGAGCATCCACGGCTGGGGACCCGTGAGGGACACCACCGCCGTCTACCCACACGCCGACGCCCGCCTCCGAGCCGTCGAGCATGACCACCTTGAACGACGCGCCGGTGGCGAAGTCGTCGAGCCCACAGGGCGGAAAGGGAGCGCTTCTCAAGCTGCCACTGCGCCCATCGATACATCGAGCGTCGGACTGAGCGCAAGGTTGCCCCACATCGTAGACTGCATAGAGCCCGAACCCACCATATTGAACGAGCACGGCATTAGCACCGTTGTCTGGTTCAAGATCAGTTATTGGGTTTCCAGTGTATTGGTACAAAGAGTGGACGCCTTCGAATATCGGATGCGTGCTGCCTATTGGCACGTTTATCGGGCCCAAGTTGTCATAGACAGGCTCATAATTGAGCCCAAAAGCATTCAGGAAGATACTCCAGGCCGCAGCCTGTTCTGGAGCGCCCCCGACTACTGCTCCGCCCGCTAAATACACGTTGCCCCCCGCGTTTACATAATCGATGAGCACGTAGTTGTCAGTGTCTATCTCTCCGGCGACAAAAACTGCATTGTACGCAAGCAGCGTTGGGACATCAAAAATGATGCTACTATCGATTGTCCAGGTATGACCGGCTGAGATCATTGTGTTCGCGAGTACTCCTTCTGTAAGCCCGTGGTCGGTCGAATACACCAAGAAATCACCTACCTCGCCTCCGGTAAAAAACGCCGCAACGTTTAACGCGAACACATCTGCATCGTTGGGTTCCTGAAAGCCAACATCCGTGAGAGTCCACTCATCACTGGCCACAACGATTTTCCCCGCAGCGCATGCTCGTGAATAAGAACCTGGAAAGCCAGAGCATACCAATACTGCAGCACCTAAAACCGGCTCCCAAAAACCAACTCTACGAGCAAAGACCGGGGACAGGATCGATGCGAGAGCAGCGCCCAAGCGGGACATGACAAAACCTCCTGGACCCCCGATTGCCGACACGCCGGGACTCCTTTCCCGCTCTGTGGAAGGGGATTGGAATCCCCCCGTTCTGCGTGCGAGAAGGGATTCTCGCACGAGCGTCCCGCTCCACAGAAAAACAACCGTCGTCGATCGGAAACTCAACATGACCTTTGCTCCTTTCCGCCGGCCGGTGAGGCCGGCATGTGACAACAGGTGATTCCCAAAATGAAGCGCCACGCCTTGTGCGCGGCGCGGTTCCCGCAACACGGGTTTGTCACCCACAAGGGGTGACGCTACGTCAACGACAATCTATCAGTACGAATGCACAGAGTACCCCCGCGCCCTTGGCCCTGCAAACAAAATCCGCGGAAAGTTTAGCGATTCTTGAGGAGATCAGCCCCTTGCAACGCGGGAAGATCAGAGCACCGGGCGCAAGCCCGGTGACACCGGCATGGCGCGGGGGTGGTCCGCGGGCTATGCCCTCACCCTTACCCACAACTTTGCAGCGTTTGGCATGATAATGCCGAAAGAAGTGTATCGTCGTTCGCGCGAACGAGGGAGTACGAGGGTTTGGAACAGGAGGTTCACCCATGACGGAGATGCT